>WNGM01001517.1_pt1 | contig 24966 bp, 22 predicted proteins | sample 5400571 | NCBI WGS metagenome assembly WNGM01 (sample SAMN13153378, study PRJNA577476) | soil metagenome | isolation source: 100 cm soil or saprolite under Garry oak tree replicate 2 | place: USA:California | collected 2016-06-15 | reverse complement strand
GACAAGGCCGAGCCCCGAAGCAAAAACCGGCAAACGCCATCAGCTATCCTCGGTGTGTGAGGCACGAGAATTCTACAGGTCTAGTTTCCAGTGTTTTCTCACACCGTTCTCAATTATTGATTGAGGCATCAGGTGTTTTAGCCTCCTGTAACGCCCCTCCCTCCCCACAGCGTATTCCAGCTTCGGGTTTTTGCTCTCGATCATTCGAAGAACTGTCTCTCCAACGATCTTCGGATCGGCTCCATTCCGGAAATCATCATCTAGGGTCGATACCGCTTGCACCCTTAGATGATCGTAGTCTCGTATCAGGTATTTCGCGACTCTCCTTGCCTCGCCCAGGTTGGTCTTGAAGAATCCAGGCTCTATGACGGAGACCTCGATGCCGAGGCTCTTGACCTCATGCCGAAGGGCCTCGGACCAGGCGAGCAAGGCCGCCTTCGCCGCCGCATCGTAACCCTCGAACGGAACTGGCAGAAACGCCGCCATCGAGGAAATGTTGATGATCTGACCTGAACCTTGCTTCCTCATCGTCGGCAGAACGGCTTTCGTCATCCTGACATGCCCGAAAAAGTCTGTTTCAAACTGCGCCTTCGCCTCCGCAATCGACGTCTCCTCAGCGCCCCCGGGTCAGAACGTAGCCAGCGTTGTTCACAAGGACATCTAGGCGGGCGGTTTCTTCGAGCAGCTCTTTCCCGCCGCTTTGAACGGAGTTATCTGAGTCTACATCGAGCGCGATCATTCCTACACCTGGCTCCTGAGGCTTTGCTGATGGATTCCGGCTCGTGCCGTACACTTTGAAGCCCCGCCCGAGCAAGATCCGCGCAGTTTCTCGGCCGAATCCCGAGGATGCTCCAGTGATGAGAACTACCCTGTTCTCCGCCATGCTAGGTGTGGAGTAGTCTACAGACTAAATCATTTAGGAAATAGACCGGAAAATGAGATTGCGTGATTTGACTGGAATCCAGACATTCCTAGGGCTCTTGGGTCAACGGTCTGCTGAGAACCACAAGGCCCCTCTCGAGATATGATTCAAGCTCTCTAACTTGTCCCAAGGCCTCCGTCGTATCCCCCAGCGCCAAAGTCATGTCTATCGTCCTCGCGTGGCTCAGGATCTTGCTGAATACATCGCGGAGTTCAGTTTGGAGTTTGCCTGCTTCTGTCCCTGCTACTGTTTCCTGAAGGGCCATCTTGAACATGTTAGAAGGGTGAATTTGAGAGAATATGACGGGCAGAGGGGCCCGAATCTATTCCGACTCTGGGACAGTCGACCTAGTCCACTTCGAGCCGTTGCCCGGTCTTCGAGAACTTAAACAAATTCCTAGGAGAACCACCATCTCTACCCGAGCACCGTATCTATCGAAGAAAAAATGTCCCAACAAGACATTCAACAGACAACTCGGAGAGGCATCTCAACCCGCTCCGTAGTACTTGTGATACTGCTCGTCGGACTAGGCGCGGGAGCAGTAGGCTACGGACTCAACAACGCCTTCGCAGCAACCAACCCACCACAACAAACAACAACAGATGGCCAGCAGTGGTCCGGTTTGAGGGGGGCCGGACCGCCTGGCTGGGGCCATGAAGGCGGCTCCTCGCTCGGCTTCAGAGCCTTCAGCACAGTTGCCAACGTCACCGCAACAGGATTCGCGATAACAGACAGCACACAGTTCACGATCACCATCACGTACCATGGCACTGCCACTTCACCAGCGATAACAATTGTCGGCCTCTCTCCTAATCTCAGCGGCAGCACCACAGTCGCCTCAGGATGGGCCAGCCCAACAACCGCAACCATCACTCTCACCGGCACAGGCTCGCTAACCACCACAATGCACGCGCAAGCACTCATCGTACCACTAACCAGCTAGGATGACGGTCCATGTCTAACCCAAACTCCCCCTTTTCTAGGAACCTTCCGAATAATCCTCGATCATTTCACACCAGAGTTGTCGTGACCCCACGATTCCTATCTTTGGGAGAAGAATGTCTCTCCCGCGGATTCGTAACTCTAGCTATGGCCCTGTTCCTACTCGGATTCCTACTCGTCCGCCTACAATTCTCCTAGGAGCCACATCATTCTAGGATGCAACCGTCAATCGAGGTATCACTACATCCGCGAACCGTCTCAAAAGGCTCAACGCATCCTTGTCAGGGAAATACAGGATGAAATGGGAAACGCCAAGCTGTTCGAACCCTTTCATCTTCTCAGCCACCTCAGCCGCGGTGCCGACGAAGGGCCTGGTGGACCGCATTCTTTCAACAAACGCCTCCATCGATTCCTCCGCCTTGCGATACTGTCCGTAGTATCGGTTGAAGGATTCGCGAAACTCGTTCTCGTTGCTCCCGACCACGCAGGAGCCATAGTAGGATCTCTCGATCGTATTCAACTTCCGACCAGCATTCTCACAGAACAATCGAAGAATCTCCAGCTTCCGCGCGTACTCGTCAACGCCTAAGCCCACAGCATTCCACCCGTCAGCGAGATCCGCGACAATCCGCAACAACGATTTCTCCCCGCCTCCGCCGACCCAGATCTTGGGCGACGCGGGTCTTGGATAACACCAAGCTCCATCGATCTTGAAGTGCTTACCATCAAAGCTTGCTTGGTCCTGTGTCCACATTGATCGTATGATCTGGACTGCTTCCCGCAACTGCTGCATCCGTTCCCCAACCGGTGGGAAGGGGATACCATACGCCTTGTACTCTGGCTCGTGCCAACCGGCGCCAACAGTTAGCTGCAACCTTCCTCCGCTAACATGGTCAAGGGTTGCACCCATCTTAGCCAGCAATGAGGGATGACGGAACCCGACAGCACTAACAAGAGTCCCGAGGGTAATCTTCTTTGTAGCTTGAGCCAGACCGCCCAATGTCACCCATGGGTCCAGGCATGGCTGCCGAAATGTCTCCTCGTTCCTTCCCATCAGGTGGTCACAGATGAAGAGTCCGTCAAACCCAGATTTCTCAGCCTCCAACGCCACCTTCCGAACTCCATTGTAGCTGATTCCCAGATGGTTCTCGATCTGAACACCGAACTTCATGACTCGCCTCTCTCACACCACGAAATTTCGTGATGGTATTTATCGGCGTAATCCACGGATTCTTCCATAGAAAAACCCGAACAGCGCAACCAGAACACTGACAACAAGAACGACTCCTACGAAAGGCAGCATGACAAGGGAAACGGCGAGAGAGATCCAAGGATACAGTCGTAGGCGGCTTCCTTTGAGGAGTCGTATTCCAGAGGCAGAATCGATAACGTAGACGAGGATTGCGGCTCCGCTTGGAATCAACAGTGCTGTCTGCAGTTCGATACTCAAGAAATACGATGCTACTAAAGTGACCAAAGAGAATCCGGAGAGCAAGGCCAAGGAGAGATAGGGAACACCCGTTTCCGGATGGATTCTGGCCACGGCTTTTGGAAGACCTCCTTCTCTGGCCAGAGAATAGATGACTCTCGACATCCCAGTTGTGTACGCGTTGACGGTTCCAAATATTATGAAGACCGCCAGTACACCAGTACTGACACCCCCATAAACTCCGAGGGCGTTGGACAGGATCGCAGCGAATGGTGCGACGCTCCCTCCAGCTCTATACGCCCGGGTCCCAACAGTCGCGATAGCGACCGAGAGATAGAGTGCGCTGATCACGACGACGCTGAGGACAATACTTCTGTGAAAGTCTCGCTCTGGGTTCTTGAACTCCTCAGCCACATTGGACACGTTCTCATAGCCGAGGTATGACCAGCAGATCAAGGCTGCCGCGACACCGATTGGCAGAATCCCGTTGGGAAAGAAGGGACTGAAATTCTCGGCCCGAACAAGTGGGGCCGACGCGATCACTGCTCTCAGCAAAAGTCCGACGATCGCGACTATCACTGCAAGCTGAACCTTCCCGCTAATCACGATACCTCGATAATTGATCAGGAAAGTTCCCAGGATTATCAGTGCGGCAACGATGTAGATCATTGTCTTGCTCAGGGGAATTGCGTAGGAGAGGTAGGAGGCAGCGATGACGGTGACGACGGGAGCGCCGGTAACGTACCAGACGATGAAGAGCCAGCCTACTGCGTCAGCCGTCTGGAGTCCGAAGCTTTCGCGCGCGAACGAGTAGACGCCACCTGACTCTGGCTTCCGAGCCGATAGGCTTGCGAAGGTGTATGCGAGCGGGTAGCTAGCTAGGGACAGCAGTGCCCATGCGAGCAGCGAGGCAGGGCCCGCGATCTGTGCTGCGAGTCCTGGCAAGACTAGAACCCCCGAGCCGAGAACCGAGCTCATGTACAATGCGACTGCATAACGCATCGTCACGGCTTTGCGAAGACTCGGTTTGTCCTCGGACACAATCGATCAGCCTCCGTTCGAATCTCTGTTGAATAAAGGCTGGTTCGTCGCGACTACGCAAAACCGCGAACCTCGGAGCATTACTTTCTCAGGATTGGCCTCGATTTTTCAGTGGTCTCGCGGGCCAGTTTCTTACTATTCTTCTTTCCAGCGATGCTTGGCTTGCAAGACGGTTCGTATGAATTCCTTGTAACCGCTGGTCATCTCATCATATGCTTTCGCTACTTCGTTCATGTCGGGAATAAGCGACCTGAGCTCCACGGAGAGTTTCGTATCCGTGTTGCGAAGACGGAACCTGTTTCGGATCTTTCCTAAAATCGAAGCTAGCCGGTCAGTCCAGTCTCTCTCCCAGAGTATTCTGGCAAATAGCTTTTCGAAGTCGTATTCCTCGCCGGAAGCTTCTGGCTCGTGCTCAAACAGTTCCAGCGCCTTTCTGCGCAGAGGATCGGAGAGCAGTAGCTGCTCAGGCGATTCATATTCCTCCGAGCTCACCGCCTCACACCGACGTTATACTATGCTGGCCTGTCGCCAATCCTAAGTCTCGTGTTACTCAAGAATCTATTTGAGTCAGGGAGGGCATCGATCTATAACAGGAATGCATGCCCACCAGCCGATGCAGGGAAACGGACAAAGCCCAATCGGACAAGCAGTGCAGCAGGCGACGACGCAAGGCTTACTGTTACTGGTTCCACCTCAACCGCAGGACACTTGCCCAGTCTGCGGTCACATGCAACAAGCCGGTTGGAAGTACTGCAGTCATTGTGGGACTAGACTCCGATGTCCCGTCTGTAACACTCTATCTTTTGGGAAGAACTACTGCCACAGCTGCGGCGCAGCCTTGAAATCGTAGAAACCTGAAAGGTCAGGCACCGCTCTCTCTGGCGGTTGAGGTCAGGGTTTGGGCGTGTTTTTTGCGCACTTGCAGAATCCCTGTTCTTCACCGATCTTTCTCTCCTCTCTCGTCAGCTGGTCGCTACGTATGTAGCGTTGGCAATCCGAGCAGAAGTGTTTCCTAATCTCCGTCAGCCGTTTCCTGTTCTCTTCCAGATCGAGCAGACGCGCTTTGCCCGGACGCTCGCTCTCCTCGACCTTCCGCATCCGTCGACGTTCTGCCAGTGTGAAGCTTAGCTGGGCGCGTTCCCATGGAGGCACTCGTTTCTTCTCAGACAACTCTCCACCCTTCCTAGCAATTCTCTATCATAACCCTTCCATCTGTGGGGGAGAACAAGCCCAGAATGAGCCCTGATCTCGAGTCTGAGGCCCCGTTCCTACACTGCCTAGGAACCCGTGCTTGACAGCTCGCTAAAAAGATCTTGGAAACACTCGCGAGTTGGACCAAGAAGATCAATCGCGCGTAATCGAACTGCCGCCTTCTTTCACAAAGCCATTATCTCTGATCGAGAATGATCGCCGTTTTTCTGTTCAAATCTGTTGAATTATTATCCGCGTCAGACCGGTTTCGTTCTCATGAGGTTGAAGATGCCTTTGAAAATGCACAGGCTACTGTCTCTCATAGCGTTCGTCCTAGCCCTAATCGGCGGCGTACTCGTCGTCATGTCAGCCCTCGGTGGACTTGGACATCTGAGCATCGGCTCACTCGCCGTCAACAGCCTCGTCTTCCTATTCGGGCTAGGCGCGATACTAGGAGGCTGGCTCATCTACACCGGCATTCGGAAACTCGGCGGGATCATGACACTGCTCGCTGGAATAATTCTGTTCGTGTTGACAGGAAGCGCAGGCATCGCTGTGCTACTCGTACTCGTCGCCGGCGTCTTGGGGCTTGTCGCTGCCGAGATGAAGCCTTGGTGGGCTTTTTGGCGGTAATTCCCGCCGGCCTGACAATCATCCCTAACTAGGCTCACCCTTTCTTGCTTAGCCAGTGGTTCTTCCGGGCTGGTTCGACTTCGCCGCTAGCTCGGCAATGAGCCGTTGCCTTGTCGCTTCTATTGTAGTGGTGGAGTACATTACAACGAGAATGGTGAAGAGTGCAATTCCTACCAGGAAGAGATATCGCAGAATGGCCGTAGAGGCTTCGAATGTGAACGGCGTAGCTGTCTGGGCGACCATGACGACAGCGACCAGCCACAGGAGAGTGGTTATTGTAAGCGTGACTTGCAGCTTCATTCTCTCTAGAGACTTCGATTGCGGTGTGAGTCCTGACAGCCCGAGTAGAATGCCCGTGACGCTGATGAGGAGACCAGTAATGTAGGAGATCGCGGAGTTCGTGATCTCTTGAAGAGCGATGGTATAGGCGATAGTTCCGAACATGGCGAGAGATGCTAGAATCAGTAGAGTCATGGCAGTGTTATGCCAGGAACTTTTCGGGTTTCCAGGCATCACGCTCCAGCTGCTCCTCGGACAGGGTTTCTCCTTTCAAGCAGGGTTATTGGGCTTTTGCCAAGTCAACGCTCGTGTTGTTTAACGAATAGTTTCATTCCCTCCATTCGCTTCTCTCTCTTGGATTAGACCCAGCCCAGGCTGGCGTTGCTTCGGGCTACAGGGCTTGAAGCATACAGGCTGGATTCTCGATCTCTACCACAAAGCGGGCCAGATGGTTGTATGGCTAAAGAAAACCGATGGTAGCTGTGTAAGACTCACTGATCCGTGGAAGCCAAAAATCCGTGTAGGTGGAAGTTATCGGGATCTCTTAGATCTCGCCTGTCGCCCCGGTCTTGAAAACGCTATTTTCGTAGAGATGTACGAAAAAGCTGGCGATCGTGAACGATCGAGAGTTTTAGAGGTCGAAGTTGAGGGAGACCGAGACGCAGTTGGATTGGCTAGGAAACTCGAACAGGTCGGCCGCTATTCCAAGTTCCGCTTCTATGATATCGACATTCCCTCTCCACAGATGTATCTGTATCACAAAGGCCTCTTCCCCCTCGCATTTGTTGAAGCAGAAGAAAACAGTAGAGGAGTTAACTGGACTCTCAAAGACTCACGAGAATCGATTGATTATCAACTACCACCCCTAAGAGAAATCGAACTTCAGATCAAGACTGAGAAGATCAGGAAAGTCCGGAGCTTCGAGGATAAACTATCATCAGTCCACCTTACCCGTGACAAAAACGAAACACTCGCCATAGACTCGGGCGATGAAGTAGACAAGATACTAGGGTTAGTACAAGCCTTCAGGGCCGAAGACCCTGACGTGATCGTAACCCAAGGTGGTGATTCTTTCATTTTCCCGTATCTTGCTCGTAGGGCTCAAGAGCTTGGAATTCTCGACCGGCTGATCCTTGGCCGAGACATCTCGCCTCTTCGAGTCTATGAGGTTCAAGGCCACAGCTACTTCTCCTACGGCAAGATATTGTATCGTGATACAGCTGCTCGGCTTTTGGGCCGTTTGCACGTCGACCAGAGAAACGCCTACGTGAGCGCCGACTGCGGCCTTGAGGGCCTGTTCGAGGTCTCAAGGACCTGCATCATGCCGATCCAGAGGGCCAGCCGTGCGACCATCGGCACCAACATGACAAGCCTCCAGCTATACCACGCCGTAAAACGAGACGTCCTTATTCCATGGAACAAGAATCAGCCTGAAGAACTGAAGAACAGTGGAGAACTGGTTGTCGCCGATCGCGGGGGATTCATCTACGAACCTCAGATCGGGATTCATGATCATGTTGGAGAGCTGGACTTTGCCAGCCTCTATCCAACACTCATGACCAAGATGAATCTGAGCGGTGAAACAGTCAACTGTACCTGTTGTCCTGATTCCGCGAACCGTGTTCCAGAGCTCGAGTTCAATATCTGCGAGCGATCGGCTGGTATCGTTCCTCTTTCCCTGAAAATCCTGCTTGACAAAAGAGCACGGTACAAAGCTGCCAAGAAGAATGCAGTTGACGAGGAGTCGAAGACGCGTTACGTCCAACGCCAGTCTGCGCTCAAGTGGATCCTGGTCTGTTCATTCGGCTATCTTGGCTTCAAGAATGCCCGTTTTGGAAAAATAGACGCTCACATAGCGACCTGCGCCTTCAGCAGAAAGGTTCTGAGAGAGGCCGCAGCTCTCGCTGAGACTCGTGGTTTCACGCTTGTCCACGGAATAGTCGATTCGTTCTGGCTCCGCAAGAAGGAAGCGACAAGAGGCGAGTACGAGGATCTCTGCAAAGAGATACGTGACAAGCTTAGGCTGCCGGTCTCTTTTGAGGGAGTCTACAGGTGGATTGTTTTTCTCAGTTCAAAGACAGACTCGAAGGTCGGAGTGCTGAACCGGTACTATGGTATTTTCGAAGATGGAAAGCTCAAGGTTCGCGGAATAGACCTTCGAAGACATGATACTCCCGATATTGTTCGACAATGCCAGTCCGATATGCTCGAGATCTTTATCAAAGCTCGTGATTCAAACGAGTTCAGATTACTCATTCCCAGCGCTCTCAAAGTCCTGGAAAAGTTCGTGGGCTTGCTGCGAGACGGCAGTGTTCCCCTGGAGAATCTGGTGATAGTCAGGAATTTGAGCAAGAATCCGGACGAGTACACTCACCAGGTTCCCCAGGCGATAGCTGCGAGACAGCTTGTTGCACAGGGAGGATCAGTGCATGCGGGACAGCAGGTCAGCTACATCCTAACCCGTGACCAGACCCGCACAGCTGTCCCGCCTGAGATTGTTGATGAAGACACAGTTTATGATTCGGAGCGGTACGTGGACCTTCTCTGTTCTTCAGCAGCAAACCTCCTCTTACCCCTCGGCTATGACACGAAATACCTTCGATGTATCTTCAAAAGAACCGAGATGAAACGGCCAACACCCCCTCAAGGGCGTTTCATAGCACCGCTCCTAGAAAATCGCCCGGAATAAGCCCTGACCTCGAATCTGGAAGCCGTCCCCCTAATTGCATAGCAAATCGTTCTTGACGACTCGTTAAAACAGCATGCGATCCAAGCGTGGATTGTGCCCCTGAATTGCCTGTCTCGCCCATAATCATTGCCAGACAGAAGATTTTCTCTGGAGAACGGGGGTGTCTTGCACAGCGCACCTCACGACGCAAGAGAGGCGAGTCCGGACTGGCTAGTGAAAGTGGTTTCTCTCGAATAGACGGTTCTAGAGGTATCTTGTCAGTGTCTGGTTGTCCAGGGTCGCAATCTCGGTCTTGCCTGTCGGGAGGAATGGATGTCTTGTAACAGTGAGCTGTGTATGTGCTCCGTTGTCCTGTAGTATCGCAGAGACGTGAGCTGTTCTAGCTAGAACAGCATCCATCGCCTTGCTTTTTGACTGCAAGTTCGTGACGACAATGATCATGTTTCTTTGCTCGGCAAGAGTGGCCAAGGAACGAACATTCTTGGAGAAGAGATCGAGCGCTTCCCTCTTCTCCTTGACATCCGGATCACAGTAGAGAGCGGTAATATCCGACACTATCGCCAGCCTAGCAGCACACTCGTCAATTGCCCCCGCGAGCCGTTCAGTGATGAAACCGCTCAGCTGGTGATGGGTGAAGGCTCTGCTGAGATGAATCCGCAGCTTCGTCCTCTCCTGATCAAGGCCGAGGCTGAAAGCGTGCTGAGATACCGTATACGCGTCGAAAACGTTTCCCCCATCAACAAACACGACATCGCTATCCAGTCCTGGTGGAAGAGGATAGACTGCTCGGACGCACAAGAGATGGCTGAGACCGTTGGACGCTACGCCCTGTAGAGTGACTAGCTGGCCGAAGCGGAGAGCAAGGGTTTCATCAAGCAATTCAATCCCGGAAGGAAGATCCGACCGGACATCTCGGAGCAGTGTGCTTCCTCTACTCAGTCTAGCCTCAAACGACTCACCAGGTTCGATCAGCTGCTCGGGATCTTTGCAGACCGGATTGGTAAGAAATCGTCTTCCGGATGGCAGAGTTGACGTTTGTACTTTCAGGGTTTTGTCAAGCTCGAAACCGCACCCGGGACAGATGTTCGAGTAAGCAAGCGGGATCTTGCGTGGGTTGATGAACGGTTTCGAGAGAACTAGTATTTCATCGCATAGGCTGCAGTTGTAGAGAAAGCCTTGAGGGCTTGACTGGTCCTGGTCTAGCTGCCAGGTTTTCGACTGTAGAGGTTCAGTGGTGTGTCGCGTCCCCATTTTCTTGACTCAATGTTGCTAGTCCTTATTCGTCGCGTTTGTTGCGTGGGACAGCGTCTTCCACACCTTTCTCCGTGATGCGGAAGTAGGTTTCGGATTCTGGCAGATAGGGCGAATCTATGACCTTGGCGACTCGTAGTCCCTGGCTGGACTTTTTGAGCATTATACGGTGGGTTGATGCGTGGGCCATGATGTTCCCGCCTGCAGGGCGCATAGGATCGCCGAAGAACGCCTGCGGATTAGCCTGCACCTGGTTGGTGACGACGACTGCGAGGTTGAGGGCTTGAGCGATGCGGAGGAGCTTGTGGAGATGGCTGTTCAAACGCTGCTGTCGTTCGCTGAGGGACTCTCGACCGATATATTCGCCGCGGAAGTGTGAGAGGATAGAATCGACAACAAGCAGTTTGATGTTTTCTTCTTTGCAGATCTTGAAAGCGTGATCAACAGTCAGTATCTGATGGTCACTATTGTAGACGCGGCTGTAGATGATGCCGTCGAGAATCTTGTCAGCATCCTGTCCACTAGCCTGAGCCATCTGGAATACTCGTTGGGCCGCGAAGGTGCCCTCAGTATCGATGAAGAGAACCTTCCCCTCCAGTCCACCTTCTGCCGCGGAAAGCTGAGCCTGAATACTCAGTTTCATAGAGATCTGCGATTTGCCCGCACCGAATTCGCCGACGAACTCGGTGATAGCCTGAGTCTCAAGTCCACCACCCAACAGCGTGTCGAGGTTGGTTGAGCCAAAGCTGAGACGGAGCAGAATCTTGCGTCGCTCCCATAACTGTTTAGCCGTAACAAAATCTGTCTGGATGGTTTCGCGAGCAGCCTTACTAATCTTGTGAGCAACGCTACTCTCGAGACCGGCTTTCTCGACAAGCTCACGGATAGGGGCGATGGCGAGGGCCGAGATAGAGTCGTAGCCTGCTTCCCGGAGCTTGTTTGCCGTAACCGGTCCGACGCCGTCCAAGTCTTGAATATCTAACACTTCAGCAGTCATAACACATCTATGTACCGCCAGCCCGAGTTCGCTTATCTCTCACAGTGAGGAGTGAAAGTATTCTCCAGGCCTGGAAGGCTCTGAGTCTATTGAAGGGTTGTCTTCTCAAGACCCTTTAGAAGCTGGAGGCGAATCCTTCCTATCCAGCTTCGACGACCACTGGTTCATCGTCTTAGACAACAACTCCCGGAAACGCTTCACGGCCGATGTAAGCCGCAACAGTTCAGGAATATCCCGCGAACTATAAGTGGTCGACGCGGCTGAAACAGGCAGGGAAGCACCCATACCAGTCAAAGGCTGGTCCATCCGAACCCACCCATGACCCAGCTCCGACAGCAAAGGCAGAACACTCGTATCCGTTTCCCCAGTCAGCCTGTAGAGACTCGGCTCCCGAACATCCAACCGGGACAATTTACTGGTAAACGAGGACTCCTTAGGGAACTTTAGATCCGCCTGGAACGCCCGAGCCAGCTGCTCTGTCAACGCCCGCACTTCCAAAAAACAGTCCGGCAACATACCCAGGAGAAGATTCACGCGAAGACTCTGTGACAAGGGATGAAGAACTCGGACGAGATAGTTTGGAACCGCATGACGAGAAAACGTCTCGGAAAGATGACCCAGCCCCATAACCCATGACAGATGGGACTTGAAATCCTCGCGTAGTCCCAAGACCTCGCTCCAAGCCTGACTCCCCTCACCAGATTGACAGAAATCCAGGTTCCGAGTCAAAGACACGTTCACCTGGCGAAGAACATCAACATCCATAGGCGAGACCAGCGGCTCCTGAGCAGGCAAGGATTTCCAGCCCTTGAGCGTCAGTCAGGGTGAGAGATAGGCGAAATGTTCCCCGCGCGCAGCCATAGTCGTTCATGACTAACACTTGAGCGAATAGAAGGATTCGGCTAGGAATCCTGTTAAGCTGCCAAATAGCACATCTGTCCTCGTGAAGCCCGTCCTATCGATCAGCGAAGACGATGTAGGCCGGACTCTGACGGTCCAGAAATCGATCCAGCTTGCTCGGCGAGCTTACGTCCTACGAGCCAAGGGAAGAGTACTCGAACCATTCCGTACGTGGTTCACGGTTCGAGATGGAGCATCTTTCTATTTCATGCCTGCGCACGTATCTGGCCTAAGAACAGTATCGGTGAAAGTTGTCAGCGTAAATCCTAGAAACCGCAACAGTGAACTCCCATCGCTATCGGCTACGATCTACGTCTTCGACTCAAGAACCGGGTCGGAGCTGGCCCGAATTGCCGGGGACAAGTTGACCGCGATCAGAACCGCAGCCAGTTCGGCATTAGCAACCGACATTCTAGCCCTCAAAGAGGCAGATTCCCTAGGAATAATCGGATCCGGAAAACAAGCTCACGCTCATCTCCCAGCAATGCTGGAAGTGAGGAGTTTTTCACGGGTCCTAGTCTATTCTCCATCAAAGGCTCATCGGGAGAACTTCGTCCGATGGGCCTCCAAGATTACCGCGGTACCCGTAACTTCTACAGATTCCGCTGAAGAAGTGGCTCGAAAATCCGACATTCTCGTCCTGGCTACCACTTCTCGTGTCCCTCTCTTCAGGGGCACTAACGTTCCTCTTGGGACCCATGCGAACGCCATAGGGGCTGCCCTGCCGAGTTCACGAGAGATGGACACAACTCTCGTAAAAAGATCCATTCTTGTTGTCGACTCTGTGGAACAGGCTGTCGCAACCTATGGAGATATCGTGATCCCGCTCAAGGAGAAGGCGATTAAGAAATCGCACATCAGAGCGGAGCTAGGCGAGCTACTCCTCGATCCCAACCCTGTAGAGAGAAGAGAGAATCAAATTACCGTCTTCAAGGCTGGAGGACTTGGAGTGTTGGACGCGGTCTTTGCAGACTATATGGTCTCACAGTTTTAGTGGTTCTTGGCAACGCCGTGCGACAGAACCAATTTAATAGTGGCTCTTAGGTTTCGCGGTCTCCGTGGGCCGGTAGATCAGCCTGGTACACAGCGCGTTAGAGCTGGCCGAAGATCGCCCGCTTGGCAGGTCATCCTCGACCCTGAATGCGGGAAGGCACTAACCCTGCTCCGTAGGGCCGCGGGTTCAAATCCCGCCCGGTCCACCACGAAAAGGTTCTGGCGCACGAGGTTCGAGTAGGCCCCCGGGGGGGTCCAAAAAATTCACCAAAGCCCGTTTCAAGAACCTGCTTCAGGAGCATGATTCACGAATCGTTTCACGAACCCTGTTTCAAAGAGCGATTTCAGGAACCCGAATTCAGGGGTGCGATTCGGAGAGGCGATTCGAAAACGCGATCCAAAATCGGATTCCTAGAGCTCGTTCCCGGATGCTGTTCGAGATGATCGGATTCTCAACCTTTCTGAGGTGCGTGTCCCCCGCTGTCGGCCAATGGCTTGTCGAGCAGTGTTTACCCTAGCCCCGCGGGCCCGCGGGAAAAATGTGAGTTGGTCTTATAGGTAAACGCGGAATGCCAGAGGCTGCGGAGCATCCTTTGCCGAGTAGACAACCCTCTTGGTTTGAGACGATCAACCCGGCCACAGGCAAGACCCTCAAACGATACAAATCATCGACGAAGAGCGACGTTGACAAAGCAGTTACGAAAGCAAAGAAAGCGTTTGAAAAGTGGCGCCAACTCTCGCCTAACAAACGCGCAATCTATCTGGAGAGAACAGCGAAGACCCTTCGGGCACAGAAAGAGAAACTGGCTCGAATAATCACCCAGGAAATGGGGAAACCGATCAAAGAGTCATTACCAGAGGTTGCAAAATGCGCCTGGGCTTTGGAATACTATTCCGAGAACGGCCCTAAATTTCTGAACCCAGAAGCGACAAAGACAGACGCGACAGACAGCTACGTTGCCTTCGAACCGCTAGGCGTCGTCGGCTCCATCATGCCCTGGAACTTCCCGCTCTGGCAATGCATCCGGTTCGCAGCACCGGCTTTAATGGTGGGCAATACGACAGTCTTCAAACCCTCCAGCATAACACCCCAGTCAGGACTGGCCCTCCAGAACGCCTTCGAGTCAACTGGGTCCATCCCCGGATGCTTCAACATCGTTCTCGGAAGCGCTCAGGTAGCCAACTACCTGATCGGATCTGATACTGTGGCCGTCTCATTTACGGGCAGTGTGAACGCGGGACGAACTGTAGCTCAATCAGCGAGCAGCCAGCTGAAAAAATTCGTTCTAGAGCTGGGAGGCAGCGACCCCTTCATAGTCCTTGAAGACGCAGATATTGAGGCCGCCTCAACGGGCGCTGTTGCAGGCCGCTTCATCAATAACGGCCAGAGCTGCATCGCCACCAAGAGGATCCTTGTAGTCAAACAAGTTCTCGACGAGTTTCTAGACAAATTTGTGAAAAAGACGAAATCGCTGAAAGTCGGGGATCCACTTAGTCCGGATACGGACATCGGACCCATGGTCAGGGAAGAAGCGCTCAAGACATTAGATGGGCAGGTCGAAGACGCCGTAATACAGGGAGCTCACCTGGAGATTGGTGGAGAGAGATTGAACCGCAAAGGATCATTCTACGCTCCCACTATCGTTACGAGCGTAACACCGGAAATGAGGATCATGAAGGAAGAGACGTTCGGACCGGCCGCACCTGTCATGGCGGTTAAAGATGAAAACGAGGCGATAAGACTTGCCAACAAGAGCGAATTCGGGCTGGGAGCAACTGTTTGGGGGACGGACACAAGAAGGGCAGAAAAGGTCGCCCGAGAAATCTCAGCGGGACTGGTAACAATTAACAATGTTGTCGTCTCAGATCCCCGAATGCCCTTCGGCGGAGTTCGACACAGCGGGATTGGTCGGGAACTCTCAAGATACGGAATGCTAGAATTCACGAACATAAAATCGATCCGTGTATATGAAAAATCGCCTCTAGCTCACGCCCACGTAGAATGATAACCATCTAGGGATATTTCTTGGGAGGCAGAACGACTCTTCTTTACTCCGAGAAATTTCTGGACTACAACCTCGGACCCTCGCACCCTCTCCGTCCAGTAAGAGTCAAGCTAACCCATGACCTGATCCAGTCGAAAGGATTACTCAGCGAGGACGAGATCAAGATTACCGTGCCACGAGTCGCGTCTGAAGAAGAAATTCTTCTCTTTCACGAGAAAGAGTATGTTCGGTTGGTTCAGAAGTATAGCGAGAGGGGCTCGGGGCTCTTGGACGCCGGCGATACTCCCGCTTTCAAAGGATGCTTCGAAGCCACCAGTCTAGTCGTAGGTGCTTCCCTAGAGGCCTGTGATAACATAATGCAGGGAAAATTCACTCACGCCTTCAACCCTTCTGGGGGACTGCACCACGCACATCCTGAACGCGCTTCGGGATTCTGCATTTTCAACGATCCAGCGGTTACCATCAATTATTTGAAGACGAAATACAAGGTCAAGCGACTTGTCTACTTGGACATAGACGCCCATCATGGCGACGGCGTCATGTATGGGTTTTACAACGATCCCTCAGTACTAGACATAGATTTCCACGAGAGTGGAAAATATCTATTTCCCGGAACTGGATTCCCGGATGAGATTGGAGAGAATGGGGCGAAGGGGCTCAAGCTAAACATGCCACTCCTGCCTGGAACGGGGGATGAGGCCTACATGAAGGCGTTTCACAAACTTGTTCCCGAAATGGTGAGAAAATTTCGACCCGAGGTCATTCTAGTTCAGTGCGGTGCCGATGGTCATGCGAACGATCGTCTAGCCCATCTTCGGCTCACCACAAACACGTACGATGGGGCTGTTTCGCAGATGCATGAACTCGCGCATGAACTTTGCGAAGGTCGACTCCTTCTGTTCGGCGGAGGAGGGTATACTCTCGCCAACGTGCCTAGGGTCTGGACGGTCGCCTTCGCATCTCTTGCCGGGATAAAGCTGGACGATAAGATCCCGGAGGATTGGTCAAGAGAGTTCCAGCTTAGCGGAGAGGATGCCCCGAACCATCTCCACGATGAGCCCACAAACGACGATTCAAAAACGATTGGCGAAATCGATAAGGTGTTGAAGGAGCTCGCATCTTACCTTGCGAACTAATGGGGATAATGCAACGTTTATCTTTCAACGCGCTGAGCGTTCGCGATGAACCATAGATGGGTAGCAAAGGAACCACATCACTGGGGAAAGCTGGCGGAAAGGGGACTCACATTAGATGCCGAAGATGTGGCAGACACGCCTACCATGTGCGCAAGAAACGTTGCGCAGCCTGCGGCTTTGGAGAGATTGCAAAGCTTCGACGCTACGCTTGGCAGAACAAGAAGATCAATCGGACAAGAATAGTCTAGCAACGGCGGTTTTGCCTAGCATATCTTCGGGCTTACTTGAGGATGGAGCTTGGCCTATGGTCAAGGTTGGATGTCCGCGTTGCAACCGCCCAATGCATTGGAATGGCAGATTGAAAATATTCATCTGCGATACGGATGGATTCATTCTGGGTCCTAACGACCCTTATGTGAAACGTTTGGAATACCAGATCACCCCAAGTTCCCAAGCACCATCCGGTCATTAGGGAGCGAACTTGACCATTGTGTAAGAGTGGGCTCGGCAGTGTTCATACTTGGACAGGTATAAACCATGACAAATTGCCCGTCAAGAGCATTTGAGAGCGGTCAGTTTTCCAGACCGGGATTGTTCCTGTCGACGCGCAAACCGTTTCTTCCAGATTCTTCCTTATCCCAATCACAACGGATCAAGAAAGGAAGAAGGGAGGTTTTGTGTGTGTCGTTAGCTTACGACTTTCGCGTCAGCTGTGAAAAAGGCTGAGCGCCACCGGTGGACTCTGTGCCGGTGAAGGAGACTTGGGTCCAGACCGTCACGTTGGCTGTATCAGTGTAGTTGCGGGGACAGCTGTTAGAGGATTGTGCAGTCTTTATCAAACCGTAGCCTAGCTTGACCGAGAGTAGTATGCTCTGTCCCGACATCAACGGATGTCCTATGCGCGTGGCGTTGAGGCTGGGTATTGTCACTGGAACAAGCGGTGGCGGTTCCGTCAAGCCTGGTTTTGGGGATTAGGCTGTTATGGCTGAGGTAAGTTCTTTTCCATTGTTATCCAGCCTACTTCACGCTTGAACCCGAGTTTTCGTGTTGACTGCGAGCATAGGTGCGTTCTCCGAGTCTTTCCAGGCTTGATCTTGTCATAGTTGTTCTGTAGTGCGAATTGGATTACTCTGAGTTTCAACGCCATGGCAATGCCTCTGCTGCCTAGACGATATTCTCGTACTTACCAAAGAGAATGTTGGGTCATCGGCTCCCGATGATAGTGATCTGTGTCGAGTATGCCCTTCCATCGTCCAGGGTAACCCAGATGAAATAACCACCAGGGGGAAGCCCAAAGGTACTAAGCCGATACTTGAACTCGCCTGTACCGGGTTTAAACGTGGCCATGTTCGAACATGCTGTGCCAAAGTGGAGTACGCAATTTGTAGCTGGCTTAGGCGGGCCACAAATCGGGGTTTGGCTCAAGGGAACTTGAGGAGGACAGTCTACCCATATCTTCGGGGGTTTGGTCGCATTGACCGGGGTGCCGAATACGTCCGTTAGCATAAACCCCACGTTGACCATGCTGTTGGCCGGGACCGAGGCTCCCGACGATGGAGATATCCATTTGAACTGATAGATGACATTGTAATGAACGGTTGTTCTCCAGATGTTTCCCGCTCTATCAATAGCGGAAACTGTGTAAGAATGGGGACCTATTGCGCTAGTGTCTAAGCATAGCGTGGGGCCAACGTCCAAAATTGATCCGCATGGGTACGGATCCATTTTTCCTTCTGTCTTAATGGAGCACGGGGAAGGATGGGTAAGGGTAACGGGTATACCAGACAATGAATCTGTACAGCTGACGCTGACAGGAACCGTTTGACGGAGGATGTAGTTCTGGTTTTCCTGGGGCGAGGTTATTGTGGGAGGGGTCTTGTCTATTCGAAGAGTCAGTTCTGGGAGACCCAAAGGCCACTTCACCCCATTCCCTGCCTTGTCGAAAGCTTGCGCAAACATCCCTCCGACCCCCTCGGTTGCCGTCACGAAATCTTGACTGTTTGCAATAGTAGACGGTAACATCTGGGTGCTGTTGCCGTTTGCCGCCTGCCCACAGACAACATCACAAAACACGTTGAATCCATAGAGTCCTGACAAACCGTCGTAAAGGTCAAAGTGAACTATGACATCAGTGTTATACCAGCCGTATGTGTTTGGCTCCTTTGTCGGTCCCCCGGTTAGAGTGGGAGGCTTAACCACCTGTGGCAGGTCTTCAGGACCTGCGTGGACGGTCGCTCCATTATCCAGATTGTAGGTCAGAGCTTGCAGTCCTGATCCGGTCTCCTGATGGATGCAGGTATTACTGCCGGTGCAGGAAATGTAACCATCTATGCCGTCTATCTTGATGCTGACTGGTGACCTATACCATCCCTCAACCCCCACACAACCTGATGAGGGACAGTAAGGACCTGCACTGATGTCGACCAGTGGAATAGGGTCATGAAAGTCGGTTTTTAGAATAATGTCGATGACTGTTTGGCCAATGGGATTAGGATTCGGAACGATCTGAAAACGGTGCTCCCCATCGCCTCTGAGCACGTTCGTAGAATCGCCAATCGCAAAGCGCCACAGCTGTAGACGCTCGCAAGCAGGCGATGGAGAACAGTTATCGGTGAACTCAAAGCAGGTGGCCCCGTTATTACTGCGGCGCGTATCAGGGTTGGACGCACCCGTGATGGTGCAGTCTTGCAGCACGCCGTCGATTGCTAGGCCAAACGTAACGGGACCTTTCGGAATAGCTATGACCCCTTCAACTCCATTTGAGCAGTAGCCGGGTTTCTGGAAGGCTTGAAGACAATCGGCCGCTCCCCTCTCTCCGTACACCGTCCCCAGTAGCCAATCCGGGAAACGGGAGTTTGAGGCTAGACTCCACGCGTTACCAGTCTTCCAACTGAACGGCTCTACATCTAAGGGTGGATTGGGATTGTTGATCGCCTGCAATATCTGAAGTGCGACCCATTCATGCCCAGCATGGTTAGGGTGAAATATTCCCGAGTTCTTGCTATTGTCCAATATCCAACACCAAGAGCCGCATGGCCCCTGGGCAAGGATAGCCTCTTTGACGCCGATTATCCAGTGATCGCTTGAGCAGAATCCGTGACCCGCAGCGAATCCTGCCGCAATCCCTCCGACGTAAGTCCAACCGTATTTCAAAGCGGCTGCGAAGATCGCAGTGTTCAGGGCAGGGGCTATGTTTCTACTGAGATATGCAGACTCGTCTGAAGTGAAGGTTCCCATATTATCCAGATTATTGCTGTTGCAGTAGCTACCATCGCTGTTGTGAAACGGCTCTGGATACTCGCTTATCAGGACATGTGATGGGTTAATTGGTAGATTGTTAGTAATGTTCTTGTTGAGTGCAGCATAACCACTATCCAAGTTGAGTATTTTTGACGGGGCAGCCTTCACGTTCGAGTATTCTGTACAGGGAGGGTTCAATGGCTCCAGCGTCGAAAGACCCGCGCAATCTCTGATTATCTTCTCGAATCCAATATCGTTGACTCCTGCGTGAACTAATAGATAGTCTATCGGGCGCATTGGGCCTACGCTATGGCCGGTGGTATCCGACTCGCAACTCAGCCCGACGGTCGCCTGAACTGGAAACTTATCCAGGGGGCCGAGTGGGTGAGAGCCGGCGGGGCATAGTGAGTCTGCAGCCTGGATGACCTGCGGGGGCAGATCGGGAGACCCGCCCTCAGTTCCTTCATACGCCCCTGTTACTCCAACTCCTATGGTCGAACCTGAACAAGCAAGGTGGAGAAAGGTTACTGAACTGCGGGGATCCTGCTCCTCCAATGCCATTGCAGCCAGCGAGTCGGCCGCGAATTGGGACCTGTGACATCTCTTATCCTCCCATATTGGCCCAGCCTTCACATAGGGCCCATTAGCTGCCGCATATGCTAGATCTAAGGCACAGGCCGCCAACCCCAGCAGACAGATGATAGCATCACTCGCAGAAAGGGCGAAATCGGCGTTCGCATCGCAAAGTCCTTCAAGGCAGGGCGCATTGAACTTTTGTTCCACATGCGGATTGCCCTCCCCCGAGGCAAAGGAGTCCCCAATGGAAACAATCAGGATATCTCTTACCCAGACCTCTTGTCTATGAGAAGCCGTAGTCGCGATCCCAAGCTGTCGTGCAGAATCACAAATTAGACTGGGTGTGTCGCCGCACATATCGACGACTAAAGTAACATTGTAGACGCCCAACGCGGGAAAACTGTCGAAGTGGAAATTAGAATCGGTCGATGAAGGGCTTGTGTAAATCCTGTCGCCTTTTGAATCGTCTATTGTCCAACGATACTTTTGGGGAGAATCAGCCATCAAGACCGATCCTCCCTGCCCATTCGGCACTAGCCCAGGGAAGCAGGATTCCCCAGCATCGAAATCCAATCTCCACCCTACTGGGTTCGCGTTCATCGTTCCGTCATAGTTGACGTCCCACCAGTACCGCACGGGTGCTTTCCAATCGAACGCGGCGACTGGACCTTGTCCTGTACCAACTGGATAGAGCTTCGAGGCGACCCATTCATTGTCCGGTCCCCCGAGGGCCTTAAGTCTCGAATATGAGTCGGATACTGTGAGAGTAACATTGTAGACTCCGGGGCTTGCAAACGAGTGATGTGGATTGGCTTCGTTGTCGGTGGTCCCATCCCCAAAATTCCAAGCGTAATTGTAAGGCGGTAACCCATGCTCCATCTCAGTCCCGGTGAAGGAAACGGGTCTCGACGGAATGGAACACCGAGGTGACGGAACAATTGAGAGCGTAGGCGGGGGTGGGGAACTTCCGAACTTCTCCACGCCTACAGGACTGGGGAATGAACGCACAGCGTTGGTAAGGTCAATTGACTTATCGCTCATTGGCGTAATGTCATGGTCATACAGCAAAAGTCGGGCGACATAGATGCCCCCTCTGCGGTAGGTATGTACTGGGTTATCGAGCCTACTAGTATCTCCATCACCAAAGACCCATAATGACCTGTTTGGATTAAGCACCGTGTAGGCAGAGGAGAAACTTACATTCAAAGGAGAAGGCGAGCCTATCGCATATTCGACGTTGATGCCATTAAGCGCTTCTTGGGAACCCCCGAACTCAGGAAGCACATTGCCTCCATTACTGATAGTCACGCATAGGTCACGTATGCTAGATGACCCGCATCCTTCCTTGAAGTCTAGGACCCGATCAAGTGAAGAGACATCTGTCGGCTGATATGTGACAACAAACAGGTTCCCGCTTGACAGACCCTGGGAATCAGCCAGAGTCGTATGAGATCCCTGTACTTGGACGTGCACTATGCCGCTACCCTCTCCCGGCAGGCAGCCGTAGCCGCCGCCGTCTAGGCAATCCTCTATGACCGTACTATTGAGTATGCCCTTGGAAAAATCGACATTAGATGCAGAGAGACTGGCAGAGTTGCCAAACAAAGTGGTACTGTCAAGTATGATGTCAAAGGCGTCAAAGGGTTGTGACCTAGAGATATTGACTGCGACTCGAAAGAAATCCGACACAGCACCTCTTAATGACTCGGCATTCGTCAAGAACGGGCATGTTCCCTTTGTATTTTCCCAGAAGGGAGCTGTGGTGTCGATGAATATGATACAGACAACGCCCGCCTGGCCGGTGTCGGGTCCAGTGGCACCTGTGGCCTGAGCTCTGGGTAGCGTAGGGGGGAAAAACAGAGCTGCCAGGATAATCAAAGCAAGTGCACGGATTAGTCTCAAGTAGTATCTCGGAGTACTGGGGGTGCTAAATGTCAAGAAACTACTGACGCCTCCCTATAAAGATGGGTAATGTTTCCAGCGGGCGACATGTCAATGCTTGCTTCGCCATCACCGAAAATCCATAGGAAACTATTCCGAGGTGGCATCAAAGGATTACATTTTCCGGTGACAGAGTCGCAGCTCGTTGCATTCACAGATGAGAATTGAACTTCCAGAGGGGCTGTACCAAAAACCGTTGAGCCAAAGACTGTTGAGTTTTCAACGGAGACGGTTAGGTAATCCTGTTGCGTCTGAGAGGCCCGAGCCCTTGTAAACAGAGGTGAAGACACAAGAACAGAGAGCAGTATGAAGAAAGCAACTCTAAGGGTTATCGAGGGTTTGATAGAACCTACTCTAATCAACCCTAACTTCTCCATCCCGGGCCGAACGCTTCTGAACTGGACGTTTGCAGCCTTTCTGTCATAAGGACCGTGAGAACAAACCCCCGGAAAAGTAGGTGAGTTTTTTCCGGGTCAAGTTAGCCATCTTTTCCCTTTCAAAGTGTTCAATTGCCCCTCTTTTGACATCAATTGAAGATGTTCGCCAGTTTTCATGCTCAAAAATCGGTTTCAGCCGGGAACAGGAGGTTTTGGACCCTAATTCGCCCGAACTTTAGGTAGTGGGTTACCATGATTTTTCCGGGTTTCGTTCTGCGGAACGAGTCTTCGCCCAACCGATGAAAGCCGGGTTCTCTTATTCAATAGCCAAGGCCCTAATTTGTCGATGGAAGTGAGTCCGATCGAAACACCCGCCATTCTCTTCTTGAGAGAACCCTCTAGGTGGTCTTCATGGGCTCGACCTCTCTCCTTTTCGTTGGCCTTAGGGCTAACTCGTTCACCATCTTCTTCACCGGCTCCCTGTCATAAGCGACTCTGACCTTCATCACGTTCCCACCCCTACCCCTTACACCAGGAACAATCCGGTACTCCACCAATCCTCGCTTAACCAGGTCCTCCAGAGACCTTCCGAACGTATGCCCATACCTCGCGTCGCCATAGACCTGCGCCTTCGGAATCTGTAGCGTCTCGACTATGTCCATAAGAGTCCGCCAGCCAGCATATTCGGCAGTTAGCCTCTTGGCCATGTAGTCCTCGACAAACGCACTCCCGAGAAACGCCATGACGGGGGAAGTTTGCTCCCGAATAGGCGTGCCAACCGTCAAGGAAACTCCCTCAATCTTGTGGGACCTGTACGTGCCCTTCTCATCGGTAAACCAAGTCGTCGGAGATATCGTAAATGTGCCGTCCCGCACGGGCTTGAGCTGTATCTTTACCTGGAAAGTGTTGAGGTGTTCGAGCTTCTTTCCCCTTAAGTCGATTCCCCCTATTTTGTTGTCAAAATCGGCGGTTGGCCCCTGGAACTCCAGTCCCTCCGAAACGGTGGGATCCAGCTTAACCAGAGAGGCTGTACCCTTCCCGACATTTACTAGTTCAATGTCTAGGCTAAGGGTGGCCCCAGTTGAGATTGGACCTTCAGGCGGTTTCAATGTACCAACGACGTTCGCCGACTCTAGATTTTCTAGTCCTGAGGGCTTTTCGAGCGATGCAGTCGAAGCAGTGAAGGCAGCACTTGCCGGGAGCTTAGGCGATGCTCGCAAGATTTCCTGAAGTGAGATCGCAAGCTTCCGCTCCTTTCTCACCTTCCCAATTAGTCCAAGAACTTGGTCTCGTTTCGCCTTGTAGCCTGCACGCAGGTATGAGTCTGCCGAGAGTGTAAGAAGTTTTTCCGCCATAGACAAAAGCTTCGCTTTCTTCTCTTGGTCGCTTTCTCTTCTGGCTGTTTCGCTGTGAGAGTAGCCCTCGAACAGGAGCTCAGTTCCCTCAGCATAATCTGATTCGCTTTGGAAACCTGCATTTCGATAATACCTTGATGCTGTGTCAAGATCCTTCATAATCGAAGTGTAGCCTGATCGGTCTTCAGAATCGAGGTATCGAGTGCTTGCTTCTAGAGCTTTGCAGAACCAACTGTTACCCAGCATCAACATTCTGGTGCTTTCGTTAGGGGAAAGTTCCTTTGCCTCGTCAAACAGCCGAGATGCTTCCAAATAGAGGCTTGGTGATGCTTCACCTTGGGCCTTTGCGATCATTTGCCAGGCTCTGGAGACGGTTGCACCGAGTCCGAACTCTTTCTGATCATGTTTGGACGTTGTTCTCTGAACTATCTCCTCGAATAGTGCAGCTGCTTCCCCATACTTTTCCCCACTCGCGTGACTATTGCCCTGCCGGAGGAATTGGGTCGCCTGTTCCACGCGGATTCTAGCGTTACAGTATTCTCTCCTAATTCCTGCCGCTATGATGAGATCGCTAATCACTTTTGCTTCCTGCTCGTTTTCCGTGGCGCACAACACTTGGTTCAGAAGGTCGTTTGCCTTGGCAAAGAGGCTGGCTCCATGGGTGAAGACCTCGATTCCTCTTTGAACCTCGTATTTCCTGCTCAGATCCTCGGCAAGTTCTATGGTCGACAAAGCCGAGTAGTAAGATTCCAAGTGGTTCCATCGAACTGTCGACTTTAGCAGTTCTGTCGCTTTATCGTACGATTCCCGGGCGAGTCGATACTCTTGTCGTTCATGGTATTGTCTAGCTGTTTCGACGTTGCTCCAAGCTTCCATGTAGTGAGCGAGGTCCAAGTAGAATCGGCTGGATTGGGAAACTAGATTGGCGGCAGCCTCATAGTTGTTGCAGGCCAGGTGAAAGCTTCGAGCTGCCTCCAAGTGGTTTCCGAGCTGAACCTGGACCTTCGCAGTTTTCCATAGGCATTCGGCCACCATAGTTGGGCGGTTGAGCCGTTGAAAGGATTCCAT
>WNGM01000983.1_pt1 | contig 24998 bp, 20 predicted proteins | sample 5400571 | NCBI WGS metagenome assembly WNGM01 (sample SAMN13153378, study PRJNA577476) | soil metagenome | isolation source: 100 cm soil or saprolite under Garry oak tree replicate 2 | place: USA:California | collected 2016-06-15 | reverse complement strand
ACGGCGGCACTGGCTGCACTTCAGACCCTCGCCATTTTCGGTGAGGTTGACCTGCGCTTTGCAAAGCGGGCATACGAGAATCTTCAAGAGCTCGGGATTCACCGCCATGGGCCAAAGATCTTAACACATGGACATTCCTGTCCTCACAGAGGCTGATCTTTACCTTTTATGAGCATGAACTCACAGATGTTAACCGTCAAATGGCCTGTTGTGCGATGTGTAATGTACTTGTTCTCGACCACATGTCCAGCCGAGACTTATGAGTAAAGACCATTCCTCTAGACCAGGGGCTAAAATTCGTCCGTGTGCTAGACTAGCCGTCTGTGAAAAGAACCATTTTGCTTGCGTTTTTTCTGTGCTTGTTCGCAGGCACCCTTGCGCGCGCTACGACTGTCGAACCGCTGGCGCTCGAAGACCTCGTGAAGAGAGCTCACCATATCGTGTCGGGTAAGGTTCGAAATTCACGAACGTATTGGAGTGCCGATCGGGCGCTGATTCTTACCAGTTATGCCCTCGAAATCGACGAATCCATAAAGGGCCGGCCGCCGCGGGCCTTCGAATTGACGACGATCGGCGGAAAGATCGGCGATCTTGAACTTCACGTCTCCGGAATGCCGTCCTTCGCGAAGGATGAAAACGTCATTGTTTTTACCGAATCCAGCGGACCCTATGAAGTGGTCATTGGTCTGGGCCAAGGCAAATTTACTCTTGAAAATGGCGAAGTATTCAATGATGTAACTGGCCTTTCTTTTCCCAATGGCCGTCCCGCCAAACCGATGAAGTTGCCAATCGAGATATTTAAGCGTCAAATCCGAACCATACTGACTCGTTAGCTTGAAGAAATACGGTTTCATCTTTCTTGTAATTCTCTTTTCCCAGCCCGCTAGAGCCTACACTCGCATCACAACGTCTTCAGGACAGAATCCAAAATGGCCATCGATGCCTATCCCGTATTGGATCCATGAGAAGGGCGCGCCTCGTATCTCAAACGGCAGCGACTTCGCGGCCGTTCAAGCCTCGTTCCAGACGTGGGAAAACATCCAGACTGCAAACATCAAATTCGCCTTCAGGGGCACGACGACTGCTGGAATCGTTGGCCATGATGGAATGAATGTCGTAACGTTCACGGACACTTCTGCACCACTGGGTTCATCCACGATTGCTGCAACCTTTTCATTCTTCAGAACTGAGAATGGCCAGACCATGTTCGACGAAGCCGATATCGCGTTCAACCCGGCAATCGACTTCTCGACAAGCGGCGAGACCAACAAATTTGATATCCAAAGCGTCCTTACCCACGAAATCGGACATTTGCTGGGTTTGGATCACTCCGCTCTGGTCTCTTCCGTGATGGTTCCCTTTGGTGTGCCGTCACAACTGGATCAACGCACTCTCGCTTACGACGACGTTGCCGGCATCATGGAAATTTACGGGACAGCGTCGGGAACCGGCCAAATTCGAGGAACAATCGAAGCCGACGGAACGCCCGTATTCGGCGCGCACGTTGTTGCGGTGGACAGCGATGGGACTCCGATAGTTTCGACGCTTTCGCAGCGAGACGGCAGTTATATTCTTCGATTTCTGCCTCCGGACACGTACGCTGTGTACGCGGAATCCTTGGACGGGCCAGTAACACGGCTCAATCTCGGAGGCGGGTCCACCGGCTTCTTTTCCAGCGTCAGAACGAATTTCGGTACCACTTATTTTGGAAATGTTTCTGGACTCTCAGAAGCAGCGAAAATCGCTGTTGGGCCGAATGGTGTCGCTACGGCGGATATACGCATGTTTCCGCCAAGCGCAACCGGCTTGAGATTGACACGGCCGTCGTTTGGGATTCGCATTCCGCGAGGACGAACGGTAACGGTAACCGGCGGCGGAGTCGACATCACGGACGGGGTCCTTCTCACCGGCTCGAATTCCGGTCTTCAATTCGGCCCGATGACATTTGGCGGCCGCATCACCTCCACAGCCCCGACGAGCGTATCGGTTCAATTGACGGTCCTGAGTTCTACGCCGCTCGGTCCGAAAAATCTCATCGTCAATCGCGGGACCGACACTTCGATCCTTTCGGGAGCTTTCGTTATTACCGACAGTTATCCTTCGGGAATTTCCGTAAGCCCATCAACCGGTCCCGTTGAAGGCGGCACCCTCGTCACGGTCAACGGTACAAACTTTCGTTCAGGGGCTCGGGTGTTCTTCGCCGGGCTTGCGGGCGCAGATGGTCGTGTCATCGATTCAAACACGATCCAGGTAACGAGTCCTGCGAATGTCTCTGGTGCGGCAAATGTGGTTGTCGTCAACCCCGATGGAACGTGGGCGGTCGGCTCGCAAGTATTCGGTTATTCCTCGCAACCACCAACGATCAGCCGTGTCTCACCCCTCGATGGACCGCCGTCGACCCGAGTCGTGATCGAGGGGGACCACTTCGACTCGCGCACACAGAATATTGAGGTCGCATTCAATGGCACCACTGCGAAGATTATCAGCGCTAGCGCGAATGCGATCACCGCGGTTGTGCCGTTTGGCGCAACGACGGGTCCCATAACTGTTTCGGTTTTCGCCCAGACGGCAACAGGCCCAGCGTTCACGGTGACGGCGGCTCCAACAAGCACGAATCTTGCGGGGCGCAGTTTCAACTTCATTGACGCGAGTAGTAGCACTGGCGGAACAGTTCTGACATTCAGCAACAACGATGATGCCATCGCACTTGTAAAACTACCATTCGATTTCATCCTATTCCGGGATATTCATGTCGCAGATTCTCAGATTTCGATATCGACGGACGGGTTCCTGAGTCTTGAACCGCTTTCGATATCAGAGTGGCAAAATGCACCATTGCCCTCGACTACAGTCTTGAGGCCTAGCGGTAGCGCCGGGACCGTTGCTCCCTCATTGATTGGGCCGTTTTGGGATGACTTAATCATGCCACCCCAGGCGGCAATCACGACCAAGACAGTCGGAGCGGCTCCAAACCGCCAATTCATCCTGCAATGGTCGAATATGAGCCTCCTCGACGAGAACGGAAGAGACTTGAATGCCAATCTCACGTTTGAAGCCATACTGTTCGAGGGAACCAATGACATCCAGTTCCTGTATCGCAGTATGAGCGGTCCGCGCTCCGATGGGTCAAGCGCAACGATCGGCGCGCAGAATTTGAAACGCGACACAGCAATTCAAACCGGATTCAATCAGCCCATTGTGGCCAGCGGGTATTTCACAACCTACCATTTCCAAAACGGTAGTTATGGGGAAGCCGTGCCGGACGCAACGCCGCCGTCGAAACCTCTCGTAACGGATGAAGGCCCATTGACTTCAAATAGCACTCAACTCGCCGCTTCCTGGATGTCGAATGATCAAGAATCGGGTATTCGCGAGTACCGGTACGCCATCGGCACCACTCCGGGAGGCGCCGATGTACGTCCATTCATCTCCACAACGCAAAGTTCGATCGTCGTCAGCGCACTGAATCTTCAAGTTGGAGCGACATATTACTTCGCTGTGAAGGCGATTAACGGCGCTGGTTTGGAGAGCGAGGTGGGCGTGTCCGCCGGTGTCCGGTTTGATCCAACATACCAGCCGCAGGTGAAGATCATCCCATCAAGTCCCCAAAGCGCAACGGTATTTACCGGTATTGCGTTCCTCGCCAAGACCGGGATGTCGGTCGTACTCAGGGCTTTTGATGGAAACGGTAATCTCGTTGCCGGACCCGGAGTTCGCAACCCGTCGTCAATTACGCTCGCGGCGGGACAGCAATACGCGAAGCTCGTTTCGGAATTATTTGGCCTGCAATCGTTTGATGGCTGGATCGAAGCGGATGCCTCGGCTCCGGGGCTTGGGATTTTCGTCGCCACAGGGTCGTGGGATATGCTGCAGCTGGATGGAACTGTTCCGCGAGATCCTTCAGCGGACTTTGTCCTCCCACATGGGGCCGCATTGGCGGTGCTCGTTAACCCCTCTGCGCGTCCAGCTACTGTCACCCTTACGGATTTCGCATCCGCGCAAACCCAGTCTCTGACCATTCCGGCACGTGGCAAAATCGTGATGCCTTTAGCTGGTGCTGTCCGGGTTCGATCTTCGGAACCCTTGGCGACAGCGGGCATTCCGGTATCCGATGCACAGTCCACTTTGGTTTTCCCTCAGGCTGTCGTTGGCGGCGGCTATTCATCCACGTTGAGCCTCGTCAATATCGGAACGGCTCCGGCGAATGCGACGGTCACATTTGGCACAGCGTCGGCAAACATATCGTTGTCTGCGAACGCCGCTGCACGTGTTTCGATTTCGGACCTGCTGAAATTGTCCGGCGACACAATTCGTACCGGAGCGGTCCGTGTCACAAGTATGTCGTTGTTCGGAGCGAGTCCCTCGCTTATCGGCATACTTGATATCCAGAATTCCTCCGGCGGCGCCTCAGTAGCCGCGAAAGCTACAGGAACCGACTTCACGTTTCCGTATGTTGCAAATGCGAATGGCTTCTTTACGGGCTTGGCATTTGCAACTGGCAGCGAGCCCGCGAAAATTACGATCGATGTTTACAGCGCCGATGGCGGCACACCGAAATCTGCGAGCATCACCCTAGCTGCAAACCAGCAATTCAGCGCTTTATTGAGTGACCTGGTCGCGGCGTCAGCGGCACAACTAGGCGGATACGTTCGCATCCGTTCAGACCAACCGATCTGGGGGTGGATGATTTACGGTACCGATAAGGTGCGGGCCTCAGGTCCGCCGCTTTAGGAAAATTCGGGGTCAGACGGGTGAATTCCGTATTTCGAAGTGCAAAAATAGGGAATTCACCCGTCTGACTCCGAATTTTCCTATTCCTCTTCTTCCTCTTCGGCAGCACCGGCCTTAGCGCCGGCAATCACCTTCTCCGAGAGGTGGGCGGGAACCTCGTCGTAATGGCTGAATTCCATCGTGTAGCTGCCGCGGGCACCGGTCTTTGACGTGAGATCCGAGGCGTAACTCAACATCTCCGCCAGCGGGACTTGGGCTTTGATGATCGTGGTATGGCCGCGCACTTCCATACCTTGCACACGGCCGCGGCGGCTATTCAAGTCACCCATGAGATCGCCCGCGAATTCTTCCGGGCCTTGGACCTCCACATTCATGATCGGCTCGAGCAGAATGGGCTTGGCTTCTTTGATTCCTTTCTTGAAAGCCAGAGAACCCGCAATCTTGAAAGCCAGTTCCGATGAATCTACGTCGTGGTATGAACCGTCATAGAGAATCACACGAAAATCGACTGTTGGGAAACCTGCAAGCACGCCCTTTTGCCTGGCTTCTTGAATACCCTTCTCCACTGCAGGAATGAAATTTCTCGGGATCGCGCCTCCGAAGACTTCATTTACGAATTCGAAATCGCTTCCGCGCGGAAGAGGCTCCATTCGAATTTTGCAATCGCCGTACTGGCCGTGGCCCCCGCTTTGTTTTTTATGCTTTCCCTGCACGTCGGCTTTTCCTTTGATCGTTTCGCGATAAGGAACCTTAGGAGGATGCAGCAGGACTTCAACGCCATAGCGCTTCTTCAAACGGGCCACGGCTATTTCCACATGCATCTGGCCCTGGCCCGAAATCAGGAACTCTTTCGTTTGAGGCTCCCGCGCGTACCGTAATCCGAGATCCTCATCCATCAGTTTATGAATTGCGGTGCTGATTTTTTCCTCGTCGCCACGGGACTTCGGCTCGATGGCGAATGAAATAACCGGCTCGATCCACTTCACAGCGGGATACGTAATCAAATGGGCTTTGTCGCACAGAGTGTCGCCGGTTTGCGTTTCCTTCAGCTTCGCAACAGCTCCGAGGTCTCCGGCGTGAAGTTTCGGAACGGCTACCTGAGTCTTCCCTTGCAGGAGAACGATGGAGCCGAAACGCTCGGTCACGCTTCGGTTGGTATTGAATGGCTGCAATTCCGTCGTCAACGTCCCGGAATACACACGGAAAAGCGAGATGCGGCCGGTAAAGGGATCCGAAAATGTTTTGAAAACGAAAGCAGAGAACGGCTCGGTATCCGCGATCTTTCGCTGGATGTCTTTGCCGTGCGTATCCTTTCCCGTAACAGTTCCGCGCGCCGTGGCATCCGGCACGAAATTCACTATCGCGTTCAACAGCGGCTGAATACCGATATTGCCCGTCGCCGACGTGAAAAAAACCGGATAAATTTTCCCGTCGCTTACTTGTTTCCGGAGTCCCGCGATCAAGTCTTCGTTCGTCAGAGAACCGGTATCGAAAAATTTTTCCATCAATTTTTCATCGCTCTCCGCCACAGCTTCAACGAGCTTTTCACGGTACTCATTGGCCCGTGCAGCCGAGTCTGCCGGGATGTCCGTTTCGCTGAACTTTCCGGAGCCGTCCGTCTGATACGCGTAGGCTTTCATCTGAATCAGGTCGGCGACGCCTCTGAATGCCCTCTCTTCTCCCAAGGGAATCTGAACGGGGACGCACATTCGGCCAAGCGTTTGATGAATCGATTCGAGCGATCTTTCGAAGCTCGCTGTATCGCGATCCATGCGATTGACTACGACGAGTCTGGGCAGCCCGAATTCGTCGGCATAAGCCCCCGCTTTTTCGGTCTGGACCATGGCGCCCGACACAGCATCGACAACAACAATTGCGGCGTCTGCCACGCGAAGCGCGCCCCGGGCTTCCTGGATGAAATTTCCGAAGCCCGGTGTATCGAGCATATTGATCTTGTTTTTGTTCCACTCGCAGAAAGCGAATTTTGCAAAATTCGTGATTTTTCGTTCAATCTCTTCGTCGTCGTAATCCGTCGGGGCATTCCCGTCGTCTACGCGCCCAAGGCGGTTGGTCGCACCGGTATCGAAGAGAATCGCGGAGATCAATGACGTCTTGCCGCTTCCTCCGTGTCCGACGATGCCGACATTGCGAATGTTTTTACCTTCGTAGACGTTCACTGCCACAGCATGCTCCTTTTGTTGTAGGCCAAGTTTCGAAATCTACCATATTCATTCTTGAAAACACTACCCTCCAACCGTTAGGCTCAACGGGTGTTTGCGCCCATTTCCACCATCTTCGGTATTCTGCTTTCTTCCGCGACCTTGCCGAACGGGATCCGGTTGATCGAACTGCCTTCCAAAACGGATTCGGTCGAAATCATTGCCGGATATGAGGAGCCCGGACTGACCCTTCTCGCATCCACGAGCGCCGCGCGGGCGCTCATCTTTAATGCGTTTGCTGCAGGGGGCAGTATCCAAATGGTTAGTGAGCAGGACCGAACCGCTCTTCGATTGACGATTCCACAATGGGCGCTGCCCACGTTGATGGAGGGGCAGCTCGCCGCCTTTTTCAAAGATCCTCCCCGGGAAACTGAAAAGGCAGAAGGCCCGGATTCGTCTCTGCCGGACTTTCGCGCTCAGGTTGACGAGGAGATTCGCAGCGCGCTCCTGGGAGCGGATACGCATTCGGAGGAATACAGAACTGCTGATGCATTTCTCGCGATCACTGCGCCAATACCGGAAACGCTGCGCGACGCCCTTAGTGCAATTCCGAAACGAGGTTCGGTAAACCGCTCTGAAAACGAGATCAGTCGATTACCTGCGGAACGAACGCTGCGGTTTAAATCGGATCTAACAACCGGAGCCGTCATCTTTGCCGTACCGGTTCCAAGCGTCTATTACAAGCAATGGTATTTGATCCTCTTGCTGGATCGTATACTTCACAGAACGGTTCCAGCGCCGCTTGAAACGAGTCTCGTGCCGTCTTTGCGGCCCCATTATTACCGGCTCGAAATACCGATCGCACAAGGCCAATTTCCGGAACCTGCCGAAGACAATCTGCTTCAGGAGCTTCAACGCCTCCAGTTGACGCTTGATCCACGCTTCCTGTTGGCCGCACGACAGGAGACATTGGCATATCTGGGAGACGACCACATCCATGAGTGGTTTGCGAGCCGCGGGATACCGGAACGATTGGAGGAAGGAATCCAGTGGGTCCAGTCCACAACGAACGATGAGTTGCGGGCCGCTGTCCGTGATCTTCTACTGATGAACCGCGTCATAGCGACGTGGCCGCCCAAACCAAAGCAAACGACAGTCCTGGTGGAAAATTTGAACGAAGTTCCACAAGCCAAGCCCTCTTCCAGGGGAAGAGGGCTTGGCGACGGCCAGCCGGCCGGCGCGCCGGGTGAGGGTCCAGGCCTTGAACCGCTTTCGTTCCCGTTGCACAACGATCTGCCACAGGCCATCGATGTTGCTCAGCTGCTTCCTTCCGGCGTTTCACTCGTCGCCAGCAACGTTAATGGCGTCTTTGTTTCCGGCGCCACGTTGACCACGTACGATCACGTACCGGATGCCGAAACCGTGAAGTCGTTCGAGAAATATCGCGCGGATCGGATTTTAGTGCTGGCTCCTCCCGGCGCTATCGATCGGGCTCGCGAGATCTGGTCTCGGTTCAAAGGCGCCGACAGTGGCGAAACGGGTGTTTGGAAAGGCTCCATCTCGAGCGGTGATCTGCCCGCAGTTTACGTCCTCAAGACCATGCTCGACCTGAAGGTCATTCAAGCGGGGTGGTGGCACGAGGTTGAACTCCGCATTGATGCCAGCGAAGGCTCAACGCTTCAAATCCACGCCGACGCCGAACAGCGCCAGAAGATACTCGAATGGATCAAAGATATCGCCGCGCGCCCTCCGTCTGATCAGGACTTCGCCTGGATGCGCGAAGTTGCCGTTCATCGCTTCAATGCGGTTCGCTCCGACATCCAAGCCCTCACATGGGAGCGCGATCCTAAAGGAACGATCCAGGATATCGGAACCATCCTCCCGAAATTCGTTCAAGATGTCGCGCAAATCTATTTTTAGAGTCGGCGTCGATAGCGGCGGAACATTCACGGACTTCGTTATTGTCCGCAACGGCGAGGTCGAAATATTCAAAGAACTCTCGACGCCACAGGAGCCGGAAGAAGCCATCATGAAGGGAATGGCACGAGCCGGCAATTCGGCCGCTTCTGAAGTTATTCACGGATCCACTGTCGCGACGAACGCTCTGCTCGAGCGCAAGGGCGCGCGTACCGCCCTCCTCACCACGGAAGGTTTCGAGGATATTCTCGTCATCGGCCGGCAAACGCGCCGCGAACTGTACAACATCTTTGTGACCCGGCCGGATCCATTGGTTCCTGCCGGGCTGCGGATGGGCGTTCGCGAGCGCACGCTCTACGACGGGTCTATCGCAACACCGTTGGACCAGGATCATTTGCAAACTCTGATCAACCGTTTACGTTCTGAGAACGTTGAATCTGTCGCGGTTTGTCTTTTGTATTCATTTGCGAACACTGAACACGAAAACAAAGTCCTCTGCGCCCTCGAGCCTTTGAGACTACGGGTATCGCTTTCGTCGAGAATTCTTCCGGAGTATCGAGAGTATGAACGCACATCGACGACGGTGATCAACGCTTACCTCGCACCTCTCATGAGCCGTTACCTGACGCAACTCACCGAGCGTCTTCCCCATGGTTCCTTGCGAGTCATGCAGTCGAACGGCGGAACAGTGCGCGCTAAAACTGCCGCGGACGCTCCCGTCAAAACGATACTTTCCGGACCGGCCGGCGGCGTCGTGGGAGCATTCCATGTTGCACAGGCGTGCGGTTACTCACGCGTCATCACCTTCGATATGGGAGGCACCTCCACGGATGTCTCGCTCTGCGATGGTGACGTAAAAGTCACCCACGAAGGCCAGATTGACGGGATGCCGATTGGTATCTCAATGATGGATATTCACACCGTTGGAGCAGGCGGCGGATCTATCGCCGAACTCGATGCCGGCGGCGCACTGAAGGTGGGGCCCCAGAGTGCCGGTGCGGATCCGGGGCCGATTTGTTACGGCAAAGGCCATCGGCTTACCGTGACCGACGCCAACGTCATCCTCGGACGATTGCTGCCGCGCTTCTTTCTGGGTGGAACGATGCCACTGGCGAAGGCGCGCATTGAACCGGCGCTTGATATGCTGGGCTGGACAAAGCAGTGGAGAAGCGTCGAAGAACTCGCGCAGGGCGTCGTGGACGTTGTGAACAACAACATGGAGCAAGCGATCCGGCTGATCTCCGTCGAACGCGGATACGATCCGCGCGAGTTCGCGCTTTTTTGTTTCGGCGGGGCCGGCGGTTTGCACGCGACGCATCTGGCCGAAGCATTGGGAATGCGGCGTGTCATTGTTCCGCAATTTCCGGGCGCGCTATCCGCGCTCGGTCTGTTGCTTGCCGACGTCCGGAAGGATTATTCGCAGACTGTCTTGATAAATGCCGCAGGATCGGATGCGCGAGTGAAAACGCTCTTCGCGGCGTTGTACAGCGTTGGGATGGCAGAACTCGAGGCTGAAGGTTTCAAGAAGAACGAAATCCATCGAATCGACTCTCTCGATCTGCGCTATCGGGGACAGTCTTATGAATTGACTGTGCCGCTCGTGGCAGACTTTATTGAAAGATTTCACAAAGCTCATGAACGCCGCTACGGTTACGCCAACCGCGGGCGGGACGTGGAATTGGTGAATGTCCGGACAACATTCCTGGGCCGCACGGCGAAACCGAAATTCAGCAAAACCGTTAAACAGCGCAGGGGTCCCGAACCTGTGGAAAGGCAACCATGTTGGATCGATCGCCGCCGTGTGCGCACGGACATCTACGATCGGGCGATTTTGGGCCACGGACATGTCATTCAAGGACCGGCCATCATCGGAGAATACAGCTCGACGACGCTGGTACCACCGGGTTTTCGATGTACCGTGGATGCATACTTAAATTTGGTGCTGGAGAGTAATTAATGCGAAGCCGCAAGCATTCCCCTCCTCGCAAGATCAACCCAGTACAACTCGAAATCTTCAAAAGCCTGTTTCACGCGATTGCCGAAGAAATGGGTGCGACGCTGAAACGGACAGCTTTTTCTCCGAACATCAAGGAACGCCGGGACTATTCTTGCGCGATCTTCGATGACCGCGGCGACATGGTTGCACAAGGCGACCACATGCCTGTGCATCTGGGTTCGATGCCATTGTCGGTCAAAGCGGCGATCGAAAATCGCGAGATCGGCCCAGGCGACATGGTGATCCTGAACGATCCCTACAAAGGCGGGACACACCTTCCCGATTTGACTCTGGTTTCCGGAGTCTTTTCGCAACGAAAACTTCTCTTCTATGTCGCGTCCCGCGCGCATCAGTCGGACATCGGCGGTATGTCGCCGGGTTCAATGCCGCTGGCGGAGGAAATCTATCAGGAGGGGCTTCGAATTCCCCCTGCCAAATTGATGTCGAACGGCACGATTAACCGTGACGTTTGGGAGATCATCCTCGCGAATGTGCGTACGCCGGACGAACGTGAAGGGGATCTGAGCGCCATGATCGGCGCCAATCGGACGGGCGAACGCCGGCTAAGGGAAATCGTGTCAAAGTACGGCTGGAATGAAGTGAGCCGTTATGTTGCGGCCATCCTCGACTATACCGAGCGTATGACGCGCCAGGCCATTTCTCAGATTCACAATGGAATCTATGAAGCCGAAGATTTTCTCGACGACGACGGCATTACGAATAAACCCATCGCAATACGTGTAAAGATTGCGGTCAAAGAAGACCTTGCGGTTGTCGATTTCTCGGGGTCCGACCCACAGACGGCGGGTAGTGTGAATGCCGTGTATGCGATTACGGCCTCGGCCGTATTCTACGTGTTTCGAACGTTGGTGGGATTTGCAATTCCCTCCAACGCCGGAGGTATGCGACCACTACGGATTATCGCGCCCGAAGGCACAATCGTGAATGCTCGTCCTCCCGCTGCCGTGTGCGGCGGCAATGTCGAGACATCGCAGCGGATTGTCGATGTTCTCTATAAGTGCCTCGCGCAGGCGATGCCGGATCGCATACCGGCTGCAAGCCAAGGTACGATGAACAACTTGGCTTTCGGGGCTATCGATCCGCGCACGAGACACCCGGTGGCATACTACGAAACCGTCTCGGGAGGAATGGGAGCGCGACCGACAATGCACGGCCTTTCCGGTGTTCACACGCATATGACCAATTCACTAAACACTCCTGTAGAAGCGTTAGAGCACACCTATCCCGTCCGGGTGTTGCGTTACTCGTTGCGGCACCATTCCGGCGGAATCGGCAAATGGCGTGGTGGAGACGGCGTTGTTCGCGAGCTGCGATTTCTCACCAGAGCTCAACTGACGGTCCTCTCCGAGCGGCGCAAGTTCGCACCCTACGGGTTGAACGGCGCCGAAGCTGGCGCGCCGGGCGTGAACCTTATCGCTCGAAATGATGGAAAGACGGAACAGCTCCCGTCGAAATTCACCCGTTGGGTTGAAGAGGGAGACGTTCTATCGATTCAAACCCCTGGGGGTGGTGGTTGGGGACCGGCGTGAAAGCGTCCGCAGTCAGACACAGGTACCGAAAGGGAATCTATTTCTTGAATCTCGTTCTGTTCATCGTTCCGCTCACGTATTTTGGTTATCGGCCTGCCCTGCGTTACTGCGCTTCGCTTCTCATCGTCGACGAGCCCAGCAAAAAAAGCGACGCTATCGTCGTGCTTGCCGGTGGAGAGCCGGGCCGCCCGTGGGGCGCTGCCGATCTCTACAATCGAGGTCTCGCTGACTACGTGATTGTAACAAGAGATCAAGTTCAGCCTGAGGAAGCGGAGTTGGTTCAACGCGGCATTGATTTGGTCGACGGGCGAGGCAATTACATCAGAGTTCTCCGAGGCCTCGGCGTACCCAACGAAAAGATCGTCAGCGTGGAGAAGGCAGCTGGCGATACGGTTTCGGAAATGCAACAGATCCGGAGGTTATGCCTCGAGAGAAACTGGCACTCTCTTATTATCGTGACTGCAAATTATCACACCCGCCGCGCGCGAATGGCGGCCCGATACGTTTTGGGGCCGGAATTTAAATTCGCGGTCAGCGCCACTCCACATGGAGGTCTGAACTCGCGCGAGTGGTGGACAAGCCGCAGCGACATCAGAACCTTCCTGATTGAATTTGAAAAGCTCGTTGCGTATACCTTGTATATCGGGCCCAAAATCTTAGCCCATGATGTATGGACGAGCCGAAGCGATACGAATCCGTCAAGCAGCTTATTGGGGTCTCCAAATTCGTACTCGATGTGGCCGTTCTCCTCTTTCTCCTGGCTTCGGGTTGGAGCATCAGAATACGTAGTTTTGCTCAAATGCTGTCGGGGTCGAACTGGTTGAGAGTGATGATTTACATGATCATCGTCGGCGGCCTCCTCAAGGCCATCGATTTACCATTCAGCTACTACTCCGGGTATATTCTCGAACATCGATTCCAGCTTTCGCGACAGTCCTTAGCGGCCTGGATGAAAGACCAATTGAAGGCTCTTGCCATCGCGGCTCCGCTGACGATCGCTGCGGTTGAAATCATTTATCTGCTCCTTCGGGTTGATTCGAAGTTTTGGTGGATTTACGCCAGCATCGTCTTTATTGCGTTCGCCATTGTGATGGCGAACCTCGCCCCGGTTCTGCTGTTGCCGCTATTTTTCAAGTTCAAGCCGGTCGAGAATCCGGACCTGCAAAATCGCGTCGATCGCCTGGCGCGGCGAACCGGTAAGCGTATATGCGGTATCTTTGAATGGTCACTCGGAGAGAAGACGCGTAAGGCAAACGCCGCGGTGGTCGGCTGGGGAAATACCCGGCGCATTATTGTATCGGACACGCTTTTGAAAAATTTGTCAGGTGAAGAAATCGAGGTCGTGATCGCCCATGAATTGTGCCACCACGTGAAGAATCACATCTGGTACGGTATGGCGGCTCAATCGTTCCTCACGTTCGCGGCTTTTTATGCGGCCTACCGCGTTTTACCGCCGCTCGCGCGATCCTTTGGTTTCAGCGGGACAGAGGACGTCGCGAATTTTCCGTTGATGGCGCTCGTGATGACGATATTGTCGTTGGCTGCGCTGCCCGCTGTAAACTTTTTCTCCAGACAATTAGAGACGGCCGCAGATCTATATGCGCTCGATGTGACAGGTGATGCGCTTGCCTTTGTCTCGAGCATGGAGAAGTTAGCCGACATCAACCTCGTGAACAAAACCCCAAATAAAATCGTCGAGTTTATTTTTCATAGTCATCCGTCTGTTGAAGATCGCGTTAAACTCGCTGCTGATCGGGTAGGCCAAAATGTGTAGAGGAGCTTTGGCGCAACAATCCCCTCCTCGCAGAGGAGGGAAATTACAGCAATGAACCGGCGCGATTTCGCCTTAAGCAACGCTGGGTTTCTACTTCAGGCTGCGACAATAAAAAAAGACCTCATCATCCGATCCGAATCTCCTGCCGATTTTGAGACACCCGTTCAGTTGCTCGACAAAGGATGGATTACTTCAAATGAAGACCACTACGTGCGCTCGCATTTGCCTTTTCCGAGTGTCCAACTGAACAACTGGAACCTGGCAGTTGAAGGCGAAGTGAATCGATCGTTGAAGTTGACAATGCCCGATACTCGCGCCTTCAACGAAGTCACCCGGACAGTCACGCTGGAGTGTTCGGGCAATGGACGCGCTTTCGCCGATCCTCCGGTGCCCGGCTTGCAGTGGGAAAAAGGCGCCGTCGGAACCGCCCGCTGGACAGGCATTCGACTGCGCGATGTTCTCATGAAGGCGCAGGTCAAGCCTGCGGCAAAGCATGTCATCCTCAATGGAGCCGATCTGCCGATTCGTGCGGTGCCCGATTTTGTTCGCAGCATTCCAATCGAAAAGGCGATGCACCCAGACACGATGCTGGCATATCGCATGAATGGCGATACCATTCCCATTTATCATGGTTTTCCGCTTCGGTTGATCGTACCCGGCTGGGAAGCCGCCGCGTCAACAAAGTGGATTACCAATATCCGTGTCTCGGAAGCGGAGGCGAGCGGTTTTTTCATGCAGACTGCGTATCGAATTCCAAACCGGCCAGTCGCTCCCGGAACGATTGTTGATCCGAAGGACACGGTTCCGTATACCGCATTGAATGTGAAAGCCATCTTCACGAGTCCGCTCGATGGAGCGACGGTCCCCATTGGATCTTCTATCCAGTTGCGAGGTTTCGCGTGGGCGGGGGAGGCGGACATCACGCGAGTGGATGTTTCGACGGATGCGGGCCGGACATGGAGCATCACAGTATTGGACAAGGACAAAGCGAGATATACCTGGCGCCGTTTTCGCTATTTGTGGAGGGCGCCGAGAGCCGGTTCATTCGTCGTCATGTCGCGTGCCACCGACAGTCAGGGTCGGACCCAGCCGCTCGCCGCATCGTGGAATCCTTCCGGATACATGTACAACGTCAGCGATAAAATACAAATCAATGTCAAAGGTTAATCTTGCTATTTTCTTCTTGATTTGCCCGCTTGCAGATATCGCGTGCGCACAGGGTCCGGCGGCTGCAATTGTTCAAAAGATGGAAGCCGCCTGTACGCGTGTCTGCCACGGCCCCAGCTTAATAACGCAACAACGTCTAGACGTGGCCGGGTGGACTCGCGAAGTGAACAAGATGGTCGGCTGGGGTGCCGACATTGCAGGCAGCGATAGAGAGGAACTCAGTCGATATCTTGCGGAAATGTTCAATAACACTCGCCCTCGGCCGTCATCGGCTCAGGCCGCGCCCGAAGGAAAAGCAAAGAATGTCTTCCAGACTTCCTGTCTCGGCTGTCACGATGTGACGCCTACTGCTCGGATCAAGGCGGATCGAGCCGGCTGGATGCGCGTTGTTGAGCGCATGGTGAATTGGGGAGCCTACATTCCGCCAGAACGCAAAGAAGATCTGATCGATTATCTGCTGACGAATTTCGCGCAATAATCAGAGAGGACCTCTAAAACTGTAGGGGAGGTCTATATGACTGCCCGCGATGGCGCGGCCTGAACATGGGGGCGGTCATAGACCGCCCCTACGGCTATCCGCCTGCACCATCGGCAGTGAAATACGCCTCGAGCGAGTCGAGTTGGTCGGTTAGCTCCTCGAGTTTTTCGTGGAGTAAGCTTCGTACCGACAGCATGCCTGCGAGCTTTCCATCGTTGTTCACCACAGGCAAATGCCGGATATGCTTTTCATCCATCAGTTTTAGCGCGTCATCAGCCGTCGACGTGCGCTCGATCGTAATGACGGGAGAGGTCATCACATCTCCTACATAAGTGTTACCGGGATCTCGGCGTTGAAGAACCACGCGATTCATCAGGTCGCGTTCGCTGAAAATGCCGGTCAACCGGCCGTTATCGACAACCGCGATGGCTCCAATGTGTTCCTCATGCATGGTCCGAACGGCATCCATAACCGTGGAGTGCGCGCTAACCGTCACGAGCGGCGTCCGTGTAATTCTTAGGAGACCCATACCAACCCCCAGTGTGTTCGATGTAGCGAGCATACTAACATCAAGTCCTCAAAAAAACGCAAGAGACGATTTCGGGAACGTTTTCTGAATTTTGTGCCTTCTTGTGGCTGTTCCCTTTGGCGTTCGACTTTGACGTTGCGCTGCGGTCCCATTTTGAGCCAAAGAATATCCATGTATCTGGACATGGTTCTAATTCCAGAAGGCTGGTTTTGGATGGGTTCCGATCATCATTACCGCTGGGAGAGCCCGCGTCACCGTGTCTGGCTCGATGCATTTGAAATCGGGCGGTATGCGGTCCGGCGCTCCGAATATGGACGTTTTCTCAGCGAAACCGCGTATCCCGAGCCCGCCGGATGGCGCGATCCTTCGTTTGACGATCCTGATCAGCCGATCGTTGGTGTGAGTTGGTTTGCGGCAATTGCCTACTGCGAATGGTTGTCAAAATCAGTAAGCGAAACATTCCGGCTGCCCACAGAAGCCCAGTGGGAAAAGGCGTGCCGCGGCGGACTCGAAGACGCAGACTATGCCTGGGGAAATGAACCGCCAAATCAGATGAAGTATTTTCAAGGGGAATGGACGGGACCGAAACGAGTGGGAGAATGGCACTCCAATGGCTACGGGCTTTTTAATATTGGGGATAATGTGCACGAATGGTGCATGGATTGGTACGCCGAGAACTATTACGCCGTATCACCGAACACGAATCCGGCCGGTCCTCAGACTGGCACACGCCGCGTAAGCCGGGGCGGCTCCTGGCGCCATCAAATTAAAGCTTCGCGCGCCGCTCACCGCAGCAGTTTACCGCCCCCATACGCATATACCGACTACGGTTTTCGGATTTGTCGAGTAGTTGGGGGACAGACACCAAATTTCTGAAGTACAAGAAATTCGGTGTCTGTCCCCCAATTACTCGCTAAGAGGACCGCGCCAGGTAACCATGCCGTGCGCGGACCGCGTCACCTGCACGGGTGCGAATTCGAATGGAATGATACAGGCCGTCATCAGCCCGCGGAGGATAGTAGCCCAGCGTGTACTGGCTCCGAAGTTCTTCAGCGATTACGCTGAGGATTTTTTCGATCTGACCGCCTCGCCCGATGAGAGTTTCGCCCAACAGGAATGCGCGGCCACCGCTGTTTTCCGCAAATGCCCGCAGAACAGTCATGTCGACTTGATCGCGCTTGTTCTGGATGCCGGTTTTTCCCCTGATCAGACCCGGTAGCGGCCAGCCCCACGCATTTCGGTCCGAACCTTTCGCGTAAGTAAGGGGGGAGATGCCGATTGGGTAAATAACCAAGTCCGATATGCGAATCCTCTCGAGAACGTCTTCAAGTCTGGACACGCTGGCGGTGTCCTGTCCGTCGGTAATGAGAAGGATCGCACGCTTTGCATGACTGCTGTCCGCGATCTTCCTGACGCCCTCTGCCATCGCATCGTAAAGAGTCGTACCGCCCGTCGGAATGATTCTCCTCAGGGAGTCTGAAAGCTTTTCCCGGTCATTTGTGAAGTCCTGTCGAAGAACGGGTCTCCCCGAAAAAGTCATTAAGAAGAATTCGTCATCCTGGTGAATGCGCTGCACGAACCGGTCCACTGCATCCACAGCGGTGCGGATCTTCCGGTCCATACTCCCACTGGTATCGAGAAGAATACCGACACTAACAGGAACGTTTCGATCTTGACTGAAGTGCGAAATGTGCTGGGTCTTTCCGTCCTCTTCAACAATGAAGTCATTCTCGGTCAGGTTCGGAATATATCGGCCGTGGCTATCGGTGACCGTGACGATGACGTTCACCAGCCGTACGTCGACTCGGACCTGTGCAGCCACAATCGCGCAAACAGATAAAGCGCAAGCAAATAATGCAGCGGCCTGAAAGCGGCGTCCCATCTGGATCTTCCGTGCCTCCATGCGAATCGGTTCGCGGGATTATATTACGGTTTGGGCTATGATTGGTCCCTTATGATTACCTCCGATCAATTCCGCCGGGTGATGAGTAACTTCGCAACGGGTATCACCGTCGTCACAACACACGACAGCAATGGGCAACCCTGCGGGTTGACCGTCAATTCATTTACATCGGTTTCGCTGGATCCTCTCCTTGTGTTGGTCTGTTTTGATAAGAAACTCAGCAGCCTTCAGGCATTCAAAGATTCAAAATGGTTCGGCGTCAGTATGTTATCCAAACGCCAGGAAGATCTCTCTCGACTGTTTGCCAAGCGAGATTCCGAACGGCCGGTCACCCTCTACTTTCAAGGGCGGCTTGGAATGCCTCTGCTGAAGAATTCTCTCGCCGTGATGGAGTGCGAGACACTGGACATTTACCCCGGTGGCGATCATTTGATTTTCCTAGGCGAGGTTAAGAACGCAGAAGTTCTGCAGGTCGAAGAACCGCTGCTTTATTTCCGGGGCAAGTATCGAACATTAGACGGAGACTAACGCAGCACTCGTGGTATCAGGGGGTTGATTCTCGCGAGTACTTCATACGGAATGGTTCCAATCTTTTCGGCCAATTCCTCCGCCCGGATCTCGCCATTGCCTTGCCGGCCTATGAGTACCACCTCGTCGTCCAAATCAGCCCCGATATCGGTCACATCAAACATGGTCATATTCATGGCGACCCGGCCGACCACAGATGCCGGTAGGCCGTGGATCAGCGCGCGGCCTGAATTCGAAAGCTTGCGATCGTAGCCATCGTAGTAGCCGATCGGCAACACAACAACCCTCATTGGGCGGCTTGCTCGATAGGTGAGCCCGTAACCGACGTAATCACCTGTTTTGACATCCTTGACTTGAACAACACGCGTCTTCCATTCGAGCACCGGCTGCAGCGACAGCTTCCGGCCGCGCTCCCGAGCCGCAAGCTGGGTTTCGCGTGAAGGCCAGATACCATATGTTCCGATGCCGATGCGCACCATCGTGAACTCCATTTCAGGATAGAGCAGCGAGCCGGCAGTGGCGGATGCGTGCACGAGCCGCGGACGGATCCCTGCACGTTCGAGAGTCGCCAGCGCTTCTCGGAACCGTCCAAATTGAGATTGAGCAAAGGAAGGATCGAGCGTGTCTTCGATGTTGGCGAAGTGTGTATACACGCCCTCAATTTCCAGGCGCGGCAGTCTCACGATCTCCTCTGCGAACTTCTGAAGTTCACTGAGGGCGATGCCTTGCCGGTTCGTGCCTGTTTCAATCTTCAAATGAATATGGGCCGTTGACGCGTGCTTTTGCCCGGCCACTGATAAGGCCTTAGCAACATCCAGCCGGTAGAGCGCTTGCCTGTAGCCATTTTGAACGATCTGCTCAATTCCCACGGCAGGCGTGTGTCCCAGAATGGCGATGGGCTTTTGAATACCGAGCTGCGTGAGCGCAACTGCTTCGTCAATACAATTTACGCCGAGCCAGTCGGCATGCTCAGCAACGACAGGCGCAACGGTTTCCAGGCCATGCCCGTACGCATTCGCCTTGATGACAACCATCAATGCGGTCCCCGGGCTGTTCAGCGCGCGCAGTGCGTTGATATTGGCTGTTAGTCTTGCTTTGTCGATCTCGATCCAGGAAAGCATCAATCGATTATATAAAAGAGGCACCCTCTCCCTCCTGGGCCCAGAGGGAGAGGGAAAGGCCTGGCATCTGCTACACTGCCCCCATGCCGATTGTCGAGTTTCGCAAGGTGGGCTACGCGATCAATGGCCGCCCGCTTGTCGAAAACATTTCTTTTGTGATCGAATCCGGAGAGACTGTGGTGTTTCTGGGAAGAAGCGGGTCGGGTAAGACAACGACGCTTAAACTGATCAACCGCCTTCTGGAACCCACGTCCGGCGAGGTCTTCGTCGAAGGAAAGAAAACTACCGAATGGGATGCCATCCGGTTGCGCCGCCGCATTGGATATGTCATCCAGGATGTCGGCTTATTTCCGCACTTCACTGTGCATCGAAACGTCGGGCTGGTTCCATCTCTCGAATCCTGGCCGCCCGATAAAATAGATTCGCGAGTGCACGACATGCTCTCGCTTGTGGGCCTCGAACCATCCCGCTTTGCCGGGCGTCTGCCGCGCGAGCTTTCTGGCGGACAGCGGCAGCGCGTGGGCGTAGCGCGTGCGCTTGCGGCGGATCCATCAATTCTTCTGCTCGACGAGCCCTTTGGCGCGTTGGATCCCGTCACGCGATCCGAAATCCAAAAAGAGTTCCGTGGGCTTCAGAAGAGCCTGGGCAAGACGATGGTGTTCGTAACGCACGATGTGCGCGAGGCGTTCATTCTTGGCGATCGCATCGGACTCATGAAGGACGGTAATCTCATCGCTTTGGTTGCAGTGAAAGACTTTCACAATTTGAATCATCCGGAGGCTCGGGCCTTCGTAGAAAGCTACGCTTGAACGTCCTCGATTTCATGTGGAGTCATCGGATGGAGGTTGCCCAGCTCACGCTGGAGCACCTTGTATTGGTCGGACTGTCGATACTCATTGCAGCCGGAATTGGCCTTCCTCTCGGCGTTCTTATGACACGCAAGCCAGGGCTCAGCGGTCCGATTCTGACATTCGCGAACGCCGTCCAAACGATTCCAAGCCTGGCTTTGTTTGGCTTTTTGATTCCGTTGCCATTCATTGGCGGTATTGGAGCGCGTACAGCGATTGTTGCGTTGGTTCTGTACTCGCTATTGCCTATCATCCGCAATACGTTTACCGGAATTTCGGGAGTCGATCCGGCCATACGTGAAGCGGGCCGGGGGATGGGAATGACCGATCTGCAGTTGTTATGGAGTGTGGAAATTCCTTTGGCTCTGAGCGTCATCTTTGCAGGACTACGCGTCGCCACCGTGCTTTGCGTCGGTATCGCAACGATTGCCGCTGCAGTCGGCGCCGGTGGGCTCGGCATGTTCATTTTCCGCGGCGTTTCGATGGTCGATAGCCGCCTTATTCTGGCCGGCGCCATCCCTGCGGCTGCACTTGCGCTCATCGCGGATTTTGGCCTGGGTGCAATTGAAAAGCGGTTTTCCAAACTATTGTGTCTCCTCGTGATCGCCGCCGGCCTTTCTTCCTGCTCGCACTCGGATCGCGTCGTTGTGGGCTCAAAGAATTTCACTGAGCAAGTGATTATGGGCGAAATGCTCGCCCAGCAGATTGAGCGCAAGACGCATCTTCCTGTCGACCGCAAACTGAACCTCGGCGGAACCATAGTCTGCCATGAGGCGCTGACGGCGGGACAAATCGATACTTATGTCGAATACACCGGCACGGGATTAACGGCTATTCTCAAAGAACCCCCCGCCAAGGATTCGAATCTTGCTTATCAGACGGTGAAGGACGCATATAAGTCGCGCTTCGGCATCGAATGGACCGAACCGCTGGGTTTCAACAATACATTTGCAATCATCGTGCGCAAATCCGATGCGGAACAGTTCGGATTGAGGACCATTTCAGATGCGGCACCTCGTACTTCGAGATGGGTCGCGGGATTCGGCTACGAATTCATTGAACGGGAAGACGGCTATCCCGGCCTCGTAAAAACCTACAATCTTCGGTTTCCGTCTGAGCCACGCGTGATGGACCTTGGCTTGACGTACAAGGCTGTTGCCGGTCATCAGGTGGATTTGATCGCCGGCAATTCAACGGATGGTTTGATCGGCGCTCTCGGCCTTGTCGTCCTGGAAGACGACAAACATTATTTCCCTCCGTATGACGCTGTCCCACTCGTCCGGGAAGCGGTCATCACGAAACATCCGGAAATCCGCGAAGCGCTGCGGGCTCTCGGCGGAAAAGTCTCCGAAGAACAAATGCGACTCATGAATTATGCGGTCGATGGCGAGCACAAAGACGTCAAGCAGGTCGTGAAGGAATTCTTGGACAAGCTATGACAGCTTCAGCCGACGTTCTCATTATTGGCGGCGGAGTTATCGGCTCGAGCATTGCGTTCAACCTTCTTCAGGATGGCTTCAAAGGACGCATCCTTGTCGTCGAGCGGGATGCCAGCTACCAGTTCGCTTCAAGTGCCCTGGCGATGGGCGGCGTACGCCAGCAATTTATGTCGGCTGTCAACATCCGCATGGTGCAGTACAGCCTGAAAGTTCTCCAGCAGTTTCCTCAATGCCAGTTCCGGCAACGCGGATATTTGTTCCTCGCAACAGAATCCAATTGTGAAAAACTGCGGCACCGGTACGAAACTCAGCGATCGCTGGCCGCAGAATGCGAGATGCTGGGCATCGCTGAGGTCCGCCGGCTAGTTCCCGAACTCCGCTCGGACGATCTGGTTGGAGGACTGTTCGGGCCAAAGGACGGGTACATCGAACCACGCGCCACGCTCCGTGCTTTTCGGACTAGAGCGGAAGAATTGGGCGCCGTTTACGTATCCGACGAAGTCCGAAAGATCGAAAAGGAATGCGTCTATGCCAACCAATCGGGCCGCATTCCAGCGGGGCGGATTGTCATAGCGGCGGGCGCTTATTCTGGGGCTGTCGGCAAGTTGGCGGCTGTCGATATCCCCGTTGCTCCGGTTCGGCAGCAACTATTTCGATGCGCGCTGCCGCGGCCGTGGCCTTACGAAGCGGAGTTCACTGGCGCAGTTCTCCAAACGATGAGAGCATTATCGCGAAGACCGATCCTGATGAGCCGCCCGGTTTCCGATTCGGTTGCGATCTCGACAGATTTCATCATGATTTCATGCCGCCTATAGTTCATAGACTGCCGGAATTCCGCGATCTCAAGCTGGTTTTCGGCTGGGGTGGCTTATATGAAATGACACCGGATCACAACGGCATCATCGACAGGATTCCAGACATCGAGGGCCTTTATGTTGCGGCCGGCTTCAGTGGTCATGGTCTGATGATGTCAGCTGCGACCGGAAAGTTGATGTCGGAACTCATCCGTACGAATAAATTCGAGACCATCGACGCCTCCGTACTATCTTTTTCGCGCTTCGCTCGCAACGAGTTGTTTTGGGACGAAGCAATGATCTAACTTCTGCTGGGAAATTAAACCGCCGCTACAGTGGACGGCTCCGGGAAAGGTCCGGTGAAACAGAAGCTTTTCATTTGCTTTGTCCTCACGCTTGTTACCGCCGGCATTTACTGGCCCGTTCATCGGTACGACTTTGTGAACTACGACGACGTGGACTACGTCGTCGAGAATGTCCACATACGTGCTGGTCTGACATTCGATAGTGCACAATGGGCCTTCACCACCGGTCACTCCGGCAACTGGCATCCGCTCACCTGGTTGTCGCACATGATCGACATTCAATTGTTCGGATTAAATGCGGGTGCACATCACACCGTCAATGTGCTTTTCCACATCGCGAACGCGCTCCTTCTTTTTTTGCTGCTGGCTCGCGTGACGCGCGCACTCTGGCCAAGCGCGATGGTAGCAGCGCTGTTTGCGTGGCATCCATTGCATGTCGAATCGGTGGCCTGGATCGCCGAACGCAAAGACGTGCTCAGCACATTTTTAGCGTTGCTATCCCTTGGGGCCTACGCGCGGTACGTGGAGTCGAACCGGCAAAAGCACCTGTTGTTATCATTGCTGTGCTTTGCCGCTGGATTGATGGCCAAGCCAATGCTGGTGACGCTACCGTTCATTTTCCTCTTGCTGGATTACTGGCCGCTCAAGCGGGGCTCTCACCAATTTCGCCGCTTGGTTGTCGAGAAGACGCCGTTCTTCTTGCTCACTGCGGTGTTGAGCGTTGTGACCTATGCGGCGCAACGAAATGCAGGAGCGGTTGCAGCTCTGGAAAGCGTTCCATTACAGTATCGATTCGAGAACGCGCTGCTCGCCTACAATCGATATCTGCGGAAAACTTTTTGGCCCGCCGATTTGGCCATCTTCTATCCGATTTCAAAAACCTATTCGTCTTGGCAAATCGGAGCCGCCCTGGTGCTGTTAATCGCAATCTCAATTGCGGTCTATTCCTCGTCAGGTCGCCGGCCCTGGCTTTGGGTCGGTTGGTTCTGGTTTTTAGGGATGCTGGTGCCCGTGATTGGTCTCGTTCAGGTGGGCATTCAGTCGATGGCCGATCGGTATACTTATTTGCCGATCGTAGGAATTTTTGTGATGTTGGCCTGGAGCGGCGCTGAAGTCGCAGCCACGTCCCGGTCGTTTTCGAAGGCAGTCGCTGTTCTTGGCCTTGTGGTGTTGGTTAGCGCACCGCTAGTGACCTCCATTCAACTGCGCTCGTGGCGTGATAGTGAAACTCTCTTTCAACACGCGATCGCCGTCACAAAAAACAACTACTTTGCTCACACTATGTTAGGCCGCGTCCTCGCTAATCGCGGACGGTTTGATGAAGCGGAGGCGCACTTTGAGGAAGTGCTGCGAATCTTCCCGAATCAGCCTGAGGCTCATTTTAGTCTGGGTGTGATCTCGGCGAGGACGGCGAAGTTCGATGAAGCGCTCGCTCATTACACTCAAGCTGTGGAAATACGGCCCGATGCCGCTACGCACTACAATCTTGGAAACGTCCTGATGAAGGTGGAGCGTGCTAACGAAGCCATCGCCCACTTTGCAGAAGCTGTGCGATTGGACCCGCAAATGGCCGAAGCACAGAACAATTGGGCTTATGCATTGACGACGCAGGGGCGCCTGCGCGAGGCAGCTGATCATTTCGCGGCGGCGCTTCGCATTAAGCCGGACCTGCTCGAAGCTCGCCTCAATTTGGCCCGTCTACAAGAACAACTCGGTCAGGCACAGTAAGACAGTTCCAAATCCAGCTCGGTTGGACCAG
>WNGM01003672.1_pt1 | contig 25013 bp, 25 predicted proteins | sample 5400571 | NCBI WGS metagenome assembly WNGM01 (sample SAMN13153378, study PRJNA577476) | soil metagenome | isolation source: 100 cm soil or saprolite under Garry oak tree replicate 2 | place: USA:California | collected 2016-06-15 | reverse complement strand
GCTGCTTGCGCACCGCTTGTGGCGATCTCCGCAATCCAGCGATGGAGCGCCAATGGATCGTTGAGATCGAGCTGATGCGAGCGCGCGATACGGGCCAGCGCGGCGAGTTCGTCGAATCCCGCTTCCTGCGCCTGCCTTCGAATGACGCGCCAAGTGTATAGATCTCCAGCCGCCAGAACGATAAACACCAGGGTGAAGAGGGCTAGAACGGATCGCGAAAAGAGATTCAAGCGCAGTAACTCCCCGCGAGAACCGGTGAGACTAACTCGGCCGGCCCGCTACCGATTCAAACAAGTAACCGGCACCACGCACAGTTTTCAAATGAACCGGATTTTCCGGATCCGGTTCGAGTTTTTCCCGCAATCGCCGAATGTAAACATCCACGCTGCGCGGGGTAACGAAGCGGTCGGTGCCCCATACCGCGTCGAGCAACTGATCGCGTGTAAACACCCGATTGGGGCGGGCTGCGAGATAGTAAATCAGACGAAACTCGAGGGTGCTGAGCGTGAGCAGTTTGCCGGCTCGCGTGACACGATAGGAAGAGGGATCGATCAATAGCCGGCCCACTTCGATTGCGCGCTCGACTTCGCCTGCGGGCTCGGCGCGCCGGAGCAGGGCTTTGACTCGCGCAGCCAATTCGCGGGGGCTAAAGGGTTTGGTCACGTAATCATCCGCGCCCATTTCGAGCCCAATGACGCGATCGGCCTCTTCTCCGCGCGCCGTGAGCATCAGGATAGGCAAGCGGTTGAGCGCCGCGTCACGCCGGATCTCCTTACAGACCTCCAGCCCGGGCATTTTGGGCAGCATGAGGTCGAGAATCACAAGGTCGGGCGTGCTCTTGCGCAACGAGGCCAATGCGGCTGAGCCATCGGCGACGGACGTAACCTCGAAGCCTTCATTCGCCAGGTTATAGCGCACCAACTCGACGATATCCCGGTCATCTTCAATGATGAGGATCCGCTTCAAATTTCTGCCTCCGTATCACGCCCTCAGGGAAAGCTATGTTATATGCTAACCCAGGTTAATCCAGGGCGCAGATTGCGAGCGACGCGTGGCCGGTTAACGTCTCAAAGGATATTGAAGGCGTGTTACAAGCTTGTGAATGCGCGCACGAACGAGGGATGCCACGTGACGTTGGGGGCGGTTTCTGGATCTGCGAAAGACCGCATTTGCCCCGGCTACAAAATGCGTTGACTAAAGCACTTGTTAGAGACAGTATCATCATCTCGGGCCATCCAGTTTTTTCTCTCTTTCAGTAATTTGCCTCTAAGCCAGGAGGCACCATCGGATGGCAATCCGCTGGCCGGAGACGCATCCATGTCGGAAATCTCAGCCGCAAAGCCCGGCTATCCGAACGCCGGCAGCGAAACCAGTAGCGCTCTGATCTCCTCAGGCTTTCGCTCCAATCCCTGGGTGCAGCTTGTGTTTGGAGTGGTCTGCATGGCCATGGTGGCCAACCTCCAGTATGGGTGGACGATCTTTGTCAATCCCATCGACGCCCGCTATCACTGGGGCAAAGCGGCGATTCAAGTGGCCTTTACGTTGTTTATTCTTCTGGAGACGTGGCTTGTGCCTTTCGAGGCTTACCTCGCCGATCGTTTCGGACCCCGTCCGCTCGTCATGGTAGGGGCGTTTTTGATTGCGCTGTGCTGGATTATTTATTCGCGCGCCGCAACGCTCAGCATGCTTTATCTCGGAGCGGCAATCGGCGGCATCGGGACCGGCTTGGTGTACGGGACATGCATTGGTAATGCGGTGAAGTGGTTCGAGAAGCGGCGCGGTCTGGCCGCCGGGTTAACGGCGGCGGGATTCGGCGCCGGCGCGGCACTAACAATCGTGCCGCTGACGAGGTCGCTAAGCTCGAGCGGATATCAGGCGACGTTTTTCAAATTTGCACTGATTCAGGGAGGCGTGGTCCTGGTTGCCGCGCTCGCGCTCAAGAAGCCTCCGAAGGGGGCAGCCGTGCGGCAATTGAATCCTCGTCTGCTGCAAACGCAGGTCGACAGCAGGCCGATGCAAACACTGCGCAGCGGGCTTTTCTGGGTCATGTATGCGGCATTTGTGCTGGTTGCGGCGAGCGGGTTGATGGTGACCGCGCAACTTGCGCCGATTGCGACGGGATTCAAAATCGATAAAGTTCCTGTCGCGCTGCTCGGGTTTACAATTCCGGCGCTTACGTTTGCGCTCTCCGTCAATAACGTGATGAACGGGATTGGCAGGCCCGTTTTTGGCTGGCTATCCGACCTGATCGGGCGCGAATCGACGCTCTTTTTGACGTTTCTGGCGGAGGGATTTGCGGTCCTGGCGCTGGCGAAGTACGGCAGCAACCCGGTGAGCTTTGTGATCGTGGCGGCGCTTACATTTCTGGTGTGGGGCGATATCTACAGCATTTTTCCGGCGCTCACCTCGGATCACTTCGGCAGAGAATACGCGACCACGAACTATGCGCTTCTGTATACGGCCAAGGGTTGCGCGGCGCTCTTTGTGCCTCTGGGCAGCGTGATCGCGCTGCGCACGGGGCGTTTCTGATGATTGGAATCGTGCGTCCTATGCGCCTGCGCGAAGTGCGGAGGCGGGAGGCCACGGCGTTGTCACCGGCAGATTGAGTTCTTCAGCAATAATAAGGGTCGAACTAAGAAGTGAAAAGGCCGCTCGCGATGCGAGCGGCCTCTTGATTTAGCGGTCGCGGCCGGCGCTATTACTGATCGATCTCCCTGCGGAAGGGGATGACGCCGGGGATCAGCCACTTCTGCCACATTTGGTCGATCTTGTTCTGGAAGTAGTCGAAATCCTCCTCGATAAAGTGGGCGAAACGGCCCTGCCTGAGCAGGTAGTCGCGCACGGGAAGCCGCTTGTAGCGGCCCTCGGCGATTTCCTTCGTTTTGCCGTAAAGCCTGAGGACGCCATTTTCGATCTCATAGAGCGGCCAAACGCCCGTGGTGACCGCCAGTTCGCCTAACTCATGCGAAATCATGGGGTCGTAGTCCCAACCTTTGGGGCAAGGATCGAGCGAGTGGATGAACGTCGGACCGCCGATCGAAAGGGCCTTACGCACGCAGTTCATGGCTTGCAAGCCGTAGGACATGTCGACGGTTGCGATGTACTTGCACTCGGGATGCCCGGCGGCCAGCATGCCGGCCATATTCTTCTTCCAGCGATGGTGCAGGATGCGCTTCACCGTGCCTGGCGGACTAAAGGTGGTGTTTGCCCCGTAAGGCGTGCTGCCGGAAAGCTGGATATCGGTGTTGGCGTAGCTTTCGTTGTCATACATCAAGATGAGCAGGTTGTAATCGGGATGCGTGAGCGTGGCAGAGATGGCCGCAAGGCCCATATCCGCGCCGCCACCATCGCCGCAGAAGGCGATAACGTTGATGGGCTCCTTCTTCATCTTGCCCTTACGCATCAGCGCCTTCAGACCCATCGCCGTGCCAAGGGCTGCCGAGCCGCTGCTCCCGAGCTGGGTATGCATCCAGGGAATGACCCAGGAGGTGCTGTAGTACGTCGTGTTCGCGACGTACATGCATCCAGTACTGCCCAGGATGATCGACCTGGGGCCTGCGGCCTTGGCCATCATCTTCATCACCAGGGCGGACTCGCAGCCCTGGCAGGTGCGATGGCCCGAGGTGAAGAACTCCTCGAGCGGAATCTTCTTTTGTCCCTTGAATGGCTCCAGCTTGGGAAGCGGATAATCTATCGTTGCCATCGCTTGTAACCTCCTCGCCGGTTGAGCGGCGAAAATCCTATTCGCGAACTCCGATCCAGTGCGTCAAAGGCTGCGGCTTTCCTGCCGCCGCGTCGTACACGATTCCCGTGATCTTCTCTACATCCGGCACCAAAACCTCGCGCCCGCCCAGGCCGCAAATAAAGCCCACCAGCGGCGGTCGTTTGGCACTCGCATACAAGGCCGCGCGAACCTCCGTGGCCAGTACGCCGCTTGAATACGGCGAGCCTAGAGAGAAATCGCGATCGATCACGCCGACAGCGTTGAAACGCGACAGGCACTGAGCCAATTCCTCGGCGGCAAAAGGCCGGAACCAACGAACACGAACGAGGCCGACCTTCTTACCTTCCTGGCGCATCTTGCGGATGGCTACCTTGCACGGCGTGGAGAGCGTGCCCATTCCTACGAGGACGACGTCGGCATCGTCGGTCATGTATTCCTCGAAAAACGGATTGCCGTAACCGCGGCCGATGATGCGCTCGTAGTCTTTATAGGCTTCGCGAATCACGCCCATCGAGCGGTCCATGGCGGCAGCGGTCTGGCGACGAATCTCCATCAGCCAGTCCTCGTTCGCTTGCGGCGCCACGGTAATGGGGTTATCGGGATGCAGAAGCAAATCGCCGCGATCATAGCGGGGAAGGAAGGCGTTCACTTTCTCCTGCGCCGGAATCTTTACCAGTGCCTGGGAATGCGTTAGGAAGGCGCCGTCGCAACTGATGGCGCACGGCAGAAAGATGCGCCGATCTTCCGCGACGCGATAGGCGATGAGCGCGGTGTCGAGAGCTTCCTGCGCGTTATCTACCCAAACTAGCTGCCAACCCAGGTCGCGGACCGCGAGCGCGTCATTGTGCTCCACGCCAAAGGCGCCGGGATCATCGAGCGCGCGATTGCCGACCATGACGACCATGGGAACGCGGAGGGCTGGCGTGACGGTGAGGCATTCGAAGGCGTACATCCAGCCGACGCCACTGCTGCCGCAGAATACGCGGGCACCGACGGTGGATGCGTGCTTGACAATTTCGAACTGCGAATGCTCGCCTTCCGCAACGACGTATTCGCAATCCATCTCTCCGTTGGAGATGAGCTGAGCGATGTACTGAATCACCGTGTCGTAGGGACGGATCGGATAGCCGGTGATCACGTCCACGTCGGCCAATTTACAGGCGACGGCGATGGCCTCGCTGCCGGTGATCAGTGCAGTCTTTTCAGTTCCCTTAGGGGCTTCGGCTACTGCTGTCGGTGTCATGAAAGATTCTCCTGGCCGAGCTCAGTCTCCCTCGGCGGCTGCAAGCGCCTCGGGGACCTGCTCTTCGTATTGACCGCGATATCGGAATCCGTGAGAACGTACTGGGTGGTGCTCGATCGTATCCTTCAACCAAGCGATATAGCCATCTTTGTCTTTGCGCCACATTTCCCACTGGCTGGCATTATCGCTGAAGCCGATTTCGTTAACCATGGTGACGCAATTCGCTACGGGGCAGACAGCTTCGCATACGCCGCAGCCGCAGCAGGAGTCCATGTTCGCGTCGTAGAAGCCCTCGGGGGTTACGTCGAAACAAGAGTCGGGGCACTGCAACCAGCAGAGGGTGCACTTGATACAGGTGTCGAAGTTAAGCACGGGCCGCATGGTGCGCGTAGAGAACTTCTTGAAGGTGGCGTTGCGCTCGGGCTGGAATCCGCCGGTCTTGCCCGTAACAGGATCCGTCATAGTATGGCCCTGAGCTATGGAAGGAATACTGATGCCGTCGCGCATCTCCGTCCACTTCAGTAGCTCGAACTCGTAGGGCTTTTCAGGATTGCCTTGATTGGGTTTGACGGTGACGCTGGTAAGCCGGTCGTAGGAACGCTGCGCCGACGTCGCTTTCAGGGGGTTCTCGCCGTCATCCAGGATCATCTGTTTCAAGGATTCAATGGAAAATAGCTCCGGCAAAACGCGGGCGATAGCGCCAAGCACGCGCACATCAGTGTGGTCGTCCTTGAAAACCCAGAGTCCGGAGAAGCTGGGAATGCCTTTCACAATCGCGAGTTTATAGGGTGTCTCCTTGCGGTGGCACATGGCGATCAATTTTTCGGGCTCTTCGCGCGAGGTGACGATGAGCGTGCCGTTGGGCTTGAGGAGGCGGTTGATAGGTTGCAAACCGTACCAGGCCCACGACTCCACGCCCTTGCACATGGTGTCGTCCAGGTTGATGGTGATATCGACCTCTTTGGGCTCGTACTTCGCCATTCCTTCTTCGAGCGTGATGTCATCGGTAGCCACGATGGCGAAGGCTTTGGCAGGGATTCCGTTGCGTTCCGGGCTATCCCCGTAGCGCCCGAACGAAATGCCGGGCTTGCCTTCGCGATGCGCGGCCAAAACGATGGCACGGCTAATGTGCTTGGCCAAAGTCTTCTGAAAGATTCCGCGATAAACGATCTCGACTGCGAACAAACGGCCCATGGGATTACCTCCCTCGCCATTACATTTGATCTAAAACGATACCCTCAACCTCATCGATATGCTGCCGCATGGCCTTTTCAGCTGCCCGTACATCATGTCTGCGAATTGCGTCCGAAATTCGGCGATGACCCACGAAAGACTTTTGCAGCCGGCCTTCCAGCTGGAGCGAGCGCTCGCGCGATTCCCTCAGCAGGTCCATAAAGGCGTCCAGGACCTTCAGGACCACGCTATTCCTGGCTGCCTGAGCTATGGCGTAGTGGAATTCCGAATCCTCTTCGATAGCCAACTCACCCTGGTCCACCTTTTCCTTCTGGCGACGCAGGATATCTTCCATATAGGCCAGTTCCTCGTCCGAGGCATTCTGGGCGGCACGCCCCGCCAGAGTCGGTTCGATCATGCGCCGAAACTCGAGGAGATCGCCGATGAGTTCGCGCTGGCGGAACAACACGGTAGCCAGCGGATTGATCAAGGATTTGGCCGACGGGTCACAAACGACAGTGCCCTCGCCCTGGCGAGGCTCGACAAGTCCCATTAGCTCCAGGGTGCGGATCGCGTCGCGTAGAGAGCCGCGGCTGACTTGCAACATTTCCGCCAGTTCACGCTCGGGCGGCAATTTTTCACCGGGTTTAATCAGGCCGTCGCGGATCATCCGCTGCAGCTGCTGAGCGGCCTGTTCATAGACTTTCGTTCTCCGGACGGCTTCGAATTCAGGCTTGGTTAAGGGCACGTGCTTTCGGCCTTGCTTTGGTCCAATGATTGGACCATTGGACAACCAGGATAGGTCCCTTGTCAAGAGTTTTCTTTGATTAAAACCCAGGGCTGTGGAAGCGCTGGCTTCGTGCGCGGGATAAGCGCATGGTGCCTGGAGTTTGTGGCAAGTGCATGCCCAAGTTCATCCGGAGAGTCACGATTAGCGCAAGTACTAACCAAAAGCTGATCGGAGGTACCTGTTCCTCGATTGTACATTTGACCAGTGGCTCTTGTGCCGCCATGGACTGTAGTTTCTTACTAGTTCCTGTCGGACTTTCTGAGTCGTCGCTACTGGAGGCACCAATGCTTGACCTCTTCGCCTTTAGGGAATTTCGAGAAGGGCTGGCCATGATGCGAGATGGCGAAGCGGAAAAGGCTATGGCGTTACTGCGCCAGGCCTCTGAGCGCGACCCCGAAAATCCTTACTACCTTTCTTACTATGGTTTGAGTTTGGCATACGCTGACGGCAAGTGGACTGACGCTGAACGGCTGTGCCATACGGCGGTCTGCCGCGGCCGACGCCAAGCACAACTTTATCTGAATTTAGCTGAAGTCTACGCTGCTTCCGGAAAAAAGCAGGCGGCAGCCGATACGCTGGCGCGAGGTCTGCATTACATGCCGGACGACATGCGGTTGCAAGGCGAGATCGGCAAACTGGCCATCCGCCGGCCGCCGGTTCTGAAATTTCTGCCTCGCGCTCACGTATTGAACCGGGCATTTGGCTTCCTTCGCCATCGTGTCTTAAGCCATGTTCCACGCAGGAGATGGCTGACCGTTAGAGAGTCGCAAGCCTAGTTTCTTCCACCTCATCCACATCTTTAACGCGCCGAGCGCGGCTTTGTTATGGGGCGAAAGCTCACAGAGAGATCCCTCGCTCGCGCTGGACTTTCTTAAGCCCGAAAAGCGCCACTTTGCTGGCGCGCCGAAGCTCCCTTGCCGGCGACGTTCGGCGCGAAGAAGGTAACCTTTCGCGCCAGACGGGATGACCAGCCTGATCGAATGATCACCTTCGCTAAAAAACGGTCAGTGAGCGCTACGGATATAATAGCGGCACGATGCCGCCTTTTCCCGCAGGGCTGGTGCGCTGGCTATTGGCCTCGGACCCGGCGCACTCGCCCCGGAGGCTGGCGGCGCGCTGGCTTTTCTTGCGTGCATTGGGGCTGATTTTCTTCTCCGCCTTCTATTCCCTCTTGCGACAAGTGCGCGGATTAATCGGCCCAGACGGGCTGCTTCCCGCGGAGCAATATCTGCAGGCGATCCGACAGGTCGCGGGCGGATCGCGATTTTGGTACGTACCCACGCTGCTTTGGCTGAAAAGCGATTCGCGTTCGCTATTGCTACTGGCCTGGATCGGCCTGCTCGCGTCGGTTCTATTGGTTCTGAATGTTTGGCCGCGCGGCACAATTTTGGTCTGTCTGGTCGCCTATCTTTCCTTCATCAGCGCGCTACAGACATTCTCGTCCTACCAATCCGACGGCATGCTCTTGAGCGCGGGATTCATCAGTTTGTTTTTTGCACCGCCGGGATTTTGGCCCCGTTGGGGCCGGCGCCACCCCGGTTCGCGCGCGAGCCTATTTCTGCTGCTGGGGGTTTGGTCCACGATTTACTTCGAGTCCGGCGTAGCCAAGATCGCCGGCGGCGATCCAGAGTGGCGTAACCTGACGGCCATGGACGAGTACTATCAAAACGGCCCGCTACCCACCTGGATTGGCTGGTATGCGCATCACCTGCCACATTGGTTTCACGTGGGCACGGCCGCTTTTACGTTAGCGCTGGAGCTTGTGCTTGTCTGGATGGCGCTGCTGCCGCGACGATTTCGGATCGTGCTGTTTTGGTTGGTCACGCCTCTGCAGATTGGAATCATTCTCACGAGCAACTATGCCTTCCTGAACTATCTTGTTCTGGCGCTCGGAATTTTGCTGCTCGACGATAAGTATCTGGCGGTGTTCCTGCCGCGCCGTCTCCGCGAGCCGGCGGCGGTTGCCGCTGATTTGTCCGCAGCTAGTTCGACTGCGGTGAATCAAGGTACAGGCGAGGGCGGCTGGGCGGCCGCGCGACGGGCTTTTTCCTCCTTCGGTTTATGGGTGGCGGCATTCTTTCAGACGTGGATCTTCTACGCGATTGCGGCGCAGCTTGTGTGGATGATCGTTCCGCGGGCTCCGCTTCCGACCACGCCGGTGGCGGGGCTGGAACCATTTCGGATCGCGAATCAGTATGGGCTTTTTGCGGTTATGACCAGAGGCCGTTATGAGATTGAATTTCAAGGATCGAATGACGGCAAGACATGGATTCCGTATCCCTTTCGTTATAAGCCGCAGGATCCGCAAGCGGCGCCTGGGATCTATGCCCCCTATCAGCCGCGGTTCGACTGGAACCTCTGGTTTGCCTCGCTCGATAACTGGCAACAGAATCGATTTGTGATCTATGCCGAAGAGAGGCTCTTGACGGGCTCGCCCGCTGTGCTCGCGCTGTTCGCGGGCAATCCGTTTCCGAATGCACCTCCAATGCAGCTGCGGGCCGTCGTGTGGCAGTACTGGTTCAGCGATCGCGCCGAAAAACGGCAAGGGTTTTGGTGGCGGCGCGAACTGATCGGTCTGTATGCGCCGGCGCTCGAGCGCGAACCTGATGGCAAGTTCTTGATCACCGAGTTTCCCCAGCCGGGTCAACGGATTCGGCGATAGTCCTTGATTGCTTTTACCGATCGCGCGCGCCGGCGGGCCGATTCATTTTCTCCAAACAATTAATCCCGCAGCGCCACATTGCCATAGCTTGGAATTGGTTATATAGTCCCGGCGAAAAATTGATCGCCAGCGGTATCAGGGCCGTACTGGCACGGAGGTTCTAGGACCGTTGGCGGCTACATTTGAAACTGAGCGCCCATTGAAGCTGGCGTACCCCTTCACTATTCTCACTCATGCGCGGTGCGTCTCGGGTCTTCGCAACGCTCTGGCGTAATGAGGGGGTTGAATGTTACTGGCCGTAGCGGCGCTCTTATTGCAATTTCCAGTTCTCTCACCATACAAGATTCAAGCCGCCGAGAAAGTTAACCAGCCGGCCGCTGTCGCTAAGGCGGCCGCCGATTCGGCCGTCTCGAGCAAGTCGGAGAATTCCGCCTCGTCAGGAAAAGAAGTTCTGAACGCCGAAACTCTGTCAGCCGATGCTGAAGCCTCCGTGGCTTTTGCTCCGGGACGTGTAGCGGCGGAGCCGGTGGCACCCGTGAGTTCAGCGCCAGCCACCTCTGCCGCGGAGCCAGCTTCCCCTGTTGCGATTGAACCGGCGCCGGTCGTACCGTTCTACGGGCGGGTCTATGGACCGCCTATCAGGGCGGTTTCCGACCAGCGGCAACATCGGGAATGGCTTGCCCTGAGCATCGCCGCGCACAGCGCGGCCGGATTCGATGCGTGGTCGACGCGCCGTGTGATTTCCTCCGTCCCTCAAGCGCAGGAGATGAATCCATTATTGCGTCCCTTTGCCGGGAACGCTTCGATGTATGCCGCAGTTCAGGTGGCTCCAACGATTCTCGATTTCCTGAGCCGCCGGATGATGAATAGCCGCTATGCTTGGGCACGACATACATGGTGGTTGCCACAGACCGTGAGCGCTGTGATATCGCTGAGCAGCGGGGTGCACAATCTGGGTGTATACAATTCGCGATAGGATGCGTGGCAGCGGAATTTTATCGACCAAATCTTAGTGAAAATCGTGCGAAGCAGTTTCGGCACGAGTGATGTTCAGCGGGCGGACGGATTCAGCTTTGACAGAGACGACATTCTCCTGATTTTGCAACTCTCCCTCGATCACTAGAAATTGCTGGTGCACGATCACGACATGGCTCCGCTCGAAAAGCTGCGGCGTAATAATGGCATTGGCGATTCCGGTCTCATCTTCCAGACTTAAGAAGACAAACCCTTTGGCAGTTCCGGGTCGCTGGCGGGCAATCACGCTGCCGGCGATGCGCACAGAAGTGCCATCGGGAAGGTTGTGGAGCTCTGTGGCGCAGCGAATGCCTTCTCTTTGCAGTTCGCGGCGATGATAGGCCATGGGATGGGGCCCAACCGTCATTCCGGTTCCGCTAAAATCAGCGACCAGCCTTTCTTCTGCAGTCATCGGCAGCAGAGGTGAACTTGCGCCAGGCATTAGCGCATCTGCTGAACATTGAGGATTGAACTCCAGTTCATCGCATTCCTGGAGCAGGGGACCTGCGCTGCGCGCCGCGCGTTCCACTTGCCAAAGGGCTTCACGGCGGTGCGAGCGGGTTCTTCTTTTGTTTCCGTGCTCTCCTTGGCATAGGCCGCGCGGCGATTCGATAAAATTCAAGGCTCCGATTTCGGCCAGCGTGGTCAATTCGGATTTCTGTAAGGCAGGGACACGCAGTTTCAAATCATCAATCGAACGAAACGGCCGCAGCGCGCGTTGGCGGACAATTTCCTGCGCCACCTCTTCGCGCAATCCTTTGGCGTAGCGCATTCCCAGCCGAAGAGCAAAGCCGGGGCCATTTTTTTCGAGCTTGCATGGCCAGTCGGAGCGGGTCACGTCGATAGGGCTGACTTTTAAGCCGTGCCGCTGGGCATCTTTGACGATGGTGGCCGGGTGATAAAAACCCATGGGCTCATTATTCAAAAGCGCGGCGGTAAACGCAGGCAAATAACGGCATTTCAAATAGGCGCTGGCATAAGCAAGCAAGGCAAAGCTCGCCGCGTGCGATTCCGGGAAACCATACAGCGCAAAAGAAACGATCGATTGCACTATTTTTTCCTGCGTCTCGGGATCGATATGATTTCGTTCCATGCCGCGCCGGAGCTTTTTCTCCACTTCTTTCATGCGCGCTTCGGAGCGCTTGAATCCGAAAGCCCGGCGCAACTCTTCCGCTTCGCCGCCGGTGAATCCCGCGGCGATCATGGCCATGCGCAGCAATTGTTCTTGAAACAGCGGCACACCCAAGGTGCGCGCGAGGACTGTTTCGAGCAAGGGATGGAGACAATTGGGCGGCTCGCGTCCCTGGCGGCGCTTCAAATAAGGGTGCACCATTTTGCCCACGATAGGTCCCGGCCGGATGATGGCGACTTGCACCACGATGTCGTAAAAACATTTCGGCCGCAGGCGCGGCAGGCAAGCCATTTGCGCGCGGCTCTCGATCTGAAACATGCCGACGGTATCGGCCTTTTGCAGCGCGACATAAACGGCCGGATCGTTGGGGGGCAGCCGTCCCAAGTCGATCTCTTCACCGTAGTCTTGTTTAATGATTTTCAGCGAATCTTCGAGGACGGCCATCATTCCCAAGCCGAGCAGATCGACCTTCACGATCCCCATATCGGTGCAATCTTCCTTGTCCCATTGCACTACGACGCGTCCGGGCATGGTGGCCGGTTCGAGGGGAACAATCGAATCGAGCTGCCCCTGGCAAACCACCATGCCGCCGGAATGCTGCCCCAGATGACGCGGCAGATCCTGGACGAGCACGCAGAGATCAAAAAATTTGCGAATCAGCGGATGGCGGGCATCGAGGCCGGCATCGTAAAATTGGCGCGCCAGTGTGTCATTGGCATCTTTATATTCCCAGGCGCCCACCAGGCCGGCCAGACGATTCAGGGTTTCCGGCTCAATGCATAAAGCCTTGCCGATTTCCCTGGCCGCCGAGCGGCCGCGATAGGTGATCACGTTGGCGGTCATGGCGGCGCCTAATTTTCCATAACGTTCGTAAACGTATTGAATGGCGCGTTCGCGCTGATCTCCACTGGGAAGGTCGAGATCGATATCCGGCCATTCGCCTCGTTCTTCGGAAAGAAATCGTTCGAAAAGCAGGTCCATGCCGATCGGATCAACGGCAGTGATGCCCAGCGCGTAACACACGGCGCTATTGGCAGCGGAGCCGCGGCCCTGCACGAGGATATTGTGCTCGCGGCAAAAGCGGACGATATCCCATACGATCAGGAAATAGCCGGGGAGATCGAGCTTTTCGATCAGGTGCAATTCGCGTTCAATCTGCTTGCGCGCCCGCTCATTGCCGGCGGCGTCGCGAGAGCCATAACGGGTAATCATTCCCTGGTAGGCACGCTCGCGCAGGAATTGCATTTGCGACTGGCCTTCAGGTACCGGATATTTCGGGAATTGGTAGCCCAAATCCTTCAAAGTAAATTGCAGGCGAGAGGAAAGAACCTGCGTATTGACGATGGCTTCGGGAAGATCCGAAAAAAGGCGCTCCATTTCGGCAGGCGACTTGAGATGGCGTTCGGAATTGCACGCCAGGAGGCGTCCGGCAGTATTCAAATTGCGATGGTGACGAATGCAGGTGAAGACGTCCAGCACTTCGCGCTGGTGGGGAAGTGCATGGCACACGCCATTGGTGGCCAGCAGAGGCAAAGATAATTTGCGCGCAATTTCGACGGCCGCCTGATTGCGCGTTTCTTCCTCACGGCTGAAGTGCCGCTGCAATTCGATATAGACGTTGTCGCAGCCGAAGAGATGGCAGAGTTGCTGAACGCATTGGGCTGCCTCTTCCATTCCTCCTTGCCTGAGCGCATGCGCCAGAGGGCCTTCTCCGCCCCCAGTGAGGCAAATCAGGCCGGCCGTATGCCCGGCGAGATCCTCAGCGGAAACTCGTCCTTCGCCTTTTTTCGCATGCAATTTCATGTGCGTAATCAAACGGCAAAGATTTTGATATCCAGCGCGGCTTTCGACGAGCAATGCGTAGCGCCAGCCGGCGCATGACGTGATCTCCGCGCCGATATGGGCCTGGATAGAAAGCTTCTTGGCAGCCAGATGAAAACGCGGAGCGCCATACACGCCGTCGCGATCCAACAGGGCCATTGCTCTCATTTCCTGTTCGGCGCACGCGCCGGCCAATTCTTCTGGGACGGAAGCACCTTCGAGAAAACTGAAAGCGGAGCGCGCGTGAAGTTCGGTGTACATCAATCGTACATTCCCGCAACAAACCAAGCCTGAAGCAGCGTGTCGTAATAGATCCGGTAAATGCCTCTTTGCGGCTCCACGGAAGACGAATTTTCAATTGTGTTGGCGCTCGATAGGGATGAGCTGTGGATCTCCACGTCCCATTCCTCGCAGTGCCAGGCATCTTCACGCCACCATTCTCCGGAAGTGCGCCACGGTCCGGAGGCGGCAGCCACTTTGCCATGCATACTAGGAAAGGAAATATACACCGGGCGCCCCTCACGTAATGTCACCTTGGCACGCGGAGCGGGACGGAAAACGCGGAAAGCCGCCACAGGTTCGCGATCTCCAGAAACGTCGATATTTTTTTGACGAATCTCCGGCGTGTAATGCGAAGGAACAAAGCGGCGCATTTCAAAGGCATCGGGACGATGGCTATCGATCAAGCGAGGCGAGCCGACATGAGAATCGTCTACCAGGTTTGCGAGCCGCGCGATGGTGAGCTCCAGCTTTTCAGGATCGGGGGCAGAAGGCAAAAATAATCCTTCCTGTATCACACGCGGCGGAGCAGGGTCGGCACCCAGAAAAATATGCACAATCGGTGCGCTCGGGGGATCGGATTGCAAATGGAGGCGGAGCAGCCTCAAAAGCATTTTGGAATCGCGCATGGGCACGGGCAGGGTGAAAAGCTTTTCGTAAGTCTTCTTTTCATCCAAGCGCCCGTTGGGGATTTGGGGTGGCGAAGATACGTTCCAGCAGAAAAGCCAGCGGCTCGAGTTCTTCAACGGCATATTCGAGTGCCATCTCTTCTTCAAAATAAAGTTTTGGTTCGGCCAAAATCATGGAGCGCAGGCTTGCGCCGCGAGCCCATTGATGGAGCTGAACGCCCTGCTGTCCCAGTCGTTCGGAAAGTTCGAGCACAGGGAGTTTTGCCAAGGCCCCGCATGTGCGCACGCCCCAGCGCTCGAGAGTTTCGATCATTTCGACGGGCGGCGAAAAGACCTGAACCGGCAGCACGCCAAGACGCCTGGATTCCTCACCCGGCGGGATCACCGTTATGCCTGGAAACCCGCGTGCCGCGTGCAGCGCTACTTCCAGATTGGAAGAGATCGCCACATGAACGATCAGACCTAAATCAGAAGCACGCCGCACTAGAAGATGAGAGATTGTTTCTTCCGAGCCAAATAAGGAAGCGAGCCCGGTGAGATCGGCCACTATCGAATCGGCGGCCGTATCTTCGACGCGCGGAGAAACCGACCAGCCAAGATCGAGCAAAGCAGCATGCGCGGCTTCTTCTTGCACGCGGGAACGCAAGCGGATGGCGATAGAACGAAATTGCAGGGCTTGAGATTTAGTCATGCCTAGATCGAGTCCGGCTCGCGCGGCGGCTTCGTTTATGGCCACAACTCGTTCCAGCGGCGGGCATCCGTCTATAAGCGCAACGGGCTGCTGACGGAGGGCAGGTTCGGCGCGCACCACAGCCTGGATCGAAAAATCGGGAACGTATATGGAAGCAAAAGCCATAAAAGAACAAATCAATAATCGGCAAACGAAATCCCCGCTTTGTGTTTGGGCTCATTTCGATTCGCTAACTGTCTTTCTGAAGTCACCCCACTTTGTTTTGGTTCTGAAATTGGCCACAAGGCCCGCCTCATTCATTCGCGCCAAGCTCCGGACTATGTGCCCCCCTTCTGCTGATCTCAGGCGAGAACGAACCAGTTCGACATGAATTTGTGAGCCGTCGAATAAATGAGCGCAGGAATTGGGGGGAAAAGGCGCTCGACTTGGAGGCGCCGACCAGCGGGGGGGCTCTAAACCCAGCCGCAAGACGAGAGATGCGCAGCTTCCGGCGTTCGACTCCTGATCCAGCAGAAGCAAAATCGTGGACGTATTTTCCACGGCACGGCGGAAACGAAACCAGACGTTGAGTGGGACGTAACGAACCGTTTTGGGTGGGAGAACACTCAGATCAAGCGCGATCAGGCCAAAGCCTCCGCCTTGCAAAAGAAGATCCGTAGCCCGCAGGCACTGATCAATATCGCGGCAGCGCACCCACAGTAATTGCTCCAGCTTTACGCCAGCGGCCGCGGCCGAATGCGGATCAAAGCTATCGCGGCCGTCTACAAGAGCGCATACGTGTGCTTGAGCAGTTCTGGAAGCCAAGGCGGAAAGCAGTAACGTGGCGCGACCGGAAGAGAAAGGTCCAGAGATTTCTGTGAGACCACCATGAGGTAAACCGCCAGTAAGCTTATCGATTTCCGCGATGTTAAAAGGAGCGGTTTCGGCCTGAATAGAACGACGGGCAAAGGGCGCGGGGAGGCGTCCGGCGAGAGCGGTTTCGAGTTGGGAGCGCAAGGTAGCAACGTTTACAGCCATGGTGAACCTGAGAGGCGAGCGAGGGCGAGCTGCTAGAGATTCGCTTTTTATTCGCCTTGAGCGATTCTGGCAGGATCTGTGGACATTGTCAAGCTTATGCAGAACACTTACAAGGGCGCGCCTTCCAGCGGAACAATGAATTGAATACCATCGATCTGCTTCGTATGCAGACGCATATCATTGGTGATGAAGAGGTCCACACCCGCTCCCGCAGCACATGCTAGTTGTATGGCATCAGGGGCACGAAGCGATCGATCGCCACGCAGCGCCGCGTATATTTTCGCCGCCTTCACATCGAAAGGGATCATCAACGAGGTTACAGTAAGAGTCTCTTCATATCTTTTGGAAAGCTCTGTATCCCCGCGTTCCATGGGTTTGACCAAGATTTCGCCCATAGTGAGGGTGGATGTCAGAAGCTGGTCGCCGCGCCTGAGCATTGATTGGCGGAGAGCTGCCACACGCCTGGAAAGCGGGCTCTGACCTTCAAACAAATAAATGAACAGGTTCGTATCCCAAAAAATCCGGCTCATTCCCAACCCTCTCGCAGGCGGTGCACGTAATCATCGGCACGCTCGTCATCCCAGATATGCTTGCCCGAGCCGGCTAGGGCCAGGAGCGGATCTGCTTCAGGAGCAGCGCGAGAGATTGTGGAGCTCCAGTCACGATACCAGGACAGCAAGCCACTATAGCCCTGTGGGAGGTCTTCCGCATTCGGGGTGATTTTGGCGCCTTCGCGCGTCGGATGGTAAATGTCTCCCTTGCGGAAGAGACGGCGCCGTCCTGGGCTGGTCTCAAAAAGCATTCGGTAACGTGCTGGATTGGGCGGCCGATTCGCCACGCAATGTTGGATGACATGGACGTACACGCTGGTTCGATTTACCTCTCCGATCCCTTCCCGTACTACCCGTTCAACGATTTCCTCCACAGCGAAATCAGGCTGTTCGGGCCTCTCTTTATGAAGGAGAAGAGTGGCTAGCCAGACTTGATCGGCTATTTTCACCTTGGTGTGAGCTTCAAATATGGGACGCATAGGATTTCCTCAATTGTGGGCTAGCCGTGTGGCTCCAATTCGATCTTGACTACGTTGCTGTTAAAGACAAACACGGTTTGACCAGCTCGGTATTGTCGCCATTCAGCTTCATTAAGCAGGGCTTTGCCTGGATTTTCACATTTTTCTCTTCCGCAGATAGTGGCGGTCTTCGGATAACCGAGAGGATTGGCGGTGTAGCGGTAGGGCTTCGAAGGGTGCTTTTCGCATCTTAAGAGCATGTTGTTGCTCATTCCATGAGTTAATGTACAATCATAGAGAACTTGTAATATATATTATTATTAGTGTCAAGGAGAAAGTAAAGGCCCCGTCCTAAGCCATCCAGGCATCTATGAAATATGGCCAAGCGCAAGCCATCGGAATCGGCCAATCTTCTGATTCCCACCTACATTAAGTATCTAGGCCTGGCGAGAGTTATAGAGCGCTTGCGAGCGGACGCTGCATGGCTCTGCTTCGGCAACTAAGAGGGAATTTTCCATGGCTGAATTCATGGGCACTAAGCGGCAACGCACTTCTTGCGCGTGAGAGCCTTACATGTTACAAGCGGCCAAAGCAAATCGGGAATGCCAAAGATGACAATCGATCGAGAAACTTGCGCAAGGCCCGGCGGGCGTGGACTCCCGGATGCAAATGAGCGAGTCCTATTCGCCGGGGTTGCACTGGCCCTGCTGCTCTTGTTCTTCGGTACCGGCCAAGCGCGCGCGGAACTTACGACTAATGGCGAAGTCGCGGGGCTGAGGGCGCAGTTTGTAGATGTAAATGGCATTCGCACGCGCTACTACGAGATGGGCGAAGGCGAACCCATGGTGCTGGTGCATGGGGGAGGTTGGTCGGGACATTCCAGCGCCAACATTTGGTCGAAAAATATTCCGCTATTTGCAAAACGATTTCACGTCTTTGCGCCCGATAAACTCGGTTCCGGATTGACCGACAATCCCAAGGACGATAACGAACTCAATATTCAAGGTGAAGTGGACCATATCTACGACTTCATTCGAGCCATGAAGCTGGGAATGGTGCATCTGGTGGGAGAATCGCGGGGAGGCGGCTGCGTTTTCTTTCTAGCCCTCCAGCACCCGGAAGTCGTCCGAGACCTCGTTATCGTGGATAGCGACACGGCCGCTCCCGAAGGCCCTGCCACGCCTGAGCAAGCTCTGAGCAACTGCCCGAAGGAGCCCGACTGGGAAGCGCGGAAGTGCCAGCTGCGGTCCTCCAGTTACTTGCCCGATCAGGCTTTCGATGACGAATATTTCATGGCGGGCAAATACATGTCGCTGCTGCCGAAGTCCCAGGAAACCGCGGCGAAATTGAAGGCCGGAGCCGGCGGCGAGCTCGCGACGATTGAAGGTTTCAATCAGTGGAAAGCCGAGTGGCATGCGCGCATCAGAAAGGAAGGCGTGCTGCAGATGCCCGTGCTGCTCTATTGGGGGAGTAATGATCCTGCGGCGCCGATCGCGAACGGCCGGGCTCTTCATGATCTAATTGCAAATGAAAATCCGCATGTGCGAATGATTGTCGCTGATAAAGCCGGGCACTTTCCTTTTCGAGAATACCCCGAGGATTTCGTTGCTAAGGTCACAGATTTTATTGAACACGCAGGTGATGCGCAGATGAGCGCGAATCCATCGGATCAACCGAAGTGAGCTAGGTTCTAAAGCTGCGTCCGCAAGCTGCAGCGAGCACTCAAATCACGTTAGGGCTGATTCCGCTAGTCAGTCGGGCGGTTCTAATCGGCTGTGTTTAGAACGACGTGCCGCGAGAATTGTAGACAGCCGCCGAATCGCGGGCGTGCGGCGGCGTCTGCGTCTGAAGTTGACTTTTCTCGGCCAGCCTTCGCTTGTACCACGGTCCGAGCACGCGATTCCACCACATCAGGACGCCCGTGACGAGCAAAGCCACTGGGACAAGCCCAAAAACAGTCCAGACGATCTTCAATGGGAGCGACGGAAATCTACCGAAATGCAGCCGCGCCAGCCAGGCCAAAAGCTGATCGCCGAAGCGGAGATTTCTTGACTGCGGTGAGTCGAGAAAGTCCACTAGATTATTAAACGGACCCGGCCAGGAAAGATAAATTCCCGAAATCCCCCACATGAAAATGAACGCGAGGCACCAAAAGCCCAGCGCACTATGCAGCGACCAGTTGAAACTCCGGAGATTCGCTTTCCAATCAATGGTCAAGCTGCGGCGCCACTTGTCGATTCCCGGCCACCAAATGACCGTTCCCGAGAAACACATCAGGGTTACGCAAGCCCCGCCGACGCCGTTGGCGAGGTGGCCTGTTCTTCCGGATAGCAGGTTGTCGTGGAGGTCAACGAGCCAGAGCACAATACGAAATCCCACCTCCAGCGAATCGCCCACGTCAGCGCCGGTGTATGGATTGAAGAGCCGCTGTATTTTTTTTGGGCCGCGTTCCAACCAAATCTCGTCGGGCTCGTCCGGCCTTTTGGGTTCGAAAACTCGATTCGCTTCATAGCCAGGATGGGCGCGTTCCGCGGCTTGTGTGAGTTCATCAGCGCTCATGCGCGGACCCGGCCCCGCTAAAATGCGCGGCTGAGTTGAGAAAACCTTCGCAAGTTCACGGCGATAAATCAGGACGGTGCCCGTAACGCTCATCACCAGAACGTAAAGAGCGAGAATCACGCCGGTCCAAAGGTGGACCTGAAACAGCGCCTTCCGCAGCCCAACGCCTTGCGGGTGGCGCAGCCAGCGTTCCGCCAAGCTCGTGTTGTTCTTCATCATCAGAAGACGCGATGAGGCGCCCTCCTGCAGATCTCAATGCTACTTTCCGTAAGTGACCGTGAGCGTTGCCTTGCCAAGGCTATTCATGTGCACCATAAAGCCGACCATCGCTGCACTCGCCTGCTCATCGAGATCCAAGCGAGGGACCTTCAGGGCGTGCACTGTGAAGATGTAATGATGGGCCGGCCCAGGCGGTGGTGCCGCTCCGCCATAGCCAGGCTTACCGAAGTCTGTACGCGTCTGCATTGCTCCAGCGGGCAAATTCTTGCCGCTACCGGCGCCCGCAGGCAGCTCCTTCACGGAGGCTGGAATATTGGTGACAACCCAATGCCACCATCCCGAACCGGTCGGAGCATCGGGATCGTAACACGTTAGCACGAAGCTCTTGGTTCCTTCAGGAGCGCCTTCCCAAGCCAGATGGGGAGATCGATTGCCACCCGAAAAACCCATCGCGTTGAAAACCTGCGCCTCGGGCATTCTTTGCCCATCCTTAAGATCATTGCTCGAAAGCCGAAAACTCATGAGTTATCCTCCACGATCCCCGATCGAGCCTGTCACTCGCCAGATGAGTCTACAGCAGGGCCCCCGTTCGGCGAAATCGGATTTCCCTCCTCGGATTCGTTAAGCCGAGACTAAGACACATTGGTATTTACACGACGCATCGATTGGGAATTAGGATCAGAGGTGATTTTCGATTAGAATCTCGTCAAGGTTTCGAGGAAACACGATGGATCTATTCGATTGGGAAAACTTTCGATCCACGCCATTGAACTGTGATCCCTATGAGCACGTGATCGTCAGCGGATTCGTGAAACCTGAGGCCTTGCGGAAGATCAACGCCGATTACCCGGCCATCGAGGATACGGGAAGTTTCCCGGTAGAGGGACTCCAGTTTAGACCGGGCTTCCAGCTCATGGTTGATGCCCTCGAGTCTGAAGAGTTCCGCAGAGCTTTCGAAGAAAAGTTCCAGGTGGACTTATCGGGTCGGCCCACCACAATTACGGTGCGCGGGCGCTGCGCTGGCGGAGACGGCCAGATTCACACCGACTCGGTCGGTAAAATCATTACAATCCTTATTTATCTGAATCCGCTTTGGCATGATTCCAGTGGCCGACTGCGTGTGCTGCGCACAAAAAACATCGAGGATGTGGCGGCCGAGGTGGTTCCTTCGGGGGGCAACCTCTTGGCCTTTTTGCGCTCGGATCATTCCTGGCACGGCCACTTGCCATTCAGCGGCGAACGGCGGGTGGTTCAGTTCAACTGGGTGGCGAATAAGCGCAACCAGATGATCGTGTTCTTAAGACACCGGCTCTCCGCATCCGTCAAGCATCTCCTGCGCAACGCGAAGCCTTCGAAGGCCAAGCGCCAAGACTAGCGTGTTGACTTCCCGCCCGAACCGGCTTCTCGCCGTACGGCTCAGTTCCCTCGGCGACCTGGTGCATACTCTTCCCGTAGTTCCCGCTCTGCGTTCCGCTTTCCCCGACGCCCAACTCGACTGGGTCGTTGATTGGAGATGGTCGCCACTCATCAAGCTCGTTCGCGGAATCCATGGGGTCATACCGCTGCGATCTTCGGTGTCCGGTTACGTGCAGTGCATGAGACAGGTGCGGCAGGCCGGATATTCTTGTGTCATTGATTTCCAGGGGATTTACAGGTCCGCGGTACTAGGATGGATTTCGGGCGCTGAGCGCCGGATCGGCCGCGATAGAAACTCCGCACGTGAACCCGGCGCCGCGAGGTTTTACACCGATCGCGTTGGTCCGCAGGGAGACCATGTCGCAGAAATGAGCATGAGCCTTGCCGTGCATGCAGGTGCGCAACGTCCCGTCGAGATGCAGTTCCCTATCCAAGCGCCTGGCCAAGAAATCAACCAGCTTCGCGAACGGCTACGACGTGAAGGCATCGAAAATTATGTTGTTGTGAGCCCCGGCGGCGGCTGGAAATCGAAATGCTGGCCGGCGGAGCGCTTCGGCGCTTTATGCGCTGAGGTGTGGAAGCGCCATGGGATCCGCTCGGTCATCAATCTCGCTCCAGGCGAAGAGCAGCTTGGCAACGACGTCGTGGCTAATTCACCTCCGGCGAAGCCCACGGTTTATTGCACAGCATTGCCGCAACTCGTTGCGCTACTGTCGCAAGCGCTCCTGGTGGTAGGCGGCGATACGGGACCGCTTCACCTTGCCGCGGCGCTAGGCACACGTGTCGTGGCACTATTCGGCCCTACTAACGCATCCCGGAACGGTCCTTTGCCGCGCGGTGTGGTGATACAAAACCATTCCTCTCAGCTACCCAACTATCAACGCGGCGATTACGTTCGAGGACGGTCCTATTCTCCGGAAATGCTATCCATAACCGTGGATCAAGTGCTCGCGGCAGTCGAGCAAGAAATGAGCAGAACGTCCCTCGCCCATCTGCAACGGTAGTGCTCTCGCCTCTCCCTTCAAGCTTGGGGAAATCAGGCCATCGTAAATTTAAGGCGGGAAGACGAATAATGCATCGGGCTCTGCCAGCTTCGCGCAGGCTTCCGAGTTGGCGGCAGACGGACAGTCTAAATCCAGGTTCCTACAGGTCTTTCACGCCGTTTGGGGCAAACTGCAAACCAAAACAGGAGCAGGGCGGACCTTCTGAGCGCGCGATGTGATTGCTGATCCTGTTAGGAAACCCGAGGGCACAAGCTCAAAGCTGAACGGAAATACGAAATGGAGTCCGTCCCAAAACCGGATCTTCTTCTCAACGTTCCTGGGGAAATAAAGCTTCGTGTATTGGCCATCGATGAGGATTTTCGCCTCTCTATAGCCGACGCTGGCATAGGAGATTCCAAGCTCCCGCTTCAGGGCCAGCGCCACCATACACTCGGTCGGCTTCCCAGGTTTGCCATTCCTGATATCTTCTCGCGTCACGTTAATTTTCATGTGCTCCCCCTTCCTGCGGCGCTATCCCGCAGCATAGCAGGAGGTAATTGCGCAGAAAAGAGTCCAAATAAATGGTGTTTAATAGCTCACGAGAGGTCGTCCGGGTGCGGAGCTCGGTCACATTTTGTGGTGCACCGTTTGTGAAAGGGCATCGCAACGCAAAGAAGTGCGTTAGTGCGCACGGCCTTTTCTCGGCAGCTCGAATGCACTAACTTAGGGCGTGTCAATGTCGTGAAGCGGGCGCGCGAAGACATGAAGCGCTATGACCAAGTCTCCGCCTTTATCTTAAGCGGCGGCGCAAGCTCGCGGATGGGCAAAGCGAAGGGCCTGCTCGAGTTTGGCGGCCAGCTGCTCATTCTTCGGATCGCCCGAATGCTCGAGCCGCTGGTTTCTGCCGTGACAGCGGTCGGTTCGGCCGAGCGTTATGCAGGTCTCGGACTGCATGTGATCGAGGACCAGCAGTTCGGCAGTTCTGAGGAGGGCAGCAGAACTGCGGGGCCTTTGGCTGGAATCGCAAGCGCCCTCACCGCCACGCGAACGGACTGGAATCTTATTCTGGCGTGCGACTTACCGTACCTCACTGCGGAATGGGTAGATTGGCTGCTCGCTCGCGCGACGGTTTCCACCCAGCAAATCATCATGCCCCACACGGCAGGCGGCCTTGAACCGCTTGCGGCGGTTTATCGACGTGAGTGCGCGGCGCCAATTATCGCGGCGCTGTACCGCGGAGTGCGCAAAGTTACCGATGCTACGGAGCAATTCGGCGTCGAATTCGTCGCCGAACGCGACTGGCGCCACATCGACCCGGACGGACGTGTACTGCGTAACATGAATGCTCCAGAGGATTACGAGGAAGCGCGAAGATGGCTGGAAGCTCGATGATCGCGACTTACTTTTGTATCGGCACCAGGGCTGCCCCGGCGGGTCTCCACTTGCCATTTTCTTTCGCGAACATTCGCAGCACCCGGACGTCAATCTCGCTGATCTTACCGCCGGCACTTTGACGTTTGAGACGAGTATGATCGGTGGCCAGCGCAAAATTTCCATAGACGGCCATCAGCTTGAAATCGTCTGGGTAAGGTCCGACTCCCGGAGAAGGATGCGCAGCGCGCTGCGCGGCAATCATCTGCCGCTTGGTCTGGACCTGGCCTTCCGGCGATATCTCGAAAAATTGACTCGTCCAATATTGATTGCGGAATTCGATGCACTCCTTATAGTCCTGGTGATACGGACCGGCGCCGGAGCTGCACAGCCACTGCTGGTCAGCGTCCCACAGCTCCTTCTCTAACATGGCCCGGTCTTCACCCTTGCTGACCGGAGTTTTTTTGGCGGGTTCCTGGCCCACCGCGAGGGATGAACTCGCCAGAAGGATCGCCACGGAAAATACACGAGCAGCAAAGTGAACTTTCATCCGAGACCTCCTTGAATGACGCGCTTCTGCTATATCGATAAGGTCGTTCAAACCGCGGCGGATACTAAGCGTCTCTCATTTTGTCTGACTGCCGACGACTTGGTTGTATTCCGCGGTCTCAGCGGGCGAACAGATCATCTCCCGAACATCAAAATCGTCTGGAAGCAACTTGAATGGGAACTTGTCTAACGCCACCCAGGGTTTGATGTACATCTTGGGGTCGTCAATCGTCACCGTAAGCTCCAGGTGATCGTGATCGACGCGATGAAAACGTTCCTCAACTCGGAGATCGCCGCCATGCGGGCGCCCGGCTTTGTCCACCCAGGTTCTTTCATCCGTGCCAATCGTCTGCACCACCAGCGTGGTGTCGTCCACCCACTTACCGGCGGAGTAGCCGAACCAGCGCGGCTCAGGGTCCTTGGGAAATTCCCGCCCGTCGGTCCAGATCACGCGCCAGATTTTGTTAAATTCATACAGCACCACAATCTTTGACGGCATCTGCAGGATCTGCGTCTCGCGGAGTTCGTAAAGGTCTTCTCGTGGCATTCCTTGAGGGTTGCAGAAGAAAACCGGATCATCGATATCAGCGGGCAGCACTTCTCGGTTCCCGTTTCCAGGCTTGCTGCGGTTCAAGAGTTCGAGACCCAGCGGTGTGTAAGGGGGCTCGTGCTTGCCATCGGCCGGCATCGACTTCGAGCCTGTACCCTGAATTCCGTCGCTCGGCCCGTTGG
>WNGM01001160.1_pt1 | contig 25027 bp, 23 predicted proteins | sample 5400571 | NCBI WGS metagenome assembly WNGM01 (sample SAMN13153378, study PRJNA577476) | soil metagenome | isolation source: 100 cm soil or saprolite under Garry oak tree replicate 2 | place: USA:California | collected 2016-06-15 | reverse complement strand
CGCGAAAGCTCCTGATGCCCATGACTTTCGCGCGAAGAGCTAAGCGGCGAAAGCGCGACTTTTTTATGCGCCAAAAGCGGCGTGACTATGTTGACCGGCGGTGCCGGAGAGATCCCTCGCTCCGGTCCGTCGCTCGGGATGACGATGCTGGTCGCATCGTCAGCTTGGGCACACGAGGCGGGCGCGGCATTTGCCTCGCGTTGCGGCGAGGAGAAAGAGAGGTCTCCCGCGAAACCGTCCGGGACGTAAACTGCACGCCTCGGCTCACGATGTTCGCTCGGGACGACTTTGTTGACCGGCGAAAGCTCGACTTTTTCATGCGCCAAAAGCGGCGTGATGCCCACGTCCTTTTGGCGCTCGACAACCGGGTGTTCGGCGCGGGCCATGGCAATGGACCGCAGCAAAAGCTGGGCGAGATGGCCGAAGGTGGCGGCTTCCTGGCGAGAAATGCGCCTTTGCGCGAGCAGGCGAAAAACCTGTCCGAGAGCGCGGTTTACGCCGGCGGCGGTGGTGAGGTCGCGGCAGGCGGAAAAGAGTTCGGGAAGATCGAGTGCGGCGCCGACGACGTTGCCTCCGGATACCGGATCGCCGAACAACTGCTCTTCTCTTTCGGCGTGGAAGCGGCAGCGCGAGGGATGAATTTCGGAGCGAGCCATGCGGCATTGGCGCCCGTCAGAGAACGTGAACTGGCAACGCTCCGGTAATGGGTTGGTGTCCAGCGAGACTTTTTCATGCGCCAAAAGCGGCGTGATTGGCACGCCCTTTTGGCGCTCGACAACCTGATCATCGCTCGCGAATTAGTTAGTGTTGTTCTTGTTCGTCGGGAGATCGGCGCGATGCAGATCAGCGGGATTCTCGATGAAAAAAGGAAACGGCGGGACTTTGTCACCCGCAAAAAGCGCATCCTGTTGGTAGCCTTTTTGCGGTAAAGGGCCGGTGAGTAGTTCTTGTGCAGTGTTCATATGCGATGTTACCATAGAAGTATACAGGCGTCAACATATTTGTTTACCGATAGATTATTCGAACGAAGGCTGCGATTGATTCGAATGAAGCGCGGAGAAGAGGGAAAATGTTTCGAACTTCATTCGAATGGCACGGGGGATGGACTGTTCGAATGCGATTGCTGGGGTCGCTGCATGGACAGTGCCGTCCGGTTATTTAGTTTCGGTGCGGAAACGCACGACTCTACTCAGAACGGCAAGCATCGAGGACAAGTCCGGTAGTTTTTCGCGTACGTTCAACGGACAGCCTTGGTTTCGGTTAACCCTGAATCCTACCTTACAGGGCTCATCGCGTTTTTCGATGATGAGATCATAGCGATCTGAAGCGCGCGTCTCTTTGGGCTCAATTTCATTGTGATCTTGGAATCGGTTCCAGTAAGCAGCCCAGTCTCGAAAGGACGGTTTGTCTGATCCACTATGGATGACCCGGCAACAATCGCTGGCACAAACAACGAAGAGATCGCGCACTAGGTTGTGAAGCACGGTCTCTAAAATGAAGTCCTGACTTCCTGGCGAATATAGTTTTGATTTGCCGCGCCAGGACGCTCGTATGGCCTTCTCCACGTCCTGTTTAGGAAGAACTTGTAGGCACTTAAGTATCAGATATCCTACTGCGTCGGTATATGTTCCGGTCTCTCTTCCTGCGTTTTCCCCTCGAAGGCAGAATGACAAAACTTGGCTCAGCCCTGTCTGTAAGATTCGAATGATACTGCTACTGGAAAAGACACTCACCCATGGCCTTTTATCGATATCGCCATTCGCAAATTCTGAAGCGACAAACGCCATCACAGACGAGGTGTCCCATTCGAGGCTAAGTCGGTCTTCCCACGTGCTTGATAACGTAGCGGAATCGACATACTGGACGTAATCCCAGAACCGGGCCGCAGCAGCGTTAAGACGCCCTTGGGGAGTTAGAGATTTCGGAAATAATCTGAGAACTACTGCCGGATGCTGAGATACCAGTCGTTCCAAATCGTGAAGATCCCACAGGTACACTTGGTTCCGGTTCTCCATTGAAGCTCTTTACCACCGAGATCATCGACGAGCCAATAAAGACACTCCTCTAGATCGCGGCCCTTAAGCGTCTTCCATGGGACTGTTGTGGGGACGACTAGCCGCTGCTTCACCTTAGGACTTGATGTCGCCAAAGTCATCGGCCCGAGTATGACACTGGTGTTCTTGGCTCCCAAGGACAATTGCGGAGGCCTCGGAATTTCGCAGAGTTGTTGCCATCTCCACTCCGCTCTCGCTTTGCGCAACGGGATCACACCTCGGGACGGGTGGTCCATAGAGGGTAACTTGCGTTTCATTCGAGGGGCAGCGTAGCATTCCGGCACAGACGGGTTTGGAGGAAAGAAACCGCACCCTTGAAACCGAAGGGTGCGGCACCCAACCCATGCGCAACCCTCTGCGGCGCTATTACGGACGCGGGGACCTTCACTTCGTGACCTTTAGCTGTTATCGCCGGCGGCCATTGCTGGGCACGCGGCGGGCGCGAGATCGCTTTGTCAAAATTCTGGATCAGGTTCGGTCGCGATTCGGATTTCGGCTCATCGGCTACGTGGTCATGCCCGAGCACGTGCACCTGCTGATCAGCGAACCGAAAACGGCCAATCCCTCAAAAGCTCTGCAAGTGCTCAAACAGAAAGTCTCCCGCGAGCTGGGCTCAAAACCCGCACCCTTGAAAGCGAAGGGTGCGGCACACGCAAAGCCTTCTCGCCCCAGCGACCCACCCGTCCTTTCCTTTGAATTGGTCGGCTCCAGAGCGCAGGGACTCCATTTTTGGCAGCGGCGCTTTTATGACTTCAATGTATGGAGCTCGGGAAAGGTGCGTGAAAAATTAGAATACATGCACGCCAACCCCGTGAAGCGAAAATTGGTCGAGCATCCGGAACACTGGCCGTGGAGCAGTTGGTCGCACTATGAAAACGGCAAGGAGGGTCTGATTGCCTTAGACTCCGCCGCGGGGAAAGAAATAAAGGTCAAAACCCGCACCCTTGAAAGCGCCCTTCGAGGCTCAGGGCAAGTAGGGTGCGGCACCCGCAAAACCTTCTCGCCTCAAGGATGACCCACCCGCCCAGGATGGCGGTACGTGCCTCAACCCGCGGCCTGCATCCTGATCGAGACACGCCGAAGACGGATGCAGGTCAGGGCGAAAATCGTTCCAGGAGATTTTCATCCCGCCGGTAGCTGATATCATCGAAAGCAGCGGCCACGCCGTACCAGCCGACCTTCTCCGCTGGTTCGGTGCGAGTCACATGAGCCGCAGCGCTCATGCGCACTGTGGCTCGCGCAAGAGGTTGACCAATCAGTTGGACCTCCAGTTCGATGGGCGTGCCGGCATCCATGCGAAGCGGCGAAAGAAAGAAAAGGCCGCTCGAACTGATATTTGCCGTTTGCAAGGAGTATTGCTGGGTATGGCGTTGTCCGGCTACCCGCTCCAAGTGGAGCGGCAGGGAGAGCCGGGCGCGGGCGTAGGCCCGCCGTTCGCGAGCGCGACCCACCGCATGCGTGGGCACGCGCTTGATCCCCCGCGGCCGATTGGGCCATTCCGTATCCGCGGCACGCGCGGGAGCGGATGGAGCCTGTGGATCTTGAACTACCGATCCGGCCGAGCCTGCGGCTGGGGCAGGCCGAGACATGCGCATAGTTCCCCCTTTAGGGATTAAGGATGCGTTTCCGGCGCTGCTGGCGAGACTATGCCGCCGCGTTGATGGGAGGTCAACGAATTGCGCGCGATAGGCGTACCAATGTGTAAACTTCTTTATGAACTCCGGGCAGAAGGGTTCGGCGCGATTTGAACGCAAGAATCGGATAGCGGCGGTTAGGCCAAGAATGTATTTTGGGGACATGAAACAGAGCACTCAGATGGGGATCGAGAATCAGCCGACAAAACGCGGCGGCGCGCCAAGGCTATCGGAACGCCGATTCTGGCGGGCCGTCGCGGCGCGCGACGGCCGCTACGACGGAACGTTCGTCTATGCGGTTCGCTCCACCGGGATTTATTGCCGCCCATCGTGCCCATCGCGCCGCCCGCGACGCGAGCGGGTGCTGTTTTTTGCGGCGCCCGACGCCGCGGAGCGCGAGGGATTTCGGCCGTGTCGCCGTTGCCATCCGCGGGGCGTGCCAGGAATGGCGGAATCGCATTTAATCAGGCAAGCCTGCCTTCTCATGGAGCAAGACTCCGGCGATCCAGTGCGGATTGCGAGTGTGGCACGCCAGATGGGCATAAGCCCTTTTCGGCTGCAGCGAATGTTTCGCCGCCTGGTGGGGATCAGTCCGGGCGCCTATGTTCAGTCGGTTCGCCTGCGGCGTTTCAAGACACTCTTACGTGAGGGTAGCGACGTGACCAACGCACTATACGAAGCCGGGTATGGATCATCAAGCCGTCTATACGAACGTTCCAATGGGCATTTGGGCATGACTCCCGCTACCTATCGGCGCGGCGGGCGGGGCATGGAAATCGGCTATACCACCGGGCCTAGCCGCCTCGGGCGGCTGCTCGTGGCCGGAACCGTTAAAGGCGTCTCGGCGATTTATGTGGGCGATTCCGAGGAGCGCTTGGAAGCAGCGCTTCGCCGCGAGTACCCCGCGGCAAACATATCGAAAAATCCCGCTCAGGTTTCGCAATGGCTTCGGCAGCTCGTACGGCACCTCTCCGGCCAGCATCCGGATCTGGATTTGCCTCTGGACGTCAAAGCCACTGCATTTCAGCGCCGGGTTTGGGAAGCACTGCAACAAATTCCCCGCGGCAGGACGCGCAGCTACACCGATATCGCTCGCGCCATTGGGCTGCCCAAGGGCCAACGCGCGGTGGCACGCGCCTGTGCCACCAACCCAGCGGCGATTTTGATTCCCTGCCATCGCGTGGTGCGGGAAGACGGAGGCTTGGGCGGGTACCGCTGGGGGATCAAACGCAAACAGGCGCTGCTGGCCGCTGAGGCGCAAAAAGGCGCACGCGCAAAATCGAGCTGAAGTGAGGCTGGGGCTGCCCGCTAATCTTGCGGCTTAACCCGAGTGACGCCCTTGGGCCATGCCGGGCGAAAACGCGCATCGGAGATGGGAACATTTCGGGCGACATTCAGATAGCGAATGATCGAGTAATCTCCCGATCCGGTCTCGTAAAATTGCTGCTGGGCGGGAAGCCAGTTTGCTTCATTCAGCCAGAGCTCGATCTTCGAGATTTGCTTGCGCACGTCGTCGGAACGCGGCGTCAGTTCCAGACGCACCACCTTCTGGCCGTTCAAACTGTCTTCCCCTTGCAGCGTTATGAGATAGCTCTTTTTGAGGCTTTCGCCAGAGGTGCCAAAGCCCAACAGGAGAAGCTGATCCACCAGATCACGGTGTTTGCTGAGATCGTACTCCTCGACACGGCGGATTTTCGGAGTGTAAACGTAGATGCGATCGCCGTCACGTAAGATGGTTTTCTGGTCCGGAGAGATCAGATCGATGCGCATCCTGCCGTCGCGGCGGACTTCGATCTGACCAGACTCCGTGGAGCGGTCATTGACGACCACGGTCACCTTAGTACGCTCAATACTGGCCGTGAGGCTTTCAAATTGATTTTGCTCGCGATCCATTTGCTTGAGAACGTCGTCCAGCGCCAACGGGCCGGCGGCCAGCCCGGAAGGAAAAATGGCGGACCCGGCGAGGACCAGGAGCACGAACACGGAGCAAAATAGGAATCGATAAGTTCTCATTTAGAATGGCGCCGACCTTTCTTGCGCATGCTAACACAACGTATAAGATGAGCTGCGCTGACGCGCAGTTTCTCATTTCTTAACAGATACGCTCAAGCATTTCGTCGCGCCGGATCTCAGGGTTTGATGGAGACATCGTAATAGGCGATCGACCCGTCATCCGCCCGGATCGGCTGGATTCTGACGATCTCAAAACGGCTCTTCTGCAAGGTCTCCACGTTTCGACTCACGGCTTCGTGTAGTTCGTGCTCCAGCTCGGATTCGGGGACTTTCGCCGAGGAAAGCAGCAGTTTGGCGCTGACGCGATAGGTTCTGGTGCCACCCCTCAGATCGGCATCTCGAAGCTCCACCAGGGCGGCATCGCGGGCCGGCCCGAGGGGCGGCTGGTCGTGAAACCAGGAGCGCGGTGACAAGAGAACAAAAACGACAATGACGGCGACGGCGATGTCGTAGGGCCAGGTGCCCCGCTCGAAGGACCAGAAGACGGTTCGCAGGAAGATGCGCCAAATCGTCCGCATAACTCAGTCGGCCGGTGCGCCGTCTACGATGATGCCGTCCCGCATGTGCACCACGCGATCGGAATAGGCGGCGGCTTCCGGATTATGTGTGATCATCACGATCGTTTGGCCGAGCTCGTGATTGAGCTGGCGCAGCATCCCCAGCACATTCTCCGAGTTCTTGGTGTCCAGGTTACCTGTGGGCTCGTCGGCCAGCAAGATTTTGGGCTCGTTGATAATAGCCCGGGCGATGGCCACACGCTGCTGCTCGCCTCCCGAAAGTTCCGCGGGCCGGTGGCGCAGCCTTCCACTGAGCCCGAGCAAGCCGGAGACGACCTCGAAGCGGTGCGGATCGAATCCATCGCCGTGAATATGCTGGGCGATGGCGATATTGCCGAAAGCGTCCAGCGTCGGCAGCAGGTTGAATCGCTGGAAAACAAAACCAACTTTGTGGCGCCGCAACCGGGTACGCGCCGCATCGCCCATTGCGGCAAGATCGTTTCCGTCGACGAGTACCCGCCCTTTGGTCGCTTGAGCCAGCCCCCCAATCACATAGAGCAGAGTAGATTTACCACATCCTGAGGGTCCCATGACCGCGACGAATTCGCCCGGCAGAACGTCAAAATTCACGCCCCGTAATGCCGGAACCTGGACCTTGCCTGAGCGATAAGTCTTCCAGAGATTTTCCGTCCTGAGTATCGGCTCCACTGCCTTCCCTAGAGAAATGGCGCCACTGAATGAAAATATTCTAGCCGGAGTGGGCGCCGCAACCTAGCGATTTAGCCTCTCGCGTTCGAAGGCGTCATTCGCAGGCCAGCGCTTCGACGACATCTTTGCGGCTGGCGAGCCATGCGGGATAAAGAGCGCCGAGCATCCCGCCGCCTACGGCGATCAGCGCGGCGCGCATGATCCAATCGGCTGTGATGAGGATCGAGAGTGTGGGAAAAGCGGAGAGAAAAAAGGCGCGGGCGAGGTAGCTCAGGCCGATTCCGAAAAGAATCCCCGCGCCACAGATGGCCCCAATTTCGCTGAGCAGCGCCTGGACAATGTAACCCTTGGAGGCGCCCAAGGATTTGAGCACGCCGATATCGCGAGTGCGCTCCACAACGGAGCTATACATGGAAAGGAAAATCACCAGAAATCCGATGGCTACGGCAAGCGCAATCATGCTGCGCACGAAGGCGTCCAGACCAGGAAGGCTCGTGGAAGTCATCAGCGATAAGAAATCCTTGAGCGGCCGGATTTCATAGCCCTGCAGGATGGCCTTCATCTGGTCCATAACCGCGGCAGTATGGCCGGTGCGGGTGCACTTCAGGAAAAAAATCGAAGCTTTGTCCCGGGCGCCGGAGAGTTCCTGCAAAGTGGCGAGCGGCACGAAGATGCGGGCGCCTTTTCCGTGTTCCACGATACCGGCGACGTGAAAATCGTGCTCCAGCATGCGCAACGTCTCGCCGACTTTGATGTTCTTGGAGCGCGCCGCCCAATCATCCACGAGCAAGTCATCCGGGCCATCCATATCGCGCCCTTGAAGAAAGACGAAGCCGCCGGAGACCGCGCGAAAGCTTTCCGGATCGATACCGTAGACGATGTCGATGCCCCCGGTGGAATTGAACTGCAGCAGAACCGGAGCGACCGCTTGAACGTATCGCAATTGCCGCAAGCGGTCGGCGATACGGATGGGCATTGGCGCGCCGTTGAAGGCGAGGAATATCGATGCCGAAGGGGGCTGCAGCATGATATCTGCGCCCACGCCTTCGATGCGCTTGGCCGTTTCCTGCATCATCCCGCTGGTCAGGCCCACGATGATTATGACCAGAGCGACCTCGACGCTGACGGCCAGAACGCTCACCATGGTCCTCAGCGGCCGATGCAAGATATTCGCCAAAATAAAGCGCCCGATCACGGTTGGGGCTCCTGCTGCCCCGCGCCCAAGTTTACAAGTTCGGTGCCGGCCGGCTGCATGAGGCTGAAACGATCGGCCGGGATTCCGGTATTGAGGGCCAGCTTGGTGATGACTAACGAGAGCTGATAATCCTGCTGCGGCCGCGCGATTCGAAATGTGCGCGGAAAGACGAGCGGAGTCGCTGCCGGATTGCCGCTCGGCGCTGCTGGCGCGCCGTTTTCCTGGGGATTGGGGGGCGGCACGTCCTGCCAATCCGCATAGCTGATATCGGAATCGAGTCTTCCGGCAGGCCCATAAATTTGGAGTCGGGAGACCCGCAAATCCGATCGATCGAACCAAATCTTGCGCGCCATTTCGAGGCCGGAGCCGGTACCGCGCAAGACGCTCAGAACATAGTAGCGCGCCGGTGGCGCTTCAACCTGTTCCAGCACAACGGGCTCGCCTGCGCGGATTGGTGTCCAAAAAAAAGCATCCAGAAGGTGCTGAGGCCGGAGATTTTCGATGGGATTTTTTGTGGCGCGTTCCAGTTGGGTGGGTCCCACCAGGAATTCGTTCTTCGAAGGAATAAAGATGCGGAAGGTCTGACCGTCGCTCACCATGTCAAATATGTTGGTGGCGACGACGGGCGCCTGTCCTATGACGCGAATCATGGCCGGCCTCGCGGCCAATACGAAGCCGCCCACCTGGTGGTACTCGTGGATTACTCCGCTATACGTGGAACCCGCCGTGGGACTCATCTGCACGGAAGCATTCAGAGTACGCACCGCGTTGGCCTGCCGGTTATAGGAATCGACAAGCTGCGTCTGGTCAGCATCCAAGGCCGGCCGAATGGCATTTTGCGGAACGGCACGCTTCTGGCTAACCGCACATCCCACGAGCGCCAGCGAAAGCAGCACAAGCTCAGCGAAGCGGAATCGGATGAGAGGACGTTTCAGTCGCTTCTCCCTCACGTGCAGCAAAGCAAAAAAAGTATCAGGCCGCCGATATATGGTCAATGCGGAGCCGACGGCAGGGTGCTAAGCCGGACGGGTGACTTCTACCTGCAAATTCTCCAGGGCGCCTCGCGCGCGCCGGATCACTTCCGAAGCCCAGAGCTGGTTACTCAAAACCGTCAGAAAACCGCCTTCAAAATCGCACACGCAACAAAACAGATATTGCGGGAAGGCGGCATGATAAGCGTCCACCCCGCGTTCAGCCAAGGCGCCTTCCACCCATGCATCACCGGCGAGCAGCGGGGCGCCGGCGCGCACCCCAAAGGTCTGGCCCGCAAAACGCTCCAATAGCGGCTGAAGCTGGGCGTGTTCGGGTTGAGGTATGACGATGGCATGGGCGTTTGGCTCGCGAAAGGCGATCGTTCGCCGGCAACAAAAATCGCGCACGCGCTCTAAATGAGCGAAAAAATCGATGGCCCAAGGCTGTCCGGCGGCAAGCGCAGGCAGGAGCGCGGCCCAGATGCCGGCTGCTTCGCTTCCCGTCACCGGCTCGCGGGTTTCCGGCTGGAGGAGTTCCAGCCCGACGGCGCGCACATCCGCGCCCAAATCGAGCGCCTCGATCTCCAGCCGGTATCGGTTCTCCACGTATTTTGGCTACTCCTCGATGGGAGAGGCATCCTGGCCAAAACGGCGCTGATATTCGGAGGATTGTTTGCGCAGATCCAGCCAATCAAAGAAGGCGTCAGGCGTTTCCAGCCAGATTCGGAACCACTCCAGAATTTCCTGCTTCTGATCGCGTTTGTGCGCGTCGACGCGCGGGTTGCGGGCGATCATTTCGGCCCGGCGCCGGCCCAGCCGGGCCACCTCCAGCACGCGTTCGGCCGCCGCGCGCTGGCCTTCGGAACGGAACTTGCGCCAAAGCTCATCGAGGCGCATCAAGCATATTTCCGCCTCTTCCAGAGTCGCAAAATGGAGAAGGTCACGGAATTCCTCTTCATACTGGTCCTGTGTATCGGCCTGAGTGGCCAATACGACGCGCAGCCCGGCTCCGGCGAGAACTTCGGTGATGTAGTCGGGCGAGGTTTTCCCCGACGTTCCCAACTTGACGACGAGTTGCCGCCGAATCTGTTCTACTTCCGCGGGCGTGAATTTCTCCAGTCCGAGACCTTCGGCAATCTGCAGAATGGCCTGTTTTTTCGTCTCCGCGGCATGCCCGCTCATGGGAGCCTCTGGGGCGGCGACGAAATAGAATCGGGGCGCAGCGGCGTTGCCGAGGTGCTTGCAGGGGCAGCATGGCGCTGAGCCGCAAGCCTTTGGCGGTAGAGAGCTACATTGCGATTGTGCTCGGCGAGCGTCTTGCCGAAGAAATGGCCTCCTTCGGTATTGGCGACGAAGTAGAGATAATCGCTTCCGTCAGGGCCGAGCGCGGCTTTCAGCGATGCGGTACCTGGGTTGGCAATGGGACCAGGGGGAAATCCGATATGGCGATAGGTGTTGTACGGCGAATCAAAGGGCAGGCTAGTTGCAGCCAGGCTTCCATTGTAGTTTCCAGCCAATTCGAGTGCGTAAACGACGGTTGGATCGCACTGCAAGGGCACGCGCCGGTGAAGGCGATTGATGAAAACGCCCGCGACCAGGGGCCGTTCTTCTGGTTTGGGAGTTTCGCGTTCGACGAGAGAAGCGAGCGTCACGACTTGCCGGAGCGGCAGGCCTGAAAGATTGGGCTGCTGGGCGCTAATTGCCGCCCATTCCTGGCGGAAGTGAGCCACCATCGCAGCCACCATCTGTTCACCAGACGGATGGCGGGGGAATTCGTAGGTTGCCGGGAAGAGAAAGCCTTCCAGGCTGGGCGCTCCCGGAACAAGATCGCGTATCAGCGCGGGATTGCGAGCCGCGTTCAGGAAATTCTCCCGGCTGGTGAAATTCTCGCGCTGCACCAGATCGGCGATGTCAAACATGGATAAGCCTTCCGGTATGACCAATTCCCGGACGTAAACACGCCCGTTGGCAATGGCGTCAAAAACCTGGAAGGTCGCGACGGGATGATCGAAAAAATATTCGCCGGCCTGCAAGGTGCTTCGTGAGCGCCAGCGGGACAATCCTTCAAAAACCCACCGGCTGCGCACGACTCCGTCATTGGCGAGCAGGCGCGCAACCGCACGCCGGGAAGCACCATGAGGGACATCCACGAAAACGCCCTGGGATGGGAATTTCTGATAGGGAAGAGAGAGTGAGGCGGCGACCCACCCAGCCAGGAGCATGGCTGCAAGGAACAGAATGGTAACGGCTCGACGCATATTGTCTTAGGCCGTCCTGCCCGTGCGATTCAGGTAATCACGCAGGATCACCGCAGCGGCCAGTTCATCGAGCCTGTGCCGTTTGCGGTTGTGAGATCGAGACTTTCGGGAGGCGGCCTGGGTAAGCGCCTGTTCCGCTTCCCAGCTGCTCAGCCGCTCGTCGAACAATTCAACGGGAACGCCCAGATCCGAGCGAAGGCGTTCGGCAAACCGGGATGCTTCCGAGGCCATTTCGCCGGGAGTGCCACCGAGCTGTAAAGGCCAGCCAACCACGACGAGGCTAATTTCCTGTTCGCGGCAAAAACGACGCAGCCGAGCAAGATCGTGCCGCCGGTTTGAGCGATTCCAGGTCGCCAAAGGCCGGGCGGTCAGGCGTAAGGGGTCCGATACCGCCAGGCCCAGGCGCCTTCGGCCGTAATCGATGGCTAACACGCGCCCGGCGCGCGAATCCGTAGCCATTTGGGAGGCAAACACGGACAAACCCATGGTTTGATTATAATCCCTGGGAGAGGGCTAGACCGAGGCAACCACGCGGCGGTTACTATGGTTGCCGCCCGCGCCGTCCGCCTTCCCAATAAGGCCACACATCGAGAGTTTTTAACTGAGAATCGAGCCCGGTCTTCTTCAGAAGAGCTTCGATTTCAGGCCGGGAGAGTCTGGGCCCCAGCGGTGTGGCATATTCGGCCAGGCTGAAGGCAAGCACGCCCGCGACGGCGGTATTCAGTTTCAGGCTGAGGATATCAACCTTGTCGTAGGTATCGGAGGAGGCGTGGTAATTGGGAACGTAATTAGCCTCTTCCTGGTTCGCCACCAGATTGGGGACGCCTTCCAGCAGGAAGTCCAGATTATCGGCGCCGAGAATGGCATCGTCCGTGAAGCGATTGACGCCCCAGGAATTGAGCGGAGTCAATGCCTGGCGGAGGACTTCGGGCTGTAAGTCGTGGCGGCCGCCGAGCGAAAATCCGGTTACGCGCCCGCTTCCTTCATCGAATAGGATGGCCGCATCGGTACGATCCAGATCGTCGCGGTGCGTACGTACGTAGGCCCAGGATCCCAGCATGCCTTCTTCCTCGCCGCTGAACAGCGCAAAGCGTATCGTGCGCTTTGGCCGCAAGCCCGTCAGATGAATATCGCGAGCCGCCTCGATGACCAGCGCTGCATTGCAGCCGTCGTCGAGGGCTCCCGTGCCTAGTTCAAAAGAGTCGAGGTGCGCGCCCAACACGACAAACTCGTTGGGGCGCTCCCTGCCTCGAATTTCCGCGATGACGTTTTGTTCCTCTGCCGGCCCGCCGATTCGGTTCGGAAGTTCCAGCCGGAGGCGAATTCGCTCTCCGGCTGCGAGGTCGCGCGCCAGGCGCTGGGCATCTTCGCGTGCGACGATGGCCTGCGGCAGCTTCTCGACCGAGCCGTCCTGGCCCAGGCCGGTGAGGTGGCGATAGAGAACCAAGCCTTCGCGCGTTCCCATCCAGAGAATGGCGCCGGCGCCAGCGGAAGCTGCACGCTCGATGATGGCCGGATTGCGCAAGTATTCGGCAAAGAGATCGTTAAACGTGCGGAGGGCCTCCGTGTGGATGAGCAGAATCGCTCCGCGAGCGGCGGAGCCCATGCGCGCGAAATCTTCCGGAGCGCCATCGCCGGCGTCCAGGAGATCTGCCTCGATTCCGCCGGGCGGCGTTGCCGGCGACCAGGCCACGGATACGGCGTGCACCGGAAAAGCAGACGGTGAGAGTATCGCGATGTGCGTAGCCCCTTCACCCCAGGTATGAGGAATAGTGAATTTTTCCGTGTGCACATTCTCAACGCCGGCGTCGTGGAAGGCGGTCACAGCCCATTCCACTGCCTTCGCCATGGCCGGCGATCCGGTCAGGCGGCCGCCGATTCCATCGGTCAGGCGTCGAAGGTTTTCGGCCAACGGCGATGCGCCCAGCGCGTTGGCGATTATTTTCGGCGCCGCTTGCGCGCAAGCGGATATCTCACTTTCCGAACAGGCCTGTGTGCTGGCCGCTGCTGCTTGCCGCATGCGGGCCAACGGGTCGGGTTCCGGCGGTGAAATCTGTGCAGCCGCTGATACCGCGACGATAGATAGTGCGGCAAGAAAACCCACTAGTGCCGTTCCAACTATTTGCACCAAATTCTCTACTAGGCCACCCCACAGCCAATCGCAGGCTCTTTGGGCCGAACCTCTCGCCGGATCAAGTTGGAACGGCACTAGCCCAATGCGTGGATACATGTGTAGCCGGCCAATCGGGAAGCGATTCATATCCAATCACCAATTATAGCCTAGCGCAAATTCTCGCCCCCATCATCGCCGGCCGGCCGCCCAAAGAACCGAATCCGCGACGCGGGCGATTTGCGCCATCTCGCTGACATCGTGAACGCGAACAATATGCGCGCCATTTAAGATTGCCGTGGTTACCGCGGCGGCGGTTCCCCATTGCCGCTTTTCCGCAGGCCACACTTGCCGCTTGTCGCCTAGCGCCCAGCCGATGAACATTTTTCTCGAAGCGCCCACCACGAGCGGGCAGCCCAGGCGGGCTAACTCAGGCAGCCGGGCGAGGGTCTCGAAATTCTGCTTATAGTTCTTGCCAAAGCCGATGCCCGGATCCAGGAGAAGCTTCGATTCCGAGATGCCCGCCCGGCGCGCGCCGGCGATTGACGCACGCAAGCCTTGCGCGATATCGCGGATGACGTCGCGCGCGAAGGGCCCCTTGTGCATCGACCTGGGAGAGCCGCGCATGTGCACGAGAACCAAAGCGGCGCCTCGACTCTTTACGAGATGGGCGAGTTGGGGATCGGTTCGAAGGCCGCTCACGTCATTGATAATTTCTACTCCTGTTTTCAAACCCGCTTCGGCAACCTCGGCTTTCTGCGTATCGAGCGAAATAGGAATTCGCAATTTGCCCTGCAAACTCTCGAGCACCGGCAAGACACGCGCGATCTCCTCGCCGGCGCTGATCGGAGCGGCTCCGGGACGCGTGGATTCGCCGCCTATATCGAGGATGTCCGCGCCAGCCTGCTCCATCTCGAAGGCCCGCCTTACGGCCGATTGCGCGCCGAGATAACGGCCTCCGGCATAAAAACTATCGGGCGTGACATTGAGGATTCCCATGATTAGCGTGCGCTCGCCGAGCCGGAGCGTGCGCGAAGGCAAGCGCAAGCGGTACCGCAAGCGCGCGAACATAGGCGTACATCTTAGATGGCAATTTATGGACTTTGCTAGCGGGAGGAGGCGGGGACGTAATACGCAGTGCGATGCGTGATTTGTGAGTTCGCGGGGACCCGCGCATTCGAGCGCTCGTCGGGGCGCAGCTCCACCTTCAACTTTCGCCAGCCGGGTTTCGCAACGCCCGCGGCGGGGTAATACCCCAATGTGTATTCCGCTTCCAGCTTCAGGGCGATGCCGTGATAAATTTCGGCCAGGCTGCCAAGCTCGCGCAGAAAATATAATTCGCCGCCGACCTGCCGGGTGAGCTCGGCCAGGTAGAGCGTGTAAAGCGGAATTCCGGAGCGTCGCGCCGCCGGCGTCACGAGCGACTGCTCGCGTTGCGCGGATAACCACTCGCCGGTCATTGCGCGGGGCCGCGGCTCAGTCGAAATCACGTACAGCTCGATACCGCTGGCCGCGATCGCGCGCGTCACATCCTGAAACGTCAGAGATTTATCTGCCCCCGCCGCGGGCGACATACTTTGCGGATCCCAGGTGAGGCCCAGGGCGCTGTCCTGGCCATCGGTCAGAAGAACGATGGCTTTGCGGCCGGCGCGTCCGCTAAAAAGCCGGACAGCGGTGAGATAGGCCGCCTGATAGATGAAGGATTGGGAAGAGTTGGCCACCTGCGCGAGCCGCGGCGAGGTGAGCGCGGCCTGGAGCAGGCGGCGATCACGCGAAAAGGGCAGCAGCACCTCAGTTTCGCCGGCAAAAGCCACAACCGCAACCTCGTCCTCGGGCCGCAGTGATTCTGTAAGGGATTGGGCAACGCCGCGCATATCTCGAAGTTCGCGATAAATGCTGGGGCTGGCGTCAATCACGAGCGCGATGCTCGCGGGAGTAGTCGCAGCGTCGAAGGCGCTAACCTTCTGTTCTGTGCCATCCTCCCACAGGCGAAAATCGTCTTGCGTGAGTCCTCGCACGCGCGTGCCGTCGGGTGCGGTGACGGTGCACTGCGCTTCCACCAGGTCCACTCGCGAACGGATGACGGGGGCGAGCCCTGAGGGCGCGGATGCGGATTCGCCGGCGGGAATCGGCCGCATCTCGCCGGTCGCGGGATCGCGTGAGATTCGTATCTCGTGCTCGAGTATGCGCGGCCGGGGAAGCTTAGGCCTCTGCGCCGGGGCCACGATGCTTGCTCCCAGCACGAAAGTAAAGGCAGGCACGAGAAAACGTCTGAACCGAATGCGGGATTTCGCAAGCAATTTCATCGCGGGTGGCACCACGGCGATTTCAGCCGCCAGGGAGGTCACAAGGAAAGAGATTACTCAAGATCAAAATCGCGCAGCGGCTTTTCCGCCGGTCCTTCGCGGGCCTTCTTCAGTCCTTCCTCGAACTTGCGCGCGAGAACATCTTCCTTCTTGTTTTCCGCTTCCCAGGATTCGCGGAACTTATCCTCGCGGCGCCGGGCTTGCTCCGCCAGAATCCGCGCCGCATCCGAGATATCCACATCGGGCGCAGCCCTGGGCGGCGGGGCGTGCGACAAAACTGCGGCTAACTGTGCGTCAACGACGAGCTTCGAGTGGCAGCACGGGCAGACAACTTCAATGGGCGCGGATTTCTTGGCCATGGCCCCATTGTACGCCTTCCGGGCCTCGTTGCATGCGGTCTCCAAAGCTCGCGGGAAAAGAAAAAAGGGCGCCCGAAGGCGCCCTGAGAAGGCCGCTTGGATCGGATTGCCTCGCTATCCCTTGCTGAAACCGGGAGCAGGACGGAGTTCGGGCCGCGGAGCGGGCTTCGGCTCGACTCCAGGAAGCGGTTGCGTCGGCGGCACGGGCGCAGCCGGTTTGACCTTCTCCGGCAGCGGCTTGCCATCGATCAGCAGCCTCAAGTCAGCGGCATCCAGGACTTCGCGGACAAGCAGGGCCTGGGCAATGCGTTCGAGGGTGTCTTTATTGCCGTCGAGGATGTTGCGCGCGGTTTCGTAAGCCTGCGTCACAATTTTCCGAACTTCCCCATCGATGTGAATCGCGGTGTCTTCGGAATAATCACGATGCTGCGCAATTTCGCGTCCGAGGAAGATGGCTTCCTCTTTCTTGCCGAAAGCCAGCGGCCCGAGTTCGCTCATGCCCCAGTCGCACACCATCTTCCGCGCGATGTCCGTAGCTCGCTCGATGTCGTTCCCCGCGCCCGTGGTGATGTGGCCAAGGAAAATCTCCTCCGCCGAGCGGCCGCCCATCAATACAGTGAGTGTCCCGATGAGATAGTCTCTCGTGTAAGTGTGCTTGTCGTCGATCGGCAGCTGCATCGTCAGGCCCAGCGCCATGCCGCGCGGAATGATGGTGACTTTGTGCAGCGGATCGGCGCCGGGGGTCATGGCCGCCACCAGGGCATGCCCGGCTTCATGATAGGCAGTGTTCCGCTTCTCCTCTTCCGAGAGGATCATGGACTTACGTTCGACGCCCATCAAAACTTTGTCTTTGGACATCTCGAAATCGGCCATGGTGACGACCTTGCGATTTTGGCGCGCCGCCCAAAGCGCCGCTTCGTTCACCAGGTTGGCCAGATCCGCGCCGGAGAATCCCGGAGTGCCGCGCGCAATCACCGAAAGATCCACATCGTCGGCAATGGGGACTTTGCGCGTGTGCACGCGGAGGATTTCCTCTCGTCCCTTGATGTCCGGCCGGGGAACTACCACGCGGCGGTCAAACCGGCCGGGACGCAGCAGCGCCGGGTCCAGCACGTCCGGGCGGTTCGTGGCAGCGATCAGAATGACGCCTTCGTTTGATTCAAAGCCGTCCATTTCCACCAGCAGAGCATTCAGGGTCTGCTCGCGTTCATCGTGACCGCCGCCCAAGCCGGCGCCGCGGTGGCGGCCAACCGCATCGATTTCGTCGATGAAGATGATGCAGGGCGCATTCTTCTTGCCCTGCTCGAAGAGATCACGCACGCGGCTGGCGCCTACGCCGACGAACATCTCCACGAAGTCGGAACCGGAAATGGAGAAAAACGGAACGTTGGCCTCGCCGGCAATGGCGCGCGCCAGGAGGGTCTTGCCGGTTCCAGGAGGGCCGACGAGCAGAACGCCTTTGGGAATGCGTCCGCCCAGCTTTTGAAACTTTTGCGGATCTTTCAGGAATTCGATGATTTCCTGCAGCTCTTCCTTAGCCTCATCGATCCCGGCCACGTCCTTGAATGTGGCCTTCTTCTGCTGCGCAGTCAGCAAACGGGCGCGGGACTTGCCGAAGCTCAGAGCTTTGTTTCCGCCCGCCTGCATCTGCCGCATCATGACGATCCAGAAGCCCACCAGCAGGAATAACGGCGCCGCGGTGAGCAGGAAATTGATCCAGTCTGCGCGGGTAACTTCCTTGACGTTGATGAGAACGCCCTTATCGCGCAGTTCCTTGGTGAGATCGGGGGCCGCTTCCTTGAAGAGAGTTACGCGGAATTTCTTGGCTGGTTCGCGCCACTCGCCTTCGATTTCGTAGCTATTTGGTGAGAGATAGAGCGTGACTTCCTTTACATTTCCGCGGTCCACCTGGCTCATGAACTCGCTGTAGCTGGGTTCTTCCTGGCGCGCAGTCTGACCGCTGGCCGACACCATGCGCCAAAGGACGACGCACAACAGGATGATAAACATCCAGAAGAGTATGGTTTTTGCCGTGGAACTCGAATTCACGCTTTACCTCTTTCTTTCCTTACGTGTAGCCGCCAACCGCAATCCTCGCGCCCGGCGAGGCTGCACACCCACGTAGGGCACGTTACGGTACCACCCACGGCTTCCCGCAAGCCCATAACCCGCCAGATATTTAGATGCCGCAGCGAAGCAAAAGTAATCCGGCTTCAGATCCACCCTGCGTTCAGAAGGCTTATCGAAAAGGGTAGCCAGCTTCAACGAACGCGGGCGCGTCTCTTGCAGACGCTTCAAAAGAAAATCCTGTGTCAGGCCCGACTGCACCACCGCATCGATGACCAACACATCCCGCTTCTCCAGGCGCGGTGGCCGGCTGAAATAGATCTCCCGGCGATCGTGGCCGGCAAACTGGACGTCGCGGATTTCCGCCCACACGAAATGGCAAACCACCGGGCAGGAGATGCGCCTTATCAAATCGGCGGCAAAAACGAAGGCGCTGTCGAGCATCACCACGATATCCAGCGTCCGGTCCCCGTAATCCCCCGATATCGTTCGGCCCAATGACGTTACCCTCTGAGCTAATTGCTGAGAGGTATAAACGGGCTGGAGGGCCGGTTTCAAAGCTTTTCCTCCGCGATAATTACTCCGGCACGAGTTGCCGGTCGCGGAGCGAACGCCGCCGCGACGGGTAGGCCGCGGGTCCAAACCAGCATATTCGCGCTCGTCAGCACCGGCCAGCCCTCCCGATCCGGCACCGCTACTCGCTTCATCCTCAAGAACTGCTTAAGCTTACGGGAGCTGCGCCGCCCCTTTGGCCGGAAGGAGTCGCCAGGACGCCAATTGCGCAGAACCAAAGGTGAGTCAAGCAGGTCCCTGTCTAAGACAGCCTTGTCCGGATCAGTGTCGCTCCGCCAGAGGTGCCAGTCAACCACTTTCAGGTGAAAGCGGCACCTGATTTCTGGCACTGCAACCAGCGTTGATTCTCCGGGATTTCCGAGCTCCACGAGACGTGAGAAAGCCGGCGAGACAGCGGAATTCGGCTCCGAGCCGGCGGCATATCCCTTGGTTTCCTCGTTAGCCACGGAAAACCAGAGCCAATCAAAGCTACGCTCCACGATCACGCCGGGCAATTCGAGCCGGGAGCCGCTCGAGCCGGCCACGGCCAGATGGACCACACGTTCTACGTGATCCGCAGTCCATTGCCGGCAATGGCCGCGCAGTTCCTGGATGATCCCGCGAACCAAGCGCTGCGTGACCGCCAATCGCGCCTCCTCGGGCAGGTCGATGCCGAGGGGCGGAGCGGCATTCGAAGTTGGGTTCAATAGGTCGGCGGAACGGATGCGAAAGCGGCGCCCTTGTCGCTCGAGCAGGGAGTCCAGACGCGCGCGCGTCAGGGCCCTCCAGAAGGCTTCGTCTTCGCGCGACATTCTCGCCAACCGGCCGAGATGATTGACGATGGCGGGCTGAATATCGCGTTCCAGAATTGGCAGGACTTCGTGGCGCAGGCGCGAGCGCAGTCGTGAGCGATCGTAATTGCTTGCGTCTTCCCGCCACGTCTGGCCCAGACTGCCCAAATATTCGCGCAACTCAGCGCGACGAACCTCGAGCAGCGGGCGGACTACCTGGCCGTTCACGGGATAAATTGCCGCAAGGCCAGCGGGCCCTGTCCCTCGGAGAACTCGCGCCAAGACGGTCTCGGCCTGATCGTCGGCGGTGTGCGCCACGGCCACGCGGTCGATGCGGCCTTCCGCCACGCGAGCGGCAAAGAATGCGTAACGCAAGCGCCTCGCGGCATCTTCCAGGTTCCAGTGCCTGGCACGAGCGACGCCTGCAACGTCGTCCCGAGCCGAAAAGAATGGAAGCTCGAAGTGAGCGGCCAATGCCGCGACGAATTCTTCGTCGCCTTCCGAATCCGCTCCCCGCAGGCCATGATTGAAGTGCAGCACGGCGAGGCGAATCCCTTGCTGCGGGCCTACTTCGCGCAGAATCCGAAGCAGAGCCACTGAATCCGAGCCGCCGGAGACGCCGACCCCCACGCGATCGCCAGCCCGCAACATGGCATGACGAGAGATCGTGCTGAGCACGCGCTTAATGAGGTCAATTGACACAGTCGAGTTTCCCTCCAGTAGGAAGTCTCGCTAGCCCGCTCGCGCCGCCTTGGTGACAAAGCCGCGAGACATCTTCTGAGGGAGGGTAGCATTATAGATGCCGGGGAGATCATTTCAGTTCCCGCGGAGTGAGGGCAGGTTTCCTGTTCAGGTCTATCCTGACGCGCCCAAAACTGGTTGCCGAACCGCCCATCACGATCTTTGCGTCGCCGGCGGCCCTTTGTCCAACCGACTGGTGCGTCCTCACTCCATCACTTCACTTGCTGGACACAGCGGAGCGCTTCGGTGAGTCCCTCTTGTTGCTGGCGTGATTTAATGATTTCTTCGGCGCAAACCGCCGGGTGCTACAACGCTCGGGATCCTGATCCAATCAGGGAAGGGAGCATCGGCTTGCTCGGCGCTATAGCAACAGATCCTGTCCAGAGTTCGCCCTCAGTTGCACCGTTACTTATGTGCCGCCGACTCCAGGCGCGGCTATTCGAGCGCCTTGGTGCTCCCGTACCTTGGAACCGCACAACCTACACAGGGCTGGTGATCCTTGTCGTCCTGTGGGCCGCGCGGATGTACGCGACGTGGGCCACTTGGGGGAACCTTACCATTGATGGCGGGCACGAAATGTATGTACCTGCGGTTCTCTCTGAAGGCAAGATGCTATACCGCGATATCTGGTGGCAATACACGCCCTTATCGGTATACCTGAACGCTTACTTATTCCGCTTGTTCGGTGAAAATCTGAATGTGTTGTACTGGGCGGGGTCGCTATCGGCCTTAGCGTCGGCGTTGCTGCTGTACGCGGCTGGAATGCGATTATCCTCATGGCTGGCGGGTTGGACAACGGCGGCGATCGTTATCATCCAAGCCTTCAATCCCTACATTTTTTGCTTCCCGCTGCCTTACAGCTTTGCCGCGGTTTACGGCTGTCTGGCCGCCTGTTTATTTGTTTTCTTCGCGCTCCTGGCGGCACATTCTGACCAGTGGATGTGGACATTCGGGGCGGCCAGCACCGCGGCTCTGGCGCTGCTGGACAAACTTGAATTTGGCGCGGCTTGCTACGCAACCTTGCTGGTTCTGATTGCCGCACGCTGCATCCAGCAGCATTCGTGGAAGCGGATCGGCCGCGACTTCTTGGCGATCTTGCCCGGAGCGACCGTCTGCGGATTAGTGGCCGCTTGGATGATTTCCATACGCGGAGTGGAATTCATTACCCAAGAGAACATCATAAGCTGGCCGACTACGTACTACATGAAGACCTACGGGAAAATGTGGCTGGCGGCCACGGGATTCGCCATCAATGGCCCGGCATTGGGGCAGGCAGCCCTTCGTACAGCCCTGGTTGCCGCCGTTTTCGCTGAAATCTGCATGGTGCTGCGCCGCGCACGATCGGAACGACGTGCGATCTTCACCCTGACGCTCGTCGTTGTGGCTGTGGCGTGTGTTATCGGTGTGTGGCGGCCGCAAGCGGAGACCGTGTTCCGTTCGATATTTCTTCCCCGGGACATGGTCTTGTATGTGGTGATCGCGGCGCTCGCGGCTTGCTGGTACTTCTGGGAGCAGCGGACGGAGACGGCTCTTGCGGCCGCTCTTTTGCTTACCTTTTCCGCTCTTCTGGCGTTTCGCATCCTGCTGGGGATGAATGTATCGGACTATCCCATCTACTATAACGGTCCGGTGATTCTCGGTTTTCTCCTTCTCGCTCCTTCACTCTTGCCCCGATCCGCTCGTTCGTCTCAGGTGGTGCTCCAGCGCCAATTCCTGATTTGCTCGGTCTGTTTGACCGCGGCCGTGCTTCACATAGGCGTGTTTCCGAAAAGGAAAGATCTCGTACCTCTGACGACTTCACGCGGAACGATTCGAGTATCGAAGCTGATGGCCGAAAGGTATGGCTTGGCGATTGCCTTTATGAAAGAGAAGGCTGCACGAGGAGAAGCGGTTCTATCGCTCCCGGAAGACACGAGCTTGTATTTTCTCTCCGGGACCTACTGCCCCACACGAGTATTCATGTTCGTGCCGGGTCTCCTTGTGCCAGGGAAGATGACCGACGAACTCATAGCCGAGATCGAGCGCGCGCCCGTGCGCTATCTAATCTGGTCGAACCGGACGTTCTGGGAAATGGGAGCACCCAATTTCGGCACCGATTTCGACCGGCCCTTAGGCGATTATTTGAGAGCCCACTATCGTTTCGTCCGGCCATTGGCCCCGCCACCCATGGGAGAGTGGGACGCCGGTATTTACGAGCGCAGACCCGACAGCGAACTGCCGGATAAGGTCGCTGCGAACCATTAGGCATTTACGTTTGCGGCGTACGCTTTGTGGTTCCATGGAGAATAGGAGCCTAGGCATGCTGAGTCCTGAATAAACGGCATTCTCGGAAAGTGGCCCATCACCCGCCAATCGCTCCCCATTGCGGTCCTCTAAGAAATCTGCTATGCCTAACTCTCAACGATGTCCTGGTGTAGGTGATGCCGCATCTGCGATCATCCATCCGGCGGGGGGCGGGCATGAAATACGGCTCGATGGTTCTGCTGTTATTGGCTTTGCTGTTTCCACTTACGCTCCCGGCTCAGACCGGCACCACCACACCGGCTTCTCCCAACGACACGGTGACCCTTGGGAGGCGCCTCTTCCAACAAAACTGCAGCGTCTGCCATACGCAGGCAACTCTGACGAACCCGATGTATGGTCCAAGAAGAGGCCATGCGGGATTTCATCGGCAAAGGATCGAGCAAGATGCCGGGCTTTCGGTACGGACTAAAGGCCTCCGAGATCAATGCCATCGTTGAGTATCTGAAAACTGTGCCCAAACCAGCGCCGCGCAGCCCGCAAACCAAAGGTGAAGGTCCAGTCGATTAGAGCATAAGGAGCAGAGCGATGAGGAAGACCCGAAGCTTTTCATCCGAGCGTGTCATTGGAATCCTCGTTCTTGCAATTATGACCATGGCGTTGGCGATCTCTGTTTCGGCATGGGCCTATGGAGCCGATGAGAATGGAGCCTTGCTCGCAGGAACCGTCAAATCGGATTCGGGCGAAAAAATAAGCGGCGTGACGGTGTCCGCGAAAGCGGAAGGGCGAACCATCACCACGACTGTATTCACCGACGGGCAAGGCGATTACTATTTCCCGCCAATGGCGCCGGGAGAATACGAAGTTTGGGCCCAGGCGGACACCTTCGAGACAGCCCGAGCAAAAGTCAATTTGACCGCCGCGCGGCATCAGGATTTTGCACTAAAGCCGCTGAAGGAGTTTCAAAGGCAATTGACCGGCGACCAACTGCTGGCGTCGCTGCCCGACGGCACTCCGGACGATCGCCGCTTGAAGCGCGTATTCCGAAATAGCTGCACTGGCTGTCACCAGCCAAACTACATCCTTCAAGAGCGTTTTGACGTCGCCGGCTGGACCTCCATCCTCGATCTCATGAAGCGCGTGAATGTCGCCGGTGGGTATTTGGGGGATAAGAGCGAGCCTGCGCCCTTCATCGATTTCCACGAGAGGGAATTGGCCGCCTATCTCGCGCGGATCAGCGGGCCTGAACCGAGCGCCATGAATTTCAAGCTGCGCCCGCGCCCGACGGGAGAGGCTGCACGGGCCGTTTTCACCGAGTACGAGGTTCCCATCGCCCCAGACGAAAAATCGGGAACGGAATACATCACCAACGACGGAAGCGATTGGTCGCTCGGCACGCCGTCAAGTTTGAGCGGCGCCCACGGCATACACGACGCGCAAGCCGATCTGAACGGCAATATCTGGTTTTCGTATAACGTTTCCAATCACGACATCAGCTTGGGGAGAGTGGATGCCAAGACCGGCGCGCTCAAGACGTTCAAGGTGCCCGGATTGCATGGTATGGCGGCCAATGGTCACGGCCTCAGCAGAGATCCGCAAGGGACCCTCTGGTTCAATATGAGCGCTGATGTGGAAGGGGGCCAGGGACGGTTGGCCAGAATCGATCCCGCCACCGAAAAGGTCGAGGTGTTTACCGTGCCCGAAGGTATGACCGGCCCCACTACGACAGCCGGAACCGTTGACGTGGATGGCAAAGGAAAGATCTGGGCTACCACGGGCCCGGGAGCCGTACGGTTCGACCCAGAAACGAAACAGTTCACAGAGTTCAAGTCTCCGATATACAAAAACGCAGATGGGATCGGAAACACCTACGGGTTGGCCGCCGATGGCGATGGGAATGCCTGGTGGGCGCAAATGAATATGGACACCATCGGCAAGACCGACATCAAGTCCGGCAAAGTCACCCAAATCAAGATCCCTCCAGCCCCAGGGCAGATGGATCTCGCCACCGATGAAGAACGTAAAGTCTATGCCGCCGCCGGATCCACTTGGAATACCGCAGTGCCATGGGCCGAGGGGCCCCGCAGGATGGGAGCAGACAAGAACGGCCATGTCGTTTGGGTTTGCGATTGGTGGGGAGGAAGTCTCGCCAAGATCGATACTCACAGCTTGAAAGTGAGCATGGTTCCGCTTCCCAGGCCGGACGCCCTGCAGCCTTATCAGGCGCAGGTGGATTCAAACCACAATGTGTGGATCAATCTCATGAACGCCGACGAAGTGGTGAAATTCGATCCCAAGACTTCCAAATGGGTCGAATATCCATTCCCCACGCTCGGCGCCGAGACGCGCTACGTTTCTTTGCTCGAGAAAGACGGCGGGATTCAGGTCATTCTTCCGTATTCCAGGGCCAGGAAAGTCGCGCGCATGACGCTGCGAAGCGAAAAAGAATTGCAGTCGCTGAAGGCGCAGACTCGACTCGAACAGGCCCGCGCGCGTTAGCAGCCTACAGAATGGCGCCCAGAGCACACGG
>WNGM01000893.1_pt1 | contig 25030 bp, 19 predicted proteins | sample 5400571 | NCBI WGS metagenome assembly WNGM01 (sample SAMN13153378, study PRJNA577476) | soil metagenome | isolation source: 100 cm soil or saprolite under Garry oak tree replicate 2 | place: USA:California | collected 2016-06-15 | reverse complement strand
GGTACGCCTTCGACGCGCTTCAGGTCTTTCAATTGCTCTAGCATCATAGGCAGGACAATCTTCGCTTCGAGGCGGGCCAGGGGAGCGCCGACACAGAAGTGGATGCCGTGACCAAAGGCAAGATGGCGATTCGGCTCGCGCTGAATGTTGAATTGATCCGGCTGCGGGAATTGCGCAGCGTCCCGGTTGGCAGAGGCGGTCCAGGCCAGGACCATCTGATTGGCCGGAATGTGTTGCCCTCCCAGCTCGACATCATGAGTAGTGCGGCGGAAGAGAAACCAGACTGGCGGCAGGTAGCGCAACACTTCTTCGATCGCGACCGGCATGAGCGCTGGCTCACGCTGAAGTCGTGCGAGCGAGTCGGGATGGTCGGTGAGACAGAGAATGGCGTTGGCAATCAAGTTCTTGGTCGTCTCTTGACCGGCTGCCAGGAGTAAGAAGCAGAAGTTGACCAGTTCTTGCTGACTGAGGTGCTCACCATCGATTTCTGCATTGCTGAGCGAGATGATCAAATCGTCGCGTGGGTCCTTGCGTCGTGCTTCTAGCAAGCGCAAGAAGTAATTGTTCATCTCCTGGCGCATATCAGGTGCGGACCCCTCGGCCCGTTCACGCGAACCCTCATTTTCACGACCACCACCGAAGCGGGCCCAGCGCTGGAAGATGTCCCAATCCCCGGCCGGCACACCAAGCATCTCGGCGATGATTTTGGCCGGTAAGGGGAAGGCGATGTCAGAGACGACATCCATGTGGCCTGTTGCTTTTCCCGCATCAAGCAATTCCTGAGTGATCTGCGTGACACGATGCGAGAGGCGAGTGACGGCACGTGGCGTAAAGGCCTGATTGACCAGATTCCGTAATGTACGGTGATCGGGGGGATCGGTCGTGACGAGCGTGTTCGCCATCTCACGATTCTCCCATGGCCGCGGCGAGTTCCCGGTCGTCCCACTTCGCCTCTTCTTGAGCGGAGGGCAGCGTGAACACGAAGCAGCTGCCTTGACCCGGCTGGCCATCACTTTCCACCCAGATTCGTCCACCCATTGCCTCAATCATCTGCTTGCTAATGTAAAGCCCCAGGCCGGCGCCGCGCACCAGACTGTTCATATCTCGCTCCAGCCGCACAAATCGTTCAAACAGTCGCCCCTGATCTGATCACAGGTAACCTCCACGTTGGTGCCGGGCGACGAATATTTGAGCGCGTTTGTAAGCAGGTTGAGCATAACCTGGCGCAGGCAGAAGTCATCGGCCATAACGTAGACGGTGTCCGGAATATTGACGCGCAGCGTACGCTCCTCACGCTGAATCTGCGTTTCGAGGATTTCCGCGGTTTGCAGTACCTCCTCTGCAAGAGGTACTCGCTTGAGTGTGATCTGCTCGGCGTTGACCTCAAGGCGGCCGACATTCATGATATTGCCCACCATCAAGGCAAGTTCATCGACACTTTGGCGCGCTGTTGTAAGAAATGCTTCTCGGGCCTCCGGTGGAAGCTGCTGATCGAAGTCTCCCAGCAACTCGATGTAGCCCTGAACGGCGGTCAGGGGGGTACGCAGTTCGTGGGAAGCGGTAATGATGAACTGGTCTTTCAAGCGGTCCAATTCCTTCTGGCGCTCATAGGCGACCCGCAGTTCAAGCATAACCCGTGCCGTTTCCACCGGGAAGGAGAAACGGGTGATGAGCAGTTGGACGATGTCAAAATCTGGTCCTGCATACGGTTGCTGCTCCCCGCGTGGCCCCAGAACCAGCACCCCGATCAGCCGGCCTTGTGCGCGCACGGGTGCTAAAAGTACATCGGACCCCACAAGGGGGTGTCCCACTTTCAGGAAACGGGACAGTCCCCCAGGTTTTGTCCCGCTTGCTCCCACTACCTCACTCAACAGCAGCGGCCGGGAAGCTTCTGTCAGGAGCCCAGCTATAGATCGCTGCACCTCCACCCAGTTGGTTGCTGTACCGGTCTTCGATTCCAGCACGCCCGCCAGGTGCTGCAGGAGGGCGCGCCGGGGGGCATCGTTCGGATCGTCATCTTTGACCGGAGGGCATGGGAGATAAGACTGACTCTCTTTATCGAGTACAAAAAAGCACACCTGTGGGGTTGCGAAGGTGTCGATGGCACCTGTCGTCAACAGTCTGGCTGCCTCGTTGAGAGTGAGCGCTTCGTCAACCAGCATCGTTGGCTTCTGCATGAGGCGGCGGTAGTGCAAGGTCTCGCTGAAGAAGAGACGATCGGTGACCGCTCTCGCCAGCAGCCAGATGCCGAGAGAGCCCAGTATCGTAAGTCCTGCGATGGAGACCCCGGCAAACGAGATGTGTTCGGAGGACAAGACGCTTTCCAATGCAACCGCGAAGTACCCGAGCATAGCCAATCCCACGCCCCCAACAATACCAGCAACGACGCGTCTAACGTAGCGGTCAAAGACGAGAATTTGATAGCGCAGAATCGAGTAGCCCAGGGCTATGGGAAGGAGGCCCAGGGCCAGCGCACTGATATGCCCGTCCAACGTATCCTGCGGGGGCAGGTTGAGGACGGCCGGGAGTACCGTCAAAAACAGGACCGGGGTGAGCGAGAGGGCGACGCCCCCCACAAACAGGAGGAGTTGTTGCCGTTCCCGCAATGTTGACGAGCGGCGGTAGGACACCGTGACGGTGGTCAGGATGCCGGCTATTCCCACCAGGTAGTAGAAATCCTTCAGAAGTTCCAGGTAGTTGGACAGGGACGAGTCATGGACAATGGGCACAGAATACACCAGCCCATAAAGGGTGACGACCAGACCCAGGGTCCACAGGAATACCAGGTAGCTGCGCAGAAACAGCAGCGAGCGGGAGTGCTGATCTCCCGGCACATGCCTCCTGGCATCAGAGAAGTAGCTTTTTGGGAAGAGCAGCAGTAATGTTGCAAGCAAGGGGACAGCCAGGGCGGTGCTCGCGCTGCTGATGGCATCGAAGAGCAGGTAGAACGATGATGCATCACTTGCCGACCCACTGTTGAGCGCGGCAAAGTTCATCATCATGGTAGAACAAAAGCCAAAGAGCAGCAATGCCACACGGCGTTCACTCGCGTAGAGCCAGACCAGAGCGCCAACGGCGAGAAATATCAATGAGACCAGGATAGAGATGCCAAACTGGAACCATGGGAGGGCCAGTGAGTCCAGGGTCGGTGCTGCCCCTTGAAGAAAGACATGTTGCGCTTTCACGCTGACCAGGAGCCCATAGATCAATGCTACCAGCAAGACGATAAAGAGACGGTTCGCGTATACACGCGGCCAGAATACAGGCGTCATCTCGTTTCCTCCACGAAATCCTCCCGCCCGCTCGCTTGTAAACAGGGTGCGAAACCTCAATCAACATCGAGCAAGTGCCGTAAGGGCGGGGCAATGTGAAGCTCCGTGCTGCCCGCCTGGATGAGTTCCAGGCAAGAGCGGACACGCTCGCGATAGAGGAGTCGAATGCCCCAGGCAGCAAGTATCCCCCGCTGCAGAGCATGTACATCCTCGTAATTCTCTGTATCGGCACCTGTTGTTGATTCCTGAAGGGTATAAGCAAGTACAATGGGGAGAGTCTTTTTTCCGCGGGCCATGTCAGATTTCTCCTGCGTGGTATCTTCTTGCGCACCGCTACGCGACAAAAAATCGTACAAGTCATGGCAATCGTTGTGCAGTTGATGAGCGATTCCCAGCTGTTCGCCGAGGAGTGAGAATTGCTCGAGGAGTTCGTTTTCAGCCCCGGCGCCCATGGCTCCAAGGCGACAGGCCAGGCGCATAATTGACCCGGCTTTGCCCCTCGCTATCTCCAGACATTTCTCGATCACGAGCTCCAGACTCTCCCCGGTAGTAAACTCGTGAAGCGACTGCTGCTCCACCAGCAGGTCGCGATGCTGGCCGGAGGTGGCGAGCAGGGTAGCTTCCTGCATCGTATCGAGCAGGCGTAAGACAAGAACGGGACTAACATCTCGCGTGGACAAGGAGTGAATCGCCTTCTGTGCGAGTGCCAGCAGGGCTGTCGAGACATTCAGCGCACGTGCGATCCCCAGGGCATTCACTGTTGGGGTCAGGTCGCCGTCCTCAACGTCGTCAAGCAGGTCGAGGGCGCAGACAAAACACTCGACGGCGACCGCGACGCTGCTGGCACAGAACAGGTCTACCTGTGGGGAAACAGCCTGTGCTACCAACAGAGTAAGCAGCGGCCACATGCCGATGACGGTGGAGGAAGATGCGTCTTCGCCGGGTGAAGGGGGCTGAGAAAGCAGTTTGCCCTTTGCCTTGAGGGCCTGTAGTACGTCTGCGGAGAGGGAGGGATGCAGCGTTGCGACAAGTCCGGTCAGGCGCTCACGGAGGGTCTGCAGGAGGATTGCCATTGAATGTTGCGTTTGAGAATCTTCGGTTGACATCTCATCCTTACCTGAGGGGAGGATCTGGAGGCTCTGCCTGGGAGAGGGCGATAGGCGCGACACGCGTCGCACCTATCTCCAGATCTGGAGTGGAGTCCACGAGGCCTTATTTCGTAGCCGAACTTGACCAATCAATGGTCAAACCTCGCTTCCACCTCCTCTCACCTTCTTACCAGTAGTGCAAGTCGGGTTTGAAGATCTGGTCGAGAGATTGATCGAGAGAGAGATGTGGGACCAATCGTGTCACGATCTGGGCCACCCTTGGGGAAAAGCCCGCGCGCTTCATCGCCTCGCTGGGATTGGCTGCCATCTCGCTACTGTCCGCACTAACAGTGGAAAAACGCGCTACGAACTCAGTAATTTGTCGCTCTTCACTCATAAGAAATCCTTTTCTTCCGCGCACATCCACCTTCAAGGAAAAAGGTACGCTGGAGTTAGTAGTCAAATGCTCCATCGTACAACGCGATGAAGTGTATCTGACCAGGGTGCGAGGTGAAAGACACCTTACTATTACACCCTCTATATATTGTACCATAATAACGGCGAAAAATACAAGAAGATGCAAAAATTGATAGAAACATAAATAAATTCATATATAGAAATATATGAATTTAGGTTCATGATCTGCGAAATGGGGATCCTTCACGGGCTGTGCTCTGCCCGCAGGATGCCTCTAACGAAGGAACCTGCTGGAGCAGAGCATGGCCTCTGCTCCAGCAGGTTCCTTCGTCCGTGCGCCGACGGCTGAAACCCTCGTCGCTTAAGACCCGCGTTGGGCTGCATCGGCTTTCGTGGCCAGGTCCTGTAAGGCGGCAAAGAACGCCGGTGATTGGCCGATGAACAGTCCGTCGGCCGTCAAGGCCTTGACCGCGCCCATTGCAGCTCCCTGTGTCTCGGTCGGGCGAATGATCGAAACGGCCGGAAACGTGCGTTTGAGGAAGACGGTGGGCTCGGGCATGATCAGGTTGGTCTGGAAATCCTGCCCACCAAAGGGTGGGGCATTGAGGTCCGGAAACACCAACCCATTGGTGGGGTCCCTCAGAGCAGGCGCATTGCCGGCCTTGTCATGCCAGGTCTGAAAATGGGCAGTCTCGGTGGGGCCGATACTGAGCAAGATACGCAACACCTCCACGTTGGTCACCCGCTGTGCCAGCGAAGGGTAGAGGCTGGTGCCACCTTGCTCGATAAACGCAAAATGGAAGCCTGCCGTGTTGGCGATGGCCTGGATGTGGTTCTTGGGGGACAGGTCGGCATCGGATCTGGGAATGGCCGGAAACTTCCCTTTCAGCAACCCCGGGACGGCTGGTGGGAAGGTGTCACCGAAATCGGGGTTCTTGGTGCGGCTGCGGTAGCGCGTCCACCAGGTGGTATCCACAGTGAGCTGCATGAGGTTGGTAAGCCGTCCGATTTGCCGGGCGCCGGTGGCTTTACTGCTCGGCAGCGTGCGAAACTGATCCAGATTGACTGGCTGCGCGCCCTTGGAAACAAGGTACGCGTTGATGAAGCTGAAGTGGGTGAACTCATCCTCGGTATTGTCGTGGATGTACTGGGGCATGTCCCCATCCAGCACTTCAAGTGCCTTGATGTAGGCGGGACTGCCGCTGCCTCCGGGGACTTCGCTGTCCTGGATACCTCCCAGTTCGTTGTATTGCTGCCAGAGATCGGTTTCGAGAATTTCGGCCGCAGACAGGAACCTGAGAATGTCTATGTCACCCTGGGTGAGACCGCTACTTCCTGCTTCGGCCAGGGCCGGGAACGATACTCCCCTGGCCAACAGCCCGGCGCCGAGGGCTCCTGCTCCTCCGACCGCGAGCCCTTTGAGCAAAAAGGAACGGCGGCTGGTAGGAGTTCCCAGGAGTGTCCCTTTCTGTTCTATGATTTCTTCTTCTTGAGAGTGTTCATCTCTCTGTTGCATGAATGATCTTCTCCTTCTGAGAGGGGTTGCCTCTCTGTTGCACGATCTTCTGCTGATCGTGGCTGAGTCCATCGAGAGGCACACGGGTCCAGGCCCGTGTGCTGCGTGGACAACGGATGCGCATAATGTGTGGGGTTCCCCAATAGCACTGATGTGCTATTGAACAATACGTAGAAGGGTTACATATGAGGGTAGGGTAACGACGGACCTATAAACTCAGCAGCAGCGCGCCCAATAACCCCTTGCTACAGTGAGCAGCAGATTACTCTTGCTCCTGCAATGGTGCAGGGACTGGATATTCGACTCGTTGAATAACAGATGTCGAGGGAGAAATGTCAGGCGCTGCTCATCTGGCGTGTGCGTCTACAGATGGTCACGTATGCCACGGACAGCCCAAGCCCGCGCGATGAGATGGATCGACCCATCGGCGGCCATCGGGAGCGTGGCACGAAGGCGCTCTCGCAAGGCACGGCGTTGCTCCTCTGAGCGTGACATCGTATAGCCAGGAGCAGGCCCTTGACCACCAAGAAAAGGTGTCCAGTAGTCATCAAAATCGCGGAAGACCGTGGGGATGTCGATCATACGTACCTCGACCTCTCGCAACCCTTCGGTGCGAAACAGCTGCATGAGTGGCTCTGGTTGGCAGATGGGGAAGCGTTGTCCCTCATCCAGCTTGGACGCAGCAGGATCGAGCGCCACGGCTGCATCCCAGAAGGAGCGCATCAGTTGCATCTGGCGAGCATAGTCCCAGACGTACGCCGCAACTGTCCCCCCCACTCGCGCCATACGTTGCATTTCAGCGACAGCACGGCTCGGCTGGGGTACGAAGTTGAGCACGAGTCCAGTGACGACAGCATCATAGCTGGCTGGTGCTTCCGGCAAGGCTTGTGCATCTCCAAGCCGAAAACTGACACGACGATCTCGTACCTGCTGGCGTGCGAACGTGATGTGTCCCTCTGATGGATCAATCCCCGTGATTTCGTGAGGCGATGCCACGTCGAGAATGCTCTGGCTGAGCGCACCTGTCCCGCAGCCAATATCGAGCCAACGGGCACCTTGGGGGATCGTGAGCCAGGCGACAAACTCGCGGGCGACCAACCGACTCCACCGGCCGACATAGGACTCGTAGGCAGCACCACTGGCCCACGTGTCTTTCTGCTGAGGTTGTTCCATTCGTCCCCCTTTCTTTCTGGCAAGAAGCCGTGATATGTACAAAATATCGCTTAGCGTGGCAGCCCCTGTTTCCCCAGTTCGCCGAGGATGTAGGCGATCTCGCCAAAATGAATGAAGCCATGGCTGATACAGACCTGGCCGATGGCCATAATTGCAGGCATACTCCCAACCGGCTTGACCGTCACCGTTCGTGCGGAGAGCTCGGCACCGCCATCCGTAATACCGGCCAGGTATTCCTCGAACTCTCGCCATACTTCTTCGACGTACTGCATGAAAAGTCCCACGTCGGCAATATGAATTTTGCGCGCCTCCTCGTGTGCCATACCGGTACCCTGTACCCGCGGCGGCAAGGCCAACCGCTCATGCCAGTTGCTCTCGTTCCAGATAGGCGGTCGCCCCTGCAAAATATAGCGCAGGATGTTGTCCTCGGTACGTACGCAGTGCCAGACGAGGAAGGCGATAGAGTTGTTCTTTCCCTGTCCTACATAGTGCCATTCGCTGGGAGTCAGGTCGTTGACGCTTGTACGCATCCAGTTATGCAGGCGTTTCTGTTCCGCCTGGAAGAAGTCGATAATGTTCAAGACTTACTCTCCTTTAGATCAATGTTTCAGCTAATCTCTTTCCTTTGCCTCGGTAAGTGCCTTTGCTTGATCAGCGCCGACGGCAGGTTTTCTAGCAATATCCTTCCAGGGAATTCTGACGGGTGCATCGATATCACGCAGGTGCATAACATCGTTGTAGCGTTCTAGCACCCAGGCTGGGGGCCGGTCTTCATTCGAGCTTTTGTACCAGTGGTTTATCGAGGTATTGTGGGTATCGAAATAGGCCTGGGGGAATTGCAGGGTACTCATGCCAAAAAAGGTGATAAATGAGCAGTCAACGATACCACCATGGCAAACAATCACGATAGTCTTGCCTTCGTGCTCATGGGTGATACGGTTGAGGGCAGTCGCAGCTCGCAGCATAAACTGTACCCAGGTCTCGGCGCTCGGCAGCGCCTGGATAAAGGGTTTCTGGTCAAATGGGACGGAATGATATCTTTCATTGTACTCCTCTATGCTGATCGCCTGCAAGTCCCTGGGCACACCATCGCGCCATTCTTGTACCTCGTCATCAAATATGATTGGTAGACCCAGAGCGGGAGCAACAATCTCAGCCGTCTGCCTGGCCCGCAACAAAGTACTGGCGATCAGCACATCGGCGGCGATCTCGCCTGTAGCGGCTAAGCGGTCTCGCAGGCGTTCGGCCTGTTTGACGCCCAGCGGCGATAATCGAGTATTTCCAACGGTGTTTTCTACGGCACTGATGGCTTGTCCATGGCGTATGAGATAAAGATGTGTCATGTATCGGCTTCCTTCTAACTAAATTGAAATTGTGATGGGGAGGTATATCAAATGGAAGAGATTCGTAACCATTCAGGTCTGCTTTCTTCATGACTCCTCACTACATGCGGCGAGAAGTCCACTTCTTTTGCTCTATGGTACTCCATTTCCCCTATGCTAAGCAACTCCTAATCAAGAAATAACGGCCCTTCGATTTTTTACTGGTTCAAAAAGCAAACGCAAACTCCTCTGAGAAATAGGCTTCACGGTTGAAGCCTATGTTAGCGAAGGGATGTCTCTAATACGGAATCATGTCACCTTTTCCCTTAGTTGGGCGTATCTCTTATGGAGGAATTGCCTTCCACCTCTACTATAAAGCGGCATGAGGGCCTCAGAAGACCCTCAGGCGCAAACAGCGCCAAGTGTGCCGGCGCAAACAGGGCAGTCACCGGCGCCGTCTCGCTGCCCGTAACGTCGCGAAGACGCACTTGAAGATCAAGCGGCAACGCAGAGATCACCATTTCAAGACGGCGAAACGGTATGTGGAACAGTATCACCACCTAGCCGTGGAAGACCTTCAGATCACCAACATGGTGAAAAATCATCATGTGTCTAAGAGCATTCTCGACGCCTCGTGGAGTGCATTCCTCGACATCCTTGAGGATAAGGCCGCAAGAGCTGGTCATCAAGTCATGCGAGTCAATCCGCGCTTCACCTCGCAGAAGTGCCACAAGTGTGGGGAGATTGTCCAGAAGTCTCTGTCTGTGCGCACCCATGTCTGTCCTTTCTGTGGCTATGTGGCGGATCGAGATGTCAATGCTGCCAAGAACATTTTGTTACAGGCTGGGGCACAGCCTTCAGGGACGGTCTCCGCTGGGGGTCCGGTCGAACTGAGAAGCCCCCGGCTTTAGCCGTGGGGAGTTGTCACAATGAATTCTTTGCAGCGAAGTAACCCTCATGAGATTTCATCAAAGAGCTGACTTATCTGGCAAGAGAAACCGGGGAGGAGTGGAGATTGTAGCAGGTCGTTTGCGTAGAGTGTGCTATAGAGTTTGAGCGCCGCTTCCTCACGCCGGTATACTTCAAGACGCCGCTCTTGCCAACTCACCAGCCAGTATTCCAGGATGCCACGCCGTGAGTAGAGTTTGAGTTTGATTTCACGATCTCGACGTTCATTTATCATACCTGGTGAGAGAACTTCAATCGCCAACTCGGGAGCAGCATGGAGCTTACCATCTGGGTGGAGCGATTTAGCCAACCGTTCCTGGCTGATCCAGACTACATCTGGTGCCACATCGTCATCATCGTCAAAGATCAAACCTGGGGCAGAATTTGCCATACCGGCTTTTGTTTGGCGGCTCCAGGTTTGTAATAACTCCCATATACGATTACAAACGAACTGGTGATGCCAATGTGGTTGCTTGGACACGTACAATTCTCCATCCACAATTTCATATCGCTTGCCATCATCCGGCAAGATCTCCAGGTCTCGTGAGGTCCAGCGCAAACTCGTCATTTCTGCTCCTGCTGTGTCTCTAGTCAACTACTTACCTCTTTCTTGTTTACAAGGGAAATTATACTAACCTGATTATTAAGAAGTAGAGCTGGTGGGACTTGAGCTTACATAAGCTTGCACTCAGGAAATTTATGTCCCTTTTCATGCCCAGATCAAGCTAGAAGGCGTTTCATGTGTCTGGAATAGCCTTTAACTCAGGAAATATTATACCACAGAACTGTTGTAACAACATATACAATCGTATGAATGACCCTTCAGCTGGCAAATTCCTTTAAGGATGAAAAAAGATAAACACTACAAAACCCCAGATATTGATCGCCACCGAGAGAACGATCAGTACTTTTCCCCACCATCCAGGCTTCGCTCGTATGCCCAGGGCTGCCAGCAGCAAGGCAAAGGGAAGAAAATCGAGAACAAAGCGATAGCCAAACTGGTACCAGCCTGTGTTGAAGTAGAACAATAGCAATGCCATTGGCAGGAGGCAGGCCGCGAGAAGTGATGCTGCCAGCCAGCGGCGCTCTCGATAGCGAAAGGCCAGGAACGCCAGCAATAATGCCGGAGTCGTCCAGAAGATGCCCGTACCCAGGGGATTGAAGGTTAGATAGGGGGCATGCGACACGATGTAGGGTGGCTCAAGTAGCATATAACGGAAATTGGTGCTGATAAAATGCCAGTTGAACTGGCCGTATGTATGCAAGTTTCCCCTGACAAAAGGATTGACCTTCATCGTGTTATAGCCAAAGTCGAGCGGCGAGCCAAAGCGCGCCTGGTTGTAGAGCAGCATGGCAGCAATAAATGTGCCCAGTACTGTAAAGAAGAGGAATAGGTGTTTCCATAGCACGGGTCGTCTGAACCCCTGTTGATTGACGAAAAAAGCTCCAATTGCCAGCAGGATGAAAAACGGGAAAGTGAAGAGGGTCGTGCTACGTGATAGCGTCGCCAGGCCCAGATATAGGCCGGCAAGCACGGGGCGACGTTTGTCCAGTGTTTCACCGGTATAGAGCAGCAAGAATGTTGTCGCCACTACATGGGCTGTATTCCATACATTGCCCTGCATCGTTGCAAACAGGTGCTCCGTGCCAAGGGCAAAGAGAACGGTCAACCATGCCGCCACTGCAAACGTTAGTCCTGGAAGGTACCTCCGGGCCAGACGCTTCAGCACCCCTAGCATCAGCCAGATATTGAGTATACCTATGCCTAGCGAGAAGATTAAACTGATTACTGCCTGGTGTGACAGGTGGAAGATTGCCACAATGGGTAGTAAAAGCACGGCGGGCAAGGGTGGGAAGGCGACATACCAGTGGCCATTATGCAGGGTATAGTCCTGTGTATCGGGGGGGATGTTGTGCAGGTACAGGTGCCCATGTAGCCATCCATCGGCTAGATAGATAAAATGCTGGCTTCCATCCAGTGGACGTCCAAGAATGCGTACCACTGCAAGTATGATGTAGATGGTTGCCAGGCTGGCAAAGAGCAAGAGTACATGTTTCCTCTGCCATTCTACAGGAGTTGATTGGCTTTCACTAAGCGTGCCCGCTTCAACTTGCGTTAGGCTCACCCGTTTTGTCTCATTTCATAAATCCATAATTCTATAAGAGTATAACGAAGCCAGGGGCAAAAAGATATCTCACGAACTTCTTTTCAGGTATCAATGTGATTTGATGAAGAGCGACACGAAGTTGGTCTGGCTCCGTGCTTCATGTGGTATCATGTTGGTGGATTAGTAATATTGCCTCGTAAAGGAGCCAGATTTGACGCGTTTAACTTCACAACTTACACTTGACCCCAATGCTTCTATCGATTTACATATGCATACAAACTATAGCGATGGTAAATGGCCGGCCCAGCAACTGATTGATTACCTGGTGGCCGAAGGCTATGACCTGGTCTCTGTGACCGATCACGACCGTGTTGATATGGTTGCCAGTATTCAGGATTTAGCCGCTGAAAAGAACCTGCCCGTCCTCAGTGGAGTTGAGATGAGCACCCAGTGGAATGGCAACATGGGCCATGTACTGTGTTATGGCTTTGATTCAGAACCTGATTATTTAAGCGCAGTTACCGAAAAAGTCGTGCGTAAGCAGTTGGAGAATACACACGAGGTTCATGATGAACTGCTGCGCCGTGGCTATGCATTTCCTCGCGAGGAGCAGGTATTAGCGGAGAATGGCGGGAAATTGCGTAGACCTTCTGACAATGGCCGGCTCTTGCGCGAGCATGGATACGCTGCCGATTGGCAAACTGCTCTCAGAATGATTCGCGAGGCTGGTTTCCGCACCATCATGGCCGATATGACAGAGACGGTAGATGCGGCCCATCGCAGTGGGGCCGTGTGCCTTATTGCCCATCCAGGCCGCCGCGAGCATGGCTTCACTTTCTATGACCCTGCTCTGCTTGACCAGGTGCGTGCTGAGATTCCTCTTGACGGTATCGAGGTCTACCATCCCTATCATAGCCGTGAAATCGTCGATGCCTACCTGGAATACGTCAACAAGCACAACCTGCTGCTCAGCACGGGCTCAGACTCGCACTGCATTCCTGGCCGTATGCCGATCAAGTACCGCGCCGAAACCAGCCGGCAATTGCTCGAACGTGTAGGGATTGAGGTAGGCTAAACTCAATTCAAGTACCAATCTGTTGTCGTAATACCTTCTGGATAGGTCACATTTTTCTTCACAAGCCCACCGGGATTGGCGAAATCGCTGATGGGCCTGCCTTGTTCGGCCAGCAGCAAACTATCATGCCAGATAGGAGCAGCTCCATCCACGCCGGTGACATTGATCATCGGTGAATTATCGTTGTTTCCGGCCCATACGCCCATCACGTAGTCTGTCGTATAACCGACCGTCCAGTTGTCCCTGAATTCGTTAGACGTGCCCGTCTTGGCAGCGGCAGGTCGGACCACGCCACGATTTCCTGCCAGGCACTGCTCTTTGGAGTTCGAGTACAGCTGCAGCACATTACAATCTAGAAACTCGTAGAGGCGTGACTTATTATCACTCAGCACGCTGGTCATCATGTAAGCGACCTGTTTGCTGATGACGCGCCTGCCTACGGGAACAAAGTGGTAGATCACCTGTCCCTGCACATCCGTCACCGTATCGATAGCGTGAGCAGGTATACGCACACCGCCATCGGCGAAAACGCCGTAGGCTGCTGTTTCGTCGAGCAGGTGAACACCCAGGGTGCCAAGGACCATCGTATAATTTGGCGTTCCTGTGTAGCTTCTAATACCCATTATCTGGGCCGTGTGCAGTGATTCATCGACGCCGGTCTTCATGAGCAACTTCACGGCCGGTACATTGAATGAGTTTTGCAGGGCATAGCGGTATGAAATCAACCCGTGGAAACGCTGATCGTAGTTTGGTGGGGAATAGGGTGGCAGCCCGCAGCACATCTGTATTGTCAGTGGAGTATCGAATACCGGGGTACCAGGACTGATGCCTTGTTCAAAGGCAGTTGCATAAATGAACGGTTTAAACGACGACCCGGGTTGGCGGTAGCCATCGGTCGCCACGTCAAATGCCCCATAGTGTGGATTGTTGGGGTCGATATTGCCCAGCAGCGTGCGAATGGCTCCATTGTGGAAGTCAATCAACACGGCTGCCGCATTCGACATATTGTGCGTTGCTGCCATCTCGGCGATATGACGCTGTGCAATCTTTAATATCTGATTTTGTAGCGGCAGATCAAGCGTCGTCGAGACAACCAGGCCTGAGCGTGAAAGATCAACGCGTTTCACGTGAAGTAGGTTGGCCAGCTCGTTGACTGCATAATTGGCGAAATGCGGGGCGAGCGTCCCGGAAAGCACGCCAGGATGAAAGAAGTGGGGCTGCTGTACTTCAGCGATAGCTGCCCGCTCCTGCTCAGCTGTGATATAACCCTGCAAGCGCATTTGCTGGAGGACCTCTTGCACGCGCACAAAGGCGCTATAAGGGTCCACAAATGGATCGCGTCCGATTGGCGCGCTGGGAATACCGGCGAGCATGGCAGCCTGGGCAAGATCGAGTTGCGATGCGGCAGTCGCCGAGGGCTTATCCTGTAAGCCAAAGTAGATAAATGCCGCTGCATTGGCCCCGTAAGCTTGCTCTCCATAATAGGTAGTATTGAGGTACATAGTGAGTATCTGTTGCTTGGTATAATAGCGTGTCACCGATGGCGCCAGGATAATTTCCTGTAGTTTGCGGATGGCTGTAGCCTGGTTGCCTACGATAGCATTTTTGATCAACTGCTGCGTGATGGTACTACCGCCAGAAATGATATGTCCGTGGGTCAGGTCGTCCAGCGCTGCACGAGCAATGCCAGTAATATCATACCCTGGGTTGGTCCAGAAGTACTGATCTTCCATCGCGATTTCAGCATGGATGAGGTTAGGAGAGATGTCTTTAAGAGGCACGGTTGTCTGCAGGCCCTGATCGGTCATCTGATAAATCATAGTGCCATGCTTATCGTACATCTTCAGGTTATCTTTGGGTAGAATATCGGCCAGCGTCGTGACTTGTTGCTGATAGTGTTGCTGGGTAGCCATAACCACTGCCGAGAAGGCTACCAGGACAGTAGCCAGGACGACGATGACGATCAATGAGCCAAAGGCTAAAGGCAACATCGACCATTGTGTCCCGAAGCGTTCGATGGCCGCGACCTGCTGGTTGCTGCGCCGCAGATTTTTGCGCTTGAGATGCCGCCTGGTACGCCATCCCCTGGGATTAGGATTACGATGAGGAACGGAGTAATAGACACCGCGAATATTTCTCACTGGGCGCTCGTCAAGCTTTTGTGCTGCTGCTGCGCGACTATGTACAGGAAGCTTTGCTGGTACTCTTGGATGTGTATGGTTATACATATGATGTCCCTTCGATTTTTATCCACCTCATCCCGCCAGGAGAAACATAGGAAGGCTTAATTAATAACAGTGCGTGGTCATACCTATGCTACGTTTCATCCAAAGCGGTTCATCAATCATGCTAAATATAGTTTTATAAGTATGTCTATAGGCTCTTTAATTGTAGAGCAATTAGTAACTCTTCAAGTTGTTCGCTTCTTGATTCCTCACTGCACGTGCTCGATAAATCGGCACTCTACGCAGTTCGCAGGTGTTTGGTGTGAGTTGCGGGCTTGCCGCCTGCGGCGGCAAGCCCGCAACTCACACTGGAATGGGCGAGTCGCCTGAGTGCTAAAAGTACTCAGCGCCGATGTAGGGCGGCAAAGCCCGCAACTCACACTGGAATGGGCGAGTTGCGGCAAGCGGCAAGATGTTCTGAATAGTTACATATGTGACGTAATTAGCAACGATTAGGGCTTCGTGGTGGTAACGCCATCCCATGGGAAGTATTACCAGCTCTTCTACTCATATTGTAGCAGAAGTACATCAATTCTTCAAATTTTCTACCACCAGCCATTGGGTGATGCAAATTCGGGTGGAGGGTTGAAGGCGAAGCTATAGCTACCTGGACAATATGGATGTACTATTGGCGCTGTTACAGCAGCTCCAGTCTTTGGAGTGGAGGTAGGCGTGGGGGTGGCGGGTGTCGATGTTGTGCCAGCCGTTGGTACAGGGATGGGAGTGGGTTGTGCGGAAGCGGGTACTCTCCCAGGCAGGAACCAATCGGTGGTACTCACGCCGTCAGGATAGGTTACGGTTGCCTGCACCAGCCCACCAGGATTCGTAAAGTCTCGGATAGGATGTCCCTGTTCCGCCAGCAGCATCGAGTCATGCCAGATGGGGGCGGCACCCATGACGCCTGTCACCTGGTACATGGCCGAATTATCATCATTGCCTGCCCATACCCCCATCACATAATCTGTCGTGTAACCCACCGTCCAGTTATCGCGGAAGTTCTCGGTTGTGCCTGTCTTAGCGGCAGCGGGACGAACCACGCCGCGATTGCCGTTGTAACAAGCATTCTGAGATTTTGAGTACAGTTGGAGGACATTGCAGTCATAAAACTCAGGGATGCGGGACCCATTGTCGCTGAGCACATTGGTCATCATGTAGGCTAACTGCGGGCTGATGACGCGCTTGCCTGGATTGTCCTGATGCTGATAGAGAACCTGGTTGGTGTTACCAGAGATTACTTTTTCAACACCGTAATATGGGACGTGGACGCCTGCATTGGCGAAGGTGCCCATGGCGGAGGTATGATCAATGAGGCGTATGCCCAATCCTCCCAGAACCAGTGAATAACCAGGGGTACCCATGTAACTGGTGATGCCCATGTCGCGGGCTGTCTGCATAGCTGCCTTTATACCCACGTGCTGCAATACGCGCACTGCCGGAACATTGAGGGAGTTTTGCAGGGCGCAGCGCAGGGTCATATGTCCATGAAACTGAAGGTCGTAGTTAGTAGGTGAATACAGCGGAGGGTCCCCTCCTGCATTGTCTATGGTCGTAGGCTCATCATCGATGGCCTGCCCTGGTGAGGCTCCCTGCTTAAAGGCAGTGACATAGACGTATGGTTTGAACGATGAGCCTGGTTGGCGGTAGCCCTCGGTTGCAACGTCAAACTGCCCATCGATAGATTTGTCGTTGTAGTCGATGCTGCCAAGCAAGGAGATGATCGCTCCGGTACGAAAGTCGATGAGCACTTCTGCCGCGTTGGTCAAATGATGAGTATCGCGCAGTTCGGCAATATGCTTTTGAGCTATCTTTTGTATCTTGTCTTGCAAGCTGATATCAAGCGTGGTATGGACCTGCATGCCCGAGCGCGACAACTGGCTCTGATCTTTGAGATGGAACAACTGTAGGAGTTCGGACAGAACAAAATTAGCAAAGTGCGGTGCACGGTTGGTCAGGCTCGGATCTGGCTTAAAGAAATTGGGGCTCTGCGCCTCCTGGAGAGCATCGAGCGCATCGACCTTCTTGATGTATCCCTGGGACACCATCAAACCTAGCACGGCCTCCATGCGATTAAAGGCGGCCTGGGGATGCTCCCACGGGTCAAGGGCCGAAGGGCTACTAGGGAGGCCAGCAAGCATGGCCGCCTGAGCCAGGTCAAGTTGCATGGCAGCGCTTTTACCTCCAGGCTTATCTTCCAGCCCAAAGTAGACCGTCGCGGCGGCATCGATACCATAGGCCTGGTGGCCGTAGTAGATACTATTCAGGTACATTTGCATGATGTCATGCTTGGAATAATAGCTATTGACCTCCGGTGTGAGCACGATCTCTTCGAGCTTACGCACAACTGTTGCCTGGTTGCCCACAATCAAATTCTTAATCAATTGCTGGGTAATTGTGCTTCCGCCCTCAATAAGCCTTCCACTGCGCAGGTCGTCGAGGGCTGCACGGATGATACGCATGATGTCGATGCCCGGATTGGTCCAGAAATTTTTGTCTTCGGTGGCCACCGTTGCATTTACAAGGACAGGCGCCACCTGTTCGAGTGAGACCGTGGTATGTATGCCCTGATCGGTCATCTGCATAAGCAAGACGCCCTTGCTGTCGTACATCTTGAGATTATCAAGCGGCAGCACGTCGTACAGTGTAACCACCTTGTGCTGGTATTTTGTCTGTGTCTGGGTAAAGAATTGGTAGGCAGTTACCGAACCAGCGGCGCCTATTGAGAGCAAGATAATGAGGATTGTCAGGACAGTGCTGGCGATAGTCATCCAGAGCCGGCGACGCGCGCGATATTCGCTGGCACGGGCCTGGCGCAAATACTTACGTGAGAGATGGCGCAATACCCTGCGGCGGCGTATCTTTTGCGTCTGTAATGGCCCTAACTCAGCCGGTGGCAGGATAGCGAGGCTACCCTTTGCGGGTATCTCTACCATGGACTTTGAATCCAGGGCTGATGATATATTCTTTTCGCGGTAGGGGGAGCCCTTCTGGGGGACTGGTAACTTCTTGTGGGAAGCCTGCCTGGGGAACTGGTAACCCCGGTGTTGTGGGAATTTTGCCGATGCTTTTGCTGGCAACTCAGGAATGGGTGGGGTATGTAAAGGTTGAGTACTTGTAAGGAAGACCTCTTCGGGAAGTTGCTTAGCCTCGCCCGGCACAATGATAGCTTCAGGTAGAGATGTTGTATGCAGGGTCTGGGTGCTAATGGAAGGCACGTCTATAAGAGATTGCTCGGACTCGCCTGGAGCATCAACAGGCTCAGGAATGGGCGTTGTACGAGCAGGTGCCGGTAACTCGCCTGGAGCATCAACAGGTTCAGGAATGGACATTGTACGAGCAGGTGCCGGTACAGGCGCTTCGATTGCAGTGTTATCGTATGTTGGGCGTTTGATAATACGTGCATTGCGCATCCGTCTGCGTGCAAGGTAGCGCAGCACTCTTTGCTGGCGTGGCGTCAGGATGATGCCTGTCGGAGTAATTGGATCAACAATGTTCCTGTCTGTCTCCAAGGCTGGCTTTTTTTCGCCCGGTGTAGGGCTAGAATGTATGGCGCCCAGGACCTCATCAGCCGTTGATACCATAGCAACGGCTGGTTCAATGAACAGAGGGGTGGGATGTAATGCGACCGTAATCTCGTCATTATCATCATTACTATTATTAGAGATAGGAGGATTTGCTGGCATGCCAATTACCCTCTAGTCCTTTTTATGTGGTTTATCTAAAACATAGCATAGAAACTGCTCATTATACAATACTTGAAATTGGTAATACAGGACGATTTAACACTCTTAACAAGGGCTTCTCAAACGTCGTCGAATGTGGTCCGCGCCACGCTCTTTCTTTCCTTTTTAGCCGCCGCAGGCGGCTAGTCTTAGCTGAGCCATGTGATGTTTGAGAAGCTCTGAAAACTCTTAATTCTTAATAATGTAGACGCTGTGACGACTCCCCATGCTTAGAAAGCAGGGGCTTCTCTGGCTAAGCCAAGAGCATATCGTCCTATGCTCAAAATGTTTAGGGAGGCATTCAGATCACGATCAATCGAAAGGAGACAGCGGGGACAATGATAGGTACGCTCACTCAAGGGCATCATTTGCCGATGATGACACCTGCTGCAATCCTGCGATGTATAGGCCGGGTTGACTTTGACAGCCGTTCGTCCAGCTTCTTCCGCTTTGGCGAACAACTTATCAAAAAATCCTGTCCATGCCGCATCATGAATGCTTTTTGCAAGACAATGATTGTGAACCATACAGTTCACGTGAAGGTCTTCCACGCAGATCAGGCCAAACCGGTCTACGATCTGCCTACTCTGTTGATGAGTGAAGTTGTCACGCCTGAACTTGATACGCTCGTGTACCCTGGCTACTACCTTGCGGTGTTTGCGTCTCTCAGGGGAACCCTTGACAAGCTTAGAATGCGTACGATTGACTTTGGCAAGGGCTTTTTCCTCTTTCCTGAAAAAGCGTGGGTTCTCAATTTCTTCGCCATTGCTGAACGTGGCGAATGTCTTCAAGCCTACATCAATACCCACCTGAGTTGGAGTAGGTTCAAGTCGTTCGGGTTCGCACTCGCACGAGAAGGAGACAGACCACTTGCCGGTCGAGGAACGTTGCACGCTACAGGTTTTGACTTTGCCCTTCATGGGACGGTGGTAGACCATCTTGACATGGCCAATCTTGGAAAGTGCCACACGGTCATCATGGGTGATGGAAAAACCCGATTGGGGAAAGGTGAAAGAGTCGTAGCGGTCAGATCCACGAAAACGGGGATAGCCGGGCTTCTCACCTGCTTTGACTCGACGGAAGAATGCTTTGAAAGCCAGGTCAACACGTACCGCTACGTTCTGAAGGATTTGAGAATGAACACCACTCAGGGAGGGACGTTCTTGTTTCAAAACAGGGAAAGTGTTTTGTTGCTGAAAACAGGTGAGCGCAAGACCGTCCTGTTCATAGGCCGTCTTGCGCATCTCCAACAAGTGGTTATAGAGCCAACGACACTCTTCAAGGGTCTCGTTCAGCTTCTTTTCTTGCTTTTTTGTTGGATAGATGCGGTACTTCAACATTTTCAGCATAGTCGTATTGTCTCACAAACTAAGCAGGATTGCAAGCGTGAAACCGCTCCACACCTGCCCCAAACAAGGAACGCCGCTTTCATCCCCATGGATCAATCACCGGGGCTTTCAGTGGCGGTAGCTGGTAAAAGGCTGTTTATGGTAGTTGGGCTCCGGAATGTTGTACATCTATGTCTATTTGACGGTTATTGGAGGTTGAGCAGCTTCAACTAATGCTGGCAGTATCTCGTTGGTGAGCGTTTGTATCTGGCGCAGGCTTTCGGTCCAGGGAATATCCGGGTGATCGCGAGAGCCTCGTACTTCTGCAAGCTGTAAAACACTTTCGTCGACGATGTTGCGGAAGTAGAGGAAAGCACGCACGGCATCCGCGACCGAGACATGCGAATTGCTGGTAATAGAGCCATACTCGCTGCCAAGTTCTATGGCCTCACGCCGTAGTTCATCAGAGACATTGCCGGTGTTCAGCGCACGGAGGAAGAGCTCCAGTACCCGGCGTCCCAACTCCCGGTAAGCTTCACGCGCCGTCTCATTAAAGTGCTGGTACCAGGGGAGGGCTTTGAGCGTTCCATCCGTGAAGGCGAAACGCACACGGCCAAGGATACTTTGTACCAGTATTTGTGCGGCGGGGTGATATTTGGGGTCGGCCTCCTGGTGTAGACGGGCCTCGATATCTGCCCGCCGGAAGCGGCGATGCCCACCATTCGTGCGGCGTGATGGCAGCTCATTTCGATCAGCCCATAGCCGTACTGTTGCCGGATGCATGCCTAGCATATCGGCAACCTGCCGCAAGCTCAGCCATTCTTCTCCTGTTTCAATTGACGACATAGCTCCTCACTCCCGCTTAACAGTGGCATGCAAGGCAATACCTGTTAGGCATCCTTTTCTTATAGCTAGTATGACAAGTACTGCCCTTGAATTCTATGAGATTCTTCGCATACCGTCAAGGGAGGAAATCGGCCATACATGCACTGTATCATCGCTTGCCGAGGCAATAGATGTACTATCAGGTGACCAATCGAGGGTGCGCACCCAGGTTGCATGGCGGCTATACTTGCAAAGAAGATTGCCCGTGCTGCTATCTCGTACCAGGATCGATGTATCATCCCCCCCAGATGCCATGTACTGCCCATTCGCAGACCATCCCACAGCTTTCACGGGAGCAGTATGGCCCTCATAAACAGCAACAGTCTTCCCTGTTGCTGCATCCCATACGCGTACCTTCTTATCATATCCAGCAGAGGTAATTTGTCTGCCATCGGGGGACCAGGCCAGGGCATAGACAGGACCAGAATGCTCACTGTAGATCAAGGCATGCTGGCCATTGAACGCATCCCACAGGTGTACAGTGCCATCAAAGCTAGCTGACGCAATGCGCGGGCCGTCTCCGGGGGACCATCTCACAGCAAAGATGCGATACTGCTTATCGTGCGTATACATGGGCTTCCCTGTTGCAGCCTCCCAGACCTGTACTGTACTATCGCCATAATCTCCACCAGAAGCAATATATCGCCCATCGGGAGACCACGCCACACTCCTGGCGAAGCGTGTATGCCCGCGATAGGTGACTATATTGTCAGCGCTAAAAGCATGCCAGACGTGCACAATGCCGTCAGTACAACCCGATGCAAGCTCTTTCCCATCGGGAGACCAGGCTACAGAAAGGAGGCAATTCGTATGGCCTCGATAGGTACAATGGTTTGTTCCGCTAACAGCATCCCAGACGTGAACAGTTTTATCGCGCGAACCAGAGGCGATATAGCGACCATCGGGAGACCATGCTACGGCGAACACCTTGTCGCTATGGCCATGATAGATAATTTCACCAGGCATACCCAAAACATCCTTGGAATGTCGCTTATCACGCGTTCTTCAGTGTTCTTTCGGCCCCTCTGTGAGCAGGTTAACGGCATGGGGCAAAACGGGGAGGATACATTCCAGGCATTCTTTGACGGCTTTGGGACTGCCGGGGAGATTGATTATCAATGTACGTCCACGTGTTCCCGCTACGCCCCGCGAAAGCATGCCGAAGGGAGTATGTTGGAGGCTGACGGCACGCATGGCTTCGGCAATGCCGGGAGCCTCGCGGTCAATAATCGCCAGTGTTGCCTCCGGTGTGACATCGCGGGGAGCCAGGCCGGTGCCGCCAGTGGTGAGAATGAGGTTCAACTCTTTCTCATCGCTCCACTCACACAGGATCGCCTCGATTTGCTCGCGTTCGTCAGGAATAATGGCCCCGGCGCTGATAACGCCTCCTGGCATTTGGGTCACCATAGCGCGAATATTTTCACCGCTGGTATCTGGCCGGGTCCCCTTTGCGCCACTATCACTGATGGTCAGTACGCCAATAGTAATCATGATAGCTACCCTCGGGGTGCCAACTCGCGCATAAGCGCTCCAATTTGACGGCGGGAACCGTAGAGCCAGACGGTATATTCATCAGGTAGTTCCTCCACTTCAACCTGGCACTTCATCTCGGAAGCAAGCTTACGCGCAATATCCAGGAACTGCCCCCGTTCGGCATTGCTACGACTGTGGGTGCTGAGCGCCAGCCTTCCCAGCCGCTCATCCTGGCTCAAAGAAGCATTGATGAGGTCGTTGAGTTGATCCAGTCCAAAGACAACGTGGAGGTGCGGCATCTCCTGTGACTGCTTTGTACCTGTAGCAGTGCCGTTGCCATTATGGCTGCCTTCTCTGTGTGCCCTCTCTTCGGTGGAGTCCAGGTAAGCAGTTTCCGCGTCAGCCTGTTGATACACGGTCCGCAGTTTCTCCAGGATAAGCTGCCGCGCTTCCTCAGGTACGTCGGGAGATGGATGGACGTAGGCGAGCAGGGAATGGGCCGGGTCAGAGTATATGAAAGGCCGGGAAAGGGCGGCCCGCCGCCCGCATATCGGGCAGGTCGAGACATTCAACAAGCCAGCCAGCACCGTGTATTGCAACTGGGGATCGTCGGCCACGTTGACATATTCATAAATCGGGCTATTAAACACGTTGCCACAAGGACACGTGAATGTTGTATCGGTTGAACGAGACATATATTCTCTCTAGGACAAAAGACTATAACGAATTACGCTAAGACAAGTATAACACATAGAAAGTGAGGTAAGAGTCCTGCGTGGAGAGCAATTTTGCGAGCTTAAAATCAGCTATGATTGTAGTCACCTTCTCCTGCTCTTACTTGCCGCTTTTGTTGAAAACGTAAACTTCAAGCCCTGTCTCTCGATGAATTCCTGGAACTGGGCGTAAAATTCAAGGCGGTCCTGGGCTGTGATTACTGAGACGGCGTCTGCCGTTTCTATGGCATAGGGGTAGCCGTAGCCGCCTGCGATGATTTCGGCACGCACGACATCCAGGACGGGCTCGAGGACGCCGTCGTCGATCATCCAGCGGGGGAATTCCAGGCGAGCGGGAGGGCGATGAGCGCTTGTTTGCAGGTAACAGAAGGCAACACTTTCCCGGTAAGGGCCGTAGCCTTCCAGGATATCACCCCGGGCACAGATCATGGCCGGTGTGCGATCACCCCAGGATAACCGCCCTTGCCAGAGCAGGGCATCGTGAATCTTTTTGGTTTCTCGCAGAATGGGTTCCGGCCGCATTGTATCGAGCCACCGCAGCATGGTGATGATATCACGCGCATAACTTGTATCGATGTAGCCAATCAGCGGCACACGCTGCTCTTCGGAGGTATGCAGCAGAGAAACCGCCGCAGAAATGTAGCGCTCACGGTAAGGACTGGGCATGGTCAGGGCAAAGGAGACAACCAGCGAGCCATCGAAGAACACTACGGGACTATAAGCGGGATCACCTCTACGACGTGCATGGGCATATTGTTCCATCTGGTTACACAGCGTCTCGACCTCCAGCAGGTAGCGGCGCAGCGTTACCTGCATCTCAGAATAGGGATAACTATCCGGGTCAATGCTCTCGTTTTTCGCTTCTTCCATGATTTCATCAGGTGAGAGCACTTCCATGCGCACATCTTTGGTGTATGGGCGTCCCCTGGCGTGGGGATTGGCAAAGAAGCCAACCTGTATCAAGGCGACAGGGATAGAGGCGTCGCGCCACGGCTGTAACTGGCTGCCATCAACGGCCAGCGTTGTGATACCCTCAATGCATTCGGCCCATTCTCGCGCCTGCTCGTGATTGGCAAACATCCTTCCAAAGGGATATGTAGGGGCGGTCCTGGCGGTCGTCTGGTCCAGCGAGACCAACCAGCGGTCAAATTCGATGCTGGGGCGAGCTCCCGCCGGCACATGGCTCCCATCAGGGGGCAGGATATCTTCTAGTTGTTTACTCGACGAGTAACGTTGATGCAGGGTTTCGAGGGCATGCCGGTACGCTTGTAGTTGATCGCTAAATGAGCCGTCATAGATGGTGAACTGGTTCTTTTTAAGTTGCAGGGCCGCCTGAAGTTTCCCTTTGTGCAGCATATTTTTTCTTTCTAAATTATGATACCCTGGCCATGGTGTCGTCCTCGGTCATCACACGCGTCTCTCCGTCCACTTTGCGTAGACGGACGATACTATCGAGGCCTTGCTCAAATGTGTCATCGTGACTGATGACTATCAGTTGATCGAAACCACGTACGCGGCGGATCTGTTCGGCGAGGTTCATGCGCCGCAGCTCATCCATGTTCTGCGTGGGCTCATCAAAGAAGGCGATGTTCAGGGTTGAGAGCTTTTTGAGCAGGGCCAGGCGCACCGAGAGGGCGGCGCTCATCTGCTCTCCACCGCTCAATTGAGCGAAGGTGCGGTTGACTCCCTGGCGGCGCAGGATGATTTCATAGTCGTTTTGCCAGGAGAGCTGTGCGCTGCGGTCACC
>WNGM01001841.1_pt1 | contig 25039 bp, 24 predicted proteins | sample 5400571 | NCBI WGS metagenome assembly WNGM01 (sample SAMN13153378, study PRJNA577476) | soil metagenome | isolation source: 100 cm soil or saprolite under Garry oak tree replicate 2 | place: USA:California | collected 2016-06-15 | reverse complement strand
CCTGCACGAGCATCCGTCTCCTCCTTGAACCACGTGATGGACAAGGCAGGAGATAACCACACCCGGAACGCCAACCGGGCACCGGAAAATGATGCTGCTAGACGTTAACGACAGCCCGGCGAAGGCTTGAGATAACCAGCGTCCACAACATCGGCGGGTCCAGCCGGGAGCCCGGCATCTTCGCGGCGGCGAGGGCGGCGGCAGATCTCGATCACCAGCGCGGCGAACAGGTGAAAGCTGCACGGTGATGCAGTGCGCAGCCGGGAGGGCACGTGGTCAAGGGAACGGCCGAGCTGGAACGCCCGGTTCCTCTCTACATGCAGGTCGTCCGCCAGCTCCGCGCCCGGATCGCCTCCGGCGAGCTCGCCGAGGGCGACCGCATCCCGTCCCAGCGGGAGATGATGGCCCACTGGCGGATCTCCATGCAGACCGCCAGCAAGGTCATCGGCGCGCTCAAGACCGAGGGCCTGGCCATCGCCAGCGCCGGCCGCGACACCATCGTCGCCCCCGGCGCCGCCGCCCGCATCGCCGCAGCCGCGGGCACCGCACACGCGCCCGCCGAGCCCGAGCCCGGACCGAGCCTGGACGTGAAGGCGACCGCCGTCATGACCGCGGCACCCGCCGACGTGGCCGAGATCCTCCCTGCGCCGCCAGGAAACCCGCCTCGACAAGGCACGACCGGTCAGCGTAACGGTCACCTGGTTCCCCCCGGCCATCGCCGGCAAGGCACCCCGCCTTGCCGACCGCGAGCCCTTCGCAGCCGGGGCACTCGCCTACATCGCCGAGGCCGCGGGAGTCCACGCGGCGCGAGTCGCCGAGGAGAACGCCGCCATGCCTGCTGACGCGGACACGGCCAAGTCACTCGGCATACAGCCCGGAGCACCCGTCCTGGTCAGCCGCGCACGGCACTACACCTCGGCGGGCCAGATCATCGGGTATGCCGAAACGTCAGCAGCAGCCGGGCGCTGGCAAACCCGCACATACACAATTAAGGGCAACTGACCTTCCGCTCTTCAGGAGCAGGGATCATCGTTTCCGGCCGGTCACGCTAGTCGTTTTGCGTGCTCAGCGCGACCAGACTGGCCCGGGGCGCGCACCGGACGCGGCACGACCGCCCGAAGGAGCCGCAGAGCGTTCGGCGTGGAAGCGATCCAAGTGAGAGTCGAGGCGATCTCGTGGGCGCTCAACCTGGCCCCGGTCCCGGCGGACCGCGGCGGCCAGCCGTCCAGCGCGTGCAAGTTCGTGCTCGTCGGCCTGGCCAACCACGCCGGGCCGGACGGCACCGGCGCGTTCCCCTCGGCAGCCACCCTGGTCCGCTACACCGGCCTGTCCGAGCGCACCGTGCGTACTTGCCTGGACCGGCTGGCAGCCGAGGGCATCATCCATCCCTGCGACCCGGACATCGTCGCCGCGCGGATCAAGCGCGCCGACCGCCGCCCGAAGGGCTGGGATCTGGACCTGAGCCTGATCCGCGGCGACTTGACCGAGGCCGACCTCACCGCGCTGGAACACCAGTTCCCTGGACTTGCCGCCCGGCTCGCGATCGCGACACGACCCAGTGCGGACGACCTGACCATCGGGGTGCAATCACTGCACCCCGACGCGGACCCTGTGGATAACATGCCGTGTACTCACCGGAACACCCGTCACGGCTGGAATGCCTGCACCGGAGCGCTACTCCAAGGACGTCGTTCCTGGATCGGCGGTGACCGGGGTGTCCCAGTCGATGTGGTAGCCGTAGAGTTGTTTGCCGGGTTTGCCGTTGGCGATGAATCTGACGAAAAGCGGAAGCATGACCGGCATCATCATGTCCCGGAAAACGCGGGCGGCGCCGGTGGCGGCCTTGTTGTTGTTGATCCGGGCGCCCTGTTTGATGACCCGCTCCGCGCGGGGACGCCGCAGCCATTCGAATGTGGCGAAGGCCTGGTCCGGTCCGGGCAGGTCACGCAGGCACTTGCCGAGCAGCACGGCGTCCTCGATGGCGAGCGAGGCTCCCTGCCCGGAGGTCGGCGACGGCGCGTGCGCCGCGTCGCCGATGACGATCATCCGGCCGGAGTGCCAGGTGGGCAGGCGGGGCATGGTGTGGACCGGGCTGGCGGCGAGGTCATGGCTGGTGGCCTCGATGAGGCGGGTGGCCGGGCCGGCGTCATCGGCGAACAGGCCGACCAGCCGCTGCCGCCACTGGCTGGTGCTGATGGCGGCGAGTGAGCCGCGGGCGGGCTCGCTGGGCTCGGGCACGTTGGCGAACCACCACACTTCGCCGTCGGGTGCCAGGGCGTAGCCGAAGAACGCCCGCTTGCCGAAGATCATGTGGTAGGTGCCGGGGTCGGCGTCGACCCGCACGCCGCGCACGTAGCCGCCGAGGTTGATCAGCCCGGCATACGCCGGCGCGGGCGCGTGCGGGTCGATGATCCGCCGGACCGTGGAGTGGACGCCGTCGCAGCCGATCAGCAGATCCCCGGTGGCCTCGCTGCCGTCAGCGAACCTCGCCCGCACCCCGCCGCTGGTGGTCTCGGCGGCGACCAGGCGCTTGCCGTGCTCGATCCGGATGCCCCGGCTTACGGCCTGATCGTGGACCGCCCGGTACAGGCGGGCGCGTTTCAGCGTGTAGCCGGTGGTGCCATCGGCCAGGGTCATGCTCACCGCGGCGGCGCCCAGCCGCTTGCCGGTGCCGCTCCACAGCGTGTTGGCAGTCGTCGGGAACCCGGCCGCGACCGCCGGCTCGGCCGCGCCGAGGGTGCGCAGCGCGCCCACCCCGTTGGTCGCCAGGGTGAGGAACGCGCCGCTGCCCTCGGCGGAGGCGGCGTGCGCCTCGTAGACCACCGAGCCGATGCCCGCCTTCTGCAGGGCCATCGCCGCGGCCGGCCCGGCGATGCCGCCGCCCACGACCAGGGCGGTGCGCGCATGGGTCATGACTCAAGCCTCCGGGGGTACGCCCGGGCGGGCTGTGGCCGCACCGCTGCGCCTGGCTGCCCGCCGGCCGGGCCGCTGGTTCTGCCCGGCGAAGACGTCGCGTGGCGGCTAGGCGGGCACGACCTCATGCCGTTTCTCCCGAAACCGGCCCGTGCCGCTGGCTCAATCGGCGTAGTGGCGCCGGCCGGGGCGATCCATGATTTCTGCGATGTGCGGGCCCAGGCCTGCACCGACCCGGGAATAGGTTGCCCTGGGTGCTGTGCGGCATGCCGTCGGTGGCCCGGCCCAGCGCGAAGCCGGGCATGTGACCCTTGGTCGTGCGGGATCGCTTCGCGGCGCGCAGCCGGCGACTGCCGGCGCGTGGATGGCCGGGATCGTTCCCGCGAACGCCGGCACGTCCCAGGCAGCCGCGTTTCCCGGCGACCTCGGAGGTCTGCTTCACGCTGAGGGAAACACCAGCCAGTCGGCCGAGCCCGCCGGTGCGGCCAGCCTCGCCAGCCCGGGTCGCGCTCTCGAGCGCTCTGGCCGGGGGCCGCGATCGCATGGAGCTCGGCGTCGGGGTCCGTGACGGGCCCGAGGTGCCCGGCCGTGACCTGGCGCGGCTCGGTCCCTCCGCCGGTGATCGCTGCGGCGGGATTGCCGCGCGAGCGGCCGGTGACGCGGCGAGCGGGCGGAGGATCGGTTGCCGTCATGGCCCCAGATTCTCCTGCCGCCCGCTCTGATGATCCAGCGACAGCAACCCGGACAGTTGCACGGACAGTTTCGCGCTGGGCTACGATGCCACCCGATGCCCTCTGTGTTCGGGGAGCGGTTGCGGGTGCTCCGCCAGGCGGCCCGGCTCACCCAGGAGGAGCTGGCCGGGCGCGCGGGCATGACGGCAGCCGGTATCAGCGCCATTGAGCGCGGGATCCGGACGCGCACATATCCGCGCACGGTGACTGCGCTGGCCGATGCGCTGGGCCTGGCCGGCGAGGACCGTGACGCGTTCGAAGCGCTGGCCGGGCGGGCGGGGCCGGGCGGGCCGCTCCCGGGACCGGCGGCCGGGGCCGCCGCGCTGCCCGCGCAGCTCACGACGTTCATCGGCCGCGAGCGCGACCGGGCGCGGGTGCGCCCGGTGCTGGAGGGCGCGCGGCTGGTTACGCTGGCCGGCCCGGGCGGGGTCGGCAAGACCCGGCTGGCGCTGGAGGTGGCGGCCGGAGCCTGCCCGGTGTTCCCGGCCGGCGTCCGGATGGCTGATCTCGGGCCGGTACTCGACGGCGGCCTGGTGTCTTACGCGGTCGCGCGGTCGGTGGGCCTTGTGCCTCGCTCACCGGGTCCGCCGCTCGCGGAAACGGCGGCCCGCATCGGTGATGCACGCCTGCTGCTGGTGCTCGACAACTGCGAGCACGTGGTCCAGGCGGCCGCTGAGGCGACCGCCTGGCTGCTTGAGACCTGTTCGCGGCTGGTGATCCTCGCGACTAGCCGCGAACCGCTGCGCGTCCCCGGCGAGGTCGTGATACAGGTAGGGCCGCTCACTTCTGGCGAGTCGGCTGTGCTGTTTGAGGCCCGGGCGGCCGCCTCGGCCGGAACCGGGCTTCACCTGGCCGACCGCGAGGCGGTGCAGCGCCTGCTGGCCCGGCTCGATGGTATCCCGCTGGCGATCGAACTCGCCGCGGCCGCGCTTCGGGTCTTCACCCCCGACCAGATTCTCGCCCAGCTCGACGCCAGCTTCGGCGCGCTCACGCTGGGCAGCCGGGTCGCGCCGCCCCGGCACCGGAGCCTGGATTCGGCGATCAGCTGGAGTTATGAGCTGCTGGCACCGGACGAGCGTATGCTCTGGCGCCGGCTCAGCGTGTTCGTGGGCGGCTTCGAGCTCGCCGCCGCTGCCGACGTGTGCTCCTCGCGGGAGCTGCCCGCCCAGCGCGTGCCGGCGACCCTGGCCGCGCTGGTCGACAAGTCGGCCGTTCAGCGGGATGGGCGTGGCCGGTTCCGGATGCTGGAGGTGGTGCGCCTGTTCGGCCGGCGGCTGCTCTCCGCCGGCGGCGAGGAGGCGGCGCTGCAGCGGCGCCACCGCGACTGGGCCGCGGCGCTCGCCTGGCCCCGGCCGGAGATCTTCTGGAGCCCTCAGGAGACGGCCTGGCGCGACCGCTTCGAGGTGGAGCAAGCCAACCTGCGCGCCGCGCTGGACGGGTGCGTGCACGCGGGTGACGCCAGGACCGGCCTGGCGATCTTCACCGGGCTGTACGGCCTGTGGCAGACGCGGGCCGGGATCAGCGAGGGACTGCGCTGGTTCGACGTCCTCATCGCCCTCGACGGCCCGGAGGACGACATCCGCGCTCTGGCCCTGTGCTGGGCGGTGTGGATGCGGACCCTCACTGGCGACCTGCCGGGAGCGATCCGCGCCGGGCGCGAGGCGGAACGCATCGCGCGCTCGATTGGTGACCCCGCCGCGCTGGGATACGCGCTGCAGAACCTGGCCTTCGCCCGCCTGGCCGCCCAGCAGACCACAACCGCGATCGACCTGGCCAGCCGCGCGGTGGACCTGCACCGTTCGGTGGCCAACGAGTGGGGCGTCGCCGCCGCGCTGCACCACCTGGCGTACGGCTACCACGTTCTGGGGGACCGGCCGCGGAGCCGGGAGTTCGCCGAGCAAGCGCTTCGGCTGTGTGAAGCAGCAGGCAACCGGAAGTTCGGCATGGCCGTGTCGATCCTGCTCGCGCTGCTGGCCTGGCAGGACGGCGAGCTGACAACCGCCGCCAGGCTGGCGGCCGACAGCCTCGCGGCCGCGGGCGGCGCCGGCGATCAGTGGAACATCGCGCGAGCGCTGCAACTCCTGGGCTGGGCCGCGGCCGCCACCGGGCGGCCGGAACGGGCCGCGACGCTGTTCGGCGCAGCCCAGGCGCTGCTCGACTCGACGCAAGACGACAGCGACCTTGCCCGGCTGTCCCCACAGCGAGACGCGGAGAGCCGCGCCAGGCTGGCCCTGGGGGAAGCCAGCTACGCGCAGCGGTTCGCGGAGGGCTGCAGCCTGCCGGCCGACGACGCCGTGCGGTACGCGCTGGACGTCGGGTCGGCCGGCAAGCGGGGCGCAGCTCCCGCACCCGGTCGCCCGGCACCATGATCGGGTTCTGCCACCCGATCCGCTCCGCGATCAACGCCGCCGGCATCCCCGGAAACACGGCCACGTCCGGGTGAGCCCGGGTTCCTGGCCTCGTGGGAACGTTCGGCGTCCGCGCGCGAGCCGGCGGGCGGAGGACCGCCCCGGCGGAGAAATGATCAGATGGATCGCCACTCCGCCACCTGCCGGACGACCTGCTTGAGCGGGAAGGCGTCAAGGGCGTGCCAGAGCAGACGACAACCCTTTTTCATCAGCGCGTCTGCTCCTGTGTCAGGGCGGCACCGCCAAGCGACATGCCTGATTCCAGGATGACGCGCTCGGCATTGATGGCTTCCACCAGCTCGGGAGCGTCCAGACGCCCGGATACGCCCAGCTCGGCGCGGGCGTCATCTGCGCCGCGCGGCGGCGGCCCGGCATACCCCCCTGCGGCTAACGCCGTCACCGCGGCGAGCGAGGCAGTAAGCCCGCGCGACTGCCCAGCAAGCGAAGTCTCATGCCCTCAGACGCTGATCCCGGCCGACGGTTAGGCATCAAACGCTATCAGCAGGTCAACCCAGCCCGCCGCGCCAGCGCGTGAAGCGGCGGCCAGGGGCTCCCATGGCTCCAGCGCTCCTATCTGTTGTCAGGGCAGCAAAGATGCCCGACGGTAGCGGCGGCTTGCAAGCCAGCCGCGGATGAGTCGGCCCCGCCTGCCGTGCGGTCGATGCACGGGCCCAGCCGATGCGCCGAAGACCGCCATGTTCGAGGGCATCTCCAGCTCGTCCATCCATGGCCCCGGCGCCACACCGTGGCGAAGCGCTCGCATGACCAATCGTCCGTTGGCCGCCCGCCGACCGGATCCGGGCTCGTGCAGGGTTCCGGACACATGCTCACGCGGGTCGACAGGCTCGCCGGCCGCCTTGCGACGCTCTATCTCCTCTGATACCGCCTGGAGGCAGGCATTGAACTCCCGCCGGCTGTCGAATGCAGCCACGACCACGTGCCGGCGCTCATGGCGCTCCGGGTCATACCGGTAGTGCCAGACGATGTGGCGCCGCAGGTTGTCATCATCGGGGTCGACCCTGGCCACGACGTCAAGTCTGGCATCAGGAAGGACGCCAACCCAGCCCCGAGGACCGGGAAGCAGCAGGATCTGGCACTCAGCACCGGCTGAACAAGCTGGCCACGCACAGTGACTGACCTCGTTCGGTGGGCGCACGACGACGGCTCGTTATGCGTGCGGATAGTCCGTCCCCCGGCGGCTATGGGTGTGGCCCGGAACTGGCAATTCTGGCGTGCCGGTGTCTGCCGACGCCTTCAGCGCTCCGGAGCGGACCAGGCCGGCTGGCCGGGCGGGTCGGGCACCGGGGCTGGACCGGTCATGGGCCTCTCCTACCGTGGCAGGCACTCCGGCACGCAAGGCGCTTGTCGTGCCGCGGCGCGGACGGCCAGGCGCTGGCGGCCTGGGCGGGCGATCGCGCTATCTGCTGCCGGATCTGGTCTGCCAGCCGATTTCCGGGAAGATCTGGTCGTTCGGGTTCGGCACCCGGATGAGCCGCAGCACACGCCGTCCCGCAAGGTCGATGATCGCGATCGTCGGCCCGGCGCCGGCGTAGGCCAGGTGTCCGAACGGGCCGTACACGCCGTCGGCGAACCGCCGGTCCAGCAGGTGCAGGACTGCCTGGCCATCGGGGCGGTAGCCGGTGAGCCCGAGCTGCACCGCCGGTCCGTAGTCCTGGTCGTCGAGCGGGAAGACGAGGCCGCCGGCGGCGGCGAACTCGTCGGCCAGGGGCGCGATCAGGCGCGCCTGCCAGCGGCGGGTGTCGATGATCTCGAGCCCAGCGGGCCGGACCGGCGTGATCTGCGCTGGGGCCTGCGCCTGCGAAGGGTGCGGCGGGAGGTCGTCCTCGCCGCAGACGGCGATGCGGCCCTGGCCGAGCCAGGCGGCGGCGCGGCGCGGGCCCGCCTGCGCGTAGGCGTTTCCCACCTGGCGCGAGAACGTCCGGGTCACCGGCGGCGAACCGGTCACGGCTGGCCAGCGGTGGTAGCGAACCGCCAGCGTCTTGAGGTCGACTACCGCGATCGGCTCGCCGCCGCCGATGACGAAGGCCCGGTCACCGGCAGGGTCGACGGCCAGCCCCGGCTGGCGCTGCCGCACGTACGCCCCGGGCCCGGCGCCGGCCGGGCAGCACCGGAACGCCTCGATCCTCGCCAGGCGCACCGAGCGCAGTCGTCCTGCGGCGCCGAAGACGGACAGCCGCGCGGCGCCCGGGCCCCGCCACGGCATCGTCAGGAGCACGGCCTGGTCCCCGGCCCGGGCGTAGGCGAACGGCGACCCGGGAAGCGGCCGCCGCGCTAGAACCCGATGCCGTGCGGCATCCACGATGGCGGCGACCGCGTAATCCGGCTGGGGCGCCGCCAGGGGACCGGTGCCAACGGCGGCCGCGAAGATCCGGCCGCGGCCGAGCCAGCCGAGGTACTGGACGTCGCCCTGCCCGTCGCTCGCGACGCCGACCTTGACCCCTCCGATGCGCCGCATGCTCTGCAGGTCAAGCAAGACCAGGTCGCCATGGTCGTCGCTGCCCGCGGCGAGCACGGAATGATCCGGCGAGACCGCCAGGCTGACATGGTCGCCCAGAAGCGGCCCCTGCTGGCGCTGCCGCCGCAGCGTCAGCGGATCAAGGCGAACGAGCTCGCTGCTGGCGTAGCCGCCCCCGGCGATGAAGTGGTCGTCCAGGCCGTACAGCACGGCCCGGGCGGGGCCCGCGCCCGCGCGAGCCGAGCCGGCGCCGGGCTGAGCCGAGCCCGCGCCGAGGCGCGGCCCGCCCGAGCAGGAGGCCGCCCCCGCGATCAGCCACAGCGCCGCCGCGCCGGCCGCAACTGCCGGCCAGGCCGGTGACGATCGTCGCCACGTCCCCTCGGGCGTGCCGCCGGGGCGGCATCTCCGCCTCTGACGCGATCCAGAACCGGCCGGTCCGGCCATCTTCCACCGGCCTCCCCGCGAAGTGGCCCCGGGGACCGCATGCTCGCCGTTGCGCGTGACTCCCGCCGGCCGTCACGATCGAGCGTAGTACCCCGGCTGCAGTTGCCGAATCACGGCGGTGCCGTTATGTCCGAGAGCGACTACGCCGATTACCTTGAGCGACGACAAATGGCGCACCCCTCGCAGGCTGCCACGAGAACCGGCGCACACCCTTGGCTCGTTCTGCCCGGCTGGCCGGCAGGCCAGCACCGAAAAGGTTGATCGGGCCATGATGAGGGGGCCTCCTGTAAGGGTCTGGGGTTGGAGCGCGGCCGCGGCTTGCCTGTCCGGGCGTATGGTGCAGCGGTTGCCCCGGCGGGTGGACTTGAACTGACCCGGGACTCGGGCGAGTTCCGGCTGGGCGGGGCCGTTAGGTTGGAGCCCTCCGGCGGCGGCAGACGTCGGCCGGTAATGCTACGTGAGCAGCGTGTCGCGTGGGCCAGCATGCGCGCGGTTCAGCTTGCAGCAGCGGGTGACCCAGATCGCTGGTCAAGCCGGCCTAGCAGATCGGGTCGATCCGCACGGGCGGACAGCGATGATGCGACCGGCCTGCGCTCTCGGAACAGCTGGGCGCCTGGGCATATCGCTCTGGCAGACTGCATGGTGATGAGTGATAATGCAGCGGACTTGCACATGCTCAACGTGGTTGTCTCGGACATGGAGGCTAGCCTGGACTTCTATCGCCGGCTGGGGGTCGCCGTGCCCGCTGGCGAGAACGCGGCCGACGTTCACGTGCAGCTGAGAATGCCAGGTGGCTTCAGCCTGGAGCTGGACACGGCGGAATCGGCTCGCTTGTGGCACGCGGGCTGGCGCGCCGAGCCGGCGAGCGCCCGGGTTGTCATCGGCTTTTCGCTGCCGACCCGGGAGGCGGTCGATGAGCGCTACGCGGAGCTGACGTCGGCCGGCTATGCCGGGCGGCAGCCTCCGTTCGATGCCTTTTGGGGCGCGCGTTACGGGATCGTCGCTGATCCTGACGGCAATGATGTCGGCCTGATGAGTCCGATCGAGGAATCGCGCCGGACGTGGCCGCCGGAGGAGTCGCTGCCTCCCTGACCGCTCAGCGCGCATCAGCTCGCGGCGGGCTTCCCGTGCCGCGCAAGCGGGCGAAGCGCACTGTTCTGTGAAGCATCGACTGTGGGCGAGTGGCCGACCGGGCCGGAGTCGGGACCACAATGCCAGCTATACGCCCGGGATGCCAGCACGCGGCACGCGAGCATCAGCGTCTGTGGTCGGGCCCGCCTTGAGCAATTGCCATTGCCGCGGCTTGGGCCGCGCGACGCGGCCCGTTCGCTGACCGTGCGATCCGCCGGCTAGGGGCATCCGTTGCGGAATCGTAGGCTGCCGATCCGGAAGCCGCGGACCGTTGACGTGGAGACGCCGACGAGGTGCAGAGATTCGCCGCGAAGCCTGAGTTCGGTTCGCTGAACCCGCCACGCCCCGGTGATGCGGCTTCCGACCGGCTCGGCGTGGATGGAGATCAGGACGCGGCTGCCGTCGGGCCTGATCTTGCAGGCGACCGGGCTCTGAAGGCCCGAGTCGAAGCCCCCGCCGAAGACCGCCGGGCCGGGCTTCAGCCCCGCCTTGGCCGCCCCCGCCGGGGCGATGCGAAGCGGGTGGAGCCCGTGCCGGCCAACCCGGAAAAATCCCACAAAGTCGACGGCAGCGCCCGGTCCCACCTTCACGGCGAGTTCGCTCCGGCCGTCCCCGGCCAGGTCGGCGGCGGTGAAGATGCTGTCACAGGCGCCGCCTGTGCAATAGGTGAACGGGCGGTCGAAGCCGCCGCCCGACCCGAACGCGACGCGAATGCGAAGGCGGGAGGACAAGTCCTGATGGCACGTCTGGCCCGCGGGCAGGACATCCACCAGCGTTGCCACGTCCGGGGTGCCGTCCCGGTCGAAGTTGCCGGTGGCTGTGACATGGACGCAGCGCCCGGTCGTGACCGCCGCCGAGGGAGGGGGCGCCGGGGTCTCCCGGGTGGAGATCGCGCCCGGCAGCGGCTGCCACGCGAAGCAGCAGACATCGGACGTCTTCGGGACGAGGGGGCGCGCGTCGCTCCCGTCCGCGTTCATGATGTAGGGCTGGCGGTTGCTGTCACGCCCCTCGACCCAGAACGCGATCTTGCGGCCGTCGGGGGACCAGGCCGGGCCGCCGGTGGACACGCAGCCAGCGAGGTGCGCACAGTCGGTCAGCGTCGTGACATCGCGTCCTGCAGGGCTCATGGTGTAGATGTCCTGATTACGGACGAACGCAATCTTGGTGCCGTCCGGCGACCACGCGGGCTCGCTCTCGATGCAACCGGGCAGGCAATCGGTCAGGCGCGTGACGCCGGTGCCGTTCGCGTTCATCACGTAGATGGCGGGACGGTGGGGCTTGCCCGGAAGATGGTGAACGCCAGCCGACGGCCGTCCGACGACCAGGCGGGCTGGCCGTCTCCGAGCGGGGTGGCCGCGCGGGTCAGCCGCCGCAGGCCGGTGCCGCCGGCCTTGATGAGGTAAATGTCCTGATTACGGACGAAAGCGATCCGAGACCCATCCGGGGCCCAGGCGGGCTCATAGTCCTGCAAGCAGCCCGGCCGCTAGTCCTGCAAGCAGCCCGGCCGCCGGCAGCGGGTCAGCTGCCGCAGGCCCGTCCCGGCCTTGTCAATGGTGTACAAGCTCCACAGCGGGCTGGGCGGGCTGGGCGGGCTGGCAAAACGGGGCGCGTGCGCAAAGACCAGTTCCCTCCCATCCGGGGACCAGGCCGGGAAGCCGCTGACACCCGGCAACGCGGTCAGCGGTGCCAGGCCGGATCGGTCCGGATTCACCACCCACAGCTGCGCATGACGGCCGTCGGCCCCGCGGACAAAGACGATCTTCCCGTTGGCCGCCAGCGCGGAGCGCGGCCTGGACGTGCCCGTGTGCTGATTCCCGGGCAGGACCAGCGGCGCGACGAGGAACACGACGGCGTGACCACCGCAACCGCGGCCGCAGCCGCCAGCAACGCCAGCCGGCGCCGCCCGGGCGGGTCTGGCGGCCGGCCGGGCGGGCCGCGGATCGCATCCGGCCTGACGGTGGCCGCGGCTGCGGCGAACGCGTCGCGCAGCCGGTCCTCAATCGGGTTCACGGTTCCTCCCGAAGATCGCGGGCCAGCGCGGCGAGCGCGCGTGACGCCGTGGACGACACCGTGCTGCGGCTGACACCAAGGACCTCCGCGATCTCGCGGTCGGTCAGGTCCAGGTAGTAGCGCAGCGCCAGCACCTCACGCTGGCGGCGGGGCAGACGCGCGGCCGCGGCCAGCACGGCGCGCCTGTCATCTCGGGTCAGAGCGGCCGACTCGGCTGACCAGACCGGCGGGTCATACGGCACCCGCCGCAGCCGTGCCCGGCTGCGGTCGCGCAACACCGAGCGGCCATTCAGCACCGACGCCCGCAGGTAGGGCAGGGCCTTCTCCGGGTCGCTCAGCCGCGACATACCGCGGTAGAGGCCAAGGAACGCCTCCTGCACCACGTCCTCGGCGCTGTCCTGATCTCCCAGCAGCAACGCCGAAAGCACTATAAACGCAGCATGCTCGGTTCACCGTGCGATCCTGGTCGCTGATACGGGAAACGCCCGTACATGCCATTCCTGGTGTGCGCCTGGAACACGATCACGGAGCTCATCTCAGTGGGTCTTTCGTACTCCATCACCCACTTATTGCTGGCCGCGCCATCGCCTGATCGGAGCGCGGGCTGGCCGCAGTCCGTGCACAGACCCCGCATGACGGTCACGCAGTGCGGTGACAGCCGCAGGTCGATAGCGCACAACCCCGCCGATATGGCTCGTTAGGTGCGCACGCGGAGGATCGCTGAGAGCGCTCCTAACAGTACAGAACGTGGCGATATGCGACGCGTGCAGCACCCGTCGGACGGCGTAACGGGCCGGTCAGCTGCCGGCGTTCGCACCGGCCGGACGGCGCTCTGTGGAAGGTGCCATATCACTCCCGGCAGCCGGAAACTTCCCGCCGGGCCGTCGATGCAATCACCGGTGCCGTTGCGGCGTCTTTAGAGGACATCTGCCGGGATCAGGCCCGGTGGTGCCCGGCGGGTGCCGGGCAGACGCGCAAATGAAGGTGAGCGAGATGAGCGACGCGGTTCTCACCCGCCCCAGAGCCATCCAGGTGCCGCGGCTGGCCGGGTACGGCGCGCTGGCGGGGCTGGCGGGCGGCATCGGCATGGCCCTGTGGCAGATGATCGACTCGGCCGCCACCAGCAACGGGTTCTGGACGCCGCTCAACTTGTGCATGGCCTCGTTCGTGTGGCGCGGGCAGGCCAGCATGATCGAGCGGGAGATGATGATGCACCCGGGCATGAGCATGAACGTGCCCGTGGCGGCGGGCCACCTGGCCGTCGGCATGATCCTGCACCTCGCGTTCTCGGTGGTGGTGGGGATGGTGTTCATCACGGTCCTGTTCGCCCTGCGCCGCGCGGGACTGGGCGTGCTGCGGACCGTGCCCGGGTATGTGGGCGCGTCGGTCGCGGGGGCCGCCCTGCTGTATGTGGTGATGATCTACCTGGTGCTGCCGTGGGCGAACCCGCTGATGTGCCGTATGACCCCCCGCGGGCCGTTCTTCATCGGGCACCTGGTCTACGGGCTGGTGTTCGGCCTGGTGGCATGCCCGCTGGCCCGCCGCGCCGCGGCCGCGGGCACGTGATCCGCGGCCCGGGTGCCCCGGACGAGGAGGCGGTGCCGTCTGTGCGATAGTGCAGTCAAGCTGAGCCGCCTGGCCTGGTATCTGGGTGTGACGTGCCGTGGACGGTGATCATCGCGCGTTCCTGGACGCCACGCTGCCGCATGTGGACATGGTGTACCAGGTTGCGCGGCACGCCGCCGGGGCCGGGCAGGATCCGGAGGACCTGGTGCAGGAGACCTACCTGCGGGCGTACGCCGCGTTCGGGTCCTACCGCGGCGGGAACACGCGTGCATGGCTGGCCGCGATCTGCGTGAATGCGGCCCGGTCCGAAGCACGGCGGCGCCGGCGCCGGCCGTGGGAGTTCCCCGCCCAGGCGCTGCTGGACATGCTGCCCGGGGCCTGCGGGAGTTATGGGCTGGAGACGCCGGATGTGGCCGATGTGGTGATCGCCGGCCTGGACGCGCAGGCGGTGTCCCGCTGCCTGGCGCAACTGCCGGAACCGCAGCGGCAGTGCATCGTGTTGATGGATGTGGCCGGGTACACCGCCCGGGAAACAGCACAGGCGCTGGGCTGCCCCCGCGGCACGGTGCTGGCCCGGGTGCACCGCGGCCGGCGCAGGCTGGCCCAGCTGCTGGACCAGGCGGGGGTGAGCCATGGACGGCCGTGACCGCGACCGCCGGCTGCTGGCCGGGTTCCTGGCCGGGGAGCTGGACCCCGCCGCGGCCCGGCGGTGGGATGAGCACCTGCTGGCATGCGAGCAGTGCTGGCGGGCGGTCCGCGAAGACCGGGCCGGCCGGCAGGCCGCGCAGTTGCTGCGCCAGCCCGCGCCGCCGCGGCTGGCCGACCGGGTCGCCTTCGCTGTCGAGGTGGCCGCCGCTGGCAGCACGGCCGCGCCGCCGCGGGCCCGCCCGGGCGGGCGACTGGCCTGGTGGCGGCTCGCGGGTGCCGCGGCGCTCGTTGCAACCGTGACGGTCACGCTCACTGTCCTGCTCCCGGGCAGGGACCAGACCGCAGGCATGCCCGCGGCCGTCGCGGCGGTAGCACGCTACGCGCGGGCGATCCCGGCCCCGGCCCGGGACCAGCACGCTCGTTCCGGCGGGCGGGCCGCGCCGGTGCAGGTGGGCCGCCCGGAGACGGTGACGGCGGGCGGGCAGAAGCTCGTGATGCGGACCTGGAGGCTGGGCCGCATCGAGGCGGTGGTGGCTGTCTCCGGCCAGCCGTTCCCCATGCCGCCGGGCGCGGCCAGCGTGGCCGGTGCCGGCATGGCCTGGTCCAGACGGCTGGGGCAGCTGGGCCTGTACTGCCTCAACGGCCACCGGTCCGAACTGGTGGCGGCACCGGTCCCGATCGCCGTACTCGCCGCGCTAGCGGCGCGGCTGCCACCGCGCTGACGGCGGTCCCGGTGCTTGGCGCAACCAGCAGCGGCGCAGCCGCCTGCAGCCCAAACGCGCCTGCGCCGGTCAGTCGCAGCGCGATCCGGAAGCCGTCCCTGCAGGCCCCGGTTCGGGGTCGGCGCCTGCCATGCAGGCCGAACTCCAGCACGCCAGGAACCTGCCGCGGAGTCAGTTTCTCGCGGCGTGCACCCCGGTAGGACGCGCTGCCTGGCACACGAGAGAGGGGCGCGTTCCTGTGCCAGAACGCGATCAGCGGATCTGGCGGGCTCGCGCGCACCAACCGCCGGGCTCAACCAGTCGCTTCGGCGCAACCTCAACAGCGTCCGCGACTACCGGCCTCCGATCGAGCTAACCGCCGAGCGTCCCGCCGCTCAACGGTGAGGCAACGCGCTGGACGTCGGCTCGGCCCCGGCACCGTGATCGCGCTCCGTCAGCGCCATCGGTACCGCAGCACATACTTGAACCGCCGTTCTGGTTGGCCGACGACTCTTCTTAGGTCACGAAGGAAGTTGCTCAGATCAGGATGTTCTGCGCGCCCGTCGCCACAGGCCACAGAATTTCGGTCCCGGTCGTGTTCAAAATGTGTCATTGCATCTCCACAGGGAGTGACGCGCAACAACAGCCGTGCAGGTAGAGAAGGTCCTGGCACTCCAGATCCAGTGGGGCATGAAGAATCGGCCAGCACACCCGGTATTCCATGAAGTGTTCGCTGTTATGCCGCCATCTGGCCTGTGTACGGTGGGCTGGCAGGTCGGGGGCCGGGTCAGGGCGAAGTTGATGCCAGCGGGGGTGCGGTGGGCGGGGTCAGTTGGGGGTGGCGGCTCGGCGGCGGTTGTAGAGGCGGACGGACCAGACGTAGCTGGCCAGGGCGATGCCGACGCTCCAGGAGACGGCGGCGATGGCGTGCGCGCCGACCGGGCCGCCGGTGAGCAGGCCGCGGATCGTCTGGGTGACAGGGGTGAACGGCTCGTACTCGGCGAACTGGCGCAGGCCGGCCGGCATGGTGGCGGTGGGGACGAACCCGCTCGACAGGAACGGCAGCAGGGTGAGGAACATCGGGGTGTTGCTGGCGGTCTCGACGCTCTTGGCGGCCAGGCCGAGCGCGGCGGACAGCCAGATGAGCGCGAACGCGAACAGCGCGAGCACCCCGGCGGCGGACAGCCACTGCAGGGCGCTGGCGCTGGTCCGGAAGCCCAGGGCCAGGGCAACGCCGGTGACGAGGATGAGGACGGCGAGGGTTTGCAGCAGGCTGCCGATGACATGACCGGTGAGTACCGCTCCGCGGGCGATGGCCATGGTGCGGAACCGGTCGATGATGCCGGTGGTCATGTCGGTGGCGACCGAGATCGCGGTGCCAAGGGCGGCGGAGGCCACGGTCAGGATCAGGATGCCGGGAACGACGTAGGTGAGGTAGGCGCTGCGGTCCGTGTGCAGGACGCCGTGCCCACCGAGACCGGTGCCGAGCTGGCCGCCGAGGACGTAGACGAATAGCAGCAGGAACACGATCGGCAAGCCGGCCAGCATCAGGGTCAGTGACGGGTAGCGCAGCTGGTGCTTGAGGTTACGGCGCAGCATCGTCGCCGAATCGGCAAAGGTGTAGGCGAAGGAACTCATCGCTGAAGCGCCTCCTCTTCCTGGCAGCCGGTCGGTTCGGTGGTGGCGTGGCCGGTGACGGCGAAGAACACGTCGTCGAGGTCGGGCATGTGGATCGACAGGTGGTCGACGTCGATGCGCGAGCCGTCGAGTGCGTCGAGCACGCGCCGCAAAGACGCGACGCTGCCGTCGCCGGGGATCTGCAGGGTCAGCTGGTCCTCGTCCAGCGCGGCGTCCGGGATGATGCCGGCCGCCGAGCGCAGGGCGTCCGATCCGGCGAAGTGAAGTTTGACGTGCCCGCCAGGGATGCGGCTCTTGAGTTCGGCCGGAGTGCCTTCGGCCACGATCCGGCCGTGGTCGAGGACCGCGACCCGGTCGGCGAGCTGGTCGGCCTCGTCGAGGTACTGGGTGGTGAGGAAGATCGTCACGCCGTCGGTGACGAGCTCGCGGATGATCTGCCACATGGTGCGGCGGCTGCGCGGATCCAGTCCGGTCGTCGGCTCATCGAGAAAGATCACTGCTGGGTTGCCGACGAGCGTCATGGCCAGGTCCAGCCGCCGCCGCATCCCGCCGGAGTAGGCCGACAGCGGCTTGCGCGCGGCGGCGGTGAGGTCGAACCGCTCCAGCAGTTCCGCCACCCGGGCCCGTCCGGCGGTGCGGCCGAGGTGACGGAGGTCAGTCATCAGCCGCAGGTTCTCCTCGCCGGTGAGATAGTTGTCCACCGCGGAGAACTGGCCGGTGACTCCGATCAGGGCGCGAACCGCGTCCGGCTGCGTGGCCACGTCGTGCCCGCCAACCCGCATGTCGCCTGCGTCGGCGCGGATCAGGGTCGACAGGATGCGCACCATCGTCGTCTTCCCCGCTCCATTGGGCCCGAGCAGGGCGAAGATGGTGCCGTCGGTGACGGTGAGGTCGACATCGTCGAGCACCAGATGCTCGCCGAACGACTTGCGCACTGCGCGGGCGCTGATCGCCTGCGCGGCCCGGTTGATCGACACGAATTCCTCGCTTTCAGTGGTTCGGCTGGATGTCGGGGAGTTCACCGGCGGCGCGCAGCGCCTCACGGTGGGCTTTCCAGTCCTTCTCCAGTTCCGGCAGGCGCGCCGCCAGGAAATCCGCGAACGCGGCGTACTCCAGCAGCACCGCGCGCCGCTCGATCGGCGCATCAGCCAGCAGCGCCAGGCCTTCGCGCGCCAGCTCGCCCTGCTCCCGGTACTCGGTCACGTCGAAGCCCATCGTCCGGGGATTGGTGAGATCGATCCCTTGACCGCCCCGGCGATCGCGCTCCGGCTGGCCAGCAAGGCCTCGGCCAGCTCCGCGATGCTCTGCTCCGGTGGGTCGCAGATCGACAGGTAGCCCAGCAGCCGGCCCACCATCGGCGGCATGCCGTAGCGGCGTGCGTAGAGCCGGGCCGCGTGGTCGGCAAAGGTGATCTCGGCGTCAGTTGGCATGACACACAGGTTACGGGCATGACTGAGATAACACAAATTTGTGTTATCTCAGTCAGTGGTCACGAGCGGGAACCCGCCAAGCGAGCCCGGCAGGACGACCCGTGTGCGGAGCCCCTCCATCCCGCGATCTCGCGAGCGAGCATTTCCTTCAGGTGCCGGCCGGGCGACCGTGGCGTCGGCCTCGGCCTTGTCCATGAGAAGCGGGTTGCCGGTCGCGAGAGCCTTGACCTCGCTGAACGACAGGGCCGACCCAAGGACGGGTCGATCAGATACCTCGACTTGCCGCCGTTCCTGACCGAGTTGATCACCGCTTATCTCAGGTCCACCGGTTATCTCAGGTCCACCGGCGAGCGCGCGTGCACTTGCCGCAACGCCGAGGCTCCATGGTGCTCCGGAGGCACGTACATGTTCCTCGGACCCAGCGGCGGCCACTTCCGCCGATCGGCCTACAGTTCGCGCTTCTTCCGGCCCGCGGCCGACGGCTGGCACCCAGCGCGAGGCGAGCACGCCGCCTCGCCAGTCCTGATCGACGCGCGGTCCCCCTTTCCCGGCCGACCTTTGGCACCCTGGCCGGCAGCCGTGCCGGGCGAGCCATTCGAGCCGCGGGCAGAGGGATCGCAAGGCTAACCAGCGACGCCAGGGCAGGACGCTGCCCAAGTTGCGGACGGGCGCAGCCCCGCCGAGCGGACGGGCTCCTGATCGCCCACCACGACACCGACGGCCGACGGTGTGACGGCACCGGTCAGCCGCCCGCCGATGACGCCACGCTCGCCTCCTGGCTGCCGGTCCTCCCCCGGCTGACACCGCATGGTCTGCGCCACAGTCACCAGACCTGGATGGAGGAAGATCGCATCTCCGACCTCCTGCGCTCCGAACGGATGGGCCACGAGGTCGCCGGGATGCGCGGCGTCTACGGCCACGTTAGTTACGCCATGCGAGCCGACCTGACCGCCGCACTCCAAGAGCGCTGGGACAACGCGCTCCGCGACAGGTCGCGGCTCGGCTTGAACTCCGCAGTCCCCGCGTTGGACGCCCTTCTCGCCCCTCACCGGGCAGCCGCCACCAAGATCGGCTCCCATCTGGCTCCCAAAATCGGACATTCGCGGCCGACAGAAGCTGGATAGCGCGGGAATCATGGATCCTGACCTGCGAGTTCGTTGGTGGGCGATACTGGGATCGAACCAGTGACCTCCTCGGTGTGAACGAGGCGCTCTCCCGCTGAGCCAATCGCCCGTGCCCCCGGGCCGCTAGCCGTCCCTCGAGGCCATCACAGAGTAGCGCATCAGCCTCGGCCCCGGCATCGTGGAATCCGGCGCGGGCAGGCGCGGGCGGGATTGTGCCGGAACTTTACGCCACCGTGAGTGAGACGAAGGTCACACTGTGTTAGAGCAGGTCACAGGAACACTCCGCGCGAATTTCGGCGTTCAGAAACCTGAAGCGTTTGACCAGGTCACAGGCGTTTTGGTGATCAGTGACCGAGGTTACGAGCGGTCGGTATCGCGGAATCTACCCCCCAAGGCAACAGTTCCGCGGGCACCAACATCCATCAAACGCGATGGCAACCGCACCAATTACGCATGACGGTTCCCCGTGATGCGACGAGGCAAAGGTCAGAACCCCATGATGAACAGCGTTACGGTCTCCGCTGAGCTGGGCCTCAGCCTGGTGGTTCCCGAGCACGGAGCCGTTCCCCTGGTGGCCAGTCTCGACTACTGCGCCGACGATCCTTACGCGATCAAGATGTCGTTCCACGTCGGCACCGACGAGCCGGTCGAGTGGATCTTCGCAAGGGAACTGCTGGCCGCCGGCCTCGAAACCCGGGCTGGCGAAGGCGACGTGAAGATCTGGCCCGCCGGCTCCCCCGGCGCGGACATCCTGAACATCGCGCTCTCATCGCCGTTCGGCGAGGCCCACTTCGAGGCGCCGCTGAGCGCCACGGCCGAGTTCCTGCGGAGCACTTACGGCATCATCCCGGCCGAATCGGAGGGCGACTTCATCGACGTCGACAGCGAGCTCGACGAGTTGCTCTGGCAGGCGTAAACCGCACGGAGCCGTGGTTAATCGGGCAGTCCCATTAACCACCGACGGGCGGTATCACGGATCGGGCGACTCGGCCGACCGCAGCGCGAAAATCTCGGCCACCTTTCTGGTGACCGGGCCCGGTGCCGCGGGCAGGGCCACGCCGTCCACGTTCCTGATCGGCTGAACGTCCCTCGTCGTGCCGGACAGGAACGCCTCCTCGGCGCCAGCCAGCGCGTCGAGCGGCATGTCTGCTTCCTCCGCTTCGGCCCACTCGATCACCAGCGCCCTGGTAACCCCCGCGAGGCAGCCGGAGGACAGCGGCGGGGTCAGCAGCCTTCCGCCGCGCACCACGAACACGTTCGTTCCGGTGCCCTCACAGAGCTGGCCGACGGTGTTGGCGAAGATCGCCTCGCCGCCGCCGCGCGCGGCGGCGTACGCGAGCGCCCGCACGTTCTCGCCGTAGGACGTGGTCTTGAGCCCGGACAGGGCACCGCGCTCGTTCCTCGGCCACGGCACCGTCACCACGTCCACGGATGCCGCCGGGAACGGCTGCTCGGCCATAGCCACGATCGCGGTCACTGGCGAGTCGCCCCGCTCCGAGCCGAGCGGGGACTTGCCGCCGGTCACCGTGACCCGCAGCCTGGCCAGCGGCGGCCCGCCGGAAGCCGCGATCACCGCGAGAGCGCCATCACGGATCGCCTCGATATCGGGCTCTGGCAGTCCGAGCCCGAGCGCGGACCTGCGCAGCCGCGCCAGGTGCCTGGTCATGGCGAACGGCACGCCGCTCGCAACCTTGATCGTCTCGAATACGCCGTCACCGACCACGAGGCCATGGTCGAATACGGAGACTCTCGCGTCATCGTCGGGGAGCAGTTCCCCGTTCATCCACACCGCCATGACCCCAGACGCTATGCGCTCGCCCGATGGATTGCGAGTTCGACGCACCTATCGGCTAGAGCAGCCCGCCGCAGGAAGCCCCGGCGGCCGCGCACAGATCGGGCATCAGCCGCTCGACGGTCATGATCTGGTCGCTCACCTCCCGGTCGACGTCCATCGCGGGAACCTCCGCCCGAACGACGTCATGGACGGCCGCCACGGGAGCGGCCGGCGCTGCTATGCCCGATCGAAGCCCGATGCCCTGCGTCGCGCACAAAATCTCGACTGCCAGGCAGGTGCGCACGTTCGCGACAACCTCGCGGAGCTTGCGCACCGCCGTCCAGCCCATCGAGACGTGATCCTCCTGCTTGCCGGAGGTGGGGATGGTGTCCACGCTGGCCGGATGGGCGAGCACCTTGTTCTCGCTCACCAGCGAGGCGGACGTGTACTGGGCCAGCATGTAGCCGGAGTTGGTGCCAGCGGCCGGGGCCAGGAACGGGGGCAGGCCGCGCGAGAACGCCGGATCCAGCATCCGGTCGAGGCGGCGCTCGCTGATGCTGGCGAGCTCGGAGACGGCCATCGCGAGCATGTCGGCGGCGAACGCGAGCGGCTCGCCGTGGAAGTTGCCGGTTGTCATCACCTCGCCGTCGGGCACGATGACCGGATTGTCGACGATCGCCCCGAGTTCGGTCTCGATGATGGACCTGGCGAAGGTGAGCACGTCGCGCACCGCGCCGTGCACCTGCGGGGCGCAGCGCAGGCAGTACGCGTCCTGTACCGCGTGAGTGCTCTCCCGGTGGCTGGCCATCAGCGCAGAGCCCGCCAGCAATGCGCGCAGGTTGGCCGCGCTGACCAGCTGGCCAGGATGCGGCCTGATCACCTGAACCCGCTCGTCGTACGGGCGGTCGGTGCACAGCAGCGCCTCCACCGAGAGCGCGCACGCGACGTCCGCGGCCTTGACGAGGAGTTCGGCGTCGTGCACGGAGAACGCGAGCAGCGCCTGCATCGGCTCGGTGCCGTTGACGAGCGACAGTCCCTCTTTCGGCGCCAGCACCAGCGGCTCGATCCCGTGTTCGGCGAGCACCTCGGCGGCCGGACGGCCAGACCGCTCGTCGCCTGGGCCGCGCAGCCGGCCCTCGCCGATCAGCGGCTGGGCCAGGTGGGCAAGCTGGGCCAGGTCGCCGGACGCGCCGACGGAGCCCTTGCCGGGAACGACCGGCAGCAGGCCGCGGTTCAGCATCTCGATCAGCCGGGCTGGCAGGTCGGGCCTGACTCCCGAGTAGCCGGCCGCCAGCGTCCTGGCCCGCAGCAGCAGCATCGCCCGCACGGTCTCGTCGCCGAGGGGCTCGCCGGAGGCCGCGGCGTGGGACAGGACGATCGCGCGCTGCAGCGTCGAGAGGTCCTGCTCATCGACCCTGGTGTCGGCGAGCGCGCCGAAGCCCGTGTTGACGCCGTAGACGGCGTGGGTGTCATGTATGGCCGAGGTCACTACGTCCAGGCTTGCCCGCATTCTGGCGGGCACCTCCGCGCCGAGTTCGGCCCCGGCCCGGCCAAGCGCGACGTCGACCACATCCTCGACGGTGAGCGGGTCGCCGCTGACGATCACTGTTCGCATGGCTGACAGCCTGCCACCTGGGCGGGCCGGAGCACATGCCGACCTGGGGCCGGTGATGCGGCAGTTGGCAGCCCGGCCCGCCCTCCGCCGTCGTCGCATGTCGTTCCCGGTCTCGATGACCGGCGTCCGCGCTCCGCGCGGCCAGGCCGCCGACGTCGATCTGCGGTAGGCTGGTTGGCGCTGATCGCCGGGGCCGAATTGGCGGGCAGGCGAGGATCGGCTACAGTTCTGATCGCGCGCCAGCCCGTGTCGGGTCGGCGTGTCATGGCTCGCAGCGGGCGAGCTGAAGTGCGGACGTGGCTCAGCTGGTAGAGCATCACCTTGCCAAGGTGAGGGTCGCGGGTTCGAATCCCGTCGTCCGCTCGGAGGTGCCGGACGCCGTCTCACAGCTGTTTGCAGCACTGCTGTTTGCAGCACTGCTGTTTGCAGCACTGCCGCTCCCCTCGCGGCGGGCGGCCGGTGGCGGAATGGCCGAGTGGCTTAGGCAAGGGCCTGCAAAGCCCTGTACGCGGGTTCGATTCCCGCTTCCGCCTCGCGGGCGGTTAGCTCAGCGGGAGAGCGCTTCCCTGACACGGAAGAGGTCACTGGTTCAATCCCAGTACCGCCCACCAGGTCAACGGCCTAAAGGCCAGTCCGCACGGCAGAGCCAAGAGCCAAAGTAAGAGCCAAGCGCTAGGCTCTTAGGTCAGGGCGGCGAAGCGCCGTGGACACGGCGAGGACAGCGTCTACTTCGACGCGGCCAACAGCTGCACGGTCGGCTCGGTGTCGCTGGGCTACTCCCCCGGCGGCAAGCGCCGGCGCCGCACTGTGCGTGGCCGCACCAAGACCGAGGTGCGCGACAAGCTCCGGGGTCTGCGGGACGACATCGCGGTCGGGGTCGGGACACCGGCGGCGTACGCGGTCCAGCAGGCCGTCGATGACTGGCTCAGTTCTGGACTCGACGGCCGGTCGGCGGTCACGGTCACCAAGTACCGGCACGTCCTGAAGCCCGTTCTCGAGCTGATCGGGCGAGCGTCGCTGCGCGAGCTCACCGCGCACGATGTGCGGAAGGCCCTGACTTCGCTCGGCAAGGACCGGTCCACCTCTACTGTCGCCATCGTTCACAACGCGCTGACTCGTGCGATTCGGCACGCCGAGGCGCGCGACCTGGTACGCAGGAACGTAGCCGCCCTGACCGATTCCCCGAAGGGGCAGCAAGGGCGGCCGTCGAAGGCACTGAGCCTGGAGCAGGCGCAGGCGCTGCTCAGGGAAGCGGCCGACCTGGACCGGCACCGGCTCGGCGCCTACGTATCCATCTGCCTGCAGACCGGGATCCGCACCGAGGAAGCTCGCGCGCTCACGTGGGAGCATGTCGACCTCGACGGCAAGCCGGACGCCGACCCGCCGCCGAGCATCGCGGTCTGGCGGTCGGTGCGCCAGCACGGCGACACCAAGACGCGGATGTCGCGGCGGACGCTGGCGCTGCCGAGGGCAACGGTCGAGATCCTTCGCGAGCACCGCGAACGACAGCAGCAGGAGCGCATCAAGGCCGGTGCGGTCTGGCAAGATCACGACCTGGTGTTCTGCACCGGACTCGGGACGCCCCTCGACGCCGCCAACATCCGCCGCCAGTTCCGCGACTTGACGGCGCGGGCTGGGCTAGGCACTCACTGGGCGCCGCAGGAACTGCGGCACACGTTCGTATCCCTGTTGTCAGCGAGCGGTATCTCAGCAGAGCAGATCGCGCACCTCGCCGGGCACTCCAGCACCCGGACCACGGAAGTGATCTACCGGCGCGAGCTGAGGCCAGTTCTCACCCACGGCGCCGAAGCAATGGACACGATCTTCCGGTAGCCAATGCGCGACCCGCTCCCTTTCCTGACGAGTGAAGGGTCCGGGGCCGGCCCGACGACCACCGATTACGCTCACCTTGATGAGCACTCGCGATCGCCGGTCCGGCACCCTGTACGTGGTGGCGTGCGGTGCGCCGGCCGCGACGACAGTTGCCGAGTTCGTTGATCTGGCTCAGCGATCCGGATGGCAGGTGCGCGTGATCGCGACACCGATGGGCATGCGGTTCATCGACGCGGACGCGCTGGCCGAACTCGCCGGAGATCGGGTACGGACGGAGTTCCGGATGCCCGATGAACCGGACGAGCTGCCCCCGGCCGACGCGGTGGTCGTCGCCCCGGCGACGTTCAACAGCGTGAACAAATGGGCTGCCGGTATCGCCGACACGTTCGCTGCTGCGCTGTTGTGCGAACTCACCGCACTGGGCGTGCCGATCGTGGCGGTGCCGCAGGTGAAGGACGCGCTAGGAGCCTGCTGAAAAAGGCCCGCAGCCTATGGCGTGTTTGCCGGCTCTGCGTTCGATGACTTGGGACAGTGGTCTTATGCAGGGTTTCGAGCGGATGGACCGGGAGCTTACCGACGCTGAGATGCTGGCCGGGC
>WNGM01001310.1_pt1 | contig 25098 bp, 23 predicted proteins | sample 5400571 | NCBI WGS metagenome assembly WNGM01 (sample SAMN13153378, study PRJNA577476) | soil metagenome | isolation source: 100 cm soil or saprolite under Garry oak tree replicate 2 | place: USA:California | collected 2016-06-15 | reverse complement strand
TTCTCCCAACATCATCGTCTTTCTCATCCACATTCCGATGACCGGCGCTAACGCAGCCTCGTCAAGGGTTCACTTGCGTTCACCCGTCCGCTCTTCACCTAGCCCAGTTCAGCTTTGTGGCTAAGCTTCCCTTTGGACAGTCCTTCTAGCTTCGCACCCTCCCGTTACCAGGAGCGCACGTAGAAGTCAGTGACAGGCTTGGACACTAGCCTGGAGGAGTTCTCAGGCTCCTCACTCAAGATAAGCGATTAGCACATCGCACGGTATTCCTTGACCTCGTAGCCGGAAAGCTGGCCGTGCTGATACTCCACCCCCTCGATAGCTGGCTGCTCTAAGGCTTGGGTATCGAAGCGCACCAGTTCTTGGCTGATGGCAGTGATCGGACAGAGGCGCATCAGGCGGCACACCCACGTGAGCACGTTGCAGACGCGACTCTCCAGGGAAGGGGGCAGGGTGCTCTTCCGTTTGCGCCGGTTGCGGAATCGTGGCGCCCGGTATCTGGTCTTGCGCTGTCTTCTGTTCCGCCTCACCGCTCGACGCTTGTCCAGGTTGCGCTTGATCTGCTCACCCCGATGCGTTAACTCAGCGGCCCATACTACTTCGGAGCTTGCATCGTTGACGAGCGCGAGGCCGGTGGTCTTGCTGCCCGGATCGACTTTGATACGCAACGGGTGGAGCGCGGGCTGCTCCACGACACGTTTGAGGATGATCGTGAACGGACAACGTCGATAGACGGCAGCCTTGCCGTGCTTCAAGAGCAAGCGAGCACGCCCTGGATGCACCGGGTTTAAGGGCTGTTTCGTGTTGTCTAGCACAAAGACCTGTGACATGTTGGATTCCTTTGGTTCTGCTCTTCCGAGCCTCCGCTTACGCGGGTGATGCTCACCTCGTCAATGTTCCTGAGCGGTTTCACCTGAGCAGCACACTGGCTTTACCCCGTCAACCTGTTTAATGCTGCTCCGCAGGGGTCCGAGCTGGTGAAGCACCCGGACGTGCCTATCCATTCGCCCCGAACGAAGCCCCGTCAGCCTCGACGACACGAGGCTGGTGGCTGAGACTGGTCAGGAGTGAGGCTTACTCTTACGAGCAAGCCTGCCCCGTCGAACGGGGCGGGTTCCTGACAGCTATCTATCCCTTAATCTCTGAATTTGCGCCATGTCTTCGTCTTTGTCCATTGTAGTGTGTGTTATTAAGAAAGTCAAAAAGAAGAAAGTCAAAAAGCTATAGCTAGGATTGGAGGTACACTTGTGGTAAAATAAGGCTGGAAGGTGACATGGCTTGGAAAATCGATGAACCTCATTAATAAAAAGGAGCTTTCAGCATGCACGAAGATACCCTGGCGCGAGTAGACCTCTTTAGAGGGCTGGACAAAAAGGACTTACGTCTACTGGCAGCCAGTTGCCAGGAACGCAAGTACCCCGCAGGCAGCACATTGATGAAACAGGGCGATACAGGAGTAGGACTTTACGTTATAACCAGTGGCAAGGTGCGCGTTACCCGGGAAGGCAACCCGGACCGGGCAGAGGAAGAACTGGATATCGTGGGCGCGGGAAGCGTGCTCGGGGAGATGGCACTTCTCGATGATTTACCCCGTTCGGCTACCGTCACCGCGCTAGAGGATGTAACTGCCCTACTGTTGCCAGTATGGGAGTTCCGCACCACGCTGCAAAGCCATCCTGACATCGCAATTAGACTTCTGGGCGTGCTTAGTCGCCGCCTGAGGAAGGCAGAAAATCGCAGCTCTGATCAGTAGAAACTCAAAAGTCATCTCAACGATCAAAAAATCGAACAGGCTCAGCCCTGTTCGATTTTTTGATCGTCAATCTTCTGATGTTGGCTTTGCTCGATTCAGCAGATTTTGTATCTCTTCAAACATCGTTTCAACATCACTGAAAGAACGGTACACGCTGGCAAAGCGGATATAGGCAATTTTATCCATTCGTTGCAGTTGTTCCATCACCAGTTCACCGATGACGTTACTCGGTACCTCTTGCCTACCTAACCGGTACAACTCCTGTTCAATCTCTTCGACGGCATTTTCAATTTCACCTACCGGTAATGGGCGCTTCTCACACGCTTTACGTAGACCAATATAGAGCTTCTGTCGATCAAAATCTTCTCGTCGCTGGTCACGCTTAATCACCATCAAGTGAAATTTTTCAACCCGCTCATACGTGCTGAATCGTCCCTTACACTGTTCGCATTCACGCCTACGGTGAATAGCATCACCAGTATCACGAGAATCTTTTACGCGTGATTCAGTACCGCCGCAAAAAGGACATTTCATAAAGCGCACCCCGATTGAAATACTAGATTGACATCCTCCCGTCACCGAGAGGCTTTCCTGCTTCGTCGAGTCGTGCCAGGTTGGACTTTCACCCTCCCAGGTCTTACCGACTCTCCACAGGCAGCCACGGCAAGCCCTGCCGCCAGAACATTTTTTGCAGCATTGATGTCGCGATCGTGATGGGCACTACATTCTGGGCAGGTCCACTCACGGACATCTAAAGCAAGAGACTCAAGCACATGTCCACAGTGCGAGCAGCGTTTGGAAGAAGGGTAAAACTTGTCGATCTTGATGAGTCTGCGCCCATACCACGTGGCTTTGTACTCCACCTGGCGGACCAACTCCCCCCAGCCAACATCACTAATGGATTTCGCCAGGCAGTGGTTCTTCAGCATGTTCTTGACTTGCAAGCTCTCAATACAGATCGTTTGGTTCTCACGAATTAATTGGGTTGAGAGCTTGTGTTGATAGTCTCGCCGTCTATCGGCAATTCTTGCATGAAGACGAGCTACTTTCACACGCGCCTTGGCCCGGTTCTTACTGCCCTTTTTCTTCTTGGAAAGGTGACGCTGGGCGCGGGCGAGTTTCTTCTCAGCCTTGTGGAAGAACTTGGGGTTGCCATAGGTGTGTCCATCAGAGGTGATGACCATCGATTTCAGCCCGAGGTCTAGCCCCACTTGTGAAGCGATAACCTCATACGGTCTGATATCCTCTTCAATCAGGATGGAGACGAAGTAGCGATGAGCCGTATCTTTGTGTACCGTTACAGTGGTTGGTTTACAGCCTTGCGGCAACGGACGCGACCAGTGGATAGCAAGGGGCGTCTCCACCTTGGCAAGGGTAAGGTGTTGGCCGTCCCACTTGAAGGCAGAAGCGACATAGCTGGCCGATTGCTGACCGTGGCGTTTCTTGAAAATGGGATAGTCGGCACGTCCTTCAAAGAAGTTACGGAAAGCGTGGTCAAGGTGACTCAAGGCTTGTTGCAGGGGCACGCTAGGCACCTCATTCAACCATGGGGTTTGTTTTTTGAGGAGGGTTAATTGTGCCGAGGTTTCATGATAGCCGATGCGTTGCTGGTTCTGGTAGTAGGCATCACTACGCATGCGCAACGCCCAGTTGTAGATATAGCGAACACAGCCAAAGGTCCGAGCAAGAAGGTGTTCCTGCTCGGATGTGGGGTAAAACCGATACTGATAGGCTCGCTTCTGTTTCATGCTTAGATGATAGTAGACAACGACTAAGCATGTCAAGTATTCCTGACACCACCCCGTCGCAAAAAGGGAACGGCGCTTTCATCCCCCCTAAAGGGAAGCGGGTCTTTCCGCCCCGGGTTGATAAGAATTTCATATAGTCATGGCATCAAATCATTGCTTGCGTTACTTCTTCCACAGCAATGGCGTTGGGATGCGGTTTATCATAGTCGCCCATCTCACTAGAGTTTTGCGAAGTACTTACTCCGCCTGGAGGGACTTTGCCGATATAGCCTGAGCGTAATCGTGAACCTTCACGCCAATAGGCATACCAGTATGGTCCATGGCCCTGACCCTGACGGCAGGTACTGCAAGATGGCTTGCCACATTTGCGGTACTGGTGTTGATAGGTGATATGTTGATCGCTTGGTAACTGGAGCATAAGTCACTTCCTCTTCCACAATACAAAACAAACTACAATTGCTCATGTAAATACTGCAATCAGCATACCATCATTGCGTGAACATTTTATGAATATGAGGTGTGCAATGCTGAAACAATGTTCATTTTAATGCAAGTATACCATGAAAAAAATAAAAAATGAATAAAACCTTTTTCATCCTCTTAGACCGTTTCCTGCCAAAATGGTATAATAACGTCAGACCCATTCTGCCCAGTTTCGGATGTAACTGTTTGTTTTGTGTGTTGTTGGATGTGTGTTGTTGGATTGGAAAGGGAAGTCAAACTATGCAAATCATCATCAAAGGTAAGCAGGTGGAGGTCACCCCCCGGTTACGTCAAATCATCGAGCGGAAAGTGCAACGACTTGCACGTCTAGTCGATGACGGGACCCGTGTAGAGGTGACGGTTACAGAGGCGCAGACGCGTAGTGCTCGTGACCGCTATTCAGTCCAAGTTGCAATCGCTTACGCTGCTCATCCCGTTCGTAGTGAGGTGAGTGCAGTCAATGCCAATAAGGCCCTCGACCTGGTACTGGATAAAGTTATCACCCAGTTAGGTCGCCACAAAGATCGCCTTACAACCACAATACGGCATCGCACCCCCCCTATGAAAGTCCTTTCTCTCTCTCGTTCTGGTAGCCTTGCACCCATAGAAGCCCAGGAGGAAAGCGCAGCTACCGGGGATGCAGAGAACGCTGGTAAGCAGGTGAAGAGTCGCCTTTCTATTACCGGTGAGCAAAACGAGGCCATTTGGTCCAGGGTGCTTGAGATTCGTCATCTTCCTACAAAACCGATGGGCGATCAAGAGGTAATCGCACAAATGGAAGTTCTGGGTCTCCCCTTCTTCCCCTTCTTTAATGAAGCCACCGACAGTATTAATGTCATGTATCGCCTGGATAAAGGAGGCTATGGTCTGCTCGTGCCAGAACTAGAGTAACATGCATATGTCATCGCGATGTAATGTGTGTTATGGTGTGACTGCGTTGCTGCATAACACACATTATATCGAAATTTCAAATTGCCACGGGCTGGGCGCAGAATCTTCAAATTGACCAAGCGGATCGGCTGCACGCACTATCAGCGTATGAGCTTCAAGCATTCCTCCTCGATCTCCCATCCACTGTAAACCGGTATTGTCTCGTACCAGGAAAATGATGCGTGGAATGAAGGCGAAGCCCCGTGAAAGCGGTGGCCGAATCCACAGGTAGTGGAGTTCAAAATGCTGCTCGTAGAATTCCAACTGGTGCAGCATTAAGACCATGTCGTGTTGTTTCTGCTCTAGTTCCACATTTATCGTGCGTACAGCTTCGCGAGGCAGGGCTAACGAGCCCTCTTCAAGTTCTTGCGGTGCTGCAATGACCACAGGCGGGCGCGACGCCAACTCCAGCGCTTTGGCCGAGAAAGGTAACGGATCGTGCAGAATTTCATCACACAATTGTAAGCACGTATCACAGATGTAGGCCGCACCTGGACCAGCTACCATACGGCGGACCTCAGGCGGTCGACGACCGCAGAAAGAACAGCGAGCCAGTGATCGGTCAGAACTCATATCTATCCTTATCCTCGTATTGGAAAGTCAACTTACTTTTACCGCATTGTGGGCCTGCCATGTAGCAACGGCCTGGTTATGTAATCCCAATTTTTCTAACAAAGAAGTGTGGGCTTCCCATTCCAATGTATCATCGAGCGGTGTAAGTAATGCCAATGTGTCGCCATCTGTCGATGTAGTTCCATTTGTCCTTTCGCCGGTTGTTCCTGCATCAGGAGCAGCCCAGATATCATATTTTCGGCGTAATGCTAATCCGATCAAATGGTCGGCAAAGTGCGGATTTTTAGGCAGTAACGACCCGTGCATATACGTACCATAGGTATTACGATAGATAGCTCCCTCAGTTGTGTCTTCTGAATTATTGCCATGCCCTTTGAGAACTTTTCCCAACGGCCTGGCTGTACCCAGGTATGTGCGACCACCATGATTCTCGAAACCAACCAGTGTACAGTCATTCCAACTGATCGCTATATCTCCGATGCAGCGTGGTACACGCGCACCCTTATGGATAGTCCAGGCATCGAACACTCCAAGACCGCGAATATCGGAACCGCTGGCTGGACGGTAATATTGTGCAAGCAACTGGTATCCACCACAAACCGCAAGTACGGGCATATCGTCTTCAATTGCCGCCCAGAGACCAATGCCTTTGATGTCATGCAAATCTTGAGCAACGGGGATCTCTTCTTTGTCCTGGCCTCCCCCAATAAACAACATATCATACTCGTCCGGCGCTAAGGCGTCTCCAATACCCAGGCCAACTACGCGTAACTCGATACCGCGTTGCTGGCAGCGGCGGCGCAGTACAAGGATGTTACCCCGGTCTCCGTACAGATTTAACTGATCGGGATACAAATGTCCAAGTGTCAGCGTAAGGGGTGGAGTCATATTCTGCGTCAACTATCTCGATCCTCCCAGTAGTGAGGTGTCAGGCCTCGCCGCTCTAGCTCACCATGTATTTCTAATAAGCCAGTATACGTTGGTACAACGAACAAAGTTTCGCCGGCAGGCGTCAGATTCACCGCTGCATCCAGCGCCTCGGCAATGCCATAGCGGCCCGCTCGCTTCGTACCCGGTATCCGCTTAATAGTTTCTGTCACTACTGTATCACTCGTATTACTATTCTTCATTGCCCGTTTATTATGGTTATTCAAAACCCGGTCTCGTTTTGTTACTCGCAACGGGGCCGGAGGTACAATAATCATCTCTTGTTGAGATACGCCAGCGTACTTCAAACGCAGCGCAAGGTCCAGTGCGCGGCTACCGGCTGCCACAAGGGTCGCTGTCTGACCAACAGTCCGCTCAAAATCTACATCCCAGATCCAGGAAACATCGCGTCCATCAGCAATGTTATTGTTGAGGACAAATAAGACATGCCGCGTTGTGCCCTCTTCACTAAAAAGAGTACGTAGCACCTCATTGAAGCCCGTCGGGTTTTTTGCCAGCAGTAGACGCAGCGTGCGCCCCTCTACTTGTATACGTTCGCCACGCCCAAAAATTGGCTTAAATTGTTCGATGCCTGTAACAATGGGTTCCCAACCTATTCCAAGTGCCTGGGCTGCCGTAGCCGCTGCCAGGGCATTATAGACGTTATAGATGCCAGGCAGGGGAATGACAATCTCCCTGGGCTGCGTTGCCGGTAGAACCGAGCTGCTAATGCCGATGCGCAATCGATCAAAATCATCAGTTTGTGCTTTCACTACCCGCACATCAGGCTGAGGTCGTTCGTGCCCACAGCTTGTGCAACGGTAATGACCCATATGACTGAAGAAGCGCATGTCATACGTGTAATCACCACCGCACCTGGGACAGGTCCGCGTATCACTAACTTGATGTCGTTCTGACTTGCCTTGCTGTTTGGTAAGATCGAGAGCGGGATCATCGATGCCAAAATAGAGGACGCGACCAGCAAATAGCTCACCCAGGTTGGCCGTGGCAGGATCATCGGCATTAAGCACGAGTATAGTATCGGTTGAAAGATTGGACACCGCCTGCTGCCAGCGTGCCGCGACACTATCGACCTCGCCATAGCGATCAAGCTGGTCGCGGAAAAGGTTGGTAAACACAGCCACACGAGGAGAAACAGTCTCTACGACTTGTGGTACAACCGCCTCATCAACTTCAAAGATCGTCATTGCCTGTCCTGCTCTCCGCAGTTGCCCGTTAGGCAAAGCCCGCATAACCAGCGAACTTGCAATTCCTCCCATGAGGTTCGAACCTTCCCGGTTACGCCATACACGCAGGCCCGCGTCGCTCAGGATCGCAGAAATAAAAGCACTCGTGGTTGTTTTACCATTGGTACCAGTGACAACGACACTGCCAAATTCCAACTGCGTTGCCAGGTGACCAACAATATCTGGATAGACTTTTTGGGCTACCAGTCCAGTAATACTTGTACCTCCACCAAGGTGCAGGCGGCGACTCAGTGCTCCTGCTGCCCGGCCTCCAAACACAGCCAGTCCGGCTCGCAGAGATGTACGCCGGTTTGGAGGGGAATTTCGCAGGCTGTTACCGGGTAGGCGTTCAGCAGCCTTCTGCTTGCGATGAATATTCCTCTTTTGCCATCCTATGCGCAAATTGTTTAAGCGGGAACCTACGCGAGGCGCCCTCTGTTTTCGCATTCTGTTCCTCCAAACCAGCGCTATTATCAAGTGTTCTAGTTGCAGCATAGCATGGGACCATACAGAGGTCAAGGTAGCGACTTTGTCCCAAACATTCTGTTTGACAACATATGGTATCCTTGGAGGGAATTTTTTTGTGCGCTTTGCGTTACATTAAGGTGTAAGGATTTGATTGTGGGAAATGGTATGTGTATCAGGTTCTTTAGTAGAGGACCTGGGATGGGAAGGTGTTTGTTCCACTTCTCTTTCTCCAAATTCCTGAAAGTATGGAGAAGCATGGAAATACCTCTTGTCAATGTGTGCTATCCTATGCAATGAAGCAAAATACGCATGAGTGGATTGCGTTGTAAATAATAAAAGTTCAGGTTGAGAGTATGGCAAAGAAACTTGTAATTGTAGAGTCGCCGGCGAAAGCCAAAACAATCGAAAAATTTCTTGGGCGCGACTTTGAAGTCAAAGCCTCGATGGGGCACATTATCGACTTACCCAAAAAAGGTCTGGGAGTAAATACACGCAAAGACTTTGCTCCACAGTACGAAATAATAGAGAAAAAAGACAAGCTGATCGACGAACTGAAAGCAGCATCTAAGCGTGCCGGCGAAGTATTCCTGGCTCCAGACCCTGATCGTGAGGGTGAATTTATCGCCTGGTCTCTTAAACATACCCTGAATCTCAAGGATCCCCGTCGTGCCGTCTTCAACGAGATTACTAAGGGCGCTGTACAGGACGCCATCAAAAAGCCCCGTGAGATCAACGAAGACCTTTTCAATGCGCAGCAGGCGCGCCGGGTCCTCGATCGTCTCGTTGGCTATAAAATCAGCCCATTGCTCTGGCGGCGTATTCAATCAGGAACAAGTGCCGGACGGGTACAATCAGTCGCCCTACGCCTCGTCTGTGACCGCGAGGCCGAGATTCGTGCCTTTGTCCCGGAAGAATACTGGAGCATCACTGCCACTCTGAGCAAGCAGCGACAGAAAGAAACCTTCGAGGCAACTTTGATCACGCGCCTCAAAGACATAGCTGAATTAAACGGCGACGAGAATAGCACTGAAGGTGAGGAACAGCCAACCCCTGCGGCGCTAAATGGGAAGAGTCCCAGGAAAGAAAAAGGACGCATAAAAATCTCCTCCAAAGAAGAGTCTGACTCCATTCTAAGCGATTTACAGGGGGCAACATACACCGTCCTCAAAGTGGAAGAGAAAGAGCAGCGTCGTCAACCAAATCTGCCCTATACCACCAGTACACTGCAGCAAGATGCCTCGGTCCGGCTTTTCTTCAAACCTAAGAAAACGATGAGCGTGGCCCAGCAACTGTACGAGGGCATTGAATTGGGCGCGCGTGGTCATCAAGGACTCATCACCTATATGCGCACCGACTCAACGCGCATCTCTGAAGAAGCACAGGCGAAAGTCAAAAGCTACATCGCACAGGAATATGGACAGCCCTACGTTGGGCAGGGACGTACCGCTAAAGCCAAAGCAACGACTCAGGATGCACACGAAGCTATTCGCCCGACCGATGTCGCTTTGACGCCTCAGGTCGTCAAGTCGCACCTTACGCCCGACCAGTTTAAGCTGTATAACCAGATCTGGCGCCGTTTTGTAGCCAGCTTTATGACCCCTGCCGTGTTTGATACCGTCCGTGTGGACATCGTAGCCGCTCAATATATCTTTCGTGCCACGGGTTCTAACCTCAAGTTCCCTGGTTTTTATGCCGTTTGGCCGCGTGAGGAAGATGAGAAACTCCTGCCGGCTCTGACTGCTAAAGAAGTGCTTGACTTGCACAGCTTGAAGCCTGAGCAGCACTTTACCCAGCCTCCTCCACGCTATACAGAGGCCAGCTTAATTAAAGAGCTAGAAGAGCAGGGTATCGGTCGTCCAAGTACGTATGTGCCCATCATCAGTACTATTCAGGATCGTGGATACGTTGACCAGGAACAGCGGCGCTTTACTCCAACCTGGTTGGGTGAGACGGTCAACGAGGTCATGAAGAAACACTTCCCCGATATCGTGGATACCAGTTTCACGGCTGAGATGGAGCGAAAGTTGGATGATGTCGAGGAGGGGCGACAATCGTGGACAGAGTTTCTCCATAGCTTCTATGGGGATTTCAAGGCCACCATGGAAAAAGCTGAAGCTGAGATGAATCGTGTACAGAAGCCAGTTGAAGAGATGGATGAGGTTTGTCCCGAATGTGGGCGCAATCTTGTCATCCGCACCGGTCGCTTTGGCCGCTTTATCTCCTGCTCAGGATTTCCAGAATGCCGCTATCGCCGCTCTTTTATGAATAAAACCGGTGCCTTGTGCCCGCAATGTGGGGGTGACCTGGTGGAACGCAAAACCAGGCTGAAGAAACGCGTTTTCTACGGCTGTAGCAATTATCCAACCTGCAATTTTGCCACCTGGGAGCGGCCCGTTCCTGATCTCTGTCCAAACTGTGGCGGACTGATGGTCATCCCTCGCGGTAGACAAGACCCCGTCTGTTATACAGAGGTCGTCGCTCAACAGCATAGCTCCGAAGAGAAACCTCAACAGGACGGAAATAAATTGCTGCGTGCAACGCGCAAGAAAACGCCTTCATCAACAGAGAATGTGGAGGCTACGTCCACAGAACCAAAAACGACCGGGCGGACTTCAACAACAACTAGAAAGAAGGTAGCAGCATCTACAACTGCTGACGAACCTGTTACGGCCAGGTCCACAAAGACCAGGAGCAGTAAAACCCCTACCCGCCGATCAACAACGAAGAAAACATCGACGCGAACATCATCCAGGAAAAAGGTGAGCGCTGCCACGAGCAAGAGCGCTACGGGCCGTGCCAAAACAGCAAAAGCCAAATAAGAAGAGGCTGGGGAAGCGATGCGTAGAGTAGGGTAACCCTGGCCACCAACCTCCGATCTATGGTAGGACCCTGCCGAATTTTTCAAAAAATCAAAAACAATCCTGCACTAAGTGATATAATCGAGTATAGTTAACAATTACGCACATTACTAGAAGCTCTTCTTTGGAGGATTTCATGGCACATGCCATTACACTCATTCCTGGCGATGGAACAGGTCCAGAGATTACTGAAGCAACACGCCGCGTGCTCGAAGCCACTGGCGTTCAATTTGCCTGGGAAATACACCAGGCGGGCCTGGAAATGTTGGAGCAGCATGGTACCGTTTTGCCCGATGAGGTCATCGAGTCGATTAAACGTACAGGAGTCGCTTTGAAGGGCCCCATTACCACCCCTGTCGGTAAAGGCGTTCGTAGTGCCAATGTCACGCTCCGTAAGAAGCTCGATCTCTATGCAAACCTGCGCCCCGCCAAAACATATCAGGGTCTTCGCTCTCGCTATGAAAACATTAATTTAACGATTGTGCGCGAAAATACAGAAGATTTGTACGCCGGTATTGAGTTCCAAAGAGGAACGCCTGAACAGGAGGAGATCATCGAGACGATTGCTCACACCACGGGCACCCGTCTTAACCATGATTCTGCCATCAGCATCAAATTTATTTCAGTGGTGGCAACTCGTCGTATCGTCAAATTCGCTTTTGAGTATGCTCGTGCCAATGGACATCGTAAGGTTACCGCAGTTCACAAAGCCAACATCATGAGGTACTCCGACGGCCTTTTCCTCACTACCGCCCAGGAAGTTGCCAAAGAATATCCTGACATCCAGTTCGAGGACCGCATTGTAGACAATATGTGTATGCAATTGGTACAGAAACCAGAGATTTATGATGTGCTTGTCCTGCCAAACTTATATGGTGACATCATCTCCGATTTATCTGCGGGACTGATAGGGGGACTGGGCGTTGCCCCGGGGGCCAATATCGGCAGCCAGTATGCCGTCTTCGAGCCTGTTCATGGCAGTGCGCCCAAGTATGCCGGGCAAAACAAAGTAAACCCGATGGCCATGATGTTCTCAGGCGTGCTTATGCTCCGTCACCTCTGTGAGCGCGACGCTGCTATTCGTTTAGAGAAAGCCATTGCCCAGGTTATCGCAGAAGGCAAGAACGTCACCTACGACCTCAAGCCTCGGCCCGACGATTCCACTGCCGCTGGAACCTCCCAGGTAGCAGATGCCGTAATCGAAAAGTTACAGAAACTATAATATTTGATGAAGAGAAGAGGGCCATCCATGACTGGCCCTCACCGATTTTTGATCGTTAAACTTTACCTGTTGGTCGCTTTACGCCACTTGTGGCGCGCTTGAATGTAGCGAACTGTACCGGTGCGAGAGCGCATCATAACAGAGGAAGTGCGAGCTCCCCAACCAAAATACTGTACACCGTCGAGCAATTCACCGCTGGTAATACCTGTTGCCGCAAACGACACGTCATTGCTCTTGACCAGGTCTTCCGTGCGGTACACCTGGTCGAGATCTACTCCATCAGCCTTGAGTTTTTCTCGTTCCTCGTCTGAACGCGGCCAGATTTTACACTGAATTTCTCCGCCAAGGCACTTGATTGCTGCTGCTGCCAATACTCCCTCTGTAGCGCCTCCAATACCCATCAACACATCGACTCCCCGGTAATCTTCCATTGCTGCTTGAATGGCTGCTGACACATCACCGTGCATAATCATGCGAATGCGAGCGCCTACTTCACGAATTTGCCGGATGATCTCCTGATGCCGGGGACGATCTAAAATAACAACGGTCAGGTCGTCAATATGAGCATCGTGCACACGAGCAATACGATCAAGATTGACGGCCAGAGGCGCGTTAATATCAATAACATGCTTAGAAGCGGGGCCAACGGCTATTTTCTCCATATAGAAAACTCCTGGCGGAGCTGAGAACATGCTCCCTCGTTCAGCAATAGCAACTACTGCCAGCGCTCCTGGAAGACCGAGAGAAAGTAATTCGGTTCCCTCAACCGGGTCAACCGCTACATCAACTTCTGGTTGAGCACCGTTGCCTACCTGCTCACCGATATAAAGCATAGGAGCTTCATCTTTCTCCCCCTCACCAATCACGACTATACCATTCATGTCAACACCATCAAGGGCTTGACGCATAGCATCTACGGCGGATTGATCGGCGAGCTCCTTATTGCCTTTGCCCATCCAGCGACCAGCACTTAACGCTGCCGCCTCAGTCACACGAACTAGCTCCATTGCCAGGTTACGCTCTTTGGTAAGAGATTGCTCGAAACGTTCTTCTGCTAACATAACGTATGTCCTCCTTGATCTTCTCAAATATCTATGTGGCGGGGATGGGTACGAGCATGCTCGGCCAGCATAATGGCACGCAGTTGATCGACCGCTTCTTGCAGGTGACCTTGACGGTTGACAACGACATAGTCATACCAGTATTGTTGTGTGAGCTCTTCACGTGCATCAGCCAGGCGTCGCAGGCGTTCTTCTTCCGTTTCTGTTTGGCGCGTAACCAAACGTTGTGTAAGTTCCTCTAAGGAACTGGGAACTAAAAAAATAAAGATGGCTTGTGGCACCTTACGGCGTATAGTTGCAGCACCCTGTACATCAATCTTGAGAAGCACATCACGTCCTGCCCGTAGATTGTCTCGAATCACCTTACGCGGCTGCCCATACCAATTTCCATGCACATTGGCATATTCGAGGAGTTCACCTTCATCGACCAGTTGCTTGAACTTCTCCTCACTGACGAAAAAATAGGGGTTACCTTCGCTTTCACCAGGACGCGGAAGGCGTGTGGTAACCGAGGGAACCACGTAAAAATCCATGCCTTGCTCTTTGAGAGCTTTGATCACGGAGTCTTTTCCTGTACCAGATGGTGCTGAAAGTACGAAGAGGAGTCCTTGCCTCGCCGATGGTGCTGTCGATGTAGGTAGCTGCTGCGACACAGTTTGCTCCGTCTCAAGTTGCATGCTATTTTCCCCTGACGTTGTAGACGCGGCTTTCCGAGAGATAGTATACGAATAGACAGTCTTTTGCTATACTGACATGGATAATGTAGGGTGTGGCCTTCTCTATCCGATTTTCTCCCTATAGGTCCTCTGGTTGCTATTAGGATAGGGCAGGCAGTGTATCTACAACAATTTATGAAAAAGGCCTCTTATTATCATTGTACAACACAAACAGTCAATTTCGCAGTCAAAATATCTCCGAAAAAATATAGATTGGATAAGCGCATGCATGTAGATGCTATAACTCTTGCCGCGGTCGCCAGTGAATGGCGCACCTTACTGACGGGTGCCCGTATCGATAGCATTATTCAACCAACAGAACACGCCATTGCTCTCCAGTGCTACGCGCCTGCAATCCAGGGCGAAGGCGGTCAGGGTGGACGGAACTACTGGCTCTATATTTCTGCCCATCCCCAACTGGCACGAGCGCATCTTATCGCACTCAAGCCGCCCAGGATTGCCAGCGAACCGCCGCCATTTGTCATGCTACTGCGCAAATATCTCGAAGGCGCGCGTATCGAAACCATTGCCCAGCCGCGCTGGGAGCGCGTGCTGGAACTTACCGCCGGTCATCGGATCAGCCCTGAGAGCAATGAGCGCGTTCGTTACAGTCTCATCATCGAGATCATGGGGCGTCTTAGCAATATCATCTTGTGCGACGAACGCGACCTCATCCTTGGCAGCCTGAAACGCGTTGGACCAGAAATCAATCGCTACCGGACTATTGCCGCCAATGTCCAGTATGTACCGCCGCCACCCCAACAGCGCACCCTGGCCGGTCAAACAATGCCAAAGCTCGAACCGACCACAGTGGATGCGGCCCAATTGGAACTCTGTGCAAAAGACAAAGTACCCGTTGAGCTCACCTCCCCGGAGAAGGCCCGCAAACGACCTCCAGAGCCACCAAAACTGTGGCAACTACTAACCAGGCACCTCCTGGGTTTCAGCCCTCTCATCGCCCGTGAAGTTGTTTATCGCACCACTGGAAATGCCGAAACACTGGTAGAAAATGTCGAAACCACAATAACCACACTGTGGGAAGAGTTGGCCCGGAATGTGCGTGAACTATCAAGCCTGTATGACAACCATCACTGGCAACCACAACTTGTAGAGCGCCTGGAGAGCCTGGGCCTTGCGGAGCAAGCTACTCCTCTAGCCTTTGCTCCCTATGTGCTAGAGCAATACGCCAACGTGCCGGGAGTGCGCGTACGCCAATCGCCATCCATGAATGTCCTGCTCGACGACTACTACGCTCGTACCGAGTGGCGCGACGCCATGGAAAGTGTGCGCGCACCGGTACGCAAGGTCTTGCAAACTCAGCGCGACCGGTCCCGGCGCAAGGCCGAACTCCTGCAACAGCAACTGGCGGCCTCTGAAGAAGCGGCGCGTTATCGTCTCGAGGCAGAACTGCTCTTAGCCCATCAGAACGAAGTCCAGCGGGGTCAGACCAGCGTCACCCTCCACAACTTTTTTGAGGACGAAACCAGAAGTGACCAGTCTGATGTCACCATGTCGCTTGATCCACGCTTTGACGCCGTGGGCAACGCCAATCGCCTCTTCAACAAATATCACAAACTGCGCCGCGCCCTTACCCTTGTCCCTGCCCAGATCGAGCAAAACGCTACCGAACTGGCCACCATAGAACAATTGCTTGCCGATCTCATGCTTGCCGAAACGCCAGCTGAAGTAGTCCTTGTCAAAGCCGAAGTACAGGCGGCTGGCTACATGCGTAGCGGCATGCACGGCGCCTCCAAACAGCAAGAGAAGAAACCCCAAAAGTCTCCTAAAAAAGGCAAAGGTGGCAAACAAGCCAAAGGTAAACCTGCCCCGCCGGGTGGTGGCCTTCCTCTGCACGTGCAGAGCCGTGACGGCTTCACCATACTCATTGGCAAGAACAGTCGCCAGAACGAAGAAGTTACCTTCCACCAGGCCGCAGCCAACGATATCTGGCTCCATGCTCGTGGCGTCCCAGGCGCTCATGTTATTATCAAAGCCGCCGGACGCGAAATCCCTCGCGGCGCCATCGAACAGGCCGCCAGCCTCGCAGCCTACTACAGCCAGGCCCGGGGTACCACCACTGCCCCTGTCGACTATACCCTGCAACGCCACGTCCGCCACATGAAAGGTGGTGGCCCCGGCATGGTCATCTATGAACGGGAACGAACTATTTATGTGGCGCCTGAAAATCCTTATTCACGATAGGAGAGAATGCATGTCCCGTATCGAGGTTAAGAAAGCACGCACCCCCTTGAGCCGCAGAGAATGGCTTATTATCTCAGCATCATTTGTTATCAGTTTACTGGCTGGCGTTCTCACGGAGGTGCATGCGAATGCCGTCCTTGTCTTTGTCGTGGCAGCGGGGGCGCTCTCTCTTCTCGCGGCACTGGTGGGGCAGGCGACAGATCAGATCGGCGCACGCCTTGGATCAGGTGCAACCGGTGTCTTACAATCCGCCCTCGGCAACTTACCCGAACTCTTTGTCGGCATCTTTGCCTTGCGTGCCGGGCTCATCGACGTTGTTCAGGCTGCCCTGGTCGGCTCTATCCTGGGCAACAGCCTCTTCGTGCTCGGTCTCGCCTTCTTTGTCGGAGGCATGCGCCATGGTACCCAGCGTTTTGCCTCTGGAGCGCCTCGGACGATAGCGATGCTTACCCTGCTTGCTGTTGCGGCACTGGTGGTGCCAACCCTTATTCACCAGTTACACACCCCTGCAGCCGGACATGAACAAGGATTTAGTATTGCCAGCGCGGTCATTCTCCTGACGGTATTTGTCGCGAGCATCCCTGGTTCTCTGAAAGGTGGCACACCAGGCCTGTCTGAAGAGCAGGCAGTATCTCAGCATTCCTGGCCGATCTGGCTGGCAATAGTGCTGTTACTGGGTGCAGGCGTGGGAGCGGCTCTGGTCTCGAATTGGTTTGTAACGGCTTTGACGCCGGCTATCACATTCCTGCACATCTCCCCTGCTTTGACCGGTTTTGTTATCGTGGCGCTGGCCGGCAATGCAGTGGAGAATGTGGTTGGCATCCAATTCGCCGCCCGCAATCAAGCAGACTTTGCGATCAGCGTCATTCTGAACAGTTCGCTCCAGGTAGCCTTAGGCCTTACAGCCATTTTGACAACATTCATTACCTCTGATGGTGAATCGACATGGCTTGAAGGGCTGGTGCTCATCGGGTTATATGGCATTATTGCGGTTTCGTTCTGGTGGGGCTAGCTTATTTCCTTATCCCCTTTCCCTTGACGATCCAATCCCCATCTCCTCTCTATATTTGGTCACGGTCCTTCTCGCCACCGGCATCCCCCTGGCCTGCATCAACCTGGCTAACTCTTCATCACTCAGCCGTCTCCTGGGCTCCTCCAGGGCAATCAGTTCGCGCAAGACGTCTTTCAAACTGAGCGAACTATCAAAAAAGTCTGACATAGGTATCAGTCGCCCATTAGGGAGCAGCGCATATTTATTGGCCGTAGCCCGGCTAACCGTTCCCTCGTCCAGATTCAAGCGCGTGGCCACCTCGGCACGCGTCAGAGGGCGCATGTAGCGCACCCCTCGCTCTAAAAATTCGCGCTGGTAATCCGCCACCAGTTCGACCACCCGCTTGAGCGTACGCCAACGCCGCTGTATACAATCAATAAAGAACCTGGCTCGATCACTGTGCTGATGCATGTAGCGCTGTACTTCGGCATTGCCCCCCCCACTCATAGAACTGGCAGACCCGGCTGCATCCGTGCTAATGGAAAAGTGATAGCGTTTCTCCTCGATAAGCTCTACTTCAAAACCTGTCTCACCTTTGCGTATAATCACGTCGGGGCGCACATACGTCGTGTCGCTGCCTAACCTGGTATAACTCGGTAACTGGCTGTTTTCCCTATAGGTGTGCGCCGGAAATGGATAAAGTGAGCTGCGGATATAGAGGCCGGCCTGGCGAACTTCCTGCTCAGGCACCTTCAGTTCGCGGGCGATTTCAGCAAACTGGCTACGACCAAGGCGCTCTAAATAGCAATCTATCAACGTAAAAGCCAACGGGTGCGGCGTTTCTTGTTCGCTTAGTGCCTCTAATTGTATCAAGAGACATTCACGCAAGTTGCGTGCCCCAATGCCCAGCGGTTCCAATGTTTGTAACTGGTTTAAAACATACTCAACTCGCTCTATTGGCACCTGAAGGTGGCCGGAGATCTCATCAAGACTGATCTCCAGGTAACCACGTTCATTGAGGTTGCCCACCAGTTGCTCGGCAACCGGCTGATCCTCGGGTGGAACAAGGGCCTCCAGTTGTCGCAGGAGTATCTCTACCAGGGTTTCCCCGGTGGGAATACTCGCCAGCATATCAAATTCATCGTCGTGGTCAATCTCTGCAAAGCCATAGTTATCGAAATCGTATAATTGTTGATGGGTGCTCCCCAGGCGATCTACTGTAATCTCATAGTTGATGGAGACTTCTCCGGCAGTCAATGTGAGTTGTGCAGATTGACCACAGGTACTACACTTTTGCCCATACATGCGCGTACCACAAAAGTGACAGATAGGGTGCTCATCTACTTCAAGCGCGGGGTTTTCTACCTGCTCTGAACTTACTGCCCGCTCCAATTCATCTAATGAGAGTTGGAGAATGGCGCTCGATGTAATGAGCTTTGGAGTGACACGTAAAACCTGGTCTGGCCTTTGTCTTGGTTCCAGTTGCATCTTCCCCTCCTATCTATCACTTCCCCATTGTGTTGTCAAATCCAGCCACGGCTCGTGAGGGCAACGTGAGCAGCTTCTTGCTCCGCCGTTTGTTTATTACGGCCATGCCCTCGACCAGCCACCTGATCACCCAACATCACTTCCACGGTAAATTCCCGGTTGTGGGATGGCCCCTCCTGGCTTACCAGTCGATAGGATGGTGTGATACCCTCATGCGCCTGGGCAAGTTCCTGGAAAAGCGATTTATCATCTTTGAACAGGCGTTTCTTGACAATATTCAGCGCGATGGGCTCCAGGCGATGGATTAAGAAGCGTTGTACCGCCTCTATGCCCTGGTCAAGATAGATGGCCCCCAGTACCGCCTCAAACGCGGAGGCCAGCACCCGTTTCCCCCCACCGCTGTGCTGTTCGCCTTTGCCCATGCGCATGAAATTGCCCAGCTGGATTTCTTGCGCAAAATTCGCCAGCGTCTCCGTCCTCACCAGGATGGCTCGTACATCGGTCAATTCTCCCTCGGTCAAATTGGGAAAGGTACGGTAGAGAAAATCTGTGCTCACAAATGCAAGAATGGAGTCGCCCAGAAACTCCAATCGCTCGTTAGAATGTTGTCCTTCACCGGCTGTTTCGTAGATATACGAGCGATGGGTCAGCGCCATATGTAACAATGCCGGGTCATGGAAAGAAATACCCAGTGCTTTTTCCAGCGATTCACGCACTATATCCACTACATCACCTCCAGCCACAGGTTGGACTCATCCTGTACCCGTCCGGTAACCTCGCCGATACGCCAGAACCTGACTTCAGGAGCCAGGGCTGCGAGTGCTGGCCAACAAGCTGGATCAATGACCGCAAAAAGTCCACCCGATGTTTGTGGGTCCCATAATAGCTCGCTATCAATTTTATCCAGTCGCTCGTCGATGCGCACATGTGGAGCAAGATATGTTGCGTTGCGATATGCTCCGCCGGTAATATGGCCCTGCTCCGCGTAGTGTCGTGCATTAGGCAGTAATGGCAGCGCATCAAACTCGAAACGCATGCCCGTCATACTCTGCGCAGCCATCTCCCAGGCATGACCGAGTAGACCAAAACCCGTGATATCGGTGACCGCGTGAACACTGGCTCCTGCCTCTAGAAGTGCCTGGCTTGCCTTACGGTTCAACTGCATCATCGATGTTATGGCAGCATGCAGGTCGCTCTCTGCTACTTCCTGGCGTTTATGCGCCGTGGTAATCAACCCTGTTCCAAGTGGCTTGCTGAGGATGAGAAGATCGCCCGGCTGGGCTCCACCTTTGGTCAGGATGCGCTGTGGATGCACCATTCCAGTGACGGCAAGACCATACTTGGGCTCCTTATCGGTAACTGTATGCCCGCCTGCAATGACTCCTCCTGCCTGTGCGACGATATCCGCGCCTCCCTGCAAAATCTCGCTGAGAATCGCATAATCCAGGTCATCGGGCCAGGCAACCAGGTTAATTGCCATCAGAACCTGACCTCCCATCGCATATACATCGCTCAATGCGTTGGCAGCGGCAATCGCTCCAAATACATATGGGTCATCAACGACCGGTGGAAAGAAATCCGCTGTACTAATGACGGCCTGTGCATCGTTCACACGATACACAGCCGCGTCATCGGCAGCATTGATTCCGACCAGAAGCTCTGCTGGAACAGCTTGTATTGTCAGTGGACGCAGAACCTGCGCCAGGGCCCCGGGGCCCATTTTCGACGCTCAACCAGCGCAGCTGGCAAGCGTTGTCAGGCGAATCTGCCGGCCTGTAGTCATAAATATTCCTCGTGAACGTAGACATTACTAATTCGAACCAGATGTTGAGTAGTAACCTCATTGTAGCCTGTTTTTACTTAAGGCGTCAATCAGGAAAAAGGGGAGTTTTGAGGTTTTGCAAGGACTCTTGTTCAGCAGGCAATTGAGGCGTTGATTTTTTTGAAATGAAGGCCAGTCAAGGAATGGGTAGGAACGAAAAGTTACTCGCCCTTTTCAAGATATTGAATGGCCTCAAAGCTTAACTCGGCATCACCAGCCTCGATACTTTCCAGGAGTTGATTCACATTGGCAAAACCAGCAACGGGAAAGGTGGGAAGTGGTTGATTCGTCAAATATGCCAGTGAGAGGACCGGTATGGAAAGCGATAATTCCTCAGATACCCTTTGAAGCCGGTGTAATCGCCCAGTGTTCTCTCTATTGGAATACATTTTTCGCAACTGATCTGAAAGAGATGTGGGATCATTGCTGGCTTTGGAGAAAAAGCCATGAGCTTGTGATGTATAAGCGACGATGGCGAGACCAGTTTTCCGGTGAAAATCTAGCGTCTGATCATCCATGGGCGCGACTGCGCTGTCTTCTATTGCATCTCGATTAGGAACGGCGTAGCTCCACATGCACTGATTGCCAACAAAGCCAGCAAGGCCATGTTCAGTTGCGTATTGCATGGCCTCTTCTATACGCTCCACCCGCCAGTTAGAACATCCGAAATAGCGGATTTTTCCTTGCTCCCGCCGGTGGTCGAGGCAGGTACCATGCTGGCTGAAGTCTTACCGGAATTACGAAGCGAGCTAGGTCCGGCGCGAGTGGTTGCGCCGGCGACGCATGACACCGGCTCGGCAGTCGTCTCAACGCCTGTTACGTCGCCAGTCGGCTGGGGATATATTAGCTCGGGTACCTGGTCGCTGGTTGGGGTGGAGCTCCAGCATCCAGTCATGACGCCAGAGGCGATGGCCGCCAATTTCACCAACGAGGGGGGAGTCTTCGGTACGACCCGCTTCCTCAAGAATGTCATGGGACTGTGGCTCCTGCAAGAATGCCAGCGAAGCTTCGCGCGAACTGGTCATGTCACTGACTATGACACGTTGCTGGCAGATGTGGATGCTGTCCCTGCATTCGCCGCACTCGTCGATCCGGACGATCCCCGTTTCCTGGCCCCGGAAGATATGCCAACAGCTATCAATACCTATCTGTTAGAATATGGGCAAGCGCCGCTTGTGGCCCCGGCAGCGTTCGCACGATGCATTATGGAAAGCCTGGTGTTGCGCTATTGCGAGGTGTTTCACCAGATTAACGAATTGACAGGTGCTATAATGAATGGAGTGCATGTGCTGGGTGGCGGTGCACGCAACACACGGCTCAACCAGTGGCTGGCCGATGCACTAGAGGTGCCGGTGATCGCTGGACCATACGAGGCGACGGCGCAAGGTAATACGCTTATGCAGCTGGTGGGTTTGGGTGAACTGCACAGCCTGGCAGAGGTGCATGCCATCGCACAGAACGTGCCCACGCGCGTCTTTTCGCCTCGGACCACGCACCTGGCTGGCTGGAATGAGGCGGCGCAACGCTTCAGTGCGACAACCATCAAGTGATTTCGCGGAAAGGAGTAGCTAATGCGAGTTGCCCTCTTCATTACCTGCTTCAACGACACCCTGTTTCCCAATGTCGGCATCGCCACCACCCAGTTGCTGGAACGGCTGGGTCTCACGGTAGACTTTCCCGAGGCGCAGACCTGCTGCGGACAGATGCACTTCAACACGGGCTATCAGCGCGAGTCTATCCCACTGGTACGCCACTTCGTCGAGGTCTTTCGGGATGCAGAGATCATCGTAGCTCCCTCAGCATCATGCGTTGGCATGGTGCGCGACCTCTACTCCAAGGCCGCCGCGCTCTCTGGCGACGCTGCACTCATTGAAGCCGTCGACCAACTCACCCCACGCGTCTACGAACTCTCGGAGTTCCTGGTCAAACGTCTGGACGTTACTGATGTGGGAGCTTACTTTCCGCACCGTGTCACCTATCATCCTACCTGCCACAGTCTGCGCGTGCTGCACGTTGGCGATGCACCTTTGCGGCTGCTGCGTGCGGTCAAAGGGATTGACCTGGTTGAACTTCCCGATGCTCGCGAGTGCTGCGGCTTCGGAGGTACTTTTGCCGTTAAAAACGCCGATACCTCGTTGGCCATGCTTAGCGACAAGATGCGCTGCGTGCTGGATACTGGTGCCGAGGTGCTGTGCTCAGCGGACACGTCCTGCTTGTTACATATTGGTGGAGGCCTGCACCGGCAGCGTGCCGGTGTGACGACGGTCCACCTGGCCGAAATTCTGGCCAATACAGAAAGCGAGGCCCTGTGATGGCGTCCAAAGCCCTGCCTATGTTCCCTCAGGCTGCCAAAACCGCGCTATCTAACAGCCAGTTGCGCCGTAACCTGGGGAAAGCGACCACAACCATCCGCGCGAAACGCGCCGCTGTCGTCAGTGAACTGCCCGATTGGGAAGCCTTGCGCTCCGCCGGCTCGTCAATCAAAGCGCGTACCATGCGCCACCTCGATGAATACCTGCTGCAACTCGAAACAGCTGTCCAGCATGCTGGAGGACAGGTCCACTGGGCGCGTGATGCTGCTGAAGCCAATCGCATCATCACAGAGCTGGTCCAGGCAACCGGTGCGGACCAGGTGGTGAAGGTCAAGTCCCTCACTACCGACGAAATTCACCTCAACAAGGCGCTGGCGGCGGCTGGCATTCGCGCTATTGAGACCGACCTTGCCGAACTGATTATCCAGCTTGCAGGCGAAACGTCCTCTCATATCCTGGTCCCTGCCATCCACAAGAATCGCAGCGAGATTCGCGACCTCTTCCGCCACACCATCGCCAGAGGCCAGGACCTCACTGACGATCCCCAGCAGCTCGCTGCCGCGGCGCGGCGCTACCTGCGCGAGCAGTTCCTCTCCGCCCAGGTGGCCGTGAGCGGTGCGAACTTCGCCATTGCCGAGACCGGGACGATTTGTGTGGCCGAGAGCGAAGGCAATGGGCGCATGTGCCTGACATTGCCCCGGACCCTCATCACCGTAATGGGTATCGAGAAAGTTCTGCCCACGTTTCAGGACCTCGCCATCTTCCTGCAACTCCTGCCGCGCAGCTCGACCGGCGAACGAATGAACCCCTACACCAGCTTGTGGACAGGGGTAACGCAGGGAGATGGTCCGCAAACCTTCCACCTGGTCCTGCTGGATAACGGGCGCACCAATGTTCTTGCTGACGATGTAGGACGTCAAACGCTGCACTGCATTCGTTGCAGCGCCTGCCTCAATATCTGCCCGGTCTATTCCCGCACTGGTGGGCACGCTTATGGCTCGGTCTATCCCGGCCCCATTGGTGCCATTCTCACCCCGCAGCTGGTGGGAGTGAAGCAGGCCAAAAGCTTGCCCTATGCATCGACCCTGTGTGGGGCGTGCTACGAGGTCTGCCCGGTCAAGATCAACATCCCCGAGGTCCTGCTGCACTTGCGCGGGAAGGTGACACGGCTGGCATCCCCTCTCGACCCCGAGGCGCTGGCGATGCGGGAGTTGGCCCGCATCTTCGCCAGCCCCAAACGATACGAGCAGGCTCAGCAACTGGCGCGAAGTGGGCAGCGGCTATTCATACATGGAGGAGTGATTGACCACCTGCCGGGGATGCTGGCGGGGTGGTCGACAGCGCGCGATCTAGCACCGATTCCCAGACAGAGTTTCCGCGACTGGTGGCGCGAGCGACAGAGAGGTGATCAGATATGAAGAAGAGCGCGAAAGACGTCATGCTGGCACGCATTCGTGCGGCCACCGCTAACGCGCCGGAACCACCCCCGGTCCCATACGACTTCCGTGAGCGCGATGAGCGGGACCGGGCCGCCATCCTGGAGGACTTCATCGAGCGGCTGGTTGATTATAAAGCGATTGTGACGCGTACGGAAGACGCCAGCCTGCCCCAGGCCGTCATGGATGCCTGCCAGCAACAGGGCATTATCCAACTCGTCGTTCCGGCCGATTTGCCTTCCAGGTGGATTCCATCCGGGATCAAGGTGCTGAGGGACGATCCGCCGTTGACCATTGCCCAACTGGATGAAAGCTCCGGTGTGCTCACCGGTTGTGCTATCGCCATTGCCCAAACAGGGACCATCATCCTGGATGGCGGCGCGACTCAGGGACGGCGGGCGCTGTCGCTGATCCCCGACCGGCATCTGTGTGTTGTGCGCGCAGAGCAGGTAGTGGGATTGGTTCCCGAGGCCATTGCGAGGCTGGTGGAACGGGCAACGCATCCTATTACCCTGATCTCGGGCCCGTCGGCAACCAGCGATATCGAACTCAGCCGCGTGGAGGGTGTGCATGGTCCACGTACGCTTTACGTCTTCGTCGTGAGTGATCGTTGAGACAGACAGAAATGTTTGACCGGCGCCAGGGATAGGTAGAGTTGGACTTGCCTTCTCTAATATGATACTCTAACAAGGTGGGTTTGAGTAAGACAGGCAATCACGAGCTGCAAAGCTCGAGGAAAGTCCGAACTCCATAGAGCAGGATGCTGGCTAACGGCCAGTGAGGGTGACCTCAAGGAAAGTGCCACAGAAACATACCGCCCGGCCGACCCTATAGGCGCCTATCGGTCGGGTAAGGGCGAAA
>WNGM01001057.1_pt1 | contig 25113 bp, 23 predicted proteins | sample 5400571 | NCBI WGS metagenome assembly WNGM01 (sample SAMN13153378, study PRJNA577476) | soil metagenome | isolation source: 100 cm soil or saprolite under Garry oak tree replicate 2 | place: USA:California | collected 2016-06-15 | reverse complement strand
ACCGATGAGATCGTCAGCCCGCTGGTGCAGGGCCGGCTGCAGAAGCTGCTGGTGGACGAAGGGTCGGAAGTGAAGGCGGGGCAACTGATCGGTGAGATCGACCCAACCGAACTCAAAACGGTGCGAGATTCGGCGACACAAAATATCCGCACACTGCAGGCCCGGTTGCTGCAGGCGAATACCACGCTGGCCATGAATGACCGGCAGACCGCGGCGGCAGTGCAGCAGGCGGAAGCCTCGCTGACGGCCGCTCGTGCCCAACTGGAACAAGCGAAAGCTACCCTAGCCCTGAATGAAGTCACCTACAAACGCAATCAAGGACTATTTCAAGGCGGGGCCATTGCCGCGCAGGACCGCGACACGGCCGAGTCCAACTATCTTGCTTCGCAGGCGAACGTGAAAGCGCTCGAGGAACAGATCAAGGCGGCCGAGGCGCAACTCGAGGCGGCGCGAGCCAATCGCCAGCAAGTGGACGTACAGCAGGCCGACATAGCCGCCACGCGGGCGCAATTGGCGCAGGCCTCGGCGCAACGCGATCAGGCAGATACGCAACTGGGCTACACGAAAATTGATGCACCCATCAGCGGCATCGTCTCGGTTCGCGTGGCTCGCCAAGGCGAGGTGGTGCAAGCCGGAGGGCCCGTCGTCACCGTCCTGGACGTAGACCACTTGTGGGTGCAGGCCGACGTGGAAGAGACTTACATCGACCAGATCGGTTTTGGGCAAAAGCTACAGGTGCGGTTGCCCTCCGGCAATACCATCGAGGGAACCGTCTTTTTCAAAGGCGTGGAAAGCGATTTCGCCACGCAGCGAGACGTCAGCCGGACCAAACGCGATATTAAAGCGTTCACCATCAAAGTTGCCGTTTCCAATCAGGACCGGCGCCTGTTCGCAGGGATGACCGCATACGTGCTGCTGCCCCAGCCTGCGAGCGAGCGCCGTTGGTTCCACTTCTAGCGGAAAAGGACGCCGTGATGCTGGCGATCGAAGTGGATGGGTTGACGAAACGCTTCGGCACCTTCGTGGCCGTGGACCACGTTCATTTCACCGTGGAAGAGGGCGAAATCTTTGGCTTGTTGGGACCGAACGGCGCGGGGAAAACAACGTTGATTCGCATGCTCACCACGCTCACACCCCCTACGGAAGGCTCGGCGCGCGTGGCCGGACATGACGTGCGAAGAGACGCGGACGGGGTGCGCAATTCCATCGGCGTCATTCCCCAGGCGCTCACTTCCGATCCGGAATTGACCGCGGAAGAAAATCTGTTGATTCACGCCAAGCTCTATGGAGTGCCCGCCAACCGGCGCACCAAGCTCATCCGCGACCTGCTGGAAGCCGTGGACCTGACGCGATTCGCCAAGGCCCTGGTGGGAACATTCTCCGGCGGCATGCGCCGGCGCCTGGAGATTGCGCGCGGCCTGGTGCACTCGCCGAAGATTCTCTTTCTCGACGAGCCGACCACGGGGCTCGATCCGGTCTCGCGAACCAACGTCTGGGAGATGATCGACAAGCTGCAGGAGAGCTCGCACTTAACGATCCTGCTGACGACACACTATATGGACGAGGCGGACAAGCTTTGCGATCGCATCGCCATCGTGGACCACGGCAAACTGGCGGCATTGGATACGCCGACGCAGTTGAAGGACAGCATTCCCGGCAACGACGTGGTGGAGGCGGAGTTTGCCCATGAGCCGCCCCATTGGCAAGAGACGCTGAAGGCCTTGCCGAAGGTGGTTAGCGTAACGGAGCGCGACGGAGTAACGCACATCTCCTCGCACAGCGGTCCGGACACGGTGGGCGCCCTGATGGAGGCCGCGCGCAAGGCTGGCGTCACCGTGAAACGCGTCACCGTGCAGGGCACGACGCTGGACGACGTTTTTCTGCACTACACCGGGCGCCAACTCCGCGACGAAGTAGGGGCCGGAGCGCGGCTGGACATCAAGCATTTATACAAATGAGGGCACCTGTACAAATGAGGCCTGACCAGCAGGAGCGACGGAGATGAAGCTTTATCGAGTGCAGGCCATCATCGAACGCGACATGCGCAAGTTTTTCCGCAGTCCCGCGTTGATGATGACCTCCATGGTCTTCCCGCTGATGCAGCTCATCGTCCTGGGCTATGCCTTCGGCGGGAAAATCAAAAACGTGCGCCTGGCCCTGGTGGACGAGGACCGCAGCGCCGAATCCCGGGTTCTGCGCGGACGGCTGAACGCGATTGTCCAGGGCCCGCAAACCTTCCGCACCTCCGAATACCGCAATCTGCCCGACGCCATGACCGATCTGCGGGCCGGCTTCGTGAAGGCTGTTCTGGACATTCCGCCGGACTTCTCCGAGCGCGTGCTGCGCAATGAAAAGCCGCGGCTGGCCTTCATCGAAGACAACACGGACAACTTTACGGCCAGCGGGATTTTGGAACGCATCCAAGAGATTCAGACCAGTCTGAACGGGCCGGTGTTGCCGCCTTTGCAGCCCGGAGAATCGCTGGCAGCCAGCATGAGCGGAATGTTCAGCCCCGAGCGGCTGCCGGGAAAAATCGAAATCCAAACCGTGGAAGTCTATCCCTATATCGAATACATCAAGTATCTGCTGGCGGGATCCATCTCCATTTCGATTTTCGTGGTGGCCATGATCGGCGGCGGCATCGTCTTCATCGACGACAAAGCGCGCGGGCTGCACGAAGGCTATCTGGCGACGCCTTTGAGCAAAGCGGATCTCGTCCTGGGCCTGGTCTCTTCCGGCGCCATCAAGGGGCTGATGGCCGGATTCACCATCACCATCATCGGCGGCTTGATCGCCGGCATCGAGCGGCTGTGGGACCCGGTGCGGCTGGTGTATCTGGTGATCGTCCTGGGGGTAACGGCGCTGGCGATGATCAGCTTCATGTTTTTGCTGATGGTCCGAGTGAGCGATCCGCTCGTGCCGCGCGCCATCTTCGGCGTGCTCAATACCCTGCTCTACTTTCCTTCGGGGGCCATTTACCCGACAGAGGGATTTCCCGTGTGGCTGAGATGGATCTCCGTGATCGATCCATTCACTTACGCCGTGCACGCGCTGCCGTGCACGCGCTGAAGAATCTTTTGCTCAAGAATACCGGCTTCGAGGGGATCTATCTGGATGTGGGAATTCTGTCCGCATTCGCTATCGTTCTCATCAGCGGATGTATCGCGCTCTTCAAGCGCCAGATCTAGCGCGGCCATTTCCATAAATATCGCAGCGACCAGAAAGGCATGGCCAAGGCAAATGAACAAACTCGCAAAGTTCACAGCCCGAATGGGCAGTTACGCGGCGACATGGGCATTCGCACTGTGCCTATTGACCGGCTCGGCTTACGCGCAATTCGGCGCGGCAGCCGCTCAGCCGCAGCAAGGTTCGCAGGCGAATCCGCTGCCGCTTTCCGGACGCAGCGGCGCGAGTGGCGGGGTGGCAGCAACTCAGACGGCCATACCGGGAACCACCACGAGCGTGAATACACTGAATCCCACCATTCAAGTTTCCGGGGCTTACTCGGGAAGTGCCAACAGCACGGCGACGAGGCCTTTTTCCGGCAAACTCTCTCTCCAAGAGGCCGTGGAGCGAGCCATCGAGTACAACCTTGGAGCCGTAGGCATGATGCAAGCGGTGCGTCAGGTCCACGGCCAAACCAGGGTTGCGCGCAGTGCCTTGCTTCCGAATGTGAACGGAGACTTTTCAGAAACAGACGAAAGCGTGAACCTGGCCGCGCTGGGCGTGCGTTTCGGCTTCCCGGGCTTCAGCATACCGACGGTGGTGGGGCCATTCAATTACATGGACCTGCGCGCGCGCCTCACGCAGACGGTGGCCGATTTTACCGCGCTGAATAATTACCGTGCCGCTCAGGAGAGTTTGCGTGCCACGCAACTCTCAGCGCAGGATGCCCGCGACCTGGTGGTCCTGGCAACGGGCGGCGCTTACCTGCAAGTGATCGCGGCGAAGGCGCGCGTGCAGTCCGCGCAGGCGCAACTCGAGACGGCCAACGCCGTTTTCCAGCAGACGCAGATGCAGCTTCAGTTCGGCAAAGTCCCGCAGATTGACGTGAATCGCAGCCAGGTGGAGGTCCTGACGCGACAACAGCGCCTGGTTTCCTTGCAAAATGACGTTGCCAAACAAAAAATCAATCTGGCGCGTCTCACGGGCCTGCCGCCAAACGAGCGGTACGACATCTCCGATGAGGTTCCCTTCGCAGCGGCGCCGGCAATCAGCCTGGAAGACGCGGTGAAGCAAGCCTTGGACCAGCGTGCCGACTTGAAAGCGGCGGAGGCCCAGGTGCGCGCGGCGGAACGCGCGCTCACCGCGGCGCGCGATGAACGCTATCCCACGCTTTCCGTCAGCGCCGATTATGGGGAGATCGGAACCAATCCCGGGCAGGCGCACGCGACGTTTACGGCCGTAGCCACGCTTACCGTGCCGATCTGGCGAGGCGGCCGCGCCGCGGGAGACATCGAAGAAGCCGACGCGGCGCTGCAGCAGCGCCGGGCAGAACTGGAAGATCAGAAAAGCCAGATCGAAAGCGAAGTGCGCAACGCGTATCTGGATTTGCAGGCCGCCTCGAGCCAGGTGCAAGTGGCTCAACAGAATCTGGAAGTCACGCGACAGACGCTGGCGCAAGAGCGGCAGCGCTTGGAGGCCGGCGTGAGCAATGACGTGGTGGTCACGCAAGCACAGGAATCCGTGGCCAGCGCGGAACTTGATTACATCAACAGCGTCTTTGCGCACAACGTGGCCAAACTGAGCCTGGCGCGCGGCATCGGCAATGCGCCGCAGAGCTTGCGCCAATTCCTGAAGTTTCCGTGATTGCCTTTTGATCGCCAAGGAAGAAGCAGATCCCTCGGCCTTTGTTACGCGCCAAAAGCGCCGTGATTGCCACGGCCTTTTGGCGCCCGACAACCCCAATTGCAAAGTCGCTTGGGATGACAGCTCTAGGAGCGTTCAATACGAATCGAGTTCACTTCCCGCTGCTGGCAAGGTCCGCCTTCGATGCCGCTTCGTCCTTATGCGGCGTAATCTTATCGGGATCGATGCGCACCATGAGGTAGGTGATGTGATCGTCGATTTTGGTAAACCAGTGCCCAGTGCCTGCGGGAATGATGACCACGTCGCCGGCCTTGAGTTGATGCGTGACGCCATCACGAATCGAGGCAGAATTGCTGCCGGGCCCGTTTAACATCTTGACGGCGCGATCGTCGGCCGGTCTCCGCTTCGTGCCCACGAGATCCGGTCCGGTGACGAGCGTTGCCGAGCCGTCGATGACGTGATAGACCTCGCTCACCTGGTCGTGCTCGGCGACGGAATCGGGCGCCGCGGCCGTAAGTTTGCCGCGATAGACGAGACCGACGTCGACATTGGTCTTCCCAGCGTCAACGGCGCGAATCTGCTGATCAATCAATTTGTCGGCGATGGCCCTCTTCGCATAGGCCTGAATTTCCTGATTCGGAATGTAGGTAGCAGGACACTTGTTGCAGGTAGGCCGGACATCCTGTGCCGCGAGTACGGAGGACGCAAGCAGAAGCATGAGACCGCCGAGCGTTGCTTTGAACATGTTGATCTCCTTCCCGTCAGGCCGGTGGCAGAGGATTGTAGCGCACGTCCGGTCCAGCCGGCAGCAAAAGCAACAGGGTATGCAGCGCCATGCAGCGCAGGTCTTCGATTCTCTTCCCGGGCTCGCAGCACCCGCCCGGCGCCACGGCGTCATACGTTGTAAGCCGGGCGATCTGCCCCGCGCTGACCATGCGGGAACGCCTTCAAAGGCGTGAAGCCCACGGCTGCGTCGAGCGACAGAAACATCACTTCCTTCTGATCCGCAGGCGTATTCTGAATTATGCTTACAGTTCGCCCTGGTGTGCCGGCGCGAGCCGGATTGAATGCATTCGCAGGCAAATGTCGCCATGACAAATCGGTTGCTGACTGTCACGCACCTGAACGTCGGCTTCGAGAATCGTGAAGTCATTCATGACTTGAGCTTCGAGGTGCAGGAGGGCGATTGCGTCGCGATTATAGGACCGAACGGCGCTGGAAAGACCGTTCTGCTCAAAGCGCTGCTAAAGCTGATTCCCTATCGCGGAGAGATTCGCTGGAGCCCTGAGGCTCGGCTGGGATACGTTCCGCAGAAGGTTGCGGCGGACCGGCAGTTACCCCTCAGCGCGAAGGACCTGCTCACCGCAAAAGCCAGATTCCTAAACTTGCCGGCGACGGAATTGCGGGAGGTTTCAGCCGAGCTTAGTCTCACGAATGAGCTTCTAGGCACCAGCATCGGGGCCTTATCGGGAGGGCAATTTCAAAAAGTGTTGATTGCCTTTGCCCTTTTGGGAAGGCCGAACGTATTGCTTTTTGACGAGCCGACGGCCAGCCTCGACGAACTCACGGAAGAACGCATCTACGAACTGCTGCACTCGTTGCAAAAAGACCGCGGGATGACGATTCTGCTGGTGTCGCATGACCTGAGCATCGTCTTTCGAAATGCGAACATGGTCCTGTGCCTGAGCAAAGGCAAGACGTGCATGGGTCCGCCCAAGGAGATTCTCACACCGGCGATGCTGCAGGAGTTGTACGCCTCACCACCGCAATACTATCAACATGTCCACGAGCGCGAGCGAGAGCGCGATTCGCGAATCGCGGAGGAGCGCGAAAAATGGTGAGGGACCAGGGCCTGCTGCTCGTGCTTGCGCTGTTCTTTTCGCTGGCTGCCGGCCTGGTGGGATGTATCGCGCTGATGAGACGCATGCTTCTCGCAGGCGACGTGATCTCGCATTTGGCGCTCCCTGGACTCGGACTCGCTTTTGCTTTCAAACTAAATCCGCTGATGGGCGGCGCCGCGACGTTGTTTCTGGGGACGTTCCTGGTTTGGCAGCTTCAGAAAAAGACCGGCTTGGCCACCGAAGCCGCCATAGGCGTGGTCTTTGCGGCAGCCCTGGCCATCGGAGCTGCCGTTACGCCGAGGGAGGACCTGGCCCAATCTCTCTTCGGCCAGTTAGAAAGGATTTCGCTGACCGGCTTTTTTCTAGGTTCGGCCGCCATCTTATTTGTAATCCTGTGCATTTTTCTCCTGAGGGATCAATTGTCGCTCAGCATTTTCTCCGCAGACCTGGCCGCCGCGACCGGCGTGCGTATCGCCCGCCTCGACCTCTACTTTCTCCTCCTTTTCAGCCTGACGGTGCTCGTAGGACTTCGCTTCATGGGCGCGCTGCTGGCCAGCGCCTTGATCATCGTGCCTTCAGCGACGGCCCGGCAGCTAACGAATAAGCTCTCGCGCTTCTTTCTTCTCGCCGTAGTGGCTGGCCTGCTGTCGGTGACGGCAGGGTTTCTTTTGAATGCTTTGGTATTCCAATTCTCTACCGCCGGACCCACGATCGCGGTCCTCTCGGCGGTGCTATTTAGCTTAAGTCTGCTCGGGAGGGCGAGATGAAAAGCGATGCGCGCCTAAGCTGTTTTGCCGCGGGCGCGCCCGCTGTGCAGCGTCGCGATTCCGGCGCTCCAAGACTCGAAAGCAACTTCGCAAAAACCGGTTCGCTTCATCAATTCCACAAGCTCACTCGGATCTGGAAAACGCGCCACCGATTCCGGCAGATAGCTGTAGGCTTGCGCGTGGCCTGAAACCACAGCGCCCACCGCCGGAAGCACGCGCTTAAAATAGAAGTTGAAAAGATGGCGGAAGAGCGCGCCGCGCGGTTCCGCGAATTCGAGAATTGCCAGCGAGCCGCCGGGTGCGAGGATACGCCGCAATTCACGGAGTCCGGCCGCGTAGTTCGCCAGGTTGCGGAATCCAAAGGCGGTGGCCACCAGATCGAACGTAGCGCCGGGAAAAGGAAGCGACAGTGCATCCGCTTCCAGGAATTCGAGCCTGCGACGAGCACCCCCGGCGGCCTTTTCCCGCGCGCGCACGAGCATAGGGTGAGCAAAATCCGCGCCCACCAGCGAGGCGGGTTCGGAACTGGCGGAAGTGATCGGCGCGTTCGCCAGAGCCAGCGCGAGGTCTCCTGTCCCACAGCAGACGTCGAGAACGCGGGCGTCAGGTCGCGCGAGGATGTGCGCAAAGCGGCGCGCCAAGCGCTTCCGCCACATTACATCGAAGCGCAGAGAGAGAAGATGATTCAGCAGGTCGTAACGCGGCGCGATGCGGCTAAACATTTCCCGCACCTCACGCGAGGCGGCGGTCTCGTCGTGGGTTCCTGACGGACGCGTGCCGGACAAGCGGGCGCGACTGGAACCGGGTGGGTTCATGGTCGGATTATGTTTGCCGGCCGAGATGGCCGAGCACTTCAACCACCAGCTTAGGCGCAACGGGGCCAAAGGTTTCGGCGCTGCCGATTTTGCGGCTCAAGACCAAGCGCAACTTGCCCCCGCGCGTCTTCTTATCCGCATGCATGATCTTCAGCAGTCGCGAGAGTGTTGTGTTTGGTAAAGCAGGAAGCGGACCGAGACGGCGCACGAGTCGCTCAATTCGGGCGGCGCTCTCGGGCGCCAGCAGGCCCATGCGTGCGGCCAGCCGGGATGCGGCAATCATTCCCCAACCGACGGCTTCACCGTGCAGATACTGGCGATAGGCCGTGGCCGTTTCAAAGGCATGGGCGAAAGTATGGCCGAAATTGAGGATTTCGCGCAGCCCGGATTCGCGTTCATCGCGGCTGACCACTTTAGCCTTGGCCTGAATGCAGCGAGGGATCACGAAATCGAGAGCTTTGGCGTCGCGATTCGCGAGCGCCTGGAGTGAATTTTCGAGAAACGCAAACAGGCGCTCGTCCGCGATCACCCCGTATTTAATTACTTCGTACAATCCCGAGCGGAACTCCCGAGGAGGCAGCGTCGAGAGCGTCACACGATCCGCGAGCACAAGGCGGGGAGAGTAAAACGCGCCAACCAGGTTCTTCCCTTCCGGCAGATTGACACCGGTCTTGCCGCCGATGGCGCTATCGACCTGCGCGACAACCGTTGTGGGTATGTGGACAAGCCCGACGCCGCGCAGGTAGCTGGCGGCGACAAATCCGGCTACGTCTCCGACAACGCCTCCGCCCGCGGCAACGAGCAGCGCGCGACGATCCGCGCCGGCCCGGATTAATTCCCTGCAGACGCGCTCGACCGTGGAAATGTTCTTGGATTCTTCGCGATCATCGAAAATGATCGTGCGGCGCAGGCCGGCGTTTCGCAATGCGCGTTCGAGCTTGCGGCGCCAATGCCGGGCTACGCGGGGCGAGCAAAGCAAAAAGACACCGGTATTCTTGCCGAGGGATTTGATTCGGTGCCCGGCGCCGGACAACGCGCCTGCGCCATAAACGACTTCGTAGCGGCCGTTTTCCGAATCTATGGCAACGCGCCGCGGACTCACGGAAGCTGGGCGGCGCCGGGGCGAGCAAACTTTTGCTCGAGCTGCGGGACGACCGCGATCAAGACGTGGCCCACAACGGCCAGGCTTCCGGGGCTGAGCTTGTCGAGCGTGTCTTGCGGGGTGTGCCAATACGGGATTTCCAGATCAATGATGTCCACGGAAGCGACGCTGCGTCGAACAAAAGGTATGTGGTCATCTTCGACGGCGGTTGCATTGGAAACAAAAATATCGCCGTATCCGAGCCGTGAGGCCGTGGACCAAACGAGGTCGGTAAGCCAGGAGGTCGAATTCGTATCGCGCTTGATGCGCAGGTCCCGGCTGCCAATCATATCCACCAACAGCACCGCCTTGGTGCGCGAGAGATCGCCGGAAAGCGCCATGCGGGCAGCCAGTTCGCGGCTGCCATAAGTGTTGTCGGGATCGTGCCATTGCAGGTTAAAAGCTTCTTCACCATCCAGAAAGGCGATCCATGTCGTAACCGCATTCTTTCGCGGGCACAGCAGCCGCGCCAGTTCGATCATCACTCCAGTAGACGAACCGCTATCATCGGCGCCAACGAAATTCGGCAGGCGCTTGGTGTCGTAGTGCGTGAGGAAGAGCACAATGCCGGGAGAGGTCCCCGGAATTTTGACCAGAACATTTCTCATCTCCAGGTCGCCGAGCGGCGTCGGAGTATGGAAAGCCTCCGGGTCGACGGGGCAGCCGAACGCCTTGAGCTGCCCGATGATGTAATCCTGAGCGCGATGATTGCCCTCGGTTCCGGCAGTGCGGGGGCCGATGGCTACTAGATCGGCGACGTGCTGAAAGGCCAGAAGGCCATCAAAGCCGCCGGTTTTGTCAGCTGGCGGAGCGGTTTGCTGCGGCTGAGGAGCAGAAGCGGGCGCCGCCGCAGCTTCGCTGGTGGCCTCAGTTGTGACGGCGCCCTTGCCGCCGCATGCGGCAAGGAAAAGCGAAGCCACAAAGAGAACCAGTATCCGTAGATGAAAAAGCTGCTTGGGCACGCTAGGCGGCTCCTTGGCGAGCGATCGCTTCGGCACGGCGCTTTCTGCGCACCACCGCGGCCGAAACGCCGATGCTCAGAAAGTAGAGCACGATCATGGGGGCCATAAAAACCAACATCGTGATTGCGTCAGGAGTGGGCGTAATGACCGCAGCCAGGATAGCAATGAGCAAGATGGCATAGCGGAAGTTTTTCCAAAGGAACTGCGGCGTCACGATGCCGAAGAGCGACAGCAAAAATGCCAGCACCGGCAGTTCGAAGACGATGCCGACGCCGAGGAGCACGTTCAGGACGAGATCGAAATATTCGTTCACGCTAATCAGCGGAGTAAACGGGCCGCCGGTCTGAAAATTCACCAGAAACTTCAGCAAATACGGCAGGATTACGTAATAAGCAAACGCGATCCCGCATAGAAACAGGGCTACCGATGAGATCACAAAGCCCGCGACGGCCTTTTTCTCATTCCGATAGAGCCCCGGCGCAACAAAGAGCCAAACCTGATAGAGAACATACGGCGAGGCAATCACAATCCCCAGGTACAGCCCCAAGGTAATGACTTGATAGAGATAACCGGCGGGATGCGTAAAAATCAGTTTGTCCTGCAGCTTCGCGGCGCGCAGCGCATCGACCATCGGGCGGGCGACGAATTCGAGGAAATGCTTGGCGACGTAGATGCCGATAAACGTGCCCGCGACGATGGCCCCGCAAGCGTGGATCAGGCGCGTGCGCAACTCGGTAAGATGTTCGAAAAACGACATCTTGCCGCCGTCTTCGGATTCAAGACGGCTAGGCGGGCTGGGATTCGCCATCGGCGGGTTTCTCGGGAACGGTGGCCGGCGCCGGAGCCGCTGGCACCGGGGCCGCTGGCGCCGCATCCGCCGGCGCCGCGGCCGCTGGTGGCGAGGCTTCCGCGGGCACGGCCCCCAGCAGTTCCGGATCGGTGGGTCGGTAAGGCGACGCTTCGGGCGTGCCCATTTGCTGCACTCGAGTGTGCCGCTCCATCTCGCGCATTTCATCTTCGATTTGTATACGGAAATCAGTGGTAATGCGGCGGAAATCCGCCATGACCTTACCCAGGACACGCGCCACCTGAGGAAGCTTCTCCGGGCCTAGCACAATCAAGGCGATGAGGAAAATGACGACGAGATGAGGGATGCTGAGCATGCACTCGCTGTGAAGCCAAACTCAGCCTGAGAGCGTCCAAGCAGTAGTCGCACTGGTCAGGCGTTCCCGGCCGAAAAGAGGCTCTACGTCTGCATCATAGAGTAGCCCCGGAGGGGTGTCAAATCGGTTAAGAAAATCATGCTATACTGTGCGCCGAAAGCGAGGTTGGGATGAAAGGCGAGAGGAGTGGGGCTCTGCTCGTGTTGGGCGTATTGGTCGTATCTGCCGCGCTTGGCGGGATCTACGGGCCGTCGGTCCGCGCGACGGTGGCGGGAACGACCGACCTGCAGGAGTCCATAAAGAATTTCACCAAGGTGCTCTCGGCCGTCCAGCAGGAGTACGCGCTTCCGGTAGATACCGACCATGCTCTTTACGATGGAGCCATTCCTGGACTGCTGCGGGTGCTCGATCCGCATTCCACGTTTTTCGATCCGCGCCAGTACGCGCTCTTGCGCGAAGACCAGCGCGGTAAATACTACGGCGTAGGGATGAACGTTGGTCCGCAGGAAAACCACACCGTGGTTCTCGCTCCCATGCCGGGCTCGCCCGCCGCAAAAGCAGGCATTCGACCCGGCGACATCATTCAAAGTGTGGACGGCAAATCGTGCGAAGGGCTGACCACTTCCGAGGTCGCCGATTTGCTGAAAGGGCCGAAGGGGACCGTGGTCCACGTGAACATGGCGCGGGAAGGTTATTCCCAGCCGCTCAGCTTCACGATCACGCGGGATGAAATTCCGAAGCACTCGGTGGATGTGGCTTTTCAGGTGCGCCCTGGAACCGGCTACGTGCGGCTTTCCGCATTCAACGAAGAGACCGATACGGAACTTGCGGCGGCACTGAAGCAGCTCGACCTTGCCAATCTCGATGGATTGATTCTGGACCTGCGGGGCAATCCCGGAGGATTGCTGAACGAAGCGGTTTCGGTCTCCGACATGTTCCTGGATAAGAATCAGCTCATCGTGTCGCACCACGGGCGGGCTTCGCAGGAACGGCGCTATTACGCAGTTCGCGGCAATCGCGGAGTGCAGGTGCCGCTCGTCGTCCTGGTCAATGGCGGTTCCGCTTCCGCTTCTGAAATCGTGACCGGGGCCGTGCAGGATCACGATCGCGGGCTGGTGGTTGGCGAACAAACCTTCGGCAAGGGACTGGTACAAACAGTATCGCCTCTCAGTGAGAATACCGGGCTCGCGCTTACGACGGCCCGCTACTACACACCGAGCGGCCGGTTGATTCAGCGCGATTACAAAGACGTATCACTTTATGATTACCTCTACAATCACAAGAATCCGCAACCAACCGAAGTCAAACTGACCGACGGAGGCCGGCAGGTGTATGGCGGCGGGGGCATCACCCCGGACGTGGTGGTCAGCGAGCCAAAACTCAACGATTTCGAGCAACTGCTTTTGCGGCGCGATATTTTCTTCCCCTACCAAGGCCAGGGAGGCGTGGGCAGCTTCACGACTTATTTCCTGGGAACGAAGCCGGAGATCAGCAAGAATTTCGTGGTGACTGATAGCGTGCTGGCGCTCTTCCGCCGCGATCTGGACAAGGAAAAAATCTCCTATAGCGATGCCGACATGGAGCAGAACCTCGACTGGATCAAGCGCGAGATCAAGAAAGAAGTTTTCATGTCCGTATTTGGCCTTCCGGCTGGCTTCGAGGTAGATCTGCAGGATGATCCGCAGGTCCTTCGAGCCATCGAATCGATTCCGCCCGCCCGCGCGCTGTATCAGAACGTGCGCAAGGTGATGGCGCAACGCACCCTGGGCCAGCCCCTGCAATAATCCGGAAAAATTCCTCGCGCATAGCGGTTTTGGCGCGGCTGCGAGAGGCGCTAGCACCGTTCCAACTAAGTTTGACTATCCACGGCCAGCTAGATAGCCTTTGCCGGACACCCTTTGCTTAGGCTCATCAAGTTGGAACGGCGCTAGCGGTGTCTCAGCAAAGCTCGTGTGGTTGGCCGCCGGGCGCGCTTGGTGTATAACGGCGGAACGCCGAGCTCAAATGCCCGGCCGACGGGAGGAGGAAACCGTGAAATATCTGCTTTCGTCAGCAGTTGTCGTCGCGCTTTTGCTCGGCAATGCAGGCGTCGCGCGCGCCCAGACTGAAATCACTCTCCTGGCGCCGGGCCCCATGGGCAGGGAAACGATGGACAAGTTAATCGCGGGGTTCGAGAGCAAAACAGGCGACAAGGTCAAGGTGACCTACGGCCAGGGCAGCAGGGATACCCCGCCCTATGGAACCAGGCAGTTGGTGGCGCGCGGGCAGGCTTTGGACGTATCCATCATATTTGCACCCTACCCGCAAGCGGTCGCCTCGGGCAACGTCGACCCGAAAACCGCAACAACGCTGGCGAGACTTGTTCTGGGAGTCACCGTGAAAAAGGGCGCGCCCAAGCCGGACATCGCCACACCCGCGGCGGTGAAGCGGACGCTGCTGGCGGCGAAGTCCATCGTGATTGTGGACCCCGCGCAGGGGACCCTCGGAGGCGAGGCCATGGATGCCCTCAAGAAGCTCGGCCTCGCCGAGCAAGTGAAGCCGAAAATGAAGATTGTCGAAGGCAGCCAGGAAGCGGAGGCGGCGGTCGCCAAAGGTGAGGTCGAGCTTTTTTTGGGTCCCCAGGTCAGCGATACCCTCCGCGACGGCGTTGATCTTGTCGGGGGCCTGCCGAGGGGAGTTTCGACTCCGGTTGATGCTGTGGGGTTCGTTTCCACGAAGGCGAAAGATCCCAAAGCCGCCAAGGCGCTCTTGCAATACCTCAAATCACCCGAGGCGGAAGCGGCCTACAAAGCAGCCAGGATGGAACCGGCGCACTGAGCCGTTGCCCTAGTAATTGCGCGGACTTGCGCCCAGGCTTGGGCGTTCTTTCTATTTCTTAACGCCGGTCGCCGCATCCTCATCGGCGGGACTACCGACGAGCTTCATATACTCAATGGCCTCGGACGGGATGCACATATACTCGTTAGAAAAGGGGACCGCAACCTTGGGGTTGTCCTGGCCGGCAATCCACCTGTAGTCGGCCTTGGCGATCACAAAAGGCGCGGTGTAGTAGGCCGGATCGTCCAATGTTTCGGTTACAGTCAAGTGGTTGTGGTCGGTACGCGTGTAGCGTTCGATCACGTGCGCATCGATGCTATGTGGATAGCCGCGGCGGTCGACCCAGGTTTTGTCGTCCATGCCCACGGTATCCACAACCAGTGTGTTGTTTCCCTCCCAGTGGCCCACCGAATATCCGAAATACATGGTGGAGGGCCCGCCCGTGTGGCCTACGTTCTTGGGGAGCGGCCGACCGTCCGTCCAGACTTCGCGCCAAACTTTTGCGTAGTTTTCCAGGATCACGATGCGATCAGGCATGGTGGCGAACCCAATTTCTCTTATTTCGTTATTGACGATGCGCGGCATGCCGAGCGGGTCACATGTTTTCCAGGGGTCGTTTGACGTCGCGCTAAACGGATCTGGGATATTGAGCTTTAATTTCGCTTGCCCTTCAGCCGTCATGGGCGGAATCCGGTTGTTCAGTTCCGGTTCGCCGGGCCCTAGCCAAGTCCCATTGAGATCGTGCACAGGCGCCGGCCCCCCGGTGTCTTCGCCTGGTTTGGGCGGGTGGTTCTGATTCGCAGGCTCCTGGGCCGCTGCAACCACGGACCAGACCGCGAAAAGTGCGAGCAGACCAGCCGTTGAGTACTTGGAAAGAAGTTTCATTTCAGCACTCCCGTTGCGGCTCTTACTCTTTGTTGGTCGTCTTACGCCCGTCGGGGCGGCAAGCTGCCGATTCATCTCCGCCGGGGCCGAACTCCTTATCGCACTGGGATGGCCGATCACCTTCCAGTTCCCCACTGCCGAATACCGTGCCATTGGCGAGCACCACCTTGCCCGTACGCCCGATATGCGCGCCATTCTTGACCTGATACATGTAAACGGTGATTACGTCCCCAGGCTGAACTGCATTCTTGGTCCAGCCCGTGGTGCTAACCGCGGAGGCCGCACCCCCTTCCACAACCCAATGTTCGATGTTCCCCTTATCATCCTTTACATCAAACAAAACTAAGGTGTGGGGGTTGCCCCAATTGACTTTTGTAACGGTGGCGTTCTTCAAGACGACTAGCTTAGTGTTGTCGTACGCCGCACTCCCGTGATGCGCGAAGATCGGACTGCAAAGCGCCAGGAGACCCACAACCAAGGCCAAAGACGTTAGTAGCTTAGCTTTCATGTGACGCTCCTCTGGACAGACTACCGCCAATGCTAACTCCGTGTACCATATTTTCGATAGCACCACAATTAAGGATTTTCCCAGGCCGCTGCCTCATCCAACCGCGGTCCCCGTGCACGACAACCAAAGTAAGGACCGCGATCCGCCTCTGTTGCCGCCGACTTCCACATGGATGGAAAAAGTGTGGTTGCAATAGGCGCCCTTGGTGTATAAGCACGGCCAAGATCCGAAAGCGGAATGCCCTGCCTATGACCAGGAGGATTCCATGAAACACATGAGATATTTGTTTTCAGCGCTCTTTGGCGTCGCGCTTGTGTTCGGCATTTCAGCGAGCGCGGCGGCCCAGAATGAAATCACACTTCTGGCGCCCACGATCGCCCGGAAGCCGATCGATACGATCCTTGCGAACTTCCAGGCTAAAACAAGCTACAAGGTAAAAGTGACTTACGTCAATGGCGTGGCCACCCGGCAATCGGTGGCCAAGGGCCAGGCGCTGGACGTGTCACTGATCATCGCGCCCTTTCCGGGAGCAATCGCCTCCGGAACCATCATGGTCAGCAGTGCGACACCCATTGCGAGCTTTCTCACAGGAGTCGCCGTGCCGAAGGGCGCGCCCAAGCCCGACATCTCCACGCCCGCAGCAGTCAAAAAAGCACTCCTCGCGGCCAAGTCCATCGGATATGAAGACCCCGATTTCACGGTCGCCGGCGAGGGACCCATGGAGGCGATCAATAAGCTCGGAATCGCCGACCAGATCGCCACGAAGAGCAAAGTCATGCTTGGGCCCGGGGGCGCAGGCATCTCGCCGACCGCCACGGCCGGAGCGGTCACCACGTATCAGCGGCTCGAAAGCGGAGACATCGACATCGGCATGCTTCTTCTTAGTGACGAACTTCCCTACAAGGACAAATTCGACATCGTAGGAGTTCTGCCAAGGAAGATTTGTACGCCCACGCCGATGGTGGGATTCATCGCCACACACGCGAGCGATCCCGCAGGCGCCAAAGCGCTCCTGCAATACTTGGCGTCACCGGACGCAGAGGCGATCTTTAAAGAAGCGGGGCTCGAGCCGCATAGCTGAGCACCCCTAGAGAAGTAGTCGCAAGGAGCGCGCGGCGCTAACCGGCGCGCTTGAAGTGCTCCGTGGTAGTGCGCGGCGCGACCTTCATGGTTTTCATCTTCTTGATGTACTCGGGGTGCGTCGTTTCCGCACCGCCCAAGGCGGCCTCCGGAGGCAGCCCGTACTCCACCGCGAAGTTGCTAAGAACATCGTTCTTGCCCGGCAGGAAATTGGGCACGCTCCCCGCCGGCAGGATGGTTCCGTCTGGAATGATTTCGCAAGGGAATGGAGGGATCACCTGGTCGGGAGCATAAACCCAGCTGTACTCGCGAATGTAAGGCTCGGTCAAATACGCCGGATCGTTAATTATGAAGGTGATATTCAGATAATTCCCGTAGCGGTGGATGCGCGTCGTCACCGTGGCCTTGGCGCTGCGGGGAACACCGGTGCGGGTGAGATACGCTTCCTTCAGATGGTCGGTTGTGTATACCAGGGTGTTTCCTTCCCAATGCCCGGTAGAAAATCCCGACCATTTGTGGGCCGCATTCGGGGAAGGGTGTGCACGACCATCGGTATAGATCACTTGCTCTGGCTCCTGCCAGGACACGTGCAGGCGATAGCCAACTTGTTGCCTGGTTTCACTATCCAACTCTCTGGTAATCAACAGCTGCGAAACGGAAACACGCAACCCTATGTCGATGGGGTGCGGCCTGCACTCGTTTTCCGGAAGATCAATCTGATCCGGATGCCAACTCTCCGCTCTCAGCCGCCCCGCTTCATTGAGTGGAATTCCGGTATAGTCGCCCACATCCACCCCGTCGTTGTAAACCCTTGGCGACCACTCGCCGGTTATATCCGCCTGGGCCCGGGCCGGCCGCGCCGGCAGCACCACGAGCACGAGCAGAAGAAACCACGGGGCCTTCCTTTTCCAGTTGATGTTTGCGAATCTCATGCTCTCACCTCCCAAGAGATCGAATCAGCGCGGTTCGTTGGCCCGACATGGCGTGGGATCCCACCCGGAATTGTCCGGAATCTTCTTGAAATGCGCATGCGTGAAGAGAGGCTCGATGAGGTATTGAGGATCGCTAACCACGCTCGTCACCGTCAGCCAGGTGTTGCCACTATACGGGTCTGAAAAGGTATCGAAGTCTTCTTCCAACGTCGCGTTGGCGCTGTAAGGAATGCCGTTTTTCTGCACGTATCCGGGACGCAAACGGGTGGTAACCACCTTGAGATAGTCTGCCTGCCTCAACACTCTTCCTGGTACGAGCCTGCCGGCTGCATCTTGTATGGGTCCACCCTGGCCGTCACGCGTGTCAATGTTTTCGTCTCCCTCCCAGGAAGCCACCGAGAATCCTTGCCAGGTGGGCGCTTCACTCTGGGGTGCTGAGCCCCCGAAATGAAACAGACGCGTCTGGGTCCCAGAATCTATATCCATGCGCAGCGTGCCGTCATCTTGCCAATAAATGTGCAGGCGCCCCGGAACTTGCATGATAGCGGGCGCAGCATACGACTTGCATTCATTGCCGGACGCCTGATCTTTGGCGGGGTCCCAAGTATCCGCGACTCTGCGGCCTTCGGGGTTGAGCGGAACATACTGATAATCATTCTTGTCCGGCACCATCATACGGTAGCGCCACAATTCGGTGACGATCGATACCCAATACCCGGTCAAATCCTGCGGGGCTGCCGCCCGTGGCGTTTTGGCGGCCGGGGCTTGGGCACTGGCCGGGGATTGGTTACCGGCCCGGCCCTGAGCACCCAGCCGACCCGCAAGCACCAGCACCAATGCGGCCGCAAACATGGATATTCGGCCAGCTCGCCCCAGCGCAATTCGGCAGTGCATTTTCATTTTCGTCTCTCGGGCAACGACTACCAGCTATCGAACGACGCCTTCCCACTTGAAACCGTCGGAGGGCCGCTCCACTTTCTGCATTTGCATTCTATGATTTTCACCCGCAGCGCGCCCGGGGTGGCCCGTAACGATGACCTTATCGCCAGGCCGGAGCGTACTGCTGGTCAAGCCGTTCTCGGTCAATTGCGCAGGCGCGGCCCACTCCACGACCCACATCTGCATCTCTCCTTTTTCGTCCGGGGCCTCGACCCTGACGTAGGAGTGCGGATTGCGCCACAGGAATTCTTTCAATGTTCCTTCGATCTTCATGGTTTTGTCGCGGTCATAAGTCGAGTAAAAGGCATGGTGAGCGAGCATCTGACTGGCGCCCAGCGCTACAAACGTTATGAGCCCCAGCAAAACGAGCCATCTATTTTTCATAACCATCTCCTGATAGACATCAGAGAATTCTTACCCCAAAGCCGGGACGGCCGCTGCTGAATTCTGCTAGTGCCGTTCCAACTAGTGCCGTTCCAACTTGTCTCGCCAAAGAATGCCTGTCCGCGACCTTGGACCGAACGAAACTTGTATCCCGACCGGTCCCCGTTCGGGGACAGGTTCGGTTTCGTTCGGCCCTTCTTGAACTTTTGCGTCGTCAGGGCGAAGCACTTGGCCCAAATAGTTGGAACGGCACTAGTTCGTTCCATGGCTTACGTTAGTGTCTGATTTGCCGCTGAGACTCTTATAGGCGGCCTCCACAAACATATCCGTCGTCCAGTTGCCCGTAGCGCCGCCATAAATCGGATCGTAGTCCCGGGTCGGCCGGGCGGCCTTCACCTGCTCGAGCGTCATACCTCTTTTAATCATGTCCCGCAGGCGGTCCCGAACGATGGTGACCATTTGCTGGTACACATCCAAATCGGCCACATCACAAAGCCGTCCATGCCCGGGGATGATCATCGTGCCGCCTTCCTGGTGGTCCGCCGGAATGGCCATCTGCTTCAGGCGATTCAGGCCCTCGAGCACTCCCGGAAGGCTCCCTCCACTCTTCAAGTCGATGATGGGGTATTCCGTGGGATCGAAAATATCACCGGTGCTGATCACATCGGAATGCCGGAAAAATACGATGCTGTTCCCGTCGGTGGTTCCCGGTTGATGAAATATCTGAATCCCCTCACCATTGAAATAGAGGTTCTTCTCGGGTACCGAATACGTGTCGTTCGGCCAGGCCTTTTCCGGCGTCGGAGCCGTCTGCCCGGTCGGTGCACTCATCCGGTCCAGAACCGTGTTAAACGCAACAATCATGACGCTCGCTTGCGAGGCTCGGTTGATGGCTAAGGGCCGGCCCGTCTTGGCCAAGTTCTCGTTACCGCCTACATGATCGCTTCTATCATCGGTGTTGATGATGTAGATGAGCGAGCCTTTGGATAACGGCCGGATGGCCGCCAGCACCTTGTCACTCATGGTTGCCAGACCGGTGTCCACCAGCAGGATCCCGTCCCTTCCTGCTTGCACTGTGATATTGCCGCCGGCGCCAGCAAGCATGCTGATGTTGCCTTGCACGGGCAGAACTTCGAGATCCCCGCTCTTGGCCTTCTGATCTTCTCTAGTAGTATCGGGCTTCGCAGCATCGGGCCTATTCGTATTCGGAGCGGCGTTCTGACCGCCGCGGTTTTGAGCTGCCTGTGGGTAGACCAACTGGGCTAGTCCCACTGCTCCAAGAAAAAGCAGGGTGGCCAGAATGCACATCGACCGCGGCCTTGATGAAAGAAAACCCATGTTCCTTCTCAATATCTCCCTACGTAACAGCGCAATTTCCCCCAGGAGAAGTGGCTTTTCTGACCGCATGATCTACTCCGCGCGAATCGAATGTCAAGATGATAGATTCCGGCCACAATTCGCTTAACCAAAAATGGGTAAAGTCAACCCCAACTTATCGCTTGACAAGCTCGGCAAAGGAGCGTAGAAACCGATCAACTGTCGGAGACGAACACACTAGCAAAAGGGCCACATCTCTTCTTGAATTTCCTAGTGTGCATCGCCAAGTGGTGAGCGATGAAGATTACTCCCGGCCCGCCTATCTGCCACAAATCTACGCATCTAAATTCATCACGTCTTTTTAACTATAGAACCGGACCGGGCGGAGCCAGCGGACGATGCGGCACCGACTGAGCTGGGAGCGTTCATAAGGGCCGAGCAGTTGCCATAGTGATTCTTTGGGCCAGCCGGGACCTCGGCTGGGGCCGTGGTTCCGGCTTAAGCAGTGTGCCTTTTTACAAGGAGGAGCCATGGTAAACCGAACAGGAAGAAGCCGGTTCGCGCTGCCGAAATTGGCAGCGTTTGTCATTACATTGGTTGGCTCGATCGCCTTGGGCAATGGCCCGGTTCACGCTCAAGGTTTCGCCGCGGCCATTACGGGCACCGTTAGCGACACTTCAGGAGCGGCGGTGCCGGGCGCGATGGTCACGGTCAAACACCTGGAGACCGGCTTGACGCGCGTGGCGGAGGCTGATGCTACGGGTAATTACAATATTGCATCGCTCCCGGTGGGGCAGTATGAGCTGACGGCGGAAAGAATGGGATTCCAGCGGGAAGTGCGGCGCGGAATTACCTTGGTGGTGGGTCAGGAAGCCGTGCTGAATTTGACGTTACAAGTGGGAAGCGTCGTGCAGCAAGTCACGGTGACCGAGGAGGCTCCCCTGGTGAACACCACGATGGCCTCTACTTCCGGGGTGATTACCGAAACCCAGGTAAAGGAGTTACCGCTGAACGGGCGCAGCTTCGATCAGCTTCTCACGCTGAACGTGGGCGTTTCCAATACCACCTCGAATACGCTCAACGGCGGCACTTGGAACATGTTCTCAGTGGCGGGGAAACGGCCGGAAACCAACCGGTTTATCCTTAACGGGATCGACTGGGTCGGCGGGGCCGCCACGGGGCAGTTCATCACGCCGTACGGAGCCAGCGGGAAGTTGCTCGGGGTGGAAGCGATGCGGGAATTCAATGTTCTCACCGATACCTATGGCGCGGAGTATGGGAAACGGGCCGGAGGGCAGATCAGCGTGGTGACCACCTCGGGGACGAATCAGTTGCACGGCGACGTGTTTGAGTATCTCCGCAACAGCGCCGTGGATGCGCGGGACTTCTTCGATCAAACCCCCAGCACCCCTCCGTTCAGGCGCAATCAATTCGGAGGAGCGCTGGGTGGCCCGCTCAAGAAGGACAAGCTGTTCCTGTTCGGGACCTACGAAGAGTTTCGGGAGCGGTTGGCGCGTCCCTATGACTCGATTGTGCCGGATGCGCAGGCTCGCCTGGGCAATCTGCCGTGCTACATCGTCAATAAGAGTGGGCCCAGTCCCACCAGTGCCTGCCCAAGTCCTGGCGCTTATGTCCCCGTTACGAATCTCAAGTCAGGGATGCTGCCTTACGCCAATGACTTCTGGCCGGCGCCCAGCGCTGGAGCAGAGCTGCTCGATCCTGTGAGCAAGCTGCCCGGCGGAACCGCTCACAGCTACAATAATCCCAAGCAGACGATCAACGAACATTTTGGCCTGGCGCGCTTTGACTACACAATCTCCAGCGCAGATTCCTTCTCCGCAAACTACACCAATGACAACGGGAACAGGAGACTTCCGTGGGGAGGAGGAGGCGGGGGAGATCCGAATTTCGTCAGTATCTCCGACCTGCACTCCCAAACACTCGGTTTACAAGAGACACATATTTTTTCCTCCGTCGTGAATGTCGCGACCTTTGGGTACGCCGGTACGTACGCCACCTTGGTAAACGCCCCCGCAGTGCCGATACCGGGGGACCTGGTGTTTCTTACCGGAGGTAATCCTGGCACCATTGTGATCGGCGGTGGGATAAGCGCGGCAGCCCAGTCCGCCGTCGCGGGCGTGCCCGGCAACAACCCGAATGTAGGCGTGAGACATTACTTCACTTATTCCGATGACGTGCACTACACGAGAAGCAAGCATTCGCTGAGCGCAGGAGGTTGGATTCAGCGGGTGCAACAAGGGCAGGCCGGCGTGGCTCTGTCATCGGCAGGCAACGTGGCCTATAAGGACATGCTGACATTCCTGCAGGACCAGCCGACCCAGGCGATCGTGACGCGGAATGCGCCCGGGCTTGGCTACCGATCACTCGAAGCAGCCTGGTATGTCCAGGATGAAATCAAGCTGCGGTCGAATCTTACTCTGCGTCTGGGGTTGCGGGACGAGATGACCAACGGGTGGAACGAGGCGTTTGGCCGGTGTACCAACTATTTCTATGATCCCGGCTTCGTGATTCAGACCAATCCCAACATCGGCAATTCCTGCCTACAGTCGAACAAGGCCAAACTCTTGTTGCAGCCGCGCGTGGGCCTGGCCTGGGACCCGACCGGCAGGGGAACCTGGTCGGTGCGGGCCAGCTTTGGAATCCACAACGACCTCCTGGATAACCTGGGTATCAGAGCCCAGCCCAATCCACCGTTTGCCGCCCGCGAGCAGCTAAACATAACGGGCAGCGATCCTGCCGCGAACGGAGTGCCCGGGTTCCTCCCGCTGCTTCCGCTCCAGAAGAATGTGGCACTCCCGCCCACTTGCAATGACCAATTGGTGGCGGCGAAGCAACTCTGCTCGATTTATCAACCCACCGGTTTCGATCCGAACATGCAGACCCCCACCGTGCAGATTTGGAGCTTGACGGTGGAACGCCAGCTGGCCAAAGACCTGATGCTCGAGGTGGGCTATATAGGCAGCCAGTCCTACCACACCAATCTCACGCTGGATGGCAACACGGCGGCGCCCGAGGTGTGCGCAAACCCCACAGACCCGCGTGGGTGCCCAAGCGGCGGAGTTCTCGCCGCAGTAAAAGACCCCGTTACCGGGGTCTTGGGTCCCCCGGGCTTCGTGCCTCCGGGAACAACCTACATGCCGTGGAAACCTCCGGTGGTAGTGGGCGGCGTCAAACTTGTGCAGCGCCCGAACCAGTACGTGTCCAACACTCAGTCATGGTTCGATGACGGTACCGCCAGCTACCATGCGCTGAATGTGTCGCTGGTCAAGCGCGCCACGCGCGGGCTCGCGTTCAAAGCGAATTACAGCTATTCGAAAGTGATGGATCTGAATTCGGCCATCCTGGCGCCTTCCGGCGAAAATGAGCCGCAGGATCTTTTCAGTCCCTACGGTCGGTCCCTGAACCGGGGCCCGGCGGCTTATAGCCTCAACCACCAGTTCAACGCGAACTTCAGCTATCAGTTGCCGTTTGGGAGCGGGCAGCGCTTCGCCAGCAGCTCCCGTGGGCTGGTGAACCAGTTGATCGGCGGCTGGCAATGGAACGGGATCGTCACCGCGCAGGACGGGTTCCCGTTCACGCCTCAGATCGGTTTCAATAACACCGGGACAGGCGACCAGAATGTGGCCGACGTACCCGACCGGAATCCGAACTTTACAGGGCCGGTGATTTTGGGGACGGTCGACCACTGGTTCGATCCAAACGCCTTCACGCTGCCGACTCCCGGGACCTTCGGGAACGTGTCGCGCGGAGCGTTCCGCGGGCCGGGTTTGGTTGACGTGGACACTTCATTTTTCAAACGGTTCAGAATCAGTGAGCAATGGACCGTGCAATTCCGAACGGAGATTTTCAATATTCTCAATCACCCCAATTTCGCGTACCCGAACCAGGTGGTTTTCACGGGTAACTCCTATAGCCCCTCGGCCGGGACGATCACGGCGGCGTCCACCACCTCGCGACAAATTCAGTTTGCGCTGAAGCTCATGTTTTGACGCAATCTAAGGCAGGAGGCGCGCTACAAGAATTAAGTTGGGCGTCTTGGTTGCCCGTTTGGTTTGCTCGCCGACATTCGGAGACTCGGCAACGGCCAGCCCAGTGCAATCCAGGGCGCTCCGCTATCCGAATAGACGCGGCCATTTTTAGAGTCACGGTTCTCCCTCGTACCTCGCTGGACTCCACTGCGTGCAAACAACTTGGCGAATGCCCAAAAGAACGGCACCGCCAACGCCGTTTCAAGGATCGGTTGCGTTTGCTGCGAGTTGCTTTGGCGCAAAGGGGCTCGGCCTGCACCGTGGGCAGCTAGCATTTCACTCCTACATTGAAACGGCGTAGCTTACACGTGAAGCGCGCGCCCTTCAAATTGGCCTCTCTTGGACTCGGTGTCCTCCTGGAGGGTTTCGTTCGCGGCTTCTTGGAACGATTCTCAGTAACTTTGAAGTCCGGCTTTCGCCTGAGAGGACTGCGATTTCCCTTCCTTCGAACCCCTCCGACCTCTGGTTCCGGAGACCAGCGCCAGAATGCTATGTTGATGATTCTTCTTGCTCAGTCTTGCACGGTAGTACACGGTTTTGTACGGTGTTCGGCGCTTAATGGACCCAAATCGGACCCAAGTTTTTGGGGTGAACCCCTAAGCTGGCACAGTTTTTTTTGACACAGCTTCCGCTTTCGTAAAAGCGTTCTTGTATCTTCTAGCAGGAGAAGGGGTCTGGGGAAGGGGACGGCATTTGAGTCTCCT
>WNGM01001472.1_pt1 | contig 25156 bp, 28 predicted proteins | sample 5400571 | NCBI WGS metagenome assembly WNGM01 (sample SAMN13153378, study PRJNA577476) | soil metagenome | isolation source: 100 cm soil or saprolite under Garry oak tree replicate 2 | place: USA:California | collected 2016-06-15 | reverse complement strand
TAGTCCAATTGCCACAGTGTCAACCGGATTCAGTTCTCGGGCTCGAGACCACACGATACCCAACGCGGCCGCGAAGAAAGCTGCCGTAGCAGCCAACCAGACCTGATTCTCCACAGTGGCAGGAAGGGAAAAATGAAGGACCGAGGGAAATACTGCATAGAGTAAGTTCATCATTGTGAAGCTCGACGTTCCAGCGCCAAACCCAGAAGATAGATTGAAGCCTAGAACAGATTCGAGATAACCTGGCAAGACGGCGGGCAACGCCAAGCCGAATGAGAGAATCGATACCGTTGTGATGATAATGGGAAGCGTCTTCGCGATTCCCCGCCGTTTGACCAGCCAAACGAATACCAAGGGGATCGCGAGAATAGGGTGAATTTTGAAGATTGTTGCTGTCGCGAGTAAAACGGAACCCAAAAAGTAGCGCTTTACGACCAGTGCGAAAACGGACGCCGCGAGAATCGGATAGCCAAGAACATCGCTGTTAAACCAGTAGTAGGGAGAGAGGCTGATCGATGGTAGAGCAAGAAAGAGGGCTGGAGGGACAAGGGCGGAGAGACCAGAAACCCCTCTCGCGCGTAAAGTGACGAATACCAAAAGCGCAACGAGAACATCCGCGACAAGACCCGTCATTCTAACATTTCGGGAAATTAGACCGATTGTGTCTGTGGCGAGAATTGTGTTGCCGGATGTTAGCCTGATAATGCCTCCTACCAGAGCTAATAGAAATGGCGGATACGGAGAGGCCCAAGGATTCGAGGTGTAAGGATTCTGTCCTGCTATCAGCATCATGCTCTTCGGGATGTCAGCACCCAACAGATCGCCGCCGCCGTCCGTGCGAAGGATCAATGCGAGCTTCTGGAACGTTGTTAGCGCTATTAGCCCGCTGAGGATCAACGGCGAGTAAGTAGTGGCCAGAACGTCAAGCGTAGTGAGGCTCGAGTGCCAGCGTGGTCTTAGAGACTCCAGCATTTTGCCTAGTCGAGCGCGTTCTAAGATGCTAAATAGCCTTTCAATCGAGAACGTTAAGACGAGTCCAAGGCCCACACAATGAATTTTGCTGACGGTTTCGTTCTCGCGCTAACAATAATTTTTCTGGCCTATTTCGCCTACGCGACTCCGATAATCATGGTTGGCATCTGGCGTTACAAGAAGCACGGGTTTGCTTCCGAAGAGCCAGGAGAAGATTGGGATCCACCCAACGTCTCAATACTCGTTCCGGTGAAGAACGAGGAAAAGGTGGTTGGAAGATTACTCGATGCACTTACTAGACTGGACTATCCTAGGGAGAATCTTGAGGTGATTGTCGTGGAAGATCAATCAAAGGACCGAACTCTAGAGATCTGTCAGGATTTTGCTAGACAGTACCCTAAACTTTGGATTCTCCAAATCAACCGGAGAGATCGTTGCCACATTTGACGCGGACGATATCCCCGAACCATTGGCGATCACCAAAGCTCTACGTTACTTTAGCGATGCAAAGGTAGGAGCGGTGCACGGTTACCATCGGACGCTTAACTTGCAGGAGAGCATTGTTGCGAGGTTGGCGGCATACGAGACATTTCTGTATAGGTTGGCGAATGATGGCAAATATGCTCTAAAATTGTTCGTGGCCTTCTCCGGCTCGAACACGTTCTTCCGACGAACGGCTCTGGAGCAAGTGGGAGCCTGGGACCCGAACTCGATCGTGGAAGACGCGGAGTTGGCGGTGAGGTTCGCGCGAGCGGGCATTCCGACCAGGCTGGCTCCCGTCGAGAGCTGGCAAGAAATGCCGGCAAAAGTCAAGAGCTTGTTGAAGCAACGTATCAGGTGGAGTGGAGGGAACATTCAGACAGGCTTGAAGCACTGGGACGCCTGGAGGTCCATGTCGCCCGTGAAAGCCTTCGACATGGAGGTGCTCATGATGAGCCCAATAATGGCAATCCTCGCCTTCGTAGGCTGGGCGCTCTTGGCTCTAGGCGTTGGCCACGTAGGGATTCCAGTCGCAGAACTCGTGCCTCTCCTCGTCGTGATGGGAGCACTGAACATCTTCTACTTCGGAACAATGCTAACTGTCGTAGTTGCCCAAGCCAAGACTGGGCTACTCTCATACCTTACCCTGATTCTGGCCACCTATCCTTATGCGACATTGCTCTCGGTGGCAAACTTCGTCGGCCTAATCTCTGTTCTTGTGCTCGGACGAAAGCTCTGGCTGAAGACAGAGAAGACAGGCTACATCGACTCGCCTACTCCAATTAGGTAGTTAAGGAATACCTGTGAATAGGCAGATCGAGAACCCCGATTATCATTCAGAATCAATGCAGCAATTACTGAATGGTCAGCTGGAACGAGTACGGAGAAGATGGAGCGCTGACTCCAATATCAAACTCACAGTCTATCCGAAACGTTGAGAGAATCGAGCTGGTGCTGTTCATGTACACTGGACCATAGGTTGTCGCAGAGCCCCCGTTCGGCGTCATCACCAGGGTCGCCTTGTAGCAAGTGTTAGTGCTCGTGGTCAAGGTCTCGTTCACCTGAGCATCGTAGACAAGATCCTGTTGCGTGATCCCGGTGTTGGCAACCGTGCCTCCTCCGAAAATGGTCGGGCTACCGCAGGATGTACCAACGGGAGGGGCACTGGAGCTAGCGACTAAGAAACCCTTGTCGACTGCGACGAGACTGTTTGTAACATTCAGCTCGCCGCCAATCTCGGCCTGGTATGTGGTCGAAGTGACGATGGAGGTGGCCGAAACAGCTACAATCAATAGGGCGAGCACAATCTTGCCGGATAGGTACCAAGTGAACGTTCTTCGTAGCCTGTTGCCAAACCTCGACGCCTTGTTCATGCCTGCACATCGGCTCTCCGAGTCTCAGACCCGTTTGAGTGTTCGGTACCTTCGAATAGCGCATGTGGGTAACAGTTCTGCTCAACAGATCCCAGGGCACGTGACCGTTCGGGAGAGGGTATCGGCCAAAGCTCTCACTTATGCGGCGTGAGGTCTGGTCGCTAAGACCCCCTATTTTCTAAAACATCAGCTGTCTGATAGCGATAGCTGGGGAAACAAACGATTCAGAGCGCAATCTGGGCTTAGATGGCTCGGGAAAAAAAGCGATTTGCCCAACGAATCTAGCGGTGATCTTGAAGCAACCTCCCAGATTCGAGATCAGGGCTCATAATGGGCGATTTTGGCCCGTATGGACTTTCCTTGAGAATTTGAAAGTAACCTGAATGGCGTAGTTGGCGCCGTTGTGGAAAAACAAAAGGCTTCCGGGCTCTCCCCGGAAACCCAGCTCAGACGCAAGATAGTCTAGGTTATGCTAATGTAGACTGTAACTGGGGACGTTAACGATGCAACGCCGGTGTCGACGTACGCGGTAATGGTTCCGTTGCTCGAAGCGTTTGGCCCGGTAAGGGTAAAGGTTGCAGTGACGAGGAGGGTGCCCGAGGGACCCGTCCCATGCCTTATAGTGACCGTCGCGGTGTGGGCAGTATTGTCGGTTAGAGTATCGGTGAAGGTGATCTGGTCGAACCAGTGACCCGCAACCAGGACGTTGTTAACGCTATTATTATTGCCAGACGCCGGAAACGTCGCTGAGGTGACTGCTGCTGCTGCGTTGGAGACGACACCTAGTCCATCGTCGGCCACCGTCATTGTCCCGGAGTTGGTGTGAAGAGTACCGAGTTCCCCGGTATTGCTGACCGGAGTTACCACAATAGTAGCTGCAAGAACTCCCGCAACCATTCCAAACATGGCGACGACGACCAATGCCAGTATGGGTACTTTCTTGTTTGTTGCTCTGCTTAGCTTGGCTCTTAGATTGCTCATTCTTCAATCCTTATTTCGACGAAGAGAATATCGCGAACGATAAGCCACACGTTACTAGCGTGGAGGCTCCACGGTAGCCTCCGTATGACCTGTGTGTGAGAGATTATTCGTCTTCTCTCTTTGCTCTGGGCCGGTACTTTGGCTTTCTTTGCCACTTCTTCAACAACCGCATAACGGGCGGGACTCTAGGATGATGACTGGACAGTTTCCTGAAGATGGACATTTTTCCTTCGTGATCGGGGGATAGATCTTCTGTTCCTAGACTCCACCGCTTAACGGATTTGAGGCCTCGCTCATCCGTTTCTTCTGTTAGCGCGAGTTCTTGCCCGGAGTGTTTGAGGAGGGTCGATTCTATTTGTCTGGCCGAGTCGAACTGTATCTTTCTCTCGACGAGTTCCATGTAGACCTGGTTTAGGAGCTCGTGATAGGGCATCGGTTCTCTGCTTTTTGAAAGGATTGAGAGGGCTGATCTTAGCATGGATCTCTCCTGTTTTGTCATCTTGGTTAGACCCCAATCAGGCTGGGTGCTGACGATGAGCTGTGGAGGAATGTCGCGGAAAGAAGATTCACTCTCAATGGCTTGTTCAAGCACGGGCGTCGCTTCGGGTTCTTGGGCATCTGATCCGGAAGGCGAGAGCGGTTTCTTGAATCGTAATTGTGTCTCCGGCTTCCCTGGAGCTCTGTAAATCGTTTCTGTATCCTCGACAGAGAAGCCTGTCCATGTGAGGAGCTTCTGAAATCGATCGCCTAACGTGGAGGCCCATGAGGGCAAGATGATGCTGATTATCCCGCCTGGCTGGACTGTGTGATAGATTTTTCCGAACGAATCGAGCAACTGGTCGTCTGTCGTGTTTTCAGGGTCTCGACTTAGAGGGTTTAGATCTCGGTCGGCTGTGGAGAGCCACGCGTGCCGGTAAGGAGGTATTAGGAAAAACTCTTTGACGCCGGGAATGGCGGTCGTGGCTAGTAGTCCTCGCTCCTGAAGCATCTTGAGGATTGTGCTGGCTCCCATTATTGTGAGGCTCAGTAGTCCGAGATAGAAGTCAAGGTTGAGCGAGGCTGTGAGGGATGGATTGAGGTATGTGTTGAGATCGGTTCCGAGGATTCTCCCTGGATACGACATTGTCCCGCTTGTAGGGGGATTCGCGCCGTAGGCCGCGACTAGTGCGGCCTGACCGGCGTGAACGAGGAGGAAGAGGCTGAAGAAGAGCTCTGTGAGACTTGCGAGGCTAAGCCACGCAGCGAGGGGACGCCACCAGGCTGTTGGCCGGAAGGACGATGCGAGCAATGCGCCGGAACATAGGATGAGCAGAACACGGGTGAGAGCGCCTAGGACGGACGCGAGTGGAATGGTTGCGGGAATACCCGTGGCGTCGATCTGAAGATAGAACGGGGAGACTTGGATTGACAACACGTGGCTGTTTGTCGGGCTTGTTAGTGTCCACCAGGGTTCATTGCTGAGTCCTAGAAAGCCGGCGACTAGACCTGCGATGAAACTCGGTAGATCAATTCTCTGGAGAAGCTTCTGATCAGAGTTCTGAGCTGCAGTCTCCGTGGTCTCTCACTGGTATTGATTGCCAAGACCCTAGCACGGCTAAGGGTCCTGTTGGCTCTATTCCCAGCTCGGCGCGCATAGGTCTCCCGTAACTGTTTTGGTTTCTGCGAAGTCCTTTGAACTGTAGACGCTCCACGTTAGTATTGGCATTGTCTAGCGTGGAGGATACACAGCAGAATTCAGCGCAGAACTCCTTGCAACAGGAAAACCTGTGGAGGCCTCGTTAAAGAAGACGATTCCCCGTGGAAAAAACGGGGCTCTATTGGGAGTTTATGCTTTCGGTCTGCGTCGTAGGTAGAAGAACCCGCCTATGCCTGCTAGTAGTCCGCCGAGTCCGAACATCACGGTTCCGACAGCGGCCAAAATTGGACTGATTATGACGGCGTTGCCCTGCCCGCCGCTAAGGTTGTACGCGGTGGCAAGAGGCCGCTGAGTACTGATCACCGGTCAGGAAACTGACAGATCCGGTGGAAAGCTGGAAGCAAGCGGTTTGAGTACTAGATCCGCGGTTTTGGTCTGTCGAATCATTTCCTTGGCAAGTCCCGATGTTCCCGGTCAGTGGACCATCCCATATTTCTATTGACCAAGTGTGGGACGGGCTAATTGAACTCACCGATGGTAAAGCGATTGCGATACTTGTGGAGGCTATTTGGTCGGTAGTCAGAGTCAGAATGCTAGCGTTTTGGTAGGAGCTCATCCAGTCGCCCTTGAACCCTACAGTTACGTTTCGTTGGTAGGCGGGGTTGTTGAAGGCGCTGGCCTGCAGAGTTACAGTTACAGTTATTGTGCTACCGCTTTGTGCGACGGTGCCAGATCCAACAGTCGGAGAGGAGAAGCCGGTGACGAGTATTTTCTTCGTTTGCATAACGCGGGCTTCCAGATAGCGCTGATAAAGAATACGCTGAAACCTAGAATATTCCGAACAGGTTACAGTGATGCGTCAAGTCTTTGCATATGGCGATTATCGATACGTCTGCTGTTTGCATGAAACATGTTAATCGGAACCGGTTTGACATTTGGCTTGCCGGGCGTTCGCTAGCGGCATGTTCCTCCAAAGGCGATGCGTTTCGCCGGACGACATCGAGATCCCTTATCGGGCCTGGTTTGTTTGTCAACGGATTTTGTTTGTCTGAGTCGCGGTTTGTTCCTTCGCTGTGCTCGGCGTTTGGCCGTAACTCTTACAAGAACCTTCGACAGCGTTGTGGAGTCGGGAGTCGTCAAAGAAAGTGCCGCGGAATAACAAGAAGTTCATGCAGACTCTTGAGACTGAGACTTATCATACGATTTCGAAGGAGGCTTCGCAGCGAGGTGCGACTGTCCAGGAGCTGTTGCGGGCTGTGATCATTCCCGAGTGGTTGAGTGAGAACCGGAAGAAATGGAGCAAGTAGCTATTCGCAGCTCCATTGTTCTATCTTCGTACTTTTTTCCGGTAATGAGCGAGCAATAATCGAGCAATAATAGGGGCTCGTTTTGCCCAGTTTTTCCTTTGGTGTATATGCTTATCTTTTCGAAAATTATTGGGACACGGCGGTTGAGAGGGGGTCAACAGGTTGTGAGCAAGCCCGAAGAAATTGGAGCGATGTTCCGGGCGGGTACGCTTTTCCTTTTCAACGCCGTGTTGCGCCGAGACAGATTATCCTGATCGGAACTATTTGGGTGGTGCGTGTACAATGTGTTCGTTCATAACACAACCCTTGCTAGGGGTGGACTTGAAGCTGGAAAGATTCCCGGAGGAAGCGCTCTTGCGTCGCGGGACCATTATCAGAATCTGGGTCTTTTTTTTCCGGGACCCTGTTTCTGTCGGAGGCTGATTATGGGCTTCATTCTGTGAGACGGGTGGATTATCGGCTCGTCCGAACGTTTTCGATCCCGGTGTATTCCCCTTGGGATAAGCGTGGAGGATCATGTTTCTCGAAATCGTGGGCATGGATTCGGAATCAGGGCTCATAATAAGCGATCTTTCTATTCCTCTACGGATATAGCGGGGAACAGGGTATGTTGTAGAGTATGGTGGATGAGGTTAGTATCGCTGGTCTTCGTGCGAAGAAGGCGGCGAAACAGGCGAGGGTCCTGGCCGGAGTCCAGTCCGTGGTCATCTTTCTACTCCTGGTCTTCGTAGCGGAAGAGTACGATCACAACGAATACTTGCAGACCTGGGCTGGCATCCACCTCGGCGCCTTCGGGTTCCTATTGAATGGGACGCTGGCGGCGTTCTATGCTGGCGTGTTGATAGCGGTCCATTTTAACCGGCCCGTGCCGGCTGTGGTCAGAGGGGAGCGGAGACGGGAGGAGATTCCTGTTGCGCCGGAAACCCGGTAAGGCGGGAATTTGCGGTTTCACGAAGGAAGGAAGGATAGGCTGTGGCCGGTGAACGTGGATTCCGAGCGTTTTCACGAAAGGCGGGGCGCGGGAAAATCGACCACCCCCTGGGGGTGGCTAGAAAAGAATGCTTAGAAAATTTTCGCGAAGAAAAATAGTTAGCAGAAAAAAATAGTTATAGGAAAAAGAGAAGTTTACGGAAAGGAATAGTTGCGGAGAATCTTCCTGTTACGGAAGGAGGACGGAAATTAACGAGGGTCTGTTCGGGCTGTCCCTCGCGATGCGGGTCCTGAATCTATCCCGTGCAGGCTGTGGAAGAATGGGATCGCGGCAATCGTATGTGGCACTCGCATAGTGGTCGAGCCTTGGGTTCGCGAAAAAAGGAGAAGATTGGATGTTAAGCTATTGTTGCTCTATTTCTTGGAGTAGACCTTGGCGGTGAATGTCTGGTCAGCCAGGTTGGCTGCGCCCTCGATCCATGCCTTGGTGGTGTTAAGCCAGGATAGGTTCGGCGACTGTGTCATATACTTCTGCTCGCCTTCGAACATGACGTTTCCGTCTGGGCCTCTGTGACCCTTGCCGTGGCCTGTGACCACGACCATGTCCTTGCCTACCATCTGGATGCCTTTGCCTTCCCACTCGCTCGTACCGTCAGTCTTCATGTGGATACTCACTGTCTCCATGAAGTTACCTTGATACTTGCCGGTGATCTGGCCGACGTCGTTGTTCTCCATCTTGATACCGTTAGCGCTGATGTCTTTGATGCTGAAGCTGTCGGTCTTACCCCGCAGCTCGGCGATTACCTCGCCTTTGCTTTGTTGTTGAGCTTGCATTGTTACTCGCTGGACAGGCTCTGAGCCCACTATAAGAATAGGCGTTTATATGCTCGAGGCCTTGAGCGCGCCGCGACATTGTGTACCGGAACACTCGACTGAACATGCTTCCGTGGCTCCGTTTCTTTGTCCGTGAAGAGATTCACGACGCCCTGGGACGAAGATGGTCCACGACGATCCTGTCTCTTAGGAGCATCAGCGGGTCTAACAGAGTCACTTGACAGGAAAAATCGACTGGTCGGGAATATTTCTCGTACTGGACCCGCATTACTCGATGGATGATTACGTGCGAGCCTTCGCCGAATACTTGGAGAGTAGTCTCGACCACCTTGTCGAAAATCTGCAGGGATATCGTCCTTTCTGATGTATTTGCTTTCAAGAATCAGGTAGGCCTCGTCTTTGACTCCACGTCCCAACAATCCTTCTAGCGCGGAGCTAAAGCTAGCGGTGAAGACTTCGTTGAATATGATGAGGGATGGGCTGTGCACGTGGAATCCAGCCCTTATCACGCATGGCTTAGCGCGCTATCAAATCATGTGGTGACGCCCACTCTTCCAGCCTGCAGTTTTCCGAGACTTTCCATTAGAGCGATGTTAGACTATCTGGAAACGGTTCTATTCTTACGCCGAGAACCTGAGGGTCTTTTCGCGCATTCCCTTACGACAACTAGCGCTTCGTTTCCTAGGAGACTTCGGAGTACTTGATCGAACTCTTCTACACCTTGCGGCAGCTGGCTTGGATCTACGTTGTAGCTCTGCCGGGCATGGTAATAGAAGAGGTTTGCAACCTGCTCGCAGAGTATGCCGACCGAGTACGCGACGGATTCTCCAAAGTCCCGTGCGAGTCCTACTATGGCAGGTTGAGAGACTATCAACTTAGCCTCTAGACCTTCCTTCCTATTCCTTGCTATGCGCGGTAACTGGATGAATTTTCTGTCACCAGTGGTCTCTGGTCCAAAAAATGTAGGAAGCCAAACATGTCGAAAACTGATACTTGTCCGGTCGCCATATATCTGGGAATCCAGTGTGGAGCTAACATCGCGAGATTTCCGTTCAAGAGGCCTATCCAGTGAGGCGGAGGAGCTGATCGTTAGCTCGTGCTTTCACTGGCTAACTGTTGGTCCAAGGGCATCCTCCAGCGTTATTGCAATACTGGGGAGATATGTGAGCCACTGCCGTAATTGTCCCTAGATAGACGGCTGCTGGGAGAAACACTACGATGGTGATTGCGGTTATGACGAGGAGGTTCCGGATTCTCTTTTCGAACTTCGTTTTTCCACCTCCACAATATACGGGGCTCGCACTGGGGTGCGATGGCCCCATTGCTGAAAGACCGGTACTGTTCACAGATATTAGTTTAGGGGTTGACCTTCGACCCTGAAGGTTAGGCTGGTAGTAGCTTCTTCTAAAGAAGATCGGGTTTGGGCTCGGGGATTTCAGCGTTATAACGGAGCTATTGGGGAGCTGGGTTATAGAAGATAGGCTAGATGTGGATCAGTTGAAGCAGGAGCAGTTGGTGAAGCGGACGCGCTGGCTGGTCTGGGCGGAGTCGCTCGTGATACTCGGTCTTCTCATCTGGGTCTCGCTGGAGTACGAGAACAATCTCTTCCTCCAGTCTTGGGCGAAATCGAATGTTGGACCGGTAAGCTTCCTGCTGAACGGGACGCTGGCGGGATCGTACGCGGGAGCATTATTGGGGTACGCGGTCGCAAAGTATGCGGGAAGAAGATCAGAAGAGGAGAGAATACTGGAATCACTCAAGAACAAGAGCTTGAGCTAGATGTGGGCGGCGGCGCGAGACTCGATAAGGCCCCAGGTGACCCGTGAAATTCACGGTTCCTGTTTCAACTGTTGATTCAGATAGCTGTTTCAGAAAAGAGGTTTCAAGAACTGGTTTCATGTTCCAAAAACTGTTTCCAGATAGCTGAGTCAATAACTGGTTTTTAGACCGTGGCCTCAAAGTACTGGCTTCGAAAAAGTGATTTCTCTACCCTGATCCCAAGAAACGATGATTCCCACGACTCGGATCTCTAGCCTTGATCCTTGGCGTGGTGGGGTGGAGGAAGGCTAGGACTTCTATGGGGAATTAGCCTAGGCCTGTTTTGGTGCTTCTTCTGTCTTCTTCGGTTTTCTCCGGAACGGATTACGCAACTTGTCATTCACCTGTGTGGAAGAGTGTTTTCGCGGGCTATAGGTGTTTTGGGGCATTATCCCTCATGACACGCCCTTTTCGGTCTCGGACCGCTCGGGAAAGCCCATTATAAGCGCATTTCTCCCGGGGCGATGTCTTCTGTTTCGTGGTTGTTCGCTACGCAAGAATCTTAAGTCCGATCGCCTTCGTCCACATCGTTATCGCCCTTGGATTCTGCCGTAGAACTTGACGAGGCCGATTAAACAGCAAGGAGAATTCTGACCCGACAGAGTGAATCCTACGACGAATTCAGGTACGTGGTGATGTTCAATCTCACGGCTATGACGCAATTGTTGTGGGAACTATCTAATACCCAGCTTGACTGGTCTAAGAACAATCTTGGGCCAAGGCGAATAAGATCAGGTTCCCGAAGCTACTTTGGGAGCGTCAAGAACAGGGCCATCAAACTGGCTCCGCTAGCGGCTATAGCTGCTTTCCTAGCGGGACTAGGACTGGGCTACCTGATTCCGTGAAGCGAGACGCAAACAAGAGCTCCATGTTCTAGTTCCTAGCCGACTTCCTCTGCTTGGCCTCTGGACGGTTGGGAGGATCTTGGATGGGGTCTATTGGGAAGGTTGAGGCCTACCTCTATCCAATAGGCCGGAGCGGGAGAGATGGCACCATCGAGCCGTTAGATCCGTTCTGGTCCCCAAAAAGGGATTAGAAAATGGGGGAATCTATGAGTCGTGTCTAGTGGTGCAGTTTCTTACTGGAACGAAACTGTGAGGGCGCAGGCTAGCTGGAATACAGGGCCAGGCGGTTGCCCGAGAAAAGTTCCGTCCAGCCACCATTGGCCGAGGAACGTGTGAGTGCCTGTCATGCCATTGGCATAGTTTGTGAGGAATAGTTTGATGTAGAAACTGTTTGAGACGCTATCGTCTCTCACGGAGTGTTGCTGGACACCATCAAGATAAACTTCGAAGAATGTGTTTGGCCCTAGGAATGCTGCGTTTGTAGAGTTGCCGGAAAAGCCTAGATTGGTGTTGACCCAGCCGTGTTCAATGTGGAAGGGTGAGTTTGCTGCAAAGGTCGTCGAGAATGGATGCGGACTCTGCACGTGGGTTGAGCAATTGCCCTGGTAGAGGCTGAGCTGGGTCCCGACTTCGTTTGCTGCGATGGCAGGACCGATGAGCCCGATGGCCATTGCGATAAGACTGACGCTTATTGCAAGTTGTGTTTTTCTAATTTTACATCGCCTCCTCCCGTCAGGGGGATTTTGTTGCGGGATTACTCGTTGGGCGTGAATAATCTAGTTAAGCGTTTACTGTGAGTGGCTGCTCCAAATCCGCTGCAGCCTTCTCTAGTCTCCTTTCTCTATCCATGGTTACCTAGAATGCACTGGGTAGATTCGACTATTTGGCCCTGAGGCGTTCACTCTTGACTCTCATCTCACCGGCTCGAATTTCTACATCCATGAGCCAGTTCTCTGCTGGAGGCAGCGGGCAGTCATACTTCATCTCGTCAAACGCGCATAGAGGATTATAGGCTAGATTAAAGTCGAGGACGTAGTTGTCGTCGGATGTTCCATAGAGATCGAGGTATCTGCCTGTTCCATAAGTTTCCTTGCCAGAGGTCTTGTCCTTGAAAGGCAGGAACATCTCCGCGTCACCCAGACGCTTCTTGTAAGCATACAACTTGACCCGTTTTCCGTCCAGCTCAAAGCCGAAGTATCCGGCTCTTAATGCGTCGACCCTTTGACCGTTTGAGAGTGAAATTGGAACAGGCTCAGGATTCGCGTACTTGTGAAATTTCAGTCTGAACTGGTACTTTCCAAGTATCGGGAAAAAATCTATTCCTCTGAAATCCTTTTCTCTCAATTCGAGAGGGACCGGAGAAGTCTTCTCGTCCAGCAGAGAATCATTTCTCAATCGATGCAGTGTCGTGATCTCTTCCTTGGTCAGGAGGATAGAACTCTTGTATTTCTGAACCACAGCAAATTCGTTCGGTGTTCTCGGTTCCATGAATAGGAACCACGGTCTTGGATATTAAACCCGGACTCACATCAGGTAACCACGTGATGTCGCGCTGCAGTAGACCGAGATTCGATCATCAAACGCAAGCTCCATTGATCTTCCAAGGGTCAGGGACGGCTTGTGCCGCGAAGAGTAAGACCCAAGCTACCGCAGAAATGGCATGTTCCGAATGAGCCGAAAAGATGGATTATATGGAAACACGCCCGCGGGAAGCTTACGAGGGAAAAGGTGTACTGGATATCCACCGCCAGCACGCGGGGTAAGCCGCATGCTGCTCCGGTCTGGGGAATCTGGAAAAATGACAACTTCTACTTCGAGACGGATCCCAACTCACCGAAGGGGCGGAACTTGGCGGAGAATCCGCGAATCGTGTTTCATGTTCAGGACGGCATGGACACTGTTATCGTAGAGGGAACAACCGAAAGAGAGAAGAGCCCTAGAAAATTGAGGACCTTGAAAACGGAATATGTCCGAAAGTACGCTTACAAGCCTGACTGGTCGGACGAACAACACCAGATCGTATTCAGGGTGAAGCCAAAGATCGCCCACGCCTGGAAAGCACCCCGCATGCACAGAACCCTCGTCAACTTCATCTTCTAACCTTACATCACAGAATAGGACTGCGTTACATGGAATCCGTCGTGTGTAGCCTTTAGAACGAACCAGGCGCTAGTAATGACAAAGATCAAGACTTGCCGTAGAGTATCTTGTCATGGTCAACTGACAACTGGGTCTTACTCCCCGGCTCGAATGCGCGCTCAATATTCTTGAATATCGGATCATCCGGGTAGACCTTGTCGTCAAGCACTAGCTTCTGGGCTGCCATTCCTAGCGCTTCCTTCACTGACTTGCATCGATTTGGAGGTTTTAGGATTTCGTCTTTTCCCTCTGGACTCCCTCGAATATTGCCCAGAGATCAGGGCTGAAAGCAGGCGATTCCCGAGATGGGTTTGATAGACCCTAAGCGTTCGCTATGATCATTGTTCCAGACGTCTCTGGGTACAATCCAAGTCCTCCTAGGTAGGTCAGCCCGTTATACTGGTAGGTTGGTGCTTCCGCCACAAGGCTTGAGGCTTGTGAGACGGCTTTGGCGAGGCGGGTGTGGTTGAGGAATAGGCTCTCGGTTAGTGTTAGTGTGGCAGTGTCTGTTTGGTAGGGGAGGATTGGTCCGTACCATCCGATGTAGGCTTTGGCGCCTTTGCTGATGAATGCTGAGGCCATTGGGGTGTTGATCAGGCCTGTGCATCCCATGTTGATTATGATGCTTCCCGGGAAATTTCCGCTGCTTTCCTGGGTGATGAACTTGGAGCTGACAGCGAAGTAGGCGGGCTTGTTCTGTTCGATGGCGGAGCGGTAGAGCATGCGGGTGGTTTGTTCTCTCTGGAAGTCCCACGTGTTGTATTGTTGTCCGGTGATGATGGATATAGGGTCTCCGGGGAGCCAGCCTGTTGAGTGGGCGCGGATAACAACCACGTCGTATCCTAGTGCGGGTAGCGCCCAGAAGAGTCCGACTGAGACGTCATTGGGTGGGTAGTAGTCGAGCCAGTATCCGGCCTGGTGGACTGTCCGGTTGAAGTCACTGATGAACGATGGGTTTGGGTCGGTTATGGAGAGCTCGTCGATGAGTGCGACGCCGTGCGGGGCGACTCTGTTGGCCTTGACTGAGGCGTTGATGGAGGCTTGCCAGAAGACGGCGATGAGGAAGAGGGCGAGGATTAGGAGCCCGGCTATGCCGAGAGCAGTTTCCCTGTTCAGCCTACTGCCTATCATCCGGAGACACGTGCTGGGATCTTCCCGGTTCTAGATTTGAAGATTCGCTAAAATTGTTTCCTTGGTATGCTTGTGTCGTGTGATGTAGATTGTTGCGATGGCGGTTGCGATGATGGCTGCGATCAGGGCGATGTAGGGGGCGAGTACTGCTAGTGTTTCAATGGGAAGGATGGCTCCTCCGACAGGATGTCCGCTCTCCACTGTCAGTGCGAACTGTGTTAGCTTTGTCAGGCCGCCTCCTGTGCCGGTTACTGTGATTATGAACGAGCCGAGTGGTGTCGTGGCGAGCGTGTTGATGGTCAGTGTGCTTGTGTAGTTGGGAGAGCCGGATGCAGGGTTGAAGAGGCAGGAGGCTCCGAGCGGCAGTAGATTTGTGCATGCAAGGGTGACCGTTTGAGTTGTTCCGCTTACTAGGGTGACTGTGATTGTGTTGGAACTGGATCCTCCCTGGCCTAGAGTGATGGTGCCGGAGTTTGTCATTGTGAAGTTGAAACTCGTTGAGGCAGGGGTTGTCGGTGGGCGGAGGCTGGAAGTGTGGGGTGACGTGCTTGTTGAGGGGACTGTTCTCGTGAACGGCGTGTTATCGGACCAGATGAAAAGCGCGCCGATTGTCAGGATGATGAATAGAACTGGTGCTATTCGTCGGATGGTATGTGTCTCTCGCAAAGATCGAAAACGGTATTCGTCTAGCATGTTATCGAAGAATCCGACTCTTGTTGAGTACTTAGTTTTTGCCCCTCGCGACTCGTCATGATCCGTTGTGACCCTCAGATTCTGTTCCTCTGGAGAAAGACTGGAAGAAAGCTGCGGGCCTTTTTACTTTCGTTAGGGTCCGCAGGACTCGCTCTTGCGGGGCGAGGTCGAGTCGCTAAGACCCCCTTTTTTTCCTGGAACATTTCCTGTCCGGCAGGGATAATGGGCGAGATAGAACGATTATAGCACGATCTGGGCTTGTGTCGAACGGGAATTATCAGCGTTTACAGCACGAAAAATTCCATGTTCTAGACATGCCTGTTCAAATCGCGAATCAGGGCTGAAAACGGGCGATTCCAAGGACACGTTTGCGTTCCATGAAGGGCGGGGCGCGAAAATCGACCACCGCCGGGGGTCGAGAAACGCATTCCTATTTCTGGAAAAGTGCCGCCGACCTATGCATATGACTTTTCCAAGAATAACGCTGATAAGCTAGGTTTCTGAATGAACTGCGGATCAAGTTGACCCAAGAAAAAGCCTCGACCGGCGGCTTTTCTCTCAGCAAGCTGAAGCAGACAAAATACATTCTAGCGATTGTAGTAATAATAATCGTGGTCGCTGCGGCTGTAACCGCAGTCTTCTTCCTTCCAAAGGCCGCCGCGCTCAAGGTAGATGTTGGAGCAGGCCCCCGAATCCGCTTCTTGGGCTTTAACGTTAACAACATCACAGACGTTAGGGTCCGCCAAGCGATTGCCTATGCGGTAGACCGTGACGCGATCAATACGAACGTGTTCCTGGGGCTGGCAACGCCCATCTACAGTATGATCCCACCGTCCATGCCCTATAACCAGCCAGTATTCAAGATCAAATATGGATCTGCTCCCAATCTGACCCTAGCGGAAAACCTTCTGACGGCCGCGAATTACAATTCTAGCAAGAACGGTAAACTCTACATCGATCTATGGTACAACAGCGACGGCCACTACGGAGACACTGAACCATCAGTCGCCCTTGTCATAAAGACAAGCCTCGAAAAGACCGGAATGATCACAGTATCTCTGAAATCGGAGCCCTGGGCCGCTTACAGAGGAGACCTTGCCAAAGGTCACTTCCCTTTCTACTTGTTAGGCTGGTACCCTGACTACTTGGATGCTGACGACTACGCGGCACCATTCTTCGGAACTAGCGGCGCCATCGGTCAAGGCTCCTTCTACAGCAACGCCACGATGGACAAATGGCTGAAGCTAGAAGCGGGGACCACCGTCGATAGTTTCAGAGCTGGAAACTTCACAAACATTCAGAACAAATCCGCAGTTGACGTTCCATATATTCCGCTCTGGCAAGCGAGTGCAGACATCGAATACAAGTCAGACATAACTGGAGTCTATCTGCACCCTGTGTCCTTCAAGTACTTTGTAATGAGCAAGCCCGGAGCAACGCAACTTAACGTGGGAACGACCGACTCTGTGGTGTGTCTCGACCCAGCTTGTGCATACGACTACTACTCGATCGAAGTGATCAACCAAGTATTCGACACGTTGCTAGTCTACTCTCCAACAAACGCAACGCTTCTTCCAGCACTCGCAACCCAGGTTCCGACAGTCGCGAACGGAGGAATCACTCCTGACGCCATGAACTACACTTACCACCTTCGTCAGGGCGTAAAGTTCTCGGACGGAACTCCCTTCAACGCGACGGTCATGAAATATTCAATCGAGCGCGCAATGGGCTTGGGCGACCCCACCTCAGGCAACCCCTACTACGGTGGCGGCAACTATGCGGGAAGCGCTGGGTTCTTGTTATTTGACTCCGGCAATCTCGGCACCGTTAACTACTCCAACGGGCATAACAGCAACATTACAGTCGTCGACAACTACACAATCAGATTCCATCTAAAACAGCCGACAGCATTCTTCAACGAGATAATGGCCTTTTCCGTAGCCGCACCTGTGTCAATGTCAGCATACAAATACACAGCACCCGCAACGATCCCACCTGACGACAAGAGCCACATAGTTGGAACAGGCCCCTACATGGTATCTGACTATTCTCTCGACAAGCAAGTTGTTCTCGTGAAGAACCCGAATTACTACCTGCCGGACATCTACTCAGGCTACGGAATCTCCAGTATACCCGTCATCAACCAGATTACCGTTACACACTACTCGGATGCGACCGGGCTGAAGAACGCGCTTGTCAGCGGCCAGATCGACATGGCCTACCGCACACTTAACCCGACAGACGTGAAATCACTGCAGGCCTAGTCCAAGCGAGAGATAGAAGGTTAGTCCGGAGAATACCGGACGCGGAGTTAGAGGCGCCCTGAGCGGACTGGTCTTCTAGTTCTTTTATTCGAGACTGAACACTTCTGAGATAGCGAGTCTGTTGCCCAAGACCGGCTCTCTTGCAGCCTACGCGCTTACCCGACTTTTTCTATCGTTGCCAATGCTGCTCATACTTCTCACCATCGTTTTCGTAGTCCTCAGAGTAATTCCCGGCGACCCGATTGCAGCTCTGTTCGCGGGCCGCGCTCCACCGGACGTTGTGGCGGCAACCAGACATCAACTAGGCCTAGACCTGCCATACTGGCAGCAGTACATCAACTATGTTGGAGCAATTCTCACAGGAAACCTTGGCACATCCATTGGAGAAAGTTACCATGGAAAGAGCGTTCTCGCCGTAGTCCTAGACAAGCTGCCGGCCACGGTAGAACTGGCAATTGGTGCGATGATAGTCGCTTCTGTCATAGGAATAACCACGGGAATCGTATCAGGGACCAATCGCGACAAGCCTTCGGATGTCGCACTGCGGCTCTATGGAACAATCATCTTTGTCATACCAGTCTTCTGGTTAGGTCAGATCCTTCAGCTCATCTTTGCAGTGGACCTTGGCTGGTTTCCAGCTCAGCTCCGATACTCCGGTCTACCATTCCCGAACCAAGTCACCGGATTGTACACTATCGACTCATTGTTACAGGGCAGACTCGACATGTTCGCCGTGGCGGTGCAACACCTAGTTCTCCCCTCTCTTACCCTTGGCCTGGTTCTGAGCGGATTCTTCACTAAGACCGTAAGAGCCAACCTTCTCCGGACTGTAAAGGCTGATTATGTTGAGGCGGCCAGAGCCAGAGGCATTCCCGAGGGCAGAATAATTTCGCGTTACGCGTTCAAGAACGCGCTTATCCCTGTGGTCACGGTTCTGGGCCTTCAATTCGCAATACTATTCGCTGGCGCAGTGCTCACAGAAAGAACGTTTTCCTGGGATGGGATGGGAATGCTGCTGCTCAAGAGCATCGACTCGGCAGACTACCCGATGGTTCAAGGAGTCATAGTGATCTACGCACTTATCATCGTAGCACTCTCTGTAGTAATCGACGTGATCAACGGTCTCATAGATCCGAGGGTGAGATACTGAAGACAGGGGGCCGGGGACAACGAAGAGCGGTATTCTCCTTTCTGGTATGGCTTAGCCATCGCTTCCTCCGGCCTTTTCGTCCCCTTGTGAGGGAAAGGCGGACCCTGCCTGGGATTCTCTCTTGGATTGGCCTTGGAACGCTGATCTCATTTGTCCTGATTGGAATCTTCGGACCTCTCCTCATCTCAGTGGATCAGACCAAACCTCTCGCGTACCCCATTCTTCTATCTCCGAGTCTCCAGCACGTGATGGGCACGGATGGCATCGGGAGAGATGTCTTCGCCCGGGTCATATGGGGTACTCGGACGTCGCTTGAGATCATGGCAATAGGAGCCCTTCTCGCCCTTATCGCTGGCTTCCCCCTTGGACTGTTGTCAGGTTTTGTCGGGGGGAAACTTGACCGGCTCCTAGTCCTAGTCATGGACTCGGTTTACGCGTTCCCAGGCCTACTTCTTGCCGCGCTCATTGCCGCTGTAATCGGCAAGGGCATTTTCAACATCGGGATCGCGATTACGGTAATCTATATTCCCCTCTATTTTCGCGTGACTAGAAACCAGACGTTGTCGACGAGGGAGGAGCTCTATGTCGAGGCTGCGCGGGCTCTTGGGGCAAGATCCCGGACGATCATGCTCTCATACATTGCATACAACGTTGTCATTGTCATTCCTGTCATATTTTCCCTTAGCGCTGCCGACACCATTCTTACAGCTGCAGGCCTCAGCTATCTCGGGCTCGGACTGGAAATAGACACACCGGGGGACTGGGGACGCGACCTGAGCGATGCGCAAAGGTTTCTTGGCTCAGGGATTTGGTGGACGTCCCTCTTTCCGGGTCTTATGATCATTCTTCTTACCGTTGGCCTTAGTTTCTTGGGAGAGGGACTCAACGATATCGTCAACCCACTGCTGAAGAAGGAGAGGGCCTGACACGGAACCTCTCCTCAGAATAGAAGACCTCTCTGTCAACTACCAGACGAGACGGGGCCAGGTTGGAGCTCTCGACGGAATCCACCTAAACGTGCGAGAGGGAGAGACTCTCGGCGTTGTTGGCGAAACAGGCTGCGGAAAGTCGACCTTGGGTAAAGCGATTCTCGGAGTCCTTCCTGCGCGGACCCTTGTTGCGGGGAAGATCCTGTTTCGTGGCAGAGACCTCACCCAGCTCAGCAATCAGATGTACAGGCGGATTCGGGGCGAGGAGATCGCTCTGATCTTCCAGGACCCTATGACCAGGCTCAACCCTCTGATGAGGATACAAGACCATTTCTTGGAGGAGATTCATGCGCACGAATCCGTCTCCTCGACGGAGGCCCGGACACGGAGCCGCGAAGCCCTCGTCTCAATGGGAATCCATGAGACCCGTATCAGAAACTACCCGCATGAGTTTTCCGGGGGGATGCGCCAGCGCATAATGATCGCGCTCGCTCTGGTCTTGAAGCCGTCGCTACTCATCGCTGACGAGCCCACAACGTCCCTCGATGTAATCGTCGAGGCCCAAATTCTCGAGATTCTTCAGGATCTCAAGGAGGCGTATCACATGTCTCTCTTGCTCATTACACACAATCTGGGGATTGTCGCTGAGGTCTGTGATAGGGTTGCCGTTCTCTATGCTGGGAAGCTTGTCGAGCTCGGCTCTGTCCGGGACATTTTTCACAAACCGCTTCATCCCTACACACAAGGCCTCCTCTCTTCTGTCATTCACCTGGAGACGAAGGAGCTGCACTCGATCGAAGGAAGCCCTCCAGATCTGATCGCGCCGCCATCGGGGTGTCGTTTCCATCCTCGGTGTTCTTACGCTGAGCCGATCTGTACGGAGAAGATTCCACCGCTTGTCGAGTTTGAGCCTGGACATTTTGCAGCTTGTCATTTCGGAGACAAATTCCTGTGACGGGTCCCGCGGCTTTGTCTCAGCCCGGTCCTGGGGACGAGATTCTCAGGCTTGACAATCTCAAAGTGCACTTCCCGGTGAAAATGCCTTTCGTCCAGCGGCTCTTGCAGAGAGACGAGACGGTGGTCCACGCGGTCGATGGGGTGTCGTTTGGTATTCGTGCAGGAGAGATACTGGGTCTCGTCGGTGAGAGCGGATGCGGAAAGTCTACAGTGGGCAGGGCTTGTGTTAGGCTGGTCAAACCTACTGCAGGCCGGATCTTCTTCGATGGTAAAGACATCACTGAACTCGGAGGGGGGAAGCTTCGAGCGTTGCGGAGGAGAATTCAGATCATTTTCCAGGATCCTCATGCTTCCCTCAATCCGGCGATGACGATTGGAAAGGCAATTGGTCATCCTCTCAGGATTCACAGTTCTGAGTTTGGTCCACAAAAGACTGGCGGAGAAGAGTTTGGGGAATGGATTCGACAGAAGGTGTTTAGCACTATGAGGGAGGTTGGGCTTACACCAGAGGAACAGCTGTACGACAAGTATCCTGGAGATCTTAGCGGAGGACAGAAGCAACGCGCGGTGATTGCACGGGCTCTGATTCTTGAGCCAAACCTTCTGGTGGTGGATGAGGGCGTGTCAATGCTTGACATGTCGGTTAGAGCGAAGGTGCTCGAGCTGATGCTCGATCTCAAGCGTCGGCATGGGCTGACGTATCTTTTCATCACTCATGATCTGGCAACTGCCAAGTTCATGTGCGATCAGATTGCCATCATGTATCTGGGCCGCATTGTCGAGATTGGCCCGGCGAGCGAGATCTATGCTGATCCGAAGCATCCGTATACCAAGGCCTTGCTCCAAGTCATCCCGATACCAGATCCTGATAGGCGATCGAAGAAAGTGTTGCCTAGAGGTGAGGTGCCGGATGCTGTCCATCCGCCAGCTGGATGCCGGTTTCATCCCAGATGCCCGGCTGTTCTCTCCTCCTGTGGCTGGGAGGGTAGGGACTTTGTCGATTTTCTGGATGAACACTTGTCGGACCCGAAGAGGGCGGGGGATGACGAGAGTGTTCTGGGACCTATCGAGGATTGGAGGGCAAAGGGTCTTGTCGCTAGAGTAGAGGTCGATCCTTTGAAGGTGGAAACTGCTGTGGAGAGGATTAAGTCAATTCTCGCGGAAGCACCTGCCGCTTTGGCACAAGCCGTCGAATCCGTATCATCGGAGAGCTGGACGGTGAGGGTGCGGTTCCGCTCGCCTGACCAGTTGCTCCAGACAAGTATTCAGGGCAGGCTCGTGGAATGTCTACTCTACCAATAAAGCGCGTAGGAATATTTTGTAAATGAAAGCGGCGAAGAATCTTGAGATCAGGGCACAACCGAGACATAAAGCTACGAAATTCCCGTCGAAAGTAACGGAAGTATGTCGCGTATGACCTGAGCCATACGTGGATGGCTGAGGGTTGAAATTTGTACTTTCTTGTACGAAAGAACCGCGACAGGCTTAAACGGTTAGAAAAGAGGACCGCGAAACGGGCATTTTCGCCGTTTGCTCTTTGATTCGCCTTTCTTCCCATTGAGTTTGATAGACCTCCAAATACTTCTCTCATACGCTAGAAAACCGCTCAACGTATCCGACGAGTCTATCGGAGACTATACGGTGCTAGTTCCTCTCTACAATTCTCCGAAGTACTTCAAGAACAAGGCGTTTACCGACACGATCAAGGACAGGACGATTCTCTGCATCAGCACATCAAACGCGGAGATGGACGAGTTTGCGGATGAGATGGAGAAGGATGGTTACGGGGTCTATCGGATCAAGGAGAATCCCCAATCTCCCTGGCATGTCCTCCGCCTGGCCCTGAACCCGCAACTGATACTTTTGCAGAAAGCTCTGCCTCTAGTACCGACAAGATATTTGGTGTTCCTTGACGGGGACACTGTGCCGCAACAGGACCTCGGTAGAGCGTGTGCGGCGATCGACTCGGCTGGTTACGACCTTGCCTCGGTCGATGTTGTGCCGAGTCGTGTCGACTCGTCGATTGCTAAGCTGCAGAGGATCGAGTATTATCTTGCGATGCGAACTCGCAGGTTTAGGCCCTGGCTGACAAGTGGAGCGTGTATTGTTGGTCGGACGGAGACTATGAGGCTGGTGATGGACAATCATACGATGTTCTTCTATGGTGGCGATATTGAGATTGGTAAGCAGGGGAAGACGGTGGGCAGGGTCTGCCATCTGAGCTTCACTGTCTCTACAGAGGTGCCATCTAGTTTTGCCGGATGGTTCAAGCAGCGAAGAGGTTGGTGGGCCGGAGCCTTCCGGTTGGGAATCGTAAATTTTGACAAGAACCTTTCCAGCCCGCTGTGGATGTTCTATGGCAGCGTGATCATCTGGGGACTGTTGGGGCTTCGCTGGTTTGACGCGGTTCAGCACTGGTACATTCTGGGAGTGCTGTTCGTGTTGTATTGGCCGCTCAACTTGGCTGTTGGCTGGCAGGTCCGATCCAGATGGCTGCTCGTGTATCCATTGTACGCGTTCTTCCAGAGCCTAGCTCTTCCGCCGTTCGGTCTTGTTAGATATGTGAGGCACGCGTTGAAGACAAAAAATGCAGGACGTCTCAAACACATGCCGAGACGGAAAAAGACAAGCGGCGCGATGAAATAGGAAGCTAACCTAGGCTAGGTGTGGGAAGACGGTTGAACCCGGCTTCACCGAAGTGCCGGTGGATCAGGGCTGATAATGGGCGATTTTGCTTCTACGCCGATGTCGGGCCATGAAGGACGGGGCGTGAGAAACTCCGCAGCCGAGCTAGATGTTGATCTGGCATCTGAACATTCAAATATCACATTTCCCGACGTATTGTTGAGTGCAGTAAGTTGGCCGGTAGAAAAGTGGTCCAGACGGACTTGGGGGAGAAGGAGTACGAAATGCTCTCAGCAGCGGCAAAGGACGAGGGCTTGACAATTAAGGAGGCGGCAAGGAAAGCACTGGTCGAGTGGAGCGTCTCCGAGCTAGATATGCGCCAGGACCCGCTGTTCCAGCTGAAGCCGGTTAGATTCAGAGAGAAGGTCCGGGTGTCGGAACTCGACAAGCTCCTCTACAGTTCCAAGTAGTCCTCGTACCGCCTTCGTTGACACCTCCTGGTTCAAGGCCTACGTTGACGAGCGGGACGAACATCACCAGCAAGCAAGAGGCGTGATGGACAGCGTCGCAGCGAAAGAGCTCGCGGTAAGGAACCTCGTGACTTCTGACTATGTCTTGGACGAAAGTATTACACTGATACGTCTCGCGCACAGCCATCTGAAGGCCACCGAATTCGCACGGACAACCGTAAACTCCAGGCTCGTAAAGATCCTCTACGTAGGAGAGGAGATTTTTCTCGAATCCCTCGATCTCTTCGAACGGTCAAAAGACAAAGAATGGAGCTTCACCGACTGTACATCATTCATCCTAATGAAGAGGACAGGCCTGTCGCAAGCCTTCGCCTTCGATCCGCACTTCGAACAAGCAGGCTTCCACACACTACCCTAGTCCATGTCGCCCGATTACCCACTCGACAATTCCATGCCTCCTCTGATTCGATATCAGGGCTGATAATAGGCGATTTTGGAATATCGACACTGTCCTTGCAACATGATGGACAACTGTTCTGTGTCTCGAGAGAGCCGTGCTTCCATCATACTGTTGGATCCGGCTTGGCCAACGACTGTTGTTGTCCATTCTCTTAAGGAGGAGCCCCAAGGACTTGCTTAAGGGCGAAACTTGATCCGCGGAATTCTTTTCGACTACGGAAACACTCTCGTTCGTGTCAGAGATGGGGCGATCGTCCTGAAAGAGGTGCTAGCAGACCTTGGCCACGAAATAGACGCCGGCGATGCGTTGAAGGGAATGGAAGCATTCCGACAGCATTGGGACGAGCGCTACGCAGGACTTCCAAGGGGCGAGCGGTGGACCGAGAAAATCAGGCTTGATTGCGACAGGGCCATCCTGCAGGCGATTGGACTAGGCAGAGACTTAGATGGGCTTGCGAGAGAAGTCGCTCAGCGATGGGATTTGTGCGAGAGGCAGGGACTCTATGAGGACGTGAAACCAACGTTGGAGATTCTGGACAAGATGGGGCTTAAGCTAGGCGTCCTAAGCCAGAATCCAATGACTGGACATCAGCTCAACGAAGACCTCAAGACCCGCCTTATCGCAACATTCTTCTCAATTGTCCTTACTTCAGAAGATGCTGGATACGACAAGCCAGATCCACGATTTTTCGAAATCGGGTGTAAGATGATCAAGCTGAAGAATACGGAATTATGGTACGTTGGCAATAGATATCACGAAGATGTTGTAGGCGCCCGAAACGCTGGAATCACGCCTGTGTTGGTTGAGAGGGGACGAAGACACAGGCCGAGGGATTGTCTCGCGGTGACGGGCTTACTTTCTCTCCCGTCACTATTGAAAGAATGACGGATCCCACTCAAGAAGAACATGAATAGTCATAGTCAAACGCGCTTCAAACAAGATTTAGCAAGCACTCCTCAGATACGTTTGGGGGATGACACAGATCTGCTTTACGCCAAGTTTACAAATTGGAATGAATATTCTACATTCGTCTTGACGATCGTCTCTTGGCTCGAAAGGAGTTCTCGGTTCGGGAAGATCATCATATTGCTGCAGACTCTGCTCAACATGCTACTCTCGCTCTGGATCTATGAGGAGTATCTCCACAACCGATTCTTCCGGA
>WNGM01000804.1_pt1 | contig 25186 bp, 25 predicted proteins | sample 5400571 | NCBI WGS metagenome assembly WNGM01 (sample SAMN13153378, study PRJNA577476) | soil metagenome | isolation source: 100 cm soil or saprolite under Garry oak tree replicate 2 | place: USA:California | collected 2016-06-15 | reverse complement strand
GGCTGATGGCGCACGTGAGTCGGTGGTTGGCCGACGAGGGGCTGGAAGCGGCGGCGTTCACGCCGGAACGGGTGGAGGCGTTCTGCATCGCCCGGCGCGCGGAGGGCTATAGGGGTCTGCGGACGGCGAAGGCGCTCGCTCCCCTGCAACAGTTCCTGCAAAGCCAGGGGGTGCTGGCCCTGCTGCCAGCACCTGGGCCGGTGAGCGCGGAACAGCAGCTGCTCGAGCGCTACCAGAACTACCTCGTCTGCGAGCGTGGCCTGACGGAGCGGGTGGTGTCGAACTGGGTGCAGGCGGCTGGGCTGTTTGTTGCCGAGCACCCGGAACTGGCCGAGGGCAGGCCTGCGGTCGGGGCGGCAGAGGTCAGCGCGTTCTGTGCGCGTGAGCTGCCACGCCGGAGCGGGTCGGCAGCGAGGAACCTGGCGGCCGCGCTGCGGTCGTTGCTGCGGTTCCTCCACGTGGAGGGCCTGGTCGGGGCACCGCTGGCGCAGGCGGTCCCGCCGGTGGCCGGCCGCAAGAGCACGGGCCTGCCCCGCGGGGTTGCGTCCACGACGGTTGCCCGGCTGCTCGCCAGCTGCGACCAGCGCACCGGGGTGGGGCGCCGCGATTACGCGGTCTTACTGCTGTTGGCGCGGTTGGGGCTGCGAGCTGGCGAAGTCGCCAGGCTGCGGCTGGATGACATCGACTGGCGCAACGGCGAGCTGGTCGTGCACGGCAAGGGCGGTCGCGAGGAGCGGCTGCCGCTGCCCACCGATGTCGGCGCCGCAATGGCGGGCTATCTGTGGCGGGGCCGCCCGCACGCTGGCACCCGGACCGTGTTTCTCCGCGTGATCGCCCCGGCTGTCGCCTTGGCCCCAACGGGCATCACCTGGGTGGTGTACGCGGCCTGCGATCGCGCCAGAGTACCAAGGGTCGGGGCTCACCGTCTTCGGCACACCCTGGCGAGTGAAATGCTCCATGCCGGAGCATCGCTGGTGGAGGTCGGTCAGGTCCTCCGACACGCCGCTGTCGGCACGACGGCGATCTACGCCAAGGTCGACTTCGCCGCGCTGCGTCCGCTCGCCCTGCCCTGGCCGGCAGGTGTGGCATGAGCGAGCAGACACTGCGGACCGCGCTCGCCGAGTACCTCGCGGTGCGCCGCTCGCTCGGCTTCAAGCTGGCCCGTGACGGCCTCCTGCTGGAGCAGTTCGTCGCCTTCTGCGAGCAAGCCGGTGCCGGTCGGGTCACCAGCGAGCTGGCATTGGCGTGGGTCACCGCACCGGCGAAGGCGTCCCCGTCATGGCTGCGCATGCGGCTGACGGTGGTCCGCGGCTTCGCCAGCTGGCTGCAGGCCAGCGACCCGGCCACCGAGGTGCCGGCGAGCGGGTGGCTTCCGCCACGTCGGCGAACCAACCCGTACCTGTACTCCGACGCCGACATCGCCGCGCTGGTGGCGGCCGCCCGTCAGGCGCGCTGGCCGCTTTCGGCCGCCACCTACCAGACCCTCATCGGGCTGCTCGCGGTGACCGGCATGCGCGTCGGGGAGGCCATCCGGCTCGACCGGGCCGATGTGTCGTTGGCCGACGGCCTGCTCACCATTTGGGAATCGAAGTTCGGAACGTCCCGCCAGATCCTGATCCACCCCACCACGATCATGGCGCTGCGCTGGTACCTGCGTCGCCGCGCTGCGTTGTCCCCCACACCCAGCGAGCCGGGCTTGCTGGTCCACCCTGCCGGCAATCGGATCACCTACGTGAGCGTGCAGCAGATGTTCCGTGCCCTGGCACGACGGGCGGGCCTCACGCCACGTTCGCAGCGCTGTCGGCCCACGATCCACGGACTGCGACACACCTTCGCGGTCAACACCCTCGTCCGGTGGTATCGCGATGGTGTCGACGTGCAGGCCCGGCTGCCGCTGCTGGCGACCTGGCTTGGTCATGCCGACCCGAAGTGGACCTATTTGGTACCTGTCGGCATCCCCCGAGCTGCTCACACTCGCCGGCGAGCGCCTGGAGACATCCCTGGGGAGGCAGCCATGAGCCTGCTCGCTCCTACCCTGCAGGCGTTCTTTACCGAGCGGCTGATCGGCCAGCGCCAGGCCAGCCCGCACACGGTGGCCGCCTACCGTGACAGCTTCCGGCTGCTGCTTGGCTACCTGGCCAACAGCACGGGCAAGTCGCCGGCCGAGCTGGACTTCGACGACCTGGACGCCAAGACGATCGGCGGGTTCCTCACCCACCCTGGAGCGAGACCGCGGCGCCAGCGCCGCCACCCGCAACGCCCGGCTGGCCGCGGTGCGCTCCCCTGTTCAGCTTCGCGGCGTTCCGCCACCCCGAGCACGCCGCGCTCATCGCCCGAGTGCTCGCGATCCCGGCCAAGCGCCACGGCCGCCCACTGGTCACCTTCCTCACCCGCCCGGAGGTCGACGCGCTGCTGGGCGCACCCGACCGCCGTCGCTGGACCGGCCGGCGTGACCACGCGCTTCTCACCCTCACCGTCCAGACCGGGCTACGGGTTTCCGAACTCACCAGGCTGTGCCACCTCGACGTCGCCGTCGGCCGCGGCGCCCACGTTCGGGTCCACGGCAAGGGACGCAAGGAGCGGGTCACCCCGCTTACCAGCCACACCGTCGCGGTCCTGCGCGCATGGCTCGACGAACGCGACGCAGCCCCCGACGATCCGGTCTTCCCGGCTCCTCCTGGACGTCCCCTTGGCCGTGACGCCATCCGCAAGCTGGTCGTGAAACACGCGCGCACGGCAGCTGTTGGCTGCCCCTCACTCGCCACCAAGCAAGTCGGCGTGCACACTTTGCGCCACTCCTGCGCGATGAACCTCCTGCAAAGCGGGGTCGATCTCGCCACGATCGCCCTATGGCTGGGTCACGAAGACCTCCGCACGGTGCAGATCTATCTGCACGCCGACCTTGCGCACAAGGAACGTGCCCTGGCACGCACCACCCCGCCCAACACCAGGCCAGGGCGATACCGGCCACCCGACCCGATCCTTGCCTTCCTCGAGGGCCTGTGATTATGCGGAACCGCTCAGGACGTAGGGCCAGCGAGGCCCACCAGTGCAGGGCAACCCGGCACCCCAGCCGACCCGCTCCGCATAATCCCGGGTTCCGCCTAATGCGCCGCGCACAGCGCATGCGTGGCCCCCTGGTAGCGCCAGTACGGCGACCAGCAGTCATGCACCGCCACCCCACCAAACCCCGGCAGCACCCCGGCGGCATCCATCGCCACCACCCCACGCTTGGGATGCACCACAAACCAGCTCAGCAGCGGCGTGGACGCCGAGTGGACCCAGTGCAGCCGGCCCGCCACCCTGGCGCCGGTCTCATCGAAGTGGGCGACCTCGGCCCCCGCCAGCTGCTCGCGGACCCGCTCGACGAACCCGCCCAGCCCGGCGGCGCCCTCGGCCGGCAGCCCGGCCAGCGTCCCCGCCGACACACTGGCACCCAGCGCATCGCCGAGCACCTGCGCGGCCCGCCAGACCGGCAGGTGGTGCTGCACCGCCAGATAGGCGCCAAGCCCACGGACCCCAGGCCCATAGCACGCCGCCGCGCGTGCCTGACCGGGGAACACCGCAGCGGTGAGCTGCCCGCAGGCGCACTGGCGCCGCTCGGCCCGATGCTCACGCACCCACAGCCGCACCTCGGGCAGGTCAACGACCTGCCGGGCCTCCACCCCAACCACCGGCGCCAAGGTCAGATCCCCACCACAGCCGCCGCAGGCCACCGGCCGGTGCACCACCACCTCATCCGGGTCAGCCACCTGGGCCAGATGCGCACCCGGCGCGCCGGGCTGCTTGCCAGACGCCCGCCCACCACCACGCCGCTGCTGCCGCGGCGCGGGCGGCTTGCCCAGTCCATCCGACGACGGTGGCCTGGAGGAATTGGAAGAATCCTTACCCAGGCGACGCTCCAGCTCAGCGACCCGGGCCTGCAACGCGGCATTGGCCGTGACCAGTCTGGCGTTGGCCTCCCGCAACTGGTCGATCACCATCGCCTGGACCGCGACGGTGGCCTCCAGATCGGGAGTGGGGGAAGAGATCGCGGCCTCCTGGACAACGAGCGGTCACGCCCGCTTGCCCATGGGCAGGGTGCACAGCTACACCAGCAACCGTTCCACCGTCAAACCAGCCGCAGCGCAGCAATACAGCCCTGAACAGTTACCGCGTGTGTTCCTCCTGATCAGAAATCGATGGAGTGCCTGGTCACCAGACGAATCTGATTATCCGCGCCCCACACCCTACGGGGTCGTGCGGGTCGATCGGCTGGGCGGGCTGATCCACGAATATACCCAGGTCGCATGACGTGGATGAGTTTTCGGCACCCACAGGGGCAGCAGGCTACCCCATCACCTTGCAGAACATCAGGTAGAGCAGTAAAGGATCATCTGCCGATCATCGCGACCGGGTGATTGCCCTGGCGAACTCGCAGCTCAACGTACACGACTGACTTTCTGGCGCCCACACTGCATCGAACGCGGCTTCAACCGCATCTCGTTCGGTGTCCAGACTCTGGATCCGGTGATCCGCCAAAAGATCGGCCGAGGCGAGAAACCCGCAGATTACGATCGGTTGATCGAGCGCCTGCGCGAGCTCGACGTCGATCTTCCGTTCAGCGTCGACCTCATGACCGGCCTGCCGGGTCAGGACCTGGCGTCCCACGACCGCGGCCTTGGCAGGACAACACGCGTCGTCATCTACCTCTGCCGAGCCTGGCGCGAGCTGCACGCCATAGGTTGTACACATAGATACTCAGCATATAGGTAGGGTGCCGCCACAGATTCCGAGTCGATGCTTCCCACCAGAAGTTCACAGAGACGTTGAGGCCCACGCCGTGTACCTCGTGCCACCAGTGTACAGGGAGGAAAAGCATCTCTCCTGGCGAGAGAGTCGCCTCGAATAATTTGACCTTCTCAAACCGTGGGAATTGCCGACGGTCTGGTGCGCTCATATCGACCCGGCTGGTTATCGGCGGGATGCGATTGAAAGGGCTAAATGGGTACAGCTTTGCTCGCTCCGCCGGCGGAGCGAGCAGGAGCCGCTTTTCTCCGACGATCTGAGCGAGGAGGTTGTCGGCCTGATCACAGTGGAGTGGAGTGGTGTTCTCGCCTGCCCCAATCCAGAGATTCACGTCCCGCACCTTGGTCGGCTCGACGTAGCCTGGTAGCCCAATGTCCCGACCGAGCAGGGGAAACCTGGTGAGCAGCGACTGATGCTGAAGTAGGAAGTGAGGAGATCGCGGCCCGCCAGCGACCCAGTCGATGTACTCCTCGCCAGTAACGCCCTTCCAGAGAGACTCGTGGAACCCCCGCTCCGGGTGAGCGCGAAACGCGCCGTCTGACGACAGATACACCCGTAGTGGTGTCTTGCCGAGAGCTGTCCTCAGGTAGGGAAGGTCCCATTTCTCCAATGCCGCCCACGTCGAGATCGCACCTGTCAGGATGACGGGTCGGTTTCTTGTCGCGTACTCCCGCTGGAAGATCTGCGGATCAGGCGCGTCGATCCTCGGAACCCGTCCGGTGATCAACCTCTCTCACCAGGCCTTCGTTGCTTAGCCGACCACTCCGCGCCTGGCGCTCCGGCGGGGTGCGGCCGGACGTGAACTGGGCTGAAGCCCAAGAACAGGAGGCCCTGGAATTCTGGTGGCGGAGCCCGGTCCAGACGCTCGCAGTGAGGAAACGCATGAAAGAAAGCGGCAACCGCTTCCTCCGCTTCGGCACGAGCCAGCGGGGCCCCTGAGCAATACCGTGCGCCAATGTTGAAAGCCAGGTGATGTCCTGTGATCGGACCGCCTGGCGGGAAGCGCGCTGGGTCGCGATTGGCCTGGACGACGTCCAGGCCAATCCGGTCGCCGGACCGAACCTCCCGCGTCCCAATCGTGGCCGAGCACCCGGCGATACGGGACCGGAGCTGCGCCGGCGGATACAGGCGACACGCATGCTCGATCAGAGCTGCGGTTATCTGACGATTCTGGGCGATCTCCAGACGTAGCCTGGGCGCGTCCATGGCCAAGTGAATCGTCGTGGAGATGAGACGAGCGACGCCGTCGCCTCCCGCGAGAAGCATGATCAGGCATTGGTCAAGGATGTCCTCGTCGTTCCAGTCGGGGAAGATGGTCGGTCCGACGGACCACAGCGCGCTCACGAGGTCGCCGCGAGGAGCGGCCTTACGTATGCGGATCGTCGGATTGGCCGCCTCTCGGAGCCTCGACGCCGCGGCCATCGCGAGGTCGCGCTCCTTGGAGGACTCTCCTTGGGTGGCCACCCAAGGAGTCATGGTGTCCCTCCACTCCGCGAGGGCGGCGATGAACTCCGGGTCCTCGTGCGGCAGCCCCAGCACGGCTGCAATGACCCGCAGGCTGAGGGGCGCAGCGAAGTTCCCGAGAACTTCGAGCTCCGACTTCTCCGCGCACTCGTCGATCGCGGCCGCGACCAACGGGCCGAGAACCGACGCCCGAAATTCGTCGACGCGGGCTGCAAAATAGCCGGTGAGGAAGGTGTGGAGCCTTCGGTGCGGTGCTCCGTCGATGAGCTGAACACCACGCCGACCTCGAATCTCCTCCGCGCCCGGATAGGACGCGTGCTCCACGCTGAAGATGTCCGGGTGAGAGAGCACATAGGTACATTCATCGAACTTTATAAGCATGTGGTCATGGCTCGTCTCGACTCTCACCGACATTCCCTCTTCCTATCGCATCCCTCAATGGGTTGCACTCGGCCGGTGGAGGCCCGAACGGACCAAGGCGATGATCTCAGACGTCGCCCGAGGATCGCAACGCTTCGATCTGCGTGCGGTTGTACCCGAGCTCCCCCAGGATGGCGTCGGTGTGTTCGCCGAGGGTCGGCGGTGGCCGCATCTGCCGTGGCGGACGAGACGCGAGCCGAACTGGGTTCCCGATCCAGCGCACGGTGCCGTGCACCGGATGATCGGCGGAACGCAGGACGCCCAGTTCCCTGACCTGAGGATCGGTCAGCGCCTCGGGGAGGCCGTTGACTGGCGCACTGGGAACCCGCTCAATAGCCAGTGCCTTCAGCCACTCCGATCGCGGCCGCGTCGCGAACACGGCGGCGAGCTCGGCACGAAGATCATCGTAGTTCCGAATTCGATCCTCTCGGGTGGCGAAACGCGGATCAGTCTCGAGGTCGAGGCGGCGGATCGCTCGGAGCAGGGCCGCCCAATTCTTATGAGGTGACGAGAGATGCAAGGCCACGAGCTGGCCGTCGCCGCAATGGAAGGCGTAGATCTGCGCGGCCTGCCGTCTGCTCGCGGCATCGGGTACCTCGCCGGCGTTCAACATAACCGACAAGGGCTCGCCGAGCATTGCCAGGCATGATCCGACGATGGACGCCTCGATGCGCTGGCCTTCGCCGGTTCGCATCCGCGCGTGAAGCGCAGCGACAATACCGAGCGCAGCGAACACCCCCGAGATCGTGTCCGCCAGCGCCGGCCCCAAAGGTTGCGGGTCTAAGGGACTCATGAGCTGGCTGAGGAGACCGCTCATGCTTTGTCCGATTGTGTCGAAGAAGGGCTGCGTCGCGTACGGCCCGATGGACCCGGCGCCGGAGATCGAGCAGTACACTAGGGCTGGCGCGATCGCGCGCAACCGCTCGTATTCGAGCCCGAAGGCGGCGGCGACGCCTGGACGGAAGTTCTCGATCAAGATGTCGATGGTGGGCAGCAGCCGAGTGATGATATCGGAAGCTGCCTCGCTGCCGAGCCGGAGCGTCATACTGCGCTTGCCTGCATTGTGCGCGACGAACCATGGGCTGTAGCGCCCGCCCCCCCAGGACCGCATTGGGTCCCCTTCGCCAGGTTTTTCCACCTTTATCACGTCTGCGCCGAAATCCGCGAGCAGCCTGCCTGCCCACGGACCGCTGACGAAGTTCGCCACCTCGAGCACACGGACGTGGTCGAGCATCTGCATCACGACGGCCTCCCCTGCAACAACCAATCCAAGGGGAACATCTCCCCGACGCCTGCTGCGGCCGCGCGATCGAGGACCTCCTTCCCCAGTGCCGGCCAGAGAACGCCCGGTGACTGCCCTAGGAAGGGCGCGAAGACTGTCACCTCCTCGGACGAGCGTCGCCCCGGGGCGAGGCCCGAGATCAGCGCCGCCAGAGACTCGATTCGATAGCCGACGCCGCTCGCTTTTGCCTGCCGCGCCTGCCATACTGCCCCGGCTTTCTCGAGTGCGAGAGTGACCGTTGGAGCTGGCCCGACGCTGAACATCCGAGGCGCGCGGGCGAGGAGCGCGTCGGGCACCTCCCACAAACGCGTGAAGCTCACGTGCGTTCCCGGCCTCACCCAGTCTGCGTCGATCACTGGACGCAGCGCACTCGTGGCTGCAATCACTACGTCGCAACCGTCTACGGCTTGCTGCTGGTCGCCGCATGCCGCGATCGGCAGGCCTAGCGTCTCGGCCACCTCGCGTGCGAATCGCTCAGCGTCCGTCTTGCGGGGAGCGAATACGCGCACTTCCGCCACGCGTCGCGTCGCGGTCACGGCTTCCACCTGCTGCCGGGCCTGCGCGCCCGTCCCAAGCACACCGATGATGCTCGTGTCCTGCCGCGAAAGCCGGCCGGCGGCGATACCGACGGGGATGCTGATGCCGAGCCGGCTTATGTGCCCGTCGTGGACAATCCCCAGCGGCTCCGACGTCCGCGAACTCAGGACAAGGATCAGCCCTGTGTACCGGCGTCCAGGCGCGGCTGCCACAGGCTCCCCGACGGCGCGGCTACCGTACTGGGTGACGTCGAGGATGGCGGATGTGACTCTCACGGCCGCTACGCCGGCGTCGGGCAGCACGGCCGCCCATAGCTTGACGACGCCCTCACGCTCTGGGCCGATAGGAGTCGCGAGATTGTACCGGGGGGAGCTCAGCGCACGCTCGGCTGCGAGCGCGCCGATCGCTTGCTCGACGACCGGGATCGCGTCACGGACCGACAGCAAGCGCTCCGCTTCGTCGTCGCTGACGATCAGTGCCACTCACCCTCCCTTCCTCCCTCGTCGGGGCCACTCGAGGCCTCGCCAAGCGCTAACGCCAGCAACGGGACCTGTCCCTCCAGGAGGGGATACAGCGGCTGTCCGTTCGCTCGTTCAAACGGCGCCTCGCAAAGGCACGCCGCGAGTCCCAAACGTACAGCTGCCAGCCAGCATCGGTGCAGGGCAGCGCCCGCGGCGAGGAGCAGAAGGCGATAGCCGTGGTTGCCGAATCGCCCGAGGCCGTCGTCGAGATCGCCGACGACCACGAGCAAAGCAGCCGCACTTGCGAACTCGACCTGGCGGAGCATCGCAGCTATGTCGACGGAGGTCGGCACCGAACACGAGCGCGCCAGGGAGTGAGCTTCCGGCTCGTAGACATAGTAGGCAGCTGTTACCTCTTGGACGCGCCATGCATGGACGTATACGGAAAGCAGGACCGAGCCGCCGACACCGTCCGGCTGCGCAGGTTGCAGCTCCGACGCGGCCAGGACGGTACCGAGGTCGCCCGCGCCGATCGTGCGCGATGCGAAATGGCGAACCGCGACCCGGCGGTGCAGTGCCATGTCGCAAGAAACGGCGGGGGAAAGCGCGGGAGGCAATATCACTCTCGCGCCCGAACCAGCACGCCTGGATTGTGGAGCTTTTGGCGCTCGGCCGCTGATGGCTATGCTCGTGGTTCGAAGGAGACTCCGCTCCAGGTTCTCCGCCGTGAACGCTTCGTTCACCGGCATCGTGGCTCCGGCGGGATGGTCATGCCGACACCGCGGCTACAGCGGTTACCGGTTCGGCTCGTACGTCCAGCTTCAACTCGTCCAGAATGGCCTGGTCAGGCCAGCAAGCGCTCGTGATCCAGGTGATGCCAGCTTCGCGGGCAACCGCGTCCATCTGCGCGAGCGCCACCCCGGCATCGAGATGCGCGAGACGGTAGCCGAGAGGCCCATACTTCGCCCGCAACCTTCCAAGGGCCGCAGTGAGGACTACCCAGCAAGCAGCATCATCCGGCGCTCCGTCCGGCGCGGTCGTGCCGAGCAGGCTGCGCAAGCGCAACGCGGCGTCCTGCGGCCGCAGCAACGCGAGTACGTCCCGCGCCGCGTCGTAGTAGTAAACGCCGTTTGGCAGGTCGATGACGCCCGTGGCGACCAGATACACCTGCGGTGAGCCGAGGTTGCCGGCCGAAGGCGCCCAGCGGTGGGCAGGTGGCTCGCCAGCAGTCGGCCGAGCTCGATAGCCGACGCCGCGCCGCACGATCTGGGCAACTTGGCGTAGATGGAGGCGCTTCGGCGCATCGGAGACGACGTCGGGTGCGGTCTCGCTCACCGGGCGTCCGTCGTCCTGCTCTTCAGGCAGGGCCTGCACTGGGTGGCTCCGGTACCGAGCTGGCACTTCCTGGAGGCGGCGCTGAACCGCTCGATGGTGAACCTGGTGCGCCTTCGGATTCAGGAACTGCTTGGACGGAGACGTCACAGCCTGCTCATACGCCGCCGCCGCCCTGGCGTCACCTCGCGGTTTGAAGCGCGCGCAGAGCCGGCATTCCGGCGATGAAATCGGTCGAAGTCGCACGAGTGACCAATCGGCGATGTCGAACAGCAGCATCGAATGGCCAGAGGCCAGGTCACCGAGTCTGCTCGCCAGCATCACGATCTCCGTCGTGATGAGACTGGCCCACATCTCGACTCTGTGCCGAGGGGATGGCGCAGACCCGATGCCTGATGCGTGCAGCCGTTCGAAGCATCGGTAACATGCCCCCTCCCCCCGCTGGAACCTAGGGCCGATCTCGATCGTGGTGTCGAACAGTGCGGTGCGCAACCATGGAACTCGCTTTCGTGCGCAGGCGTCGTCGAGCGCGCGGAGCTCGTGCCGCGCTTCCCTCCCGGCGTGGGGCATAACCACCAGATCGACTGCAGGCCACTGTCGCCCATCCATCTGGTCTGCGATCGTCACGTGCTGGACTCCACAGAGCGCCAGTTGCTCTACGACCGCTTCGCATAGGTCCCTGTCGCCGAGCATCAGTATCTGGTAGGTCGCGAGCTGCTCCAGCGCCGTGCCGGCGCCCGAATGGACGCGCGTAACGTCGACGTGCCGATGGAAGAATTGCGCGAGGTCTTGAAATGTGGCACACCAAGCAGGATCGACTGATTCTGCGCCTTCCTCAAGTATTCCTCGGGAGCAGAGGAGAGCGATCGCGTCCGCCACGGCGTGAGCAGGAACGTCTGGGAGTCGAGCGGCGATCTGCGCAACCGTGTGGAGGCCATCAAGGAGCGGGAAGAGGTCGGGGAGAAGCGTCTGCACGCCGCGACCCCGAAAGATCTGGCGCTCGGCCGTTCCATCGACGAGCAATCCATCCTCGAACGGAATGAACACCAACCCCTTGATGAGGGCGGGCTGACGCGGGACCCGCAATTGTGGGTCCGTCGACGCGACTCTCGCCATCTCGGCCGCCGAAATATGACTACGCAGGCCGATCACGGTTCAACCCCAGAAACGGGTACGATCCAGCTCGACAGCGCCTCGATCGTGCGGAGGCTTTCGTCTCGCCCTTGCCCGCAGCGGCGGCATCCATGGATACCGACGACTCGGCCCGTGCCCGTCTCCCAACCGAGAAGGTTGAGCTTCCGGACCTGCCCTACCTCTCGCGACTGCGGATCCTCGAGGCGAACGACGATTTCCGCCGTCATGGCCGCCGCCAGAACGGCCGCGGGCGGGAAGAACCCTGCGGGTCCTGCATTGGACTCCACGCGATAGAAGTCGGCGAGTATCTGCGCGATGTCGGCGTCGACGGCGTGCTGAGCTACCCGCCGCCCGTAGCAGCCGTAACATGGTCCCCAGCCCGGCACGACCAACGGGCCCAGCGTCACACCCCCCTCCTCGTGCACCACGGGCATCCACGGATTCCCCCGTTCGAAGGAAAGATCGTCCAGCGTGTCGCACAGATGGGCGATCGGGCGGGCGGCCGCGACCACCATCATGCCCGCCTCTTGTGCAGGCCGATCGAGGTCTTTGGCTCCGCCAGACGTCACGGTCGCGCCTCCCGGCTGTAGCAACGCGAGCCGAGCTGCCATCTCGGCACCGAACCCGTCGACCGCTACCACATGCACCCGTGCGATCGAGCGGCCACTGGTCATCCGAATGGTTGCGGCCAAGCGTTCACCTCCTCCTCGGGATAGACCGGATACCCCATCGCGCGCGGAGCCTCGAACAGTCGAGGGTGCGCGAGGTAGCGAATCGGCAGTCGGAAGCTCACGGGCATCAGGTTCGGAACGAGTATCCGAACGACCGACAGACCAACTGCAAATGCTTCATCGGGAGAGAGGTCGACCGCGTACACCTCCATGCCGCATGACGCGAGGCGCTTGAGCAGCCAGGCGAGTTGCGTCCTCTCATCGGATAATCCCTCGGGAACGTGGATGTCGCTGAGGCGCCGCCGCCGCGGAGAGCCCAGCAGGAATCGAAAGGCGCGTCGCTGCTCCGGTCGCGACATGAAGGTACAACCCTCGAACGATTTGACGAACGTCCACGGGTCGCTCGGGAGCGGCCGCTCCAACTCGACCGCCAGTCGGTGGGATGAGAGATCGCACACGGTCTTCGCGATCGCCCGGGCTGGGTCGACGTCAGTAGCGCATGCCACCAGCGTCGAAACCCTGCTTTCACTGCGCGCGGTTTCGACCGCGTAGATCGTCGGAACTCCGAGGTCCGTCGTCGCGTCGAAGAAGTGTCGCTCGAAATAGGCATCGGACTGTCGCACGACGTAGGGCCGCAACCGGTCGGGCAAGCGATCGAATTCGATCTTGGGAAGCGGCAGCCGCTGAAGCCAGGTGAGGGCAACGGCATCCCTCTCTATGACCTCACAGAGCCCAGTGATGAGGGCGCGTGTGAGGCTCGGATGGCACGCGCATCCGGTGGAGTTCGCAAAGGCGAAACGCTCGCCCGGTCCGCCCGAGATTCCGAGATACACCATCACTGCTGGCAACAAGACCTGACGGCCGGTCGTCAGCGACAGCCCGCGTACCCAGCGAAGGGGAACATCGGAGCGTGGAGGCCGCCAATCGCACAAGGGATGTTCCTGCTCGCGCTCCGAACAACGTGGGAGCCTGTGGAGATCGAGCACGCTTCCGTCGAGCTCGCCCTGCGCGGCCCAGACGAACTGCTCGTCACGCCAGGCGTAGACGGAATACCGCTCGAGGGCCTCAGCGAGAGCCGCGGTACTCGCCTCCGTCTCGTCGGAGGCCACGCCGACGCCCACGGGGAACGTCGAGGGCTCGACCGGCACGCGTCCGGCTGCATCAGGAAGGACGGCGTTCAGGTCGCCCAGGTCTGCGTAGTGCACGAAGAGCGGCGGGTCCACCGTCTGAAGAAGGAGACCCGAATGGCCGATGAGGCCGAAAGGCGACGCCAGCGCCTCGAACTGAAGCGGGATTTGTCTCGCCGTGATCTTCCCCTAGCAGTATGCGCGCACCGAGAACTTGCTCTGCTGACTGCTCAGCGACGCGGGAGTTTCCTCACAGCGATGTCATGCCGTCGTCGAATCTAGATCGCAGGGCCGAATTGAAGCTCAGTCGCCGGTGCACCACTCCGCGCGCTGCAGGATCCGATTGGGGACTCCGAGCGCCGCGAGCTGGAAGATGTCCTTGCCGATCACGGCTTCGCGCTCATCTGCCGTGAGCTCGTATTCGCCCAGGACGCTCTCGGCCAATTCTCTCTTGTGGCTCTCCAGCTCCTGGTTCGCCCTTTGCATTCGGGCATTGAGCTCCGGGTCGGTCAAGCTGTCCTCGATCAGCTTAGTCAATGCCTCGCGGGACATGTCCAGCCTCCAATCGACCCAGTTGCCATAGCGATAGCGCGACACTAGGAGCTTCGTCTGCTTGTGTCAAGAAGCACATGCAATGTCCCGGCAGTTCGTTGCTCGTCGTGGTGGTCTGGATGCTGTCGGAGGCGAACACGTCGTCAAAGGCGCGGGTGAGCTTGCTGTTACGGTCACGAATCATGAAGCGCGGCACGGTGATGCCCTCCGCTGTTCCCGTTCCATCGAGAGCTCCCGTGCCCGCTGGACCACCCACGACCCACTCGGGTAGTTGGTGACCATGATGCCTGAGGGCTGCGGCCGAAGAACGCTCGCCAGGTGACCGGAACTGGCAGCCTGCCCGCAGCCGCGACGGCCTGCCGGTCATCCGGGCCACCTGCCGGCAGCCGGACTGGCGGCCCTGCCCCGACCGGGCCCGCTGCACCCGCTCCCAGGCCAACGCCCGGCACGTGACCTTCCTACCCCGCCGCCAACAGGCGGCCCAGCAGCGGATCCGGGCCGAGCAGGCCGAGCGGCGACTGGCGGCGACGCTACGCCCTGCGCTGCGGCGTCGAGAGCCTGATCTCCCAAGCCTCCCGGCTCAGCGACCTCCACCACGCCCGCTACCGCGGCAAGCCGAAGACCTTCCTGCAGCACACCCTCACCGCCATGGCCATCAACCTCATCCGCCTCGACGCCTGGCTCACCGGGACCACAACCACCGGCGGCTGGACCTCCCGACTCGCCCGGCTGACCCAGGCCCTACCAGCAACCTGAATTCGCCAGCAGAGTCGAATCCCGGGGCGGTTCATCGGAGCTTGCCGGTGGATCGATGTCATCCGCCTCCTCTCCACGTGACAAGATAGTGGCATGCACGCAGATGCCTACGCTAATGAGGGCCTTCCGGCACGTGTTGCCTACGACTTCCTCGCCGACACGTACGACGATCGCGCCCTGCCGCGCACGGTGAAGTTGGCCGACGTCCTCCACCGCAGTGGACTCTTGGAGGGAGCGCTCGTGCTCGACCTCGGGGTGGGTACTGGACTTCTCTGGGGCTGCCTCGACTCGATCCATGGTCCCGCTCGGATCGTGGGCGTGGACTCGAGCTCAGGTATGCTCATGCGCGCACGATCCAGACGGAACCCACGTCTGGATCTCGTGCGGGCTGACTTCGCCCAGTTGCCGTTCGCGATCCAGACGTTCGACGTCATCCTGCTGTCCTTTTCTGCACGGCATTCTCCAGAGCTGACGCCGATGCTCGCGCGGGCAGTGACGAGGCTAGTCGGGAATGGCCACGTCGTGCTGATGGAGTACTCCGGTGAGACGCAGCTTGCTCTCGCTGGTGCCGTGATGCGATGCTACTCGCTCCTCGTTGAGGCCAAGGAGCGTCCTGCCGAGGTCGCCACGTCCTACTTCTCGGCCTGTCCTGATGACGTGCTCCTCTCTGCGGCCACAGCAGCCGGTTTGCGAATCAAGGAGCTCGACTACGTATGCTTGGTGGAAGCGGCTGGCTGCGAATCCGTCGTCGATTTCGTCGTGAACTCTCCCCCCGTCGCCTTCGACTTGATCAGGTACGGGCGTAGCACCCACGACAGGGTTCGTAGCCGACTCCTGGCTGACCACATCCTACCCGGTCAGATCGCTTCCAAGATTCTCATCTGTGTCATGGACCGCCCCGACGGAGGTTGACGGACCGCTATGCCCATCGGGATCATCGCCGGCACGGGGTTCGAGCACCTGTTTCCCTCGGATGACCGACGACGCATGACGACGCCGTTCGGCCGGTTCGATTATCTGCTGTCGCGAGTTGGCAGGCACGAGTTGGTCGTGATACCGAGGCACGGGTTCCGGCACGAGTTCTCGCCGTTTCGCCTGCCCACCAAGGCGCACATGTTCGGCTTTCGGTCGCTGGGGGTGCAGCGCGTCCTCGCCACCAGCTCGGTCGCAAGTGCCAAGGACGCCATCGGCCCGGGTGACGTCGTCCTTCCCGACCAGTTCATCGACCTCACCAAGACGCGTGACGCCACCTTCTACCACTTCGACGTCACAGTACACACGGACATGACAGAACCCTTCTGTCAGAGTCTCCGATCGCGCGTTCTGGCCGCATTGCGGGAGCAGGGAGGCGTCAGCGTCTGGGATCACGGGGTCTACGTCGCGACGGAGGGACCTCGATACCAAACCCCCGCAGAGATCCGCATGATCCGACTGCTCGGCGGGGACCTGGTCGGTCAGTCGGCAGTGCCCGAGGCGGTCCTCGCTCGTGAGCTGGGCTTGTGTTACGCGCTCGTGGCCGTCGTGTCGTCCCGCGCCGCTGGACTTCAGGAGCGCAAGGACTCGCGGGACATCTTGGATTCCATCTGGAGCCGGGCGGACCCACTGCGCGGACTCCTAAGCGCGGCCATCCCGCGAGCAGCAACCTCGGTGCGTCGAGAGCGATGCATGAACAACTCCTTCGAAGCGGAACAGCTGTTCGAGAGGCTACGCGAGGACAGCATCAAACCGAGCTGACAGCCGAACCTACTCCCAGCGATTGACGGCGTAGTGAAGCAGCCCAGCAAGGTGTCGACGGGGCAAGGAGTCCGGGATCGCATTCAGTGCGCTCGCAGCCTGATCGACGTAAGCGCGGCACGCCGTCATTGCATCGTCGACGGCGTCCCGAACCGGATCCGGAATACCGTCGGTGGTTGGCCCCGCAAGTGCGACCGCCAGCTCTGGCAATGCGACGCCCAGCTTCTTGCTCAGCAGCACGGACACCATCGACGGGCGCCCCAGGAGCAGGTCGCTCCCAGCCGGTTTGCCTAGGGTATTCTCGTCTCCTGCTGCATCCAGTACGTCATCCCTGATCTGGAACGCGATCCCGAGGTTCTGCCCGAAGGCGCGCAGTGCGAAGCGCTGCTCCGAGCCCGCGCCGCCCAGGAGCGCACCCGACTCCGCAGCTAGCCGGAACAACGCAGCCGTCTTTTTGCTCGCCATGGAAATGTAGCTGCCGACGTCGACCTTCCCAGCCCGAATGTCCATGCATTCACCGACGCTTAGATCATCCACCGCGGCGACCAGCTCTGCGATGATCTCATCGTTGTGCACGACAAGCCGAAGCGCCCGGGTCATCAGGACCATCGACACCATGACAGCGAGGTCGGTGCCGAACTTCGCGTGGATCGTCTCCTGGCCACGCCGGACCTCGTTCTCATCGATGACATCATCCACGATGAGGGAGGCACAGTGGATGAATTCGATCGCGACAGCGGCGTCCAGCGCATTCTGGGGATGACCGCCGACCGACTGACACGCGAGCAGCGTGATCGTGGGCCGGACGCGCTTGCCGCTTGCCGTCGCAGATCGTAGGGCTTGCCGAGCAACGTCGGGAAGTTCGTCGGCGGACTCGATGTTGCGTCTCAGTGCGTCGTTGATGAGCGCACGGCGTCCGTCAAGGACGGCGTCCTCGCGAGGACCTTTCATCACGAGTCCTGTTTGGCAGTCTGGAACTCCTCGATGATCTCCTGAATCTCGGGCGACGTGACCGCGATCTCGGCGAGTGCAACGAACAGCGCGTGCAGCATGTAGAGGTCCTTGGTGGATCCTCGCGCTCGAAGGTTGCCCATGAAGAAAGCCTCGACGGGCGTCTCGTGACCCTCAAGGATTCGTTTGAGTGCCTTCGGGGATACCCGCACGAGCAGGTCGGGCGCTTCCCCATCACTACGAGTATGGACGCCGATACCGCCATCATCAGCAGAGATGTAGAACTCTTCGTCGACGGCAGTCTCAATGATGACGTGGATAACCTTGTCTTGCAGTGGCTGGATTGCGCGAACGTACCGATCGGGATCCGCGTCTTCCGCGGCACGCAGGAGGCGACGTACATACTCGCGTGAGTGCGCGCTCCCCTGGCTCCTTTGCTGGCTAGTCACCGAGCAATCTCGCCCGCTCTTCGAGCTGACGAATCTTCGCCTCGAGGTTTCTATGTGCTTGCCTTGCAGAACTGAGTCGTGCCTGAATGACAGTGCGCCCAACCTTGGGGCGATCATTAGCCAAGTTCTCAAGGAAGAAGTTGTCGAAGGCATCGATCACGCCAGCCCAATGATCCGCCAGCGCGTTGGTGAACTTGACTGCGCCGTTCGTGTAGGCCACGGCCAACTCGTCCAGGCTCTCCCTCACCGCCTCCTTGACAACGCGCTTGTCATCGGCAGCGATCCCGCTGTCTCCCTCATCCATCAGGTCACCCTCCCGTTCGGGCAGTTCCGGCCGACCTTCGTCGCAGGCAGGCGCACACACACCAGTCGTGGCTAATCGGAGGTCCGAACGCGCTTGACGTCAGCCAGTGCTGTGGGAGCCCCTTCAACTGCTACCGGTATAGTACCTTATCCGGAATCCACCGAGAGGCCTTTCTCGGGCGAAGAGACGGCGTAGGGCACGGAAGTCCCACATGCATGTAAGCAGCTGATTCGGTGGCGGCTCGGTCTCGTAGCACTGCTGCTCAACGCCGCTGCGGAGGCATCCTGGCTGTTATCCTGCCGCTCATACCTGACACTGTGCCGCTCCATCCAAGTGCTCGCCCTGCTCGCCTGCAGCGATGCCGCCAGAGATCTGGGAATCCTCCTCCTACGCCACCAACTCACTGTGCTGCGCCGCCGAGGCCCGCAGCCGGCGCAAGCCGGCCGACCGGACCCGGAGGCGGAGGTCAGCCGCTTCCTACCCAGAGCCCGCTGGTCCTGTTCGTCGTCACGCCGAAGACGCTGCTGCGCTGGATGGGCGGCTGTTGCCAGTACCTGGACCTACTCGCGCCGCGGATGAGGCGAGCACGTCGGCTCCTGGCCCGCGTTCGATATGCGCCCAGGTGCCGCCGACGGACCGGCCGTGGCCACCAACGTGCGCAGCATGATCCCCGCGCACGTGCGGTTCCGCGGCATGCCCAACGCCCGGTTCTGAGACTTCGAGCTCGCCACTGCCGATTTCGGCGCGATCACCCCGGACACACGCGACCTGGCCCCGGCTGGCGCTCATTGACTTCATGCTGGTGCACGCCAACGACTGGCTCGTGCTGCCCGTCGACCTCGCGGTGGGCGGCACCTACCAGCTGGACTCGCCGATCGCTCACGACGTCTTCAGCGTCGACACGCTCATCCAGCGCGCCGACCGCGAGCCGCTCGGCCCAGGGCGCTGGACGCTGTTTTCCACCAGCGTCACCGGCCAGGACGAGACCACCGCCGACTTCTTCCTGCTGCCCCCAAGCGCGGGCAGCGCGCTGCAGACCGGCCGCGTGGTCGAAGAGGCCCGCTTCGCCCGCAACGAGATGGCCGACATGGCCTGGGGCATCGAGGACACGCTGGAAACCAGCTCGGCGAGCCGTGGCCGCAGCACGAACGCGACGTCGCCAGCAACGGCGGCACCGCACCACCCGCGCCGGTGCCGGTCCGCTACCTCATCGAGACACGCCTGCCCAGCTACTGGTTTCCGTTGCTGCCAACCTCGCTGGACCCGGCGGCGGGCACGGTCGCGCTCGAGCTGGCCGCGCAGCTCGCCGCTGACGGGCACACGCCGATCCTGCCGCGTGGCCGGATCCTGCAGCCAACCAGCATCCCCCAGGAGCACCGTATCGCCTTCCCGAAGAGGAGGTTCCCCGCAACGGCATCCGCGCACAGCGGGTCGTCTGCAGAAGCCGCTGGACCGACGGGTCCACCAGGGTGTGGCAACTTGGTCGTGTGCAGCCTGGGACCGGCGAGGTAAATAGCGCGCTACGCTTTGACCTCGCGCTCCCGAATGGTTGAGCGCCACAGCTGCAACCACGCAGGAATCCGGCCGAGGCCAAGTCAGCGTCCATAGGCCGAGCTCGCGAGAGACACGTATCGACCGACTGTCCCGAAGAGCGCGCAAGTGCGTTCACGCAGCTGGAACCTACGGAGGCAGTAGTTGCAGCGGCCGATGGTTCGGTGCTGGCGGCAACCGGTCGTCGAGCACGGTGAACACCTTGATCGTCGCCTCACGTACCGCGCTGTCCAGGTCGGGACCGACGACTGCCGTCAGCGTGTGCGTGGCGGTCGACCCGACCGTGTTCCCGGGACGGGGGAAATAGACTCTTGTGGTCGGCGAGCTCGGGCTTTCGATGCGGGTGAGGGGGTCGGCCGCTGACCAGGCGACTGGAAGCTGGTCGCCGTCGCGGACGCGGAGGTCGCAAAGGCGCACCGAGTATTGCGGGGTGGTGTTCCCGGGGCCGAACAGAAAAAACGGGACGAAGGTTGGGCCGTCGATACCGACGGATGGCGCCCGTAACTGGGGGAGGGTCGATGCCTGGATCACAACCCCCGAGCCGCTGATATTGAAGGCCTCGTAGTTGACGACGAACTTGATCCCTCCAGGCAGGAGCTGGGTGTGCCGCAGGTTTGCGACGAGCCGCGCGCCCACTCCGTCGCTACCCGCGACGGCTGGGGCACCCGATGGGAGGGACGCAAGGGATGGCAGGAAGAGGATCCCGAGACCGATGGCGATAGCCTCGTCACCGCTGTCGACGTCCTGCGACGATTGCGTGGTGATGCTGATCGTCTGGTAGTGGGTCCCGGCGCAGTCGGTCTTGTCGGCGAAGCCGCTGAACTGGTCGCGAATGTGGTGGGTGAACCGGACGCCGTAGCTGCCGACCAGGAACGGGTGGGTGAAGTACACGCCCGAGACGTTGGTGATGATTGCCTGGCCGTCGCTGTCCATCTCCACGTCGATGCCGGTGAGCTGGATGTCTCCATTCGGGTCGGGAAAACCCTTGGCAGTGAATCGCTTCGGCGCGTTCGCGAATCCTGCCTGGGCGCTTTGCTTCAGGAAGTTGGCCGAGGCGAGGAAACCGAGCGGGTGACCGACCGCGATACGCCCGTCAACGCTGGCGGTCCGCAGTAGCCACGCCTGGCGGGAAGCGTCGTCCGGCGGCGACAGCCAGGCCGCGACGAGCGTCTGCCCCTGGCCGACATAGCTGTCCACAAACGGGCTGGGAAGCTGTTGGGCGAGCTGGCTGCCCAGTTGCGCTTTGAGGGCGTCGACCAGGTAGGGCGGGAGCTCGTAACCGCTCTGCACGGCGAAGTCCGCGACGGCACCGTCGGGCAGCCCGCTCGGATCGGTCGGGAAGATGTCCGGCCACAGGTCGCCCGCGGTGGCGGCAATGTCTTGGTCGCGGGTCAGGTGCCCGGCTATCGCGGCGGTCAGCTCCCGCCGGGACGCGTCCCGACCAGCATAGGCGCGCACGCCCAGTTGGACCATCTGCGCCGCCGCCTCCGGCATGTCCAGGAGCCGCTCGACCAGCGCGACACGTCGTGACGGGTCGGACGCGGCGGGGACGGCATCGGCGACCTCGGCCGGACTGGGCACGCGCCCAAGCAGATCGAGGAACAGCATGTGGACCGCGGGCGTCGGTTGGGCCTGCCCTCGCTTCTCGAAATACTCGGCCGACGCGGCAATCCGCGCGGTCAGGGCCGCCGTCCTCCCTGCCGCGACCAGCTCCACGCCGTCGTGCAGCTCCCCGCGCTCGGGCATCCTGCTGAGCAGCCGTCCGTATACGTCGCGGACGACGCGCTGCTGGAACGCGACGGTCCCCGCGATCGACCGGAGGACCTCGTCCCGTGTCGCTCCCGCAACCTGCGCCACCTCCGCACTACTGGCGGGCCTGCCGACGAGCCTCCGGAATGCCACAGCCGCGAATCTGCTACGTGGCGAGCCCACAAGCGCGCTGGCCGTTGCGACGCCCAGTGCGGCATCGGCGCGGGCGACCCGGGTGGTGACGGTGCACTCGCCTGGTTGCTCGTACTGGTGGCTGCCGAGGACCAGGAAGCCCCCACCTGTGGTGGAGACAACTTCCCCGCTCGTTTCGGCTGTCTCGTCACCCCAGTCGATGACCGCCGTGTGCGCGGCGGCGGCCGTGTGCGCGGCGGCGGCGTCCTGGAAGCGGGCCACCGCGACCCGCTCCGCGCGGAGGGTGTCCCCGAGGAGCACAAGCGTTCCGGTCACCTGCAGCTCGGGCACGCTCAGGAGGTCTGGCCACGGTCGGGAGGCGGCTTCGGTGCCACCCGCCGCCTGGATCAGCCGGCCGGACGCCTGGAGCGTGCAGCCGACCCCCTTTAGCACACTGCCGACAAGAGTCGTAATGTCGGCAGGGGGGCCCTCCGGGTCCCCGCGCGGATCGTCCGAACAGCTAGCGTGCGGGTCCATAGCGCGCGCTCCAGGTCACCGAGGCAGGGTCGCCGAAACGGTGCTGGATGACACCAGATAGTGTCCAACGCATCCTCGGCGACCGGAGCCGACCATTCCTGGGAAGGCTCCGCAAACGGCATAATAAGCGCCGATACCGACAGCCGCCACAAGCCTTCTCGCCTGAAGCCTGGTGTGGGCGATCACGGAAAGCCGCAGCTTGAGGGTCTCGGCGATCAGCTAATTTCGGTGAGCGCCATCAATGGTCTCCCTGGAGACCTCCGTGCCGTAGATCTCGGCCAGATGCGCTTGCACCTCGCCGGTCGTCAGCCCCTTGGCGACCAACGACAGCACCAGAGGGTCCTCCACCCCACCAAGGCGTCGCTGGCGCTTGCGCACGATCCTGGGCTGGAAGCTGGCGTCGCGGTCGCGTGGCACCGCCAGCTGCACCGGGCCGACCTCGGTCAGTACCGTCTTGGCTCGGGTGCCGTTGCGGGAATTGCCGCCGTTACGACCAGCCGGGTCGCCGTGCTCGCAGCCCAGATGCTCGGTCAGCTCACCCTCGAGTGCGCCCTCAGCACCAGCTTGGTGACCCGCTGCAGCAGCCCGTCCGGGCCGACCAGGCTGATCCCTCGCGACTGGGCCTGCTCGACCAGCCGCGCGGCCAGCTGCTCGTCGACCGCGTTGGTCTCTGCTCCCGCCGAGTCCTGCGGCTGCGGGTCCTGCATCGTCGACTCCGTCATGTGGTGTCTCCTCGGTGTGCCATCGGCACACTCTGTCATGGAGTTACACCGTTGTATTTACAGTCCCGGGCCGGACGGCGAGCGCCGTCACTGCGGCGCGGGTCGCACCAACCGCCGAGCACGCGGGGTCGTTGGCGATGAACGGCGGGGGAGAAACGCAACTGGTCGGGTCCCTGGCGGTGCTTGGTCGGGGTGGCAATCTCGCGCAGGCCTGCTTCTGGAGCGGTCCGCGACCTTACGGCGGACTCACTGGAGCGTTTCCTTTAGGGAAGTTTGCGAAGCGGTGAGGGGTCGGCAAGGGGGCCGGGATTTCCTCGGTGGGTACCGGTCACTACTTTGCCAGCTTTGAGGGTGGTGTGGGCGAGAGCCGGATGTCGAGTACAGACAGGGAGCGCGATGGCGCTGCCCGCGAGCGGGAATCCGTGGATTCGGCCGGGAGGGTCTTGGGAGAAGCATCGTGTCCACGGTGCGGACATGCTTTGACGTTGCGGCTTGCTGATGGTTGGCCAGCGTGGCTGCCGGATCCGCGGGAGGAGCCGACGGTGCCGGTGTGGCCGGTGGTTGGGAGGCTGCTTGGCAGGAAGCGTTCGGCGATCTTGGAGCTAGCCCGCCAGAATCGGCTGCCGGTGCAGGTGCTTCGGGTGGGGCGGAGCTATCGGGTGGCGACTGTGGAGCTGCTCCGTGTTCTTGGGTTTGAGGCAGTAGTCGGCTCCCAGGGGGACGAACGCGGTCGGTCTAACTGGTCATAACTGCAACGCGAAGGTGCGCAATCCCTGCTTCGACGATGACTCGCATATTCGCGTCGTTGAGATGCACGGTTGGTGCGGACTCCAAGGCTTTCCTTGCTCCGAGTTACCCTGGGCATTAGTATTTTCCCACAGGTAAATCCAGCTCAGAGGGTGGCGTTAGCCGTCGTCAAGACGACGCCTGGTCGACCCTACCCGTTTGCGCGTGGCTCTCCCAATCATTTCTCGCAACGACCCTGCAACGAGGACAGCGATGAATAGCGAGCCATTTGTCCCAAGTGACGTCCCATACGTCGCATGGCAACCACTGCCGGGCGACCTGGGATCGGGGCCAGTCCGGGGATCGGGGAGGGCGAGGTGAGGGGCTCGGTTACCTCCAAATGCACACGGGGCCATCGCAAGGCCCAGCAGCGCTGCACCTCGCGGTGCCGGCGCTGGTACTGGATCCTGCCCGCGCCGCCGGGGCCCGACGGCAAGCGCCGCCGGCAGTGGAGCGAGGGGTTTGCGACCAAAAAGCAGGCCGAGGGGGCGCTCACCGAGGAGCTACGGCGCCGTGACCAGGGCATCATCCTCAACCAGGAGAAGATCACCCTGCGGGAGTTCATGGAGCGCTGGCTGGACCACATGGCCACCCTCGGCCGCGACGAGCGGACGCTGGAACGCTACCGCGAGCTGCTGGAGCTGCACGTGCTGCCGACGATCGGCGGGTTGCAGCTCAAGGCCATCCAGCCGCTGCACCTCAGCGACCTGTACGTGCGGCTGCTCAAGCACGGCCGCCGTGACGGCAGGCCGGGCGGGCTCAAGCCGCGCACCGTCGGGCACGTGCACCGCGCCATCCACCGGATGCTCAAGCAGGCGGTCCGCTGGCGGCTGCTGGCCATCAACCCCGCCAGCGACCTGGAACTCCCCACCGTCGATGACGAGCCGATGGTGACCCTCACAGTCGAGCAGGCCTGCACCTTGCTGGAGGCTGCCCGGCCACGACGCTGGCTGTACGTGCTGATCCTGCTCGGCGTGGCCACCGGCGCCAGGCTGGGGGAGCTGCTGGCCCTGCAATGGTCCGACATCGACCTGCAGCAGGGCACCGTCCGCATCGGCCGGTCCCGACGGATCGTCAACCGTCGCATGCAGGTCAAAGGGCCAAAGACCGATGCTGGCTACCGCACCGTGGTCATCGGCCCGCTCACGATCGCCGAGCTCAAACGGCTCCGCGTCGAGCAGGTCCGCCAGCGCCTGGCCCTCCGCGGCCAGTACTACACCCGCGAGGACCTGGTCATCTGCAAGCCCGACGGCCGTCCCTACCGGCCCGACAGCACCTCAACGCAGTTCCGGACCTTCGTCGACCGGCACGGCCTACCCAACACCGTGCACGTGCACACCCTGCGCCACTCGGCCGCCTCGTTCCTGGCCGCCGCGGGCGTGCCCGCCTCCGACATCGCCGCCCAGCTCGGCCACGCTGACGGTGGCGCCCTGGCGCTCAAGGTCTACGTCCACCCCATGGCCGAGGGCCTGGCCCGCGCCGGCGCCCACCTCGACAACGTCATCGGCGGTCAGGCATGAACCACCGCCAGATCCAGCCGCGTCTGCGCTGGCCGGGGCCGGCCAGCAACCTGAGGGTAGAAAAATGGTAGAAGTCCAAGCCCCAACGGCACCCACACGCCCGACAGCACCTACCGGCGCGACGCGTTTCCGCAGGTCATGGCGGCAAGGATGGGATTCGAACCCATGGAAGCCTTGCGACTTCAACGGTTTTCGAGACCGCCCCATTCGTCCGCTCTGGCACCTTG
>WNGM01002117.1_pt1 | contig 25258 bp, 24 predicted proteins | sample 5400571 | NCBI WGS metagenome assembly WNGM01 (sample SAMN13153378, study PRJNA577476) | soil metagenome | isolation source: 100 cm soil or saprolite under Garry oak tree replicate 2 | place: USA:California | collected 2016-06-15 | reverse complement strand
GCGAGGATTGCCAAATACAAAGCGGCTGGTATCAATCACAAGTGACCATACACTGAGGAGCCGTGTGATCGGAAACGATCATGCACGGTTCTGGATTGGCGGTGGAGGGAGCAATCCCTTCGCCGACCATTCTGGTGTCTGACAGACCACCTCCGCTCTTTTTGTCACCATCCTCTTGACCACCACAACAGTGTTCACTACAATAGAGTCAATACCCCTATGGAGTTGCACTCGATAAGATAGGACAACAGAACGAGGGTCAAAGCATGCTCAAGGGCAGGGTGCGCCGTTCCTATGAGCTTTTCCATTGCTTTTTCGTTCTCGAGAGGAGAGAGATGAGCGAATCGATCTCAGCTGATATGCCAGCGGCCTTGCGAGTTGCCGCTGGTGCTGATCGCGAAGGCGAGAGACGCGGGCTGGGCATTAGCACTATTGCCTTCAAGGTGAGCACCCCGAACCCAAGCGATCCCTTTATCCTGGAGAACACCTTCCTGGCCAAAGGTGGCCCGGCACGCCACCTCCATTGTGACCAGGATGAATGGTTCTATGTCCTCGAAGGCGAGTTCCAGTTCGAGGTGGGAGCAGACCGTTTCCGCCTCCAGCCGGGTGATTCACTGCTGGCGCCCCGCCAGATCCCCCACGTCTGGACCTTTGTCGGTGAGGCACGTGGCCGGATTCTGGTCGCGTTTTTCCCCGCTGGGAACATGGAAGCCTTCTTCCGCGAAGTGACCAAGGCCAACGCGATGCCGCCTCAAGATCCGGGGGTATGGCGTGCCCATGGCATGGAGTTACTGGGACCACCTTTGTCAGTCGAGTAAGGGACAAGCATTCTCGTTTTCCCCAACTACGAAGTAGCCGCTGGTGGCTGGTTCTCGTCAATATCTGGAAGCGGTAATTGAAGCACCTCCAGCTTCCATCGTTTTGTACGTGGCGCGTAGTCAGGCAATTTCTTGAAAAGCATCCACTCGTCAGGGCCGAGTGTCCAGAGCGTGAGTTGAGGCGAACGGTAGCCTGTCTCAATTACACGGGGATTGGTCACTTCGGTGATGCGCTTGTTATCCTCATGCCAGGCGACCGTATACAAGGCGAGATCGGTCTCCTGATACTCCACCTTGAGCGTGCTGGTATAGAGATGGACGGTGACAGGCTTCCTGGGTCAATGCGTTCTTTACGGATATCCAGAGCTTCGTATATGGCCAAGGCTCTCAGCGAATAGAAGATCCCTCCCCCATCGGTGACGATCGCCTCTGGAGCGCCATAGTTGCGCAAAGCAATGGCAAAGACGCGCAGGTACGCGGCGGTATCCTGCTTTTCTGAGATGATGGAAGCGAGCAGCGCTCCTTATATCTTTCGTTCGGGCTTTCAGCAGGTTGAACGGCGCAAGCGCCAGGTGATAGCAGAGTTATTGTTCCCACCAGATGGGTTGTTCGCCGCGGTTCCTGGTATACCAAAGCCCGTTAAGGGTGCCCAGAATGGCGGAGACTCCAAAGACGACCAAAATCCAGGGCCACCATCCGACGACGGTGCAGACCGCAAGGCCGACAAAGAAGACGAAGCCCTGGAAGCCTCCATAGATTGCTTGAGCGTTGGGACTACTGAGCGAACCTACCAGCGCAGCCAAGGCCAGTGTGGCAAACAGGATCGTCCAAAAGTGTCCCGAGAGAATGGCGAGCGCTATGCCGAAGAAGAATATTCCTCCAGTCAAGCCACCTGTTACAGCAGAACGCAGGGAATTCCCTCTGCTAAACGAGGTGCCCTTCTTCTCTTTCCAGTCTGGGTAATGGCCAACTGATTCCTCATACACATTGACCGAGCCGGCGTTACTTCTCAGCGTCAATCTCGCGCGAGGTGGTGAACCTACAGTACCATGAAGCTCTCGGTTCGTGCTATAGTCCATTGCCATTCCCGGAACTTTTGTCGTGATACTCCCAAGGCTCGTACTCGCATCCAACTCGAAGGCTGCCTCGCCGGGTAAGATCACGTTGACCGAGCCAGCACTGGTTGCGAGTTCGTAGGTTCCAGTGGAATCGATTGCTTCATGGAGATTGATAGAGCCGAGGTCGGTCTGCAGCAGAGAGTTCCCATTGAGTAGACCACGTTTGACGTAAATCGAGCCAGCATCGCTGCGCAAGGTTAACTGACCGCTGATGCCAGTCACCCAGATATCGCCCGCACCGGTAGTGAGTTCCAAATCGGCATGACTGGGGACTGTGATGTCGAAATCGATATCCTGCGGGAGATTGAGGCCAGGTATGAGTACTCGATCGACCCTGGCTTTAATCTCGTTGCCTTCTTTCACCTGCTCATAGCGCACTCTGCTTTTAGGTGTTCTCCTCCGAAACCTTCTGGTAAAGTGTGTCGTCTGGATAGTGACGATATCGGCATCACTACCAGCATTGACATGAAATGTGCCAACTTCGTTGTTGACGACAATCCAAGGACGCTCGTTAACTGAAAACCGCCGTGTCTCAACGTGAACGGTTGAGACCGCAAAGTATACTCCGGCGGCGATAAGGAGACTGGTACCTACGACGAGGAGAAGAATAGTCAGTACCAGAAGCGTAACTCCGGCAATCGTTAATCCAGCAAAGACGAGGAGGCCGATGCCACCAATGATCAGGGGGATGCTCATCAGTGCAAGTAATATGGCAAACCACGGATTGCGTCGCCTGTGGTACTGTACTGGCCCTTCTTGATATGTTTCCTGAATTTTCATAGCTTTGCTCCTTTGGATAGAAGTTGCGTGCCAGTTTGCAGACGCTGCGTTATTGTCTTCAATGCACATTCTTCTCCGTTCATAGCATAAAGCTTTGATATCACAATACGAATACAGAAAAGGTTCTTTTTGACACAGAGAGGTCACATTTTTTGTGATGAGAGCGACTTATCCAGATGATTAGAAGGGTAGAGAACACTATCTGTAGTAAATGGGTGTATTCGACAGCCTGGGGCAGATGCAACAACTGGGTATCGTCTTGTTCTAGAACATCTTTATGCCGGATGAGAGAAAACAGGTGGGCATCTTCATTTGATGCCCACCTGTTTTCTCTCAGAGCTGATGTTCTAGTAATCAGCGCGTGGCCAGGAGCCTACAGGCCAGACTCGAAGCATGTGCGCTGACGACGTGGCGTCAGGCCTGTTCAACTTCTGACGCTTCGCCTGTGCTGCCGGACGGGGTGGATGAGCCGATGATGGTGGCCAGTTCCTTGCGATTGCGATCGAGAAGGGCTCGCAGTTGTGCCAGGTTTTCCGGGTTACTGAGGGCGCGGCGACCAGCGATGGCAAAGAGCTGGGCAACTTCTGCAGCCTCACGCATGAGCGCTTGCTGCTCGGGTGATCCCCACTGGCCGCCCGGGCCAAAGGGACCATGATGGCCAAATGGAGGCCTTCCGAAGGTGCGAGGGCCACGAGGACCGCTCCAATCACGTTGCAGCCAGGGAGGAGTCCATCCTTCCCAGTCTCTTTGTGCAAACGGGGAGTCGAATTGCCAGAATCGACGACCAAACATAGTTGTTGCTCCTTTCTGATTTGGAAATTTTGCGATATATCGCTTCTGCCCACAGAAACAATACGATATATCATTCTTATTCCAATATACGATATGTCGTATTGTCGGGTTGCAACGTGAGGTACTTCCGCCTGGACGTCGCTAGCGAAAGCGCGCTGAGTTGAAGTACTGCAGCGGATGATTGTTCGTCCGAGGTAGATCAGCAATCAAGTGATAACTCGCTTACTCTTGATGTAGAGGATCCCTACGTCCAAAGACCTAGGGGAAATAGTACGGATGCCGGTTCCGTCAGAGCGGCGTCAGGACCTATACTTACTGAAGCAAGGGAGAATACCCTGCGGTGAGTACAAACAATTTGCGCTGCTGAGGGTCCGGTAAGGTGCTCGTTTGGAGCCTGACATCATGACGGCGCATGGCGAAAGGATAGAAAGATGAACCCATACGTTGCTCATAAAGAAGATCGTGAAAGCACAACATACGAAGAGACAGGTGCCTCTGACATCGACACCCTGACCCAATGCGACTTTTCCGCTGAGCAGATCGTTTCCCTGCTGGGGCTGCGGCAGCGCTACCAGAGTGGTGGGAGTGATCGCGCTTCCGTCATGCATCATTTAGAGTTCCTCAAGTATCTTGTCATGAGCGGCAAAATGGAAAAATAAGACAGGAGAAATGTAGACCAGCCTCTTATTACACCAGTCGCTCCAATCTTTATGTACGAATCCGAGATAAACGGACTTCAGCAGCTCATGGGTGGGAGGGTATGTATATTGAGAAGTGCTCGAACACTTCAATAGGTATCTACTGAAAAATATGCTGTATAAAGAAACCAATAAAACGCAATAAGATACATTGCATTGGAAAATAAAAATGAGCCAAACACTTGTACTCGATACTGACGTACCTCGAGTAGTCGATACAACATCCAGCCAGATTCTCGACCAGGAGCGTAAAGTAAGCAAACAACGGCAGAAGCAGCCCAAAGCGAGCATGCCGGCGGCTGGTAGCTCCATCCTTGCTGCTATTCTTTCTACGCTATTGCTGCGCATTGCCGGCCGTACCAGTTTTGTGCTGCTCGGTTTCTATCTAGGCGAGCACTTCACCTCGGCGACCATCGTTGCCCTTGTGCTCGAAGCATTCTATATCAGTGAACTCGTGTTAGCTCCCATCGTGGGCAGTCTCTCTGATCGCATAGGCAGCAAACCTTTCCTGCTTTCTGCACCACTCGTGGGAAGTGTTGCAGCCCTCTGCCTTGTCGGTGCCGCTTTGTTCTTTCCTCACCCGCATGCTAGCCCATTTGACACCTGGTTGGTGGTTCTGCTGCTGTTGGTGCTAGTAGGTCGCTTACTCGAAGGGGCGGCAACTGCGCTCAATGCACCAGCAAGCCTGGGCTATCTCACCGAAGCCACCAGTAGTTCGGACAAGCTGCGAGCACGGGTGATGACTGCTTTTGAAGTCGCCACTGTAGGAGGTCTGGCCCTGGCGATTCCCTTTGGTGGGAAAGTCAGCAGCCTGTTGGGGACCTGGGGCTTTTTTGTGGTGATTGCACTACACGTAATCAATGGTGTGCTGATTGCCTGTTTCTTGAAGGAGAGCACACAACGCACACCGCAGGTTGGCACGCGTCATTCGTTGATGGAAAGTCTCTCCATGCTGCGCCATAAACGCATCTTTACCTTTCTTCCGGCCTGGCTGTCAATCAATGCCCTGGTAGGTGCCTGGATTACCTTGAGTATCATTATGCTGACCTATCCCGAGCCGGCAGCGGCTATCCGTCATCCAGGGCAGTTGCTCTACGGGGGGTTTAGCAAAGAGGCTGCAACATTGCTGCTCGGCGGGTTCGGCCTGCTGTTCCTGGCAGGAATGGGGCTATGGATGCTGGTCTTGCCACATCTGCGTCGTACAACAGTGATGTTTATCGGATTGGGTGGTTTGAGTCTGAGCATCGTCGGCATGACACTGATCAACGGCCTGGCTGGGAACCCTGCGCGTTTGTTCGCCAGTTCGCAACCACTGCTCCTGATTCTCCTCCCTCTGGTGGTGCTCGGAGTACTCCTGTTAAGTGGCTTTACCCCGGCTTCACTGACCCAGATGGCGGCGATATCGGAACTGCTACCAGGCAAACGAGGCGCCGTGATGGGCTTGTACTCGGTCGTCCTGGGAGTGGGACAATTGATAGGCGCCTCTCTAGGTGGACTGTGCGTGGACCTGGACGGTTTCTACGGATTGATGGGCTTCTCAGTGGCGATGGGACTTATCGCACTGGGCAGCGTGCTTTACATACGCATGAATGGTCACGACCTGATCAAAAGCCCTTCCAGAGGCAGGTAGGAGAACGGCCTGGCGAGGCTTGCCCTCGCCAGGCTAAAGCCAATCACGTCGCTTCACAAATTGGGACCTGTGCACGGACACGCGTTCCCTGGCCTGGTGCACTTTCGATCTGGAGTACGCCACCCAGGCCCTTCAACACACCTCTAGGATGACCGCCTCGCTCGTCTGGCACAGTCGCAGCTCCACCTCGCTGGCATGGGCATGCTTGACGGTGTTATGCAGGGCTTCCTGGGCGATGCGGTACAACTCCTGTTTGACCTTGAGCGGCAGCGCAGGCTCTGCGCTCAGATCCGTTTGAACCGTGATGTCGTGACGGGCGTGCAGGGCGGCTCCTTGTTTGGTCAGCGCACTGACCAGCCCTTCGATCTCCAACGATTCGGGGCGCAATTCAAAGATCAAGGCGCGCATCTCGGCCAGCCCCGCCTCGGCCAGCGAGAGCACATAGTCCAGCGGTTCGGCCACCTGAGCAGGATCGCGGTCAAGCAGAGTGCGGGCGGTATGGGCACCGAGGGCAATGCCGTAGAGCGCCTGGGAGACGGAGTCGTGCAGTTCGCGTGCCAGGCGCTGGCGCTCCTCAAGGGCGGCCAATTGCTGTGCCTGTTCATAGAGCCGCGCATTCTCAATCGCAATGGCTGCCTGGTTGGCAATGGCCAGGGCAAGTGTGGCATGGTGCGGCATAAAGGCCTGTTTTTCGCTTGAAAGCAGCACCAGCATGCCGATGGCCTGTTCTTTCAGCGTAAGAGGAATGATCATGCATGCACGAATATGGTGAAAGGTCGTTTTGCGGAGATCACCAATTGCCACCCGAAAGGCCCGCTCCAGGGGAGTATTGTTACGGATGTCTTGCATGATGATCGACTCGCGGGAAGTAATGGTCTCCCAAATCAGCCCCAGGTTCTTGAGCGGAAAGCGCAGTTGCATCAGTTGCGCTTCCGGGACAGGGCCCCGGTTGTCAAGGAACACAAGATCCTCCCCCTCCACGGTTAAGATCGCGGAGCCTGTGTAGTCGACGACGGTCTTGAGCTGATCGAGGATCAGGCCCAACAACGGCTTGAGTTGGAGGGTGGAAGCCACCGTATGGGAGATCTCAAGCAGCGAGGAGAGCTCACGCGTACGATCCTCCACTCGCTGCTCCAGAAGTTGTTCGGCCTGCACTTGCTCAGTGATGTCACGAATGACTGCCAGGACAGTAGGCTGGCCCTTGAAGATGAACGGGGTGCCTCGTCCATCTACGGGAAAGGGTGTGCCGTCTTTGCGCTGGTCGACTGTTCGGGCTTGATAATGGCCGCCTGCTTTGATCGTTTGGATGGATTCTGGAACCAGGTAGTGATACTCCCGGTGGGTTAAAATGGTGCGATGCAATCCAAGTAGTTCCTCATAGGTATAGCCGTACATCGTACATGCAGCGGGATTGGCCTCGATAACGAAGCCATCCAGGTTAGTAATGACCATTGCATCACTGGCAGCCTCAAAGACGCCACGGTACTGGGCTTCCTTTTCGCGCAGGTGTTGCTCGGCTTCCACGCGCTCAGTGATGTCACGAACGACTCCGAGCGCATGGGATTTGCCTCTGTAGGTGAAGGTGGTACTCTGTGCTTCTGCATAGAACACCGTCCCATCTTTGCGCGGGCACCGTACAATTGCTGGTGCCTGGAATGTTTCTCCTGTCTTGACCGTCTCCAGGGCTTCGTCCAGGCCAGGGAGATAGTCTAGCAAGGTGAGGGAGCTTGCGTGCATCCCAATAACTTCTTCACGGGTGTAGCCAAACATGCTGCAATAGGCCGGATTGACCTCAACGATGTACCCATCCAAATCGATGATAAACAATGCATCGTAGGTGGCTTCAAAGATGCTGCGATACTGCTCTTCCTTTTCGCGTAGTTGTTCTTCAGCTTGCACACGCTCGGTGATATCACGCAACAGTGACAGGGTATGGGGCTTGCCCAGGTACATGAAGGTGCTTCCGCGTACCTCGACGGGGAATGCGGTGCCATCTTTGCGCAAATCAACTGCCTGGCCCTGGAACGTGTGACCAGCCTGGATCGCTTTCATATACTCTGCCACCAGAGCATGATGCTCAGGGTGGACAATGTTGGTGCGATGAAGGCCCAGAAACTCCTCATAGGCGTAGCCATGCATGCTGCATGCGGCGGGATTGGCTTCGACAACGAAGCCATCCATGTTTCTGATGATCAGCCCATCAGTGCTGGCTTCAAAGATGCTGCGATATTGCTCTTCCTTTTCGCGCAGTTGTTCTTCCGCCTGCACGCGTTCGGTGATGTCATGCGTCACCCCCAGCAAATGCGGCTTGCCCTTGTAGTTGAACGGGGTACTGTGTGCTTCAACATGAAACACTGTGCCGTCTTTGCGCAAACCCAGTCCCTTCGCGTGGTATTGGTCACCTGATATGATCGTTTCTAGGGCCTCGGTCACAACTGGAAGATACTCTGGAACGGTAAGGACACTCGTGTGCAACCCGATGATTTCCTCGTAGGGATAGCCAAACATGTTGCAAAAGGCTGGATTCACCTCAACGATGAACCCATCCAGGTCGAGGATATTCAATCCATCGTCAGTGGCTTCAAAGACGCTACGGTATTGCTCTTCCTTTTCATGTAGTTGTTCTTCGGCCTGCACGCGCTCAGTGACGTCGCGTACTATCGCCAGCCGATGAAGTTTCCCTTTATAGGTGAACGTGGTTGCCTGCCTATCAGTATGGAATGTAGTGCCATCTTTGCGCCTGGCAACAAGCTGGGCATGGACGAAACCGCCCAAGGAGAGCTTTGAGGTAATCTTTTCCACCTGAGGGTGCGAATCAGGGTCGAAAAGATCGGTTCCCTGTAACCCTATCATCTCCTCATAGGTATACCCATACATCGTGCAGGCAGCAGGATTGACCTCGATAATGCGACCATCTTCATTATCGGCAATGAGCAGCCCATTGTTGGAAGCAGCAAAAGCACTATGATAGAGCGATTCCTGGTCGCGCAGTTGTTGCTCCATCTGCGTGCTCTGAAGCGTGCGTTGTTGCAGCTGTTCTAGCACGTCCTGGAAGCCGGACAGCAGGCGCCACTCTATTGAACCCTCTTGCCAATCATCAACTGGTACAGCGGGCAGTGTATCTGGGTCTTGTCGTACGTGCTCGAAGAGCTGTAAGAGTGTGTCCTGAATAGCGGGGTTCATTGGTTTTTCCCCTTTCTCATCCATAAAGAGGACAGCGTGCGCACATTCACCTGGAGGAAGTGTGCAGTGCTGCTGCGATGGTGATAGAAACTCGTCGCGTATCGCCATGTCCCCGCCCTCTTTTGACGCAATCCATCCCTACGTCCAAAGTCCTAGGGGAAATAGTTCGGATGCCAGTTCTACTAGAGCGGCGTCAGGACCTATACTTTATGTAAGCAAGGGAGAATACCCTGCGGCCGCTTCGCCGAGCACACCCGATGTGTGCTGCTGAATGCTCGGTGTCGCATGGTAGAAATCAGTTGCTCTGCTTTCAATTGTACCATATCTGCCAGTGCCAACGGAGGCACATAGGGCAAAATAGATGAGGTTAGAATGATCAGACTGTTGCTCGTGGATGACCAGCAGGGCATCAGGCGGGGATTGCGCATGCGACTCACGCTGGAGCCAGACATCACGGTGGTCGGAGAGGCGAACACTGGTGAACAGGTTCTCGCGCTGGTGCAGTCGCTCGCTCCCGATATCGTACTGATGGACATCGAGATGCCAGGTATGGATGGGATAGCCGCCACGGCCGCACTGCAGGAGTGCGCAGGTGCCCCCTTGCAGAGTGTGGTTGTAATGTTGAGCATCCATGATGACAGTCTCACGCGAGCACGAGCGCAGGCCGCAGGCGCAGTGGCATTTGTGGAAAAGCTTGGGAGGATTGAGAATCTGTTAGCAAAGATCCGCCAGGCGGCGGAACCCGCAAGGAAGTAGCTGGACCCAACTATTCAAGATTGGAGACGCGCCGAATGACGGCGCAGGGGAAAGGACATAAAGATGGACTCGTACATCCCTGTTGAAGCAGATCGTGAAAGAGCTAAGGCGGTGGAGACAGTTGCCACAGATATGAGCAAAGAAGTCCAATATGGCTTCCCAGTGTTTCCGACTCTGCACCTGCTCGGCGATTTCCGGCTAATTTGGGGTGAGACGCCTGCGATGAATATCGATATGCCACGCTTGCAGTCTCTGCTGGCCTACCTCGTCCTTCATCAGAATGCCCCTCAGTCACGGTCTCAGCTGGCCTTTCTGCTCTGGCCCGATACAACCGATTCCCAGGCTCACACTAACTTGCGGAACCTGCTCTTTAAATTGCGCAAGGTGCTGCCCAGCGTTGATCTGTTGTTGCTCTCAACCATCAGTTCGACCTGCTAGAAATCATCCTCACTGTGCTGGCAGCGTACCTTGCCGGTCTGGATCGCTGTCGGTGGAGTGATTTTCTGGCGGACTTGGGGGAAGTCTGATGGCTGGATGGTCCTGTTCGTTGTTCTCCGGGTGGTCGATGATGGGGAGCGTCAAGAAAAAGGTGGAGCCTGCGCCTTCCTCCGACTCAAACCAGAGGTGTCCGCCGAGCTGCTCCACCAGTTCGCGACAAATGTAGAGACCCAGCCCTGTCCCGCTAATCCCCCAGGCCAGGGCATTGTCAGCTCGCATGAAGCGCCCGAATATTAGCGCGTGTTGATGCTTCGGGATCCCGATGCCGCTATCCTGCACACTTATGCCAATAGCCCGTGCGGCTGTCTCTTCCAAGACGGTGATGGTCACAGTTCCTCCCTGCGGGCTGTACTTAATAGCATTGCCAATGAGGTTAGTTAGTACCTGTTCTATGCGCCCCGGGTCGATATTGGCCACCAGCGAGGAGTGCGTTGTGCGCACCTCTAACTGGTGCCACGTCGTTGTCAGTTGCAACATGGTAGCGATGCGTTGCACTAGCGGTATCATGTTGGTTGGGGTACGCTGCAGGAGCAAGCGCCCGGCCTGTAAGCGGGTCAGGTCCAGCAGCTCCTCCGTGAGATCGACCAGGCGGGACGTTGCCAACTCGATCTCCTGCAGCGCTTCCTGCTGCCACGCGGAAAGGGCCTGCCCACGCTTGCGTGCGGTTTGCACCAGGAGCATGTCGGCGAAGCCCTTCAGCGCTGCCAGGGGGGTGCGCAATTCATGGGCTACAATGCCCAAGAACTCGTCTTTGAGATATTCTGCCTCTTTGAGGGCGGTGACGTCTTGATGAACGATCAGCGCTATAGCCTCCCGAGTAGATCCCTGCTGTTCTGTCTCCTGTAGTGGCGCGCTCGAGCGTCGCTGTGAGGGCAGGGGCACCGCATTGACCAGGAGAGGCAGGCTTGAGCCGCCGGGGCGATGGATCAGCTCCTGCTTTTGCAGCACTGTCTCCCCCCGCTGGACAGCGCGCAGCGTGGCGTACTGATCAGGTGCCAGGGGATACCCCTGCTCATCGAAGAGAACGATCCCGTTTGTAGTGAGAAACTCTAGCATCGGCTGATCAGCCTGCCACTCTGCTCCCCACACACTGATGGCAGCACGGTTGGCGAGCATCAGGCGAGCATCAGGCCCATAGACGATATAGACACCGCTGGGCAAAGCATCGAGCACCTGCTGCAAGAAGGACAGGCGCGCTGTGGTCTCGGCATGCACTACTCGCTCGGTTTGCTCCAGTTGACGACGCTGTGTGATATCCCGGTCGATCTCCAGGATCGCAGCGGGGTGTTCCTCTTCATCGCGGAAGAGCACCTGGCGGCTTTCCACGATCACGCTGCTTCCGTCTTTACGTGTATGCGTGAGTTCCCCTTCCCAATATCCTTCCTGTTCGAGGTGCGCAACGACAGTGGAACGGCTGACGGGAAAGTGTGTCTTGAGCAAGAAATGGGTGATACGGCCCTGCGCTTCCTGGGCTGTCCAGCCATAGAGTTCTTCGGCTCCCTGGTTCCAGGAGATCACTCGACTGGCGGGATCGCGCACGAGAATAGCATCGCGCGCGAGATTAATGAGTTCGGTCTGCAGACGAATATATTGTAATTGTTGGAGGCGCTCGCGCTCCGCGACTCGTTGTTCGGTCACATCTCGAATGGCTCCGACGACATGGAGCACGCCATCGAGCAACAGGGGGCTCAGGCTGATCTCCACTGGAAATTCCGCGCCATCCTTACGCTGCCCGACGAGTTGAAGCCCAATCCCCATAGGACGAGTTCGCGGGTTAGAGAAATAGTGATCTCGATGGGTAGTATGGACCTTATGGAAGTGTTGAGGGAGGAGCATTTCGAGCTGCTGCCCCTGCAGCTCTTCGCGAGGATAGCCAAAGACAGCTTCTGTTTGCCCGTTCACCATCACAATGGCTCCTGCTTGATTGACGATTACCAGGGCATCGGGCGATATATCCAGGAACGGAAGTACATTGGTGGAAGAGATGTGTGCTGGCACAGACGAAGAAGAAGCAGATGTGTTCTGAGATTCTTGAACGTCAGACATCAGTGCACGCTCCTTTACGCTCCTCGATGCATGGCTCCTCAGTGCAGGGTTTAAGCGAACGGCCAGGGAACACTACCAGGTGCTGTATGGTAGTGTGTGCTTATCTCAGCCGTTTCGCGAGCAAGAGGACGCATCACTGCTCAGGCGAATGCTGATGATTATTGCTGCCTCGCTCTTGACACTGAGATACTGACCAATTCCTTCCCTTGAAAAGATTACTCAATTTTCCCCCCAAAAGCAAGTATTTGTCCAAAACAGAAAGAGAACTTTCTAGTTCTCTCGCGGAGATTTTTGATACAGCTGCTGAGAGTCTTCTCGGCAGCTGTACTGATCAAGAACACATCTGAGCTTATCTGGTAATATTACTGCGGTTGCATACATTCTCGCGCAAACAGCCGAAGCGATTCCAGTTTTGCCGCGTCAGGGAACCATATGATCAGTTCTTGTATGCCCGCGCCTTCGAGTTCGGCTATGCGCCGACGAATCGTCTCAGGGGATCCTATCATGGCGCTGGCCCTCATCAAGGTCACGATATCCCGCTGATGGGGTTTCAGGGAAGCCAGGGCCGCTTCCTCTGACTCGTCGATGGCACAGATTGATGACGACGTGCGCCGAATACTCGTGTAATCGCGGCCTACATTTTCGCAGTGGTGCTTGATGACATCAAGTTTATGCCGAATGGTTGGGATATCGCCACCGATGTTGCAGGCATCTGCATACTGGGCCACGAGCTTAAGGGTGACCTTCTCGCCACCGCCGCCAATCAGCAGGGGGATATGCGGCTTTTGTATACCCTTGGGTTGATTGATCGCACCGCACACCTGATAATACTTGCCCTCGAAGACTGCCTCTTCCTGCGTCCACATAGCGAGGATGACTTGAATAGCTTCACGCAGGTAGCGGAGCCGCTCGGGAGCGTCAGGGTAGTCATACCCGTAGGCGCGATACTCGTGCTCGAACCAGCCGGCGCCAACGCCGAAGTCGAGCCGACCGTGACTCATAACATCGACCGTACTGGCCATTTTTGCCAGCAATGCGGGATTGCGATAGCCATTGCAGGTCACCAACTGCCCGATACGTACACGTTTCGTGTCGCGAGCCAGAGCCGCCGTGCTCATCCAGCATTCAAACGTGACCTCTTGTGAGGGGACGGGAATGGTGTGAAAATGGTCATAAAGCCAGACTGAGTTAAAGCCCAGGTTTTCAGCCTCCTGGGCTACGCGTGTCATGGCCTCAAACGCCTCAACCGGGTCGGGAAAATCGACCAGGTCCATGCGCCACCCTTGCGGGACCATTACACCAAACTTTATAGGCATTTGTGTTGCTCCTTCAAAGAAAAATAAACTCTTGCTTCCTGGCCTGTTAGACAATTAATTCGGCCAGGCGATCCACCTGATCCAGTTCTGGAATGCAGGGCCAGCACATCAGTTCATCGACGCCGATGTCAGCAAACGCCTGGATTGCTCCCTTCACAACCTCAGGTGTCGAAGGAACGGAGCTGGCTATCTGCTCTGCTCGCTGCCCCATCATCGCATAGTAGGTGCGTAGGTAAACCCCTGCTCGTTCGGCTGCATTGGGTCCCAGCCCGAAGTAGGTGGCTGCAACGAAGCGCGGTTTACCGGCTCTTCCCGCAGCCGTCCAGGCTTGCTCAGCAACAGCATAACCCTGGCGCGCCATGGGGGGTGGAGCACCACCGGCAATGTAGCCGACTCCCCAGCGACCGACGCGCTGGATAGCGGTAGGGCTATAGCCGCCAATGAGGAGTTCAGGTCCGCCTGGCTGCACGGGCGGTGGGCCTATTGGTCCGATATCGTTGGCAAGTGGTTGACCAGACCAGATGCGCTGCATGGTGTCCAGTTGCTCCTCAAAGCGCTTTCCACGATCATGGAACGAAGCAGGGGAGGCCTGAAAGTCGTCCGCTCTGCTACCGACGCCCACCCCAAGGGTAAGCCGGCCACCGGAGAGCGCGTCCAGGCTTGCGGCCTGTTTTGCGAGCATGCCAGTGTTGTGCAAGGGAACGAGCAGGACAGTGGTCATCAGGCGTATGCGTTGGGTTACCGCTGCCGCTGCTGTCAGCGTAATCAACGAATCGTAGTTGGGAAAGACCAGGCGATCCAGGCTCCCAAGACTAGAAAAGGGGTTTGCATCAGCGCGCCTGGCCCATTCCAGGATCAGTTGACCCTGGACTCCAGGAATGGTTCCTGGGTGACCGATACCAATCTTCATAATTACCTCCAAGAAATTTAGGGGTTCGTTTGCTTGTCCCAATCATACTTGTCGCCTGTACACACAGAAACATGAACGGCAAGTAGGTTAACTCTAATAGATATATCATATACTATGAAAAAATGTAGCTTGATAGATAGGTTTTCATCACATGAGTAGCACAGTTCCTCAAACGGAAGGCGCTCAAGCAACATCGGAAAAGAAGCCACGCCTACAAACCTTTCGTGCGTTACGGTATCGCAACTTTCGCCTGTTGTGGATAAGCCTGATCGTTTCGTCTGTGGGAACCTGGATGCAGATTGTCGCTCAAAGCCTGCTCGTTCTGCAAATTACGAATGGCTCGGCGCTGGCTCTTGGTATCGTCGCATTGGCTCAGGCATCATCGTTCTTTCTGTTCGCCCTGGTAGGTGGCGGCGTTGCTGACCGTGTTGATAAACGCCGTTTCCTGCTGATCACGCAGAGCTTGTCGATGTGCCTTGCCTTCCTGCTCGGCATTCTGACAGTGACAGGCATTATCCAGGTATGGATGATTGTCCTGCTCGCCTTCTGCTCTGGCACCGTTTTGAGCTTTGATCAGCCGACGCGCTCTTCGCTGATTCCCATGCTGGTACCACGTAAAGATTTGATGAATGCCATCTCGCTGCAAACAACTGTCTTTAATGGGGCAGCAGTAGTTGGTCCTGCTCTGGCCGGTATCACTATTGGACTGTTGGCGAATGCCGGGCTCTTCATAGGAATGACGGGGTCATTAACCGGGTACGCGGGTAACTTCTTCTTAAACGGCATCAGCTACTTCGGCGTATTGTTCGTCCTATATTTCATCCGTGTTCCGCGGGAGGCTATTGAGCAGAGTACCGAAAGGCGGGGGCCAATGCTCGACTCCATCCGTGCGGCATTGAGAGCAGTAGGGCGTGACCCGGTGCTGCCCTGGATTCTCTCCGGGTATGGAGCGCTGTTGTTCTTTGGCCCTTCCAGTACCCTTATCCTGCCCATCTTCGCTACGCAAATTCTCCATCTTAACGCCTTTCAGCTGGGTTTATTGTTCTCTGCAGCGGGGTTGGGTACGCTTATTGGAGCGTTTACCGTGGCCTCGCTTGGTGATTTCAAGTATAAGGGCCTGCTCCTACTGGTATCGCTATTTCTGTGGACGATCTCGCTGATTATCTTTGCTTTCATCCGCCTTTTCTGGCTCTCGCTGCTGGCTTTGCTCTTGTTCGGCATATCGCAAAATGGTGTGGGAGCTACTGTGATTACCCTGGCACAACTGCGCGTCGCACCACAGATGAGAGGTCGTGTCATGAGCCTGAATACCCTGCTCATCATGGGTGTTCGTCCGCTTGGCGATTTCGCTGCTAGCGGCATGATCGCCTTGGTCGGTGGCCCGTTGACGGTTATCATCTGTGCCTTAATTGTAGGGGGGTACTCGCTCTACTTGCTCATCGGAAAGCCTTTGATTCGAACGATATAAGTTGAGGTGTGAAATAGGATCAAAAGCGATAATATGGTACGATATATGCAAAGAACGTGAGACAAAATTGGAAGCGGAAGATATTGAAGTGGCGGCCTGCCATAATATAGTATGATAATCGAACCTGGAGCGGAGATCCTTCGCTAGCGCTCAGGATGACATAAGGAAAATGTTGTAAGAATGCAGCCTGGAAGGCAACGGATGCACGATAAATTGGCCCCCTACATTGACGATCCCAAATCATCCCACAACCCCAAGAAACCGCGCCGAGTGCAACTCGTGTTCATCCTGGGCGCACTGACCGCGTTCGGACCCTTCTCCATCGACATGTACCTGCCGGCGCTGCCATCGCTCAGTCGCGATTTCGGTACCGGCGCTGCGCAGACGCAGCTCACTCTGAGCGCTTGCCTGCTCGGTCTTGCTTTGGGTCAGGTAATCGCCGGACCCATCAGCGACGCGCTGGGGCGTCGCAGGCCGCTTCTTGTCGGGCTCGCCGCCTATGCGCTCGCATCACTCCTGTGCGTGGTTGCACCATCGGTGTATGCGCTCGTCGCGCTCCGCTTCATACAAGGCTTTGCCGGTGCTGCCGGTATCGTCATCGCGCGTGCCATTGTGCGCGACTTGCATTCCGGCGCCGCTGCCGCCCGGTTCTTCTCTCTGCTCATGCTCGTGAACGGCCTTGCGCCAATCCTTGCCCCTATCTTCGGTGGGCTGTTGCTTCGCTATACCTCCTGGCGTGGTATCTTTATCGTCCTTGCCATCATCGGTACGCTGTTGCTCCTCGCCACGGCCACAGGCCTTGGCGAAACCCTGCCTCCAGTTCGCCGGCAGAGCGGGGGTGTCAGCGCCACCAAAACGACTTTCCGTCAACTGCTTGCCGACCGCCCCTATATGGGTTACGCACTATCATGTGGCCTTGCCTTCGCTGCTATGTTCGCATACATATCCGGCTCCCCATTCGTCTTGCAAGATATCTATGGTATATCGCCCCAGCTGTTCAGCGTCATTTTCGGCATGAATGCCCTGGGGCTGGTGATCGCCGGCCAGGTCAACGGGCGGCTTGTCGGTCGCGTGGCGCCGGCGAGGTTGTTGGTCGTAGGGTTGATCGCCAATGCGACAGGCGGAATGGCATTGCTTTCAGTAGTCACCATCGGTGGCATCGGCCTTGTTGGCATTCTGCCGTCGCTGTTCGTCGTCGTTGCCAGCCTTGGCTTCGTCCTGCCTAATGCCACCGCGCTGGCGCTGCAAGATCACCCGCGCATCGCTGGTAGCGCGTCTGCGCTGCTTGGTGTGTTACAGTTTTCTATTGGGGCCGCCGCGGCGCCACTCGTCGGGGCCTTCGGCGCCAGGACCGCTCTGCCCATGTCTGTAGTGATTGCCACCCTTGGCTGCTCCGCGCTCCTAGCGTTTATGTTGCTGGTCCGCGGCCGCAGGACGCATGCCAGCATATCCGAAGCCAATTCATAGCCATGAAGCCGCTAGAGGAAACTCATCCAATTTAGATGAAATGAGTCAAGGATGTCTCCTTATGGTGCTGGTACTCCACATACATCGAAGAGCACGTAAGAGCGGTCAACCTTCTGCGAGAAACTCGCGGATAGCGCTGGTGAACTCATCCGTGTCAGTCATGATCGCCGTGTGACCGGCGTTATGGAAGGTATGCACGCGTGCCTGCGGGTAGACGGCACGGGTCTCGGCGCGAATGGCCGGGCTGTAGGCTTCATCTTGATCGGATTCCACGATGAGAATCTTGCCAGGCCAGGCGGCCAGGTCCCCACTTTTGAAATGATAATGCGCGGAGAAGTCGTAGATTTCTTCGGTTACGCTGACGAGGTTGGCCTTGCTGAGTTGTGTCGTGAGGATCTCCTTCAACAATCCAAGCCAGAACGCTTGCTGCTCAGGTGATGTGGTGACCAACTTTGACCACAACCGCCACATGAAGAAACGCGCTACGCCGGCTGGGAACAATTCCATCAGGCGGGCAAGCAGGTAGAGTGGTGCTGCCTGAGAGACGAAGTGGCGCACGCCGGTCACGGCCAGGATGAGCCGGTTGACACGGTCAGGATGTGCCCTCACGAAGCATTGGGCTACGTAGCCTCCGAAGGAGGAGCCCATCACGTCCACGCGCTGGATGCCCTCAGCATCGAGGATCGCCGCTGCACCCGTTACCAGTTCTGCCATCGTTGGGACTGCGGCGTAGGCTGGAACAATAACGCGGTAGTCGCGTTCGAGCGCCTCGAGGAGAATGAAGTACGTGTCGGGTACCAGAGTGCCGCCGGGCAGGAGTAAGAGTGTCCGTTTGCCCTGCCCGCCGACCACGTATCGCCACCGCCGACCTTCGACTTGAATCTCCTTGTAGGGGTGGGTGCGGCGAAAGCTATCGAGGCGCCGACTCAGGTCAAGCGCTCCATCTTCTCCCTGTGGCGTGACCCCTGGCTCTTCAACGTGCTCGACTCCGCGTTGTACTGAAGCTGTATCAAATGTTGATTGTCGCATAGGTGTTACCTTTTTCTTTTCCTATTGGTCCATCTTCCCATCTAAGTATGCACGGCGGCTATCACTGTGTGGTCACATTTTCCCACGCTATTCTCTCACTCTTATCCCAATGCTCTTTATACAGGTATTTCACAGCTATTTCATTATTCTGCACCAGCCTTATCACTCCCAGAATATGATGCCCGTTATATTCATTTGCTTGTTTTATCCCCACCATTGTTTAATGAAGTTGAATTGTAATCAAAAAATTCAGGAGGGCAGCATGGATTACACTACTCCGTCCCAGGTGTATGATCTTGAACAGCCGCGTTATTTCGGCGCTCCGGTTCATCCCAGCCATGCTCCAGGATTAATCTATTTGCTGCACCGCCGGCACGAGCGGGGATCGAGCGAAACGAGAACGAGCGCCTCAGGCTTTGTCTATATGGCCGAACATTCTGGCACGCATATTGACGCCTTATGCCACCAGGCTGAAGATATGCATCTCTATGGAGGACAAGAGGTCAACCCGCAAGTCCAAACTCCGGCAGGTTTTACAGCGCTGGGCGTTGAGACCATTCCGCCGCTTATCAAACGCGGCGTCTTGCTGGATGTGGCACGATACAGAGCAGTGAAGCGCATAGAGGCGGGCAACCCGATCGCGCGCGGGGACCTGGAGGCGTCGGCTCGAGCCGAGGGAATAGCGATAGGTGAAGGAGATGTTGTGCTGGTACGCACCGGTAACGGGGCTATCTGGCACAACTCGACGGAATACTTACGCGGAGGCGGCATGAGCGGCGAAGCGTCAGCCTGGCTGGCGAGCCTGCGCGTTTCTGCGGTAGGCGCAGACAACATGGCCTGGGATGAGGTTGGTGTTATTGATCCAGATCTCAAGGTGAGCCTTCCAGGTCATCTCATTCTGCTCGTTCATCATGGCATCTATATCATCGAAAATCTTAACCTGGAGGAACTGGCCCGGGATAGGTGCTACGAATTTACCCTCATAGTTCTACCGCTCAAGATACAGGGTGCAACAGGCTCGCCAGTGCGCCCCATTGCTGTCGCGTCCAGTGGCTAATTAACTCAAAGCAGCAAGTTGAAGGGGGATAATGGGTCGCAGGTTCTCCTCGATCTCTTGCCGGTGTGACTCCAGGAAAGGTGGAAGGGCCAGGCGCTCGCCCAGGTGTTCTGGGTCTTCGTCTGACGTGAAACCGGGGCCGTCGGTAGCGATCTCGAAAAGCACTCCTCCTGGTTCGCGGAAGTAGACCGAGTGGAAGTAGAAGCGGTCGATGACGGGGGTCACGTTACTGATTTTCCTGGCGACCTGGTTTCTCCATTGCAGTTGTTCTTCCTCGTTGGGAGTGCGGAATGCGACATGATGAACGCCTCCGATGCCTGGGCGACCAAAGGGCAGGTCAGGGCGCACGTCTAGATGTATCTCGGTTCCAGGACCTCCTGTTCCCATTTCAAAGACATAGACCGTGCTGTGCTGTTCGGACTGGTAGGTCCCGCTTTGGCGGAACCCAAGCGTCTCGGTAAGCAGCATGGCTGTGTGGTCGAGCGCTTTTGCTGTGATGCGCACCGCGTACAGGCCGTGAATTGCCATCGAGGCAGGAACAGGACTTGCTTTCCAGGGGTGATTGTTCATTCGTCCCTCGTCATCGACCAGCTCTAGACGCTGTCCTTCAGGGTCGCGAAACGCGAGCACGGCTTTACCAGCAACTCCACGCGTCTGAATGCCCTCGTGGGATACTTTGAAGCTATCGAAGCGCTGCACCCACCACTCCAGAGCTGCGCGGCCATTGACGCCGAAGGCGATCGCAGAGATGGTACCAGCGCCGGGGCGCTGAGGACCGGCCATGGGCCAGTCAAAAAACGTCAATTCGGTGCCAGGGCTGCCAGTTTCATCGCCATAGAAGAGGTGATAGGCTGAGACATCATCCTGGTTCACCGTTTTCTTGACCAGGTGCAGGCCAAGCACCTGTGTATAAAAAGCGACATTCAGGGAGGCGTCACCGGTAATGGCGGTGACGTGATGAAGACCTTCTAATTGCATTATCTTTCTCCTTTAGAGTTGAGCGTTGCAAAACGATTGTATGAGAGTTCAGTAGTGTATAGTATGATATTACGTCATACGCAAGCCCTTTTGCCAATAGCAGTGGATGTTTGTGGTCTTTGTGATAAGGAGAACTTGTATGTTCAACGTTTGCCCGCAATGTGGCGAATATTCTGTTGAGAAAACGATTGCTTCAATCGGTCCCTTCGCAATTTGCCCTTTTTGTCAATACGCTCATCCTTTTCTTCAGCAGCCACTGTTCATCATAACGGGTCCTAGTTGCGCAGGCAAAACTACCGTCTGTCTTGCATTAGTTCCTCTTATGGAAGAATGTGTGATCATGGAATCAGATATCCTCTGGGGAGCAGTTCCAGCAACACCAGCGAATAACTACAGTGATTATCGCAATATGTGGCTGCGGGTAGCTAAAAACATTGGTCAGGCGGGTCGCCCTGTGGTGCTCTGTGGCACTGCTATTCCAGAGCAATTTGAAACGTGTCCAGAACGCCGATACTTCTCGACATTGCACTATCTGGCAATGGTGTGTGATGATTCCCTGTTAAGAGAACGTCTCCAGCAGCGGCCACAGTGGCGTGGATCAGGTTCAGACGATGTTGTTGAGCGGACGGTCCAATTTAACCATTGGCTCAAAGAACATGCTACTACCACCAATCCACCAATGACACTGTACGATAGTACTCGCCAATCAATTCAAGAGACAACCAAAGGTGTCGCTCAGTGGATTCGCGAGCGGCTGTAGAAATAGCAGTTCTCCCAAAGGGTTGAACAATAGGAGGTGTGGCCGAGAGCTACACTTCTTTGCGCGACATCCATATAGCTATAATGATCATCACTACTGTAAAGGCCAACAATATTGCTAGATTCAGGGGTACGCTGGCGATATCATAACCCAGGAGTACCCCGCGAATGGCATTGACGCCATAGGTGAGGGGATTGAGCAGCAGGATAACGTGGAACCATGGTGGAACCTGGCGGGTTGGGAAGATTGCTCCTGAGAACATGAAGAGTGGCAGGGTAATAAAGTTCTGGATGGTGCCAAAGTTCTCGAAGTCGGTGATCCACATAGCGATGACCACGCCCAGACCTGAGATTGCCAGGGCGGTGACAAAGGTTGCCACTACAGTGGCAAGAACGTTCAGGGCTGTACTTCCTTCAGGAAGCCAAACTCACGATCATACACAATAGAGATTGCCGATTGGAGGCCGCTAAAGATGACCGTCATGGCGATCACGCCTGGAAAGACGAACTGTTCGTAGCTAAAACCGGCGATAGAACCGAGCGAACCGCGAAGGCCAAATCCCAGCGCGAAAAGCCAGACGAGCGCTCGCGCGACTGCTCCAAGTAAACGCGAACGTTGTCGCCAGAGGCGTACCATATCACGACGCCAGATCATGGCAATGCCTTCTGGATCGATAAAAAATGCAGAAGCAGACCTGTTTTCAGGTGAGATTTGAGGTACTGTTGCTGGCCGCGTTGTTTTGAGCATTGATGGACTCCTTGTCTAGCAGCGTAAACGGCCACGACTGCGCAGACGAGAACCCATGCGATCTTTGGCGCTGGCAGACTCGTCACGAATGACTCGACCGGTGAGAAGGACAAATACGTCCTCCAATGTGGGGGCGGTCACGTTCACTCCAAGCACATCGATATCAGCCAGTATAAGCTGGCGAATTAAGCTGGCGGCTAACGCCTGGCCGTTCTCTCCCTCTACATAAATGGCATTGTCTGCGCGGCGCACAGGATGGCCAGGATGTTGTTCAAGTATGGTTGCGGCCTGCTCGGGTGATGACGTGGTGAGGCATACCTTGTCCTGACCAACCTTGCGTTTGAGCGCCGCGGGAGTATCGAGGGCGACGATTTGACCATTGTCGATGATAGCGATACGATCACAATATTCTGCTTCTTCCATGTAGTGAGTCGTCATAAAGATGGTGAGACCTGTTCTCTCGCGCAATCGCAGCACATGCTCCCAGACGCTGCGTCGTGTTTGTGGATCAAGGCCAACGGTTGGCTCATCGAGAAAGAGTGTTTGTGGTTCGTGCAGCAGACCGCGAGCGACCTCTAAACGTCGCTTCATACCGCCAGAGAAGGTTTTTACGACGTCTTTGCGGCGTTCGTCGAGACCGACAAGTTGGAGCACCTCGCGTATTCGTGTATCACGCGTTTTGTGTTGTGTGTGGTAGACCATACAGTGGTAATAGAGGTTCTGTTCCGCTGTGAGATACTCGTCAAGTGTTGGATCTTGAAAGACAATGCCAATGCTCTGGCGTACCTGCGAGGCTTCACGTTCAATATCATAGCCATTGATCCATGCCCGTCCACTGGTGGGGCGTAGCAAGGTACAAAGCATTTTGATCGTAGTGCTTTTCCCCGCCCCATTGGGTCCAAGAAAGCCGAAAGTTTCGCCGTGGTCAACTTGGAGGTCAATACCCTTCACTGCTTGTATTTCCCCAAAGGAGCGCGATAGTTTCTCAACCGTGATTGTCATGGTTTTACCTCGAAATGCGACCCTGCAACGACGCGGCCGCGTCTAGCTCCGCTCAGCAGGGTCGAAAGGAAGTACCTCGATAAGATGGCGAAGGACCGGTAGGGCCGCTCGAAGATGAGCAAGTTCATCCTGATTCAGGTGTGCCAGGCGGCGTTGTAAATTGGTGCGCCGGTACTGGTCATACAGAGTTACCGCGCGCTGCCCGCGTTCGGTAGGCAACACCCAGACTACTCGCCAGTCCTGTTCATCGCGTACACGTTCGACAAATCCCTGGGCGAGCAGCCGTTTGATCATTGCGGTCACAGTTGGTGGTGCAACGTCCAGCTGGTCGGCTAATTCCTGCATCATGCAACGCTGATGTGTGATCAGAATGCGCATAAGCCGGATCTGTCCAGTAGTCGCGCGTAGTTCTGAGATGTCATGCCATTCCGGTATTCCCTGTTCGGAGTCGGCTTCGCGGGGAATATCCTCACGAATTTGTCGCAGAAGACTGGGGATAAGATCGAGCAAAGCGTCGGCAATGTCCAACTCATTTTTAGAAGAATGCTCTGCCATTGGTCCATATTCCTGTGTTTTATTTAGCCTATCTATTATTTAGATGTTCTAAGTATATGGCGTTTATTATATTATTGTCAAGTGTGAAAATACATTGTTGCGGCCTTGACACGTCTCTCCCCTCTGGATAGTATAATATGTGTTGCTACAGGAACTCTGGTCATTTCTCATCTGTGATCGTCCTGTGATGTTCGAGCGGCTTTGTGTGAGTCCCTGGTGAGGTGCTTGTTCTATCATGATGTTACCATAAAGGATGTCTGAAGGAGGGCTTGTTCTTAGTTTACTGTCTAAGGAGGAAGATAGCTATGGCAAACCAGCAACCTATTGATCTACTGCGGCAAGGAGTCAATGCCTGGAATGCATGGAGACAGGGAAATCCGGGTGCAGGACCAGACTTGAACGAAGCCGACCTGAGCGGTGTGGATCTGAGTGGAGCCAATTTGAGTAGAGTCAACCTGAGCGGAACGAAGATGAGCGGAGCTATACTGAGTAAAGCTGACCTGAGCTGGTCCAGCCTCGTTGGCGTCGATTTGAGCGAGGCAAACCTGAGAGGAGCCAACTTAAGCGGTGCTGATCTCAGCGCTGCCAACTTGACCCTGGCTGATCTTAGCAATGCTGACCTGAGCAAAGCTGTACTCATTGATACCAACTTGATTGAGGCGGACCTGAGCGAAGCGAACCTGACCGATGCTGATCTCACCGGCGCGTTTCTCGGTCAGGCCAATTTCAGAGGTACACTTGTCACGCCAGAGCAGCTCAACAAGGCCAAATCACCTGATGATATTCCTTGATGAGCTACGATGAACTGCGATGAACTGCGACCCACTCCGACTCACATGATGCTTGACTAATATGTGCAGTATCTCCTGGAATTTCCCCAGATCGCCTCTATCTGCTATGTTCAGTTCGGGCGGAAACCCTCTCCATGTCATTCTGAGCGATAGCGAAGAATCTCCGGTGGAGAGGGTTTCGCTATCGCTCAGAATGACATGGGGAGGTCACGACGCTTAACTGTCATTCTGAGCCGCAGCGAAGAATCTGATCGCCATACGATTCAGTACGTTCTTGCCACTGGTCCAAAGCCCGAATGCTCAACGCGTCGGTACAAACGCTTTGCAGAGATGGATGATCCTGTGGAACGGAGACGGACCATTCTCAAGCTCCATGTGAAATGGCCTGCAAGGCTCAATCCGCCATTGGAGGCGTTTTAAGCCCTAAGTGCGGCTGAAGTATAAGGACAGCGGGCGAAGATTCTCCGACACGTGTACGTGCCACACTCCCACCGCACAGGTGGAGTCGAGAGAGTGGCTCTGCTCAGTTATGCATGCTCCGACAGGCCCACTCACGTCCCACTTCCTGCCAGCAAACAACACGCAGCGCATTTCGCCTCCTTTACCCCTTGACAACGGATATTTTTGATGGTATATATTATTTAGTATATACGACATCAAATACCCGTGAAAGGATATATGACCATGACAAAACGCAAGATATCCAACCTACTGGCGCTTGCCGTTCTGTCCTTGCTCACCGAGCGACCCATGCATCCGTACGAGGTTTCGGCCGTGATGCGCCAGCGGGGGCTTGCTGATAGCATCAAGCTCAACTATGGCTCGCTGTACTCCGTCATCGAGGCGTTGCTGCGCGAGG
>WNGM01000910.1_pt1 | contig 25259 bp, 19 predicted proteins | sample 5400571 | NCBI WGS metagenome assembly WNGM01 (sample SAMN13153378, study PRJNA577476) | soil metagenome | isolation source: 100 cm soil or saprolite under Garry oak tree replicate 2 | place: USA:California | collected 2016-06-15 | reverse complement strand
TGCGCGAATTCGCCCCACATTATATAGAATGAAAGGGATCAGGCTAAGTGGAACGCACCGAATCAGAGCAAATGACCGCCGAACTACAAAACGCCCTGCTGATCCACAACCCCAAAGCCGGAAACGGTGGCAGTGCGCGTCGCCGTTTGCTCGATCAGGCGCGCCACATCTTTGCCGCACGCGGCATTGACGCTGACCTCGCCGAAACGACCGGACCCGGCCATGCCACCGAAATCGCCGCGCGCGCCGCCGCGGAGAATCGCGGCCTCGTCATCGCCTGCGGCGGCGACGGCACGCTCAACGAAATCGTCAACGGCCTCGCCGCCCATCAAAACGGCCAGCGCGTTCCGCTCGCGCTTCTCCCAGGCGGCACGGCCAACATCCTCGCCAAGGAACTCGATCTCCCGTGGGACATTCCCAAAGCTGCGGAGAAACTGGTTCACGGCACAGTCAAAGAAATCGCTCTCGGCCTGGCAACTCCGCTCGAGGAGCCTGAAAAGAAAAAATATTTTCTCAGCGTCGCTGGGGCCGGCCCTGACGGCGCAATCGTCTACTCCATCAATCTTGGCCTGAAATCGCGCGTCGGCATTCTCGCCTATTGGTGGGCAGGCTTCCGCGAAATCTTTCGCTACAAATTCCGGCATTTCCGGGTCATCAGCGGCGGCCGCAAAAGCAACGCTTCGCTGGTCATCGTCGGCCGCACGCAAAATTACGGCGGCCCGTTCAAGATCACTACTGAAGCCGATCTCTTCCAAGACCGCTTCGAAATCCTGACACTCTCCACGCAGAGCGGTCTCCGCTATCTCAGCTACTTGCCTTCGCTCTGGCTCAACAAGCTTCGCGGCACCCAAGGCGTCGAATTCTTCAAATCTGAATCCCTCCTCTGCGAACCGCTCGCCGCAAATCCCGTCTACGCGCAAATCGACGGCGAGCCCCTCGCGCGCCTCCCTGTCGAATTTCGCATCGTCCCTCGCGCCCTCAAGCTCCTCGTCCCCCGAAACCCGCAATAAGATTCTATTCGTGCAGGGGCGCGCTTCAGCGCCTCCGTGTAAGGACGCAGCTTTGTCCCGAGCGGAGTGAGGAATGCTGCGCCCCATTTCGCAACGAAATCGAATCCTGTCCCAACCGCTTGGATGCCTTCCTTGTCACCCGGACCCTATTCTTCGAATTCCCACCTTAAAACCTACAACTCAACGGCTGCTTTTATGAGATAACTTCTCCGGTATGGACCCCCTCACCCACGCCCTGGCGTCGTATTCTCTTCAGCGCGCCGCCTTTCCTCGCCTCTCACGTGGCGCCACGATCGCGATCGTCCTTGCCGGCGTGGTTGCCGACGTAGACCTCCTTAGCATCTACTTCGGCCCTTCTGCCTACCTCGCCTTCACTCACACCTATTTTCATTCGATCCTCGCCGCCCTGGCGTTCACTCTTGTCGCCACGCTACCGTTTCTCCTCCTCAAACCCAAAGTCCCCGAGAACATCCCAGTCGCGGCGGTCTTCTCAGCGGCACTCGTCGCAGCCCTCTTTCATCTTGTCCTCGATACTTGCCAAACCGATGGCGTGGAACTCCTGTTACCGAAGAAATCGGCGCTCGCAGCAAAGATCCTCGCGGCAGGCGTGGCGCCACTCTGGCGCTCGCCGCGGTAATCCTTTATCTCTTGGTGCGCTTGGTTTTCCACAGCGACGCCATCGCTTCTCTCCAATCCCGCATCTATCGCGGCGAATTGCCTCACAAGGTCGCCGCCTTCGCCGAATCCAGCTCCCCGTTTCGCTGGTACGGTATCGTCGAAACCGCACGTGCCCTTTACGACGTCGAGGTTCCTGTCGGCCCCGGCAGTGATTTCGATCCCAGTTCCGCCACCACCTCCTACAAGCCCGAGCCATCCCCCGCGCTCAACGCCGCTCGGAATTCCGCCGTGGCACAGCGTTTTCTCCAGGTCGCACGGTTCCCTAAAGCTACGGTGGAGCAGACGCCGGCAGGCTTCCACGTTATGCTCCGCGCGTTCCCCTATTCGCGAGACTCCAGCTCCAGCGTGCGCGTCCAAGCGCTCATCGACACGGACCCTTCTGGCAAGATCCTCTCCGAGGAACTGGCCTGGGTCCCCGGTTCCCGCGGCTTTTGATGGCATGAGCCATTCTCCTTTTCAGGACAACGCCCGCCACCATCTACATAATCGCTACTACCGGAGCCATGCTTCCGTTCGGGCAGGAACGCTCCAGAGAAAATGCGGCCTTAGCTGCCGAGCCAGGTCGTAATGGAGATTCTAAATTAAATTGGGCAAGTGCGATCCGAGGCTCCGGGCTCTAGTCTCTAGTAGAGTTTCAGGGTCACATAACCGCCGCGCAGCGGCGGCCCGTGCTTCTGTCCGAACGACCTATGGGCGGGCCAGCCCAAAAGTAAAGCCTCTTCGTGGTCCTCCGCTGAAGTAGGGCGGTTGTGGGAGGAACCCACCGAAGCCATCTCGGGGGAACAAACCGAGAGGCCGTGGGAATCCTCGCGCTTGCGGCGGCGAGGATGTCAATCGGGGAAGTGCCGCGAAATTGGGAGTGCGACAGTCTCGCCGCCGCTTTTCTTATCAGGGCGCGATGCAGATCTGGCTGGGCAAGTTCCCTGCCTTTAGAATCCATGACTTGCGAATCGCCCAACTGACAAGCCCCTTGTTTTGAGATTCATACAGTCGTACCGGTGTGAAGAGGGGGCCATCAGGTGTGTCATTGAAAATTCTGCTTTTGAGCTCGGCGGCTCCCGACGTTCACCTTTCAGCTGATGGCCGGTGCCTAAGTATCACTCGCGAAAGGAGATAGCTCACCACGCCAAATAGGATCAAAAATACGGTCACCGCTAACTTGTGCTGCACCAGATAAGGCATCGCTTCCCTACCGTAGCGAATTGCCAGGTAGCCAATCCCGAAGTAGCGAACGACTCGCGCCAGAGCGACGGCCGACATAAAACTGGTCAGCGGCACTTCAAAAACCCCCGCAGCCACAACAAAGACCTTGAAGGGTGTTGGCGGCGGCAGCAGCGCTGCGATAAGCATGCCGCCGAATCCGTTCTTCACCACCCAATTGCGGATGGCTGGCGCGCGGTCACCCGCGTGTTTGTGGAAAAGCGCTTCCCCGCCCTTCTCGGCGATATAGAACAACAACACACAGCCGAAGACCGACCCCAGCATGGCCATCCCCGCATAGAGAGGCATCTTGGCCGGATGCCGAATGGACAATTCGATCAGCAAGAGATCGTTGATGACCGGAAACGTCAGCAACGAGGAATCCAAAAAGGAGATCAGGAACAGCCCGGGCGCACCGAGGCCGCCCGCAAACGCAACTATTTTTTGCTTCCACTGATTCAAAATGGATGGCAAAAGCTCTCCTCATTCGAAAAAGTTTCTCTTCAAGGGGGCAGCACGCTGCGCTCTACCGGAGTCGACTCTAGCAAACCGTTGGTCATCCTCAGAACCGTGTCTACCATGCCTTCCACAATTGCATCGTACGCGCGACAGAGGTCCTCCCTGGTTCAGTTTTCTCGCTCGCGCCGCAACCGCCGCGGCGATGCGCTGATTCGCACACCGGTCGAGGTTCCCCACCACGAGGAAGCGGGTCCCACCTCATCTGCAAGTGCGGACATCACAGAGCGGACTTCTCCGGGAGCATTGTGGTGCTCCACGAACTCGCGATACATCCGGGATTTTTCTCCCGTCTTTTGCGTTGAGATAAGCGCCTTGCGCTTTCTCGACGTGCAGCGGCGGAAGGTCCAACGCGGAAGGACTGAAGGGATGCGCGGCGCCGGATTCATGGCGCGAGGTTATTGCGCAAAGGCGGCGCGGTCAAAATGATTCATGAACACCTGCATCAGTGCGGTGCGGTGCAGGTTTGGCAATTTGGGAATCTCTCCGATCACACGCACGTGCCCGAAGCGCTCGATGGTTTCGCGGTTTTCGCGATTCTGGTCGCCGATCAGCACCACGCCGTGCACCGGAAGCTCCGCCGCATGCAGCGCTGCGAGTGTAAGCAGTGTGTGATTCACGGTTCCCAAGCTGCTCCGCGCCGCCACAATCACCGGCAATTTGAATTTCACCATCAGGTCCAGCATGAATTGCTTTTGATTGACGGGCACAAGCACGCCGCCCGCCCCTTCGACCACCAGCCAATCATTCATCAGGCTGGTGGGCATGTTGATCTTGCCCAGGTCGATTTCGACGCCGGCCCAGCGCGCGGCCAGATCCGGGGATACCGGCGGAACGAATTTGTAAATTTCATCGAGTGTGCGGTCTGTGCCGATCCCCGCCAGCCTCATGACCGTCACGCGATCCGAGCCCTCAAGCGTGCCGGTTTGGATGGGCTTCCAGTAAACCGCGTCCAACGCCGCGCAAAGAAGCGAGGAAAGAACGGTTTTGCCGACGCCCGTATCGGTTCCGGTGATTAAGAAATGATGTCTCAAGCGCGGCCCACCGCTGCGGACCGACTTTTCTGTTCGCGCCAGCTATTCAAGGGGCTCTCCAGGCGCACCAGTTCATCATCGGAGATTCCGCTCGTCAAGGAAAACCGCAGGCACGCGCTTCCATGCGGTACTGCCGGCGTACGAACGGCCCGCAGGGCAAATCCTTGGGTTTGCAAGTACGCGGCGCATCGAGCGGTGTCCCATCCTCGCGGGAGCAAGCCGCTAGAGAGCCGCTGCGCCTTCCGCTCACGGTTCATCGTCTGCGCGAGCGGCAAGGCCGTGCCGATTTGCTCTGCCGTATTGGGCGGGATGACCGTGGTGAAGCGAAACGTCCGGACGTGAATGATAAGATGCTCCTTCAAACAAGGCTGTTCCGCAAGCAAACGCGCTTGCGCTCGCGAGAGCTTTCCCGCAAGTGTGAACCACCGCGGCAAGATGTTGCGCGACTCCGTCTCGAACTGCAATCCGCGGCCTGCAGGCCCCTGTGCCCCCGATCGCGTGGGCTTCGTCCAAAATAATACCCGCCCCGCGTTCCACCAGCGCAAGACTCTTTTGTGACCGGAGCGATATCATCTTGCAAGCTAAAGACGCTCTCGGGAACGATCAGCTTGCGGCAACGCTCCTGTGCGTGATTTTCCAGCGCGGTTTCGGCAAATGGCCTCGACTTCGTCGAGCTTCCAATCGCGCCGCCAGTCCCGCTGACGCTGCTCGACTCGCAGCAACATGTCCCGTTGCGATGTTCTCGGACGCTTCGGTAACCGCTTTGGTTGTCGTGACCCTCATCTAACCAGGCTGGTCGGTTCGCGATGAATCTCGCATCTTACCATCAGCCACTGGCTGTGCAAAAAAGTACTCATTGAGGCCGAAGGAAGTTCGCGTACGCGTTTAGGGCAGTTTCTTGGCCTCGAAGGACTGCGACCCCGCCTTGATCGTGAGCTTAGAAACGGTCCCTTTTTCGTCTCATTCAAACGTGAAGGTGACCTCATCGGCCAGGACGAAGAATTGCGTATCGGATTCGGGTACCAGTTCTTCCGGATCAGCGCCAAGCGGCTCCGCTAGGATGAAGAGCTTGCCGTCTTTCGTGCTGACGGTCAGCTTGCTCATGCCCGCAATTTGGTGCGTTCCCGCATACGCAGGAGAAGCTGCGGGATCTCCTTTCCCGAGCGTGCGCTCGCCGGGCTGAAAGTTCGGCCAGTTTCTTGTAGGCGCCTCCGGCATCGAAGGGTAACTCGGACCGGAGGGCGGCTCTCGCTTGGCAAAACTGCTCATGATGTGCCCCTCAGGGAAGGGGAGAAGCGACATCAATCCAAGGGGCGATGAAAACGGCAAGTCACTACGGACAACTGCTTGCGCGGCGGAGCGGTTTGACCGGCTTTCTCCAAAATGTTATAAAACTGCGATTCGTACTTGCCCTGGCGCCCGGTCTTGCAGGCGCCTCGCCGGCGGTATCGAGGGGTAACTCGGACCGGCGCGCGGCGAGCTTACCCCGACTCCGGTCGGGGCCCCTTGCCGGTGGAATGAGAAAAAACTACCGAGGCTCGCAGACTATTGGGACGAGTCATTTAGGAGTGCGGCGGCCCTGCTGCCGTATCCTCGCTTACTAGCCGGTGCCCATACTTTGCGAGCCACAATGATTCGCGGCCTGCGCCATAAAGCGCTTGGCAGCAGAACGGTGGCGGTAAGCGGCCCGTTCCAAGAACTTTCACAGGTTCCATCGCTCCGCAACCCTGCCATCAGGGAGGATTCTGAATGCGCACCTGGCTAACGAAGGCCCGGTCCCAGGTTTCGAGACTCACCATCTTTGGCGCAGGAGCCGCCGTTGCGCTCCTCGCCGCCTCCTCCGCTCGCGCGGACGAAGCGGGCGGCGAAGCCAATTTGAAGCTCCCCGACCTTTCTCAGGTCAGCTTCCACGGCATGGACGGCCACAAACTTCTTCTCTTCGGCATCCTCTTCTGTTTGCTCGGACTCGCTTTCGGACTCGTGATTTACACGCGCTTGAAAAATCTCCCCGTCCACAAATCCATGCGCGGCATTTCCGAACTCATCTACGAAACCTGCAAAACCTATCTCACCACACAAGGCAAATTCCTTCTTCTTTTGTGGGTTTTTATCGCCATCGTCATCGTGCTGTACTTCGGCTGGCTGCATCCCATTCCTGGCAAGCCCATCCCCAACGCCGTTCTTATTATTTTGGTTTTCAGCCTGCTGGGTATGGCGGGCAGCTACAGCGTGGCGTGGTTCGGCATCCGCGTGAACACCTTCGCAAACTCCCGCACCGCCTTCGCCGCTCTTCGCGGAAAGCCGTATCCCATAAACCACATCCCGCTGGAAGCGGGCATGAGCGTGGGCATGATGCTCATCTCCGTCGAACTCTTGATGATGTTAATCATTTTGTTGTTTATACCAGGTGATTATGCCGGCGCGTGCTTCATCGGCTTCGCCATCGGCGAATCCCTCGGCGCCGCCGCCCTGCGCATTGCCGGCGGAATTTTTACGAAAATCGCCGACATTGGCTCCGACCTGATGAAGATTGTTTTCAAAATTAAAGAAGACGACGCGCGCAACCCCGGCGTCATCGCCGACTGCACAGGGGACAATGCGGGGGATTCGGTGGGGCCGACCGCCGACGGATTTGAAACGTACGGCGTGACCGGCGTCGCGCTGATCACTTTTATTTTGCTGGCCATTCCACCGGAGCACTTCCTTCCCGCGGGTTTGACTCTACAAACCGCCTCCGCCACGGCTATCGCCAAAGCCACGGCGCTCGCCAATACGATTCAGGTGCAGTTGCTGGTGTGGATTTTCGTGATGCGCATCATCATGCTGGTGGCGAGCGCGGCCGCGTATTTCATCAACGGCTTTTTCTCCAAAGCGAAATACGCCAAAGCAGATGATATGAACTTCGAGGCGCCGCTGACTTCGCTGGTGTGGATCACCTCGTTCGTCTCCATCGGGCTGACGTATCTCGCTTCGTGGCTCATCATTCCAGAGCTCGGCGGCGACACGACGCAGTGGTGGAAGCTGGCGACCATCATCACGTGCGGAACGTTGGCGGGCGCCATCATTCCGGAGCTCGTGAAGGTTTTCACTTCGGTGGAATCACGCCACACCAAAGAAATTGTGACTTCAGCGCAAGAAGGCGGGCCGTCGCTGGGAATTTTGTCCGGCTTCGTCGCGGGAAATTTCTCCGGCTACTACCTCGGCCTTTCGATGGTGCTGCTGATGTCCATCGGCTACCTGATGTCGCAAGGAGGGCTCGCCAGCTTGATGGTCGCGGAGCCGGTGTTCGCGTTCGGCCTCGTCGCATTCGGCTTCCTCGGCATGGGCCCAGTGACGATCGCGGTGGACTCCTACGGTCCGGTGACCGACAACGCGCAATCCGTTTTCGAGCTTTCCCTGATCGAGCAACTTCCCGGCATCAAGCAGGAACTCAAGAAGGACTTCAGTATCGACGTGAATTTCGAGCGCGCCAAACACATGCTCGAAGCCAACGACGGAGCGGGCAACACGTTCAAAGCGACAGCGAAGCCGGTGCTCATCGGCACGGCGGTCGTCGGCGCGACCACGATGATTTTTTCCATCATCATGGCGCTGACCAATGGCCTCACCGCCAACGTGGACAAGCTTTCGCTGCTCCACGCGCCGTTTGTTCTCGGGCTCATCACCGGCGGCGCGATAATCTACTGGTTCACCGGCGCGAGCACGCAAGCAGTCACCACGGGCGCGTACCGCGCCGTGGAGTTCATTAAAGCCAACATCAAACTGGAAAGCGCTGCAGCAGCGAGCATCGCAGACAGCAAGAAAGTGGTGGAAATCTGCACGCGCTACGCGCAAAAGGGCATGCTGAACATTTTCATCGCCGTGTTCTTCTCCACGCTGGCGTTCGCGTTCGTCGAACCGTTCTTTTTCATTGGCTACCTTATGTCCATTGCCACGTTCGGCTTGTACCAAGCGATCTTCATGGCCAACGCCGGCGGCGCTTGGGACAACGCCAAGAAAATCGTCGAAGTCGAACTGAAGCAAAAAGGCACGCCGCTGCATGACGCCACTGTGATCGGCGACACGGTGGGCGATCCGTTCAAAGACACTTCTTCGGTGGCGCTGAACCCGATCATCAAATTTACGACCCTGTTCGGCTTGCTCGCGGTGGAGCTCGCCGTGAGCCTTACGTCGAGCCAGGGCGGCGCGTTGGCGCACATTCTGGCGGCAGCGTTTTTCCTCGTGGCGTTCTTCTTCGTCTACAAGTCGTTCTACGGCATGCGCATCAAGGGCGAAGCGGCATAGCGGAAAGCTTGCCGTCGACAGCTGACAGTAACCAGTTAAGGAAATCAAGCGGGGCAGTCCATGACTGCCCGTTTTCTTTTGCGCGACAGTTACATTGCTGGGGCGTGCTCCGGACGCGACAATTGAGAGGAACGCCGAAGCAAGCTTCGGCACAGAGAAAGCGGCGGCAAGCCGCAGCGCTCCAAAAGGCTGCACGCCAAGCCGGAGCAGCGCTCGTTATTGCGCGAGAGAAGCCAGGATGTAATCGGTCAAGAGCTTGTCGGTTTGTTCGTGCATGCCACGCGTGTTGTAGTTGGTGCTGGTGGGAACCGCCACCATGTCGAGAGTAGGAAAAACCGCAACCTTGTTTCCACCGTTGCCGCTCATGTAGAAAGCGGGATAGGACTTTTCACCGGACTTGAAGCTCTTGAGCCACCAGAAATAGCCGTACTCGGTCTGGTCATCGATGCGCGCGTGAGGCTGCGTCGATGTTTTCACCCAGCGCTCGGAGACAATCCGCGAACCGTTCCAAACCCCGCGGTTCAAGTAGAGCTGGCCGAGCTTCAGCAAGTCGCGGCTCTTCAGGCCAAGTCCGCCACCGGTCTGCGCCAAGCCAAGCGGCGAGAATTTCCAAGCCACTTTTTGAATTCCTAGAGGCGCAAACAGATTCTTCATCGCGAATTCCGGAACAGCCGTTTTTGTGGCGCGGTCGAGGACCCCGCCGAGTGTGGTAGCGCCTGCTGTGCAATAGCTGAAACTGCGGCCGTAAGGAGCCTCGCTCGGTTTCTTTACCCAAGGAGGAAATCCTTTGATGGGCAGATCGAGTGTGAATTGAATCCAGTCTTCGATCACATACATACGCTCTTCGTTGCCGCGAGAGAAATCGTTCCAGTCATCGCATTCGAGCAGCGAACTCATGGTGAGAAAATCTTCGACGGTGATTTTCGCCTTGCGCGGGTCGGGATTTTGCAGCGGCTGTTTGTCGGGAAAGAACGGAAGGATGGGGACGTCAACGCCCGCGAGCAAGCCTTTGTCGATGGCGATGCCGACCAGCATGTCCGTCACGGATTTGGTAGCGGAGCGCGTGTCGCGAAACGCTGAGGCGTCGGAGCCGTCGAAGTAGCCTTCATAGACCAGCTTGCCGTGCCGCGCGATCAGGATGCTGCCGATTTTCTTGAATTCGCCATTGCGGATGGCGGTCTCCATGGCTTGCAGACGCACGGGAGATAGCCCGGCGGAAGCCGCCGTCGCGGTGGCCCAGCCGTCGTCTCCCTGCCGCGGGCTGAGGGACTGCGGCGCCTCCTGGGCGCTTGTGGAAATGGCGGGAGCAAAGAGAAGAAAACCGCAGAGCAGCAACAAGCACGCGCGAATCAGATTCATGCGATGAGACCCCCACTCGTCAATGGACCGCACACTGAGCCACACGAAACTTTAGACGATGGGCGGCGTCGAAAGTCACGGTCTTGCCGGGTTTTGGAGTGCGGGAGCTTGCCTGTCCTGAGCGAAGTCGAAGGACTCCCGTTTTTCCTCCATCTCACGAAACACGAGTCAAGGCTTGAAATTGCCCTGCCAGCGACCGCGGCGACAAGAAAAGCGGCGGCAAGCCGCCGCACTCCAAAGTGTATCGGGCGGATACCGGATGCCGCATTTTCTGGATTCGCGGTAAAATCCAGGCGCTCTAGCTACGAGGTTAAACGATGAGAAAAATTCGGCTGTTTTATGTTTGTGCGTTTGTGCTAGCGAGCGTTCCCGCAGTCTGTCGGGCGCAAGTAGATACGCGATGGAAGATTCATGATCGGAGCCGGCCGGTGCCGCCGGTGATTGAGCCCGGCACGGCCAGCACGCAAGAGGCGCCGGGACGCGCGCCTTCGGACGCCGTGGCGCTGTTCGACGGCAAAGATCTTTCGCAATGGACCCAGAAAAAGGACGGCAGCCCCGCCAAATGGAAAGTCGAGAACGGCTACTTCGAGGTTGTGCCAAAAACCGGGGACATTCAAACACGCGAAGCGTTTGGCGATTGCCAGTTGCACGTGGAATTTGCCGAGCCTTCCCCCGCGAAAGGCGAAGACCAGGACCGCGGCAACAGCGGCGTTTTCCTGCAGGGACTCTACGAGACTCAGGTCCTCGATTCCTATCAAAGCAAGACGTATGCCGATGGCCAGGCCGCGGCGATTTATGGCCAATATCCGCCGCTGGTGAACGCCTCGCGTCCGCCGGGCGAATGGCAAACCTACGACATTGTTTTTCACGGTCCGCGTTTTGACGCGGCAGGAAAGCTGACGCGTCCCGCGCGCGCGACCGTTTTTCACAACGGCGTGCTGGTACAAGACAACGTCCAGCTCACCGGCCCCACCGCGCACGGCGAACGCCCGCTGTACAAACCGACGCCGGAGAAACTGCCGCTCGCGCTGCAGGATCATAACCACCCCGTGCGCTACCGCAACATCTGGATCCGCGAGCTGAAGCCCGGAGAGTGAAACGGCAAAGCTGACAGCCGACAGCTAACAGTCAACAGGTGTGAGAAAACCGGATGAGAGTTGTCGCAGAACCGGACTCGCGAGCCGAAAGTCACCTGAATGACGATCTTCAGTTTCCGCTGGGGTCGTTACCCGATTCACCACAGCCCGCTGCAAGCGGTAGAATGAGCATCACAGACGTAGCTCTACCAGAGGTCTAGCATACCAAGAATTCTGGTTTGTGCCGCCCTGCTGCTCCTCGGCGCTCTTCCTTCGTACGCGCAATGGGAAAGTGTCGAGGTAACGGGAACAGATGAGAGCGCATCCTGCGGAGCTCTCCACACCCTTTGCAGTACTATCTGACGCCATCGCCCGAGCGCGATCCGGCTAACAGTCTGTGCCTTGGATGCCCAGTTGCAGCTGGCGGCAGGCAACGCACGCTGCAGGATTTTGTAGTGGAGACCCTCAGCACCCTCTCGGTGAATCTTTCGGAAGAACAATTATCGAGATCATACTGTCTTTTCGCGATAAGGACACACCCGCCCAAACGCCCGAGGAACCCGGCCCTATTCAGTGGAAATCTATTGTTATGGAATCCACTCCAGACGCGTACCGGGAGTTGTACCTGCTCACCAACAACGGAATGTTTGATCGCAACCAGAGTAAGGCCTCCCTGTACAGCGTCGAAAGGTCTCAGATCTTGGAGGTCGCGGCCTACTTGAATGAGAAGCTAAATGGGAATGTAGAATTCCGCGAAGACAGCTACTGGGTGTGGAGGCTGACGGTCCGCGGCTTATTGACTTCAGCGCAGTCGGCAAGGAAGTTGCACAGATCACTCCACCGGACAGTCATTGCACAAATCCCCGCTGCGGCTTGGACATGTAGGGGCTTGAGCTACGAAGCCTTATGCAACGCAAAAACGCGGAGTGTCATGCCTGCGACTACCTGGGTTGGGTAACTGCACGTTTCCGGCTAGACGGTTATCGCGCCATTCCGGTGTCATCCCACTTCGAGCCCTACCAAGAGCCCTATTTAGGAGTAGCAGGACAGCGGACAGCCCACAGTTGGAGGCAAGCCGGTTGTGAGTTGCCGCAACATCTGGATTCGGGAATTGAAAACAGCGGAGTGACGGCCGCCCCGCCAATCTAACAAGCTGTGCCAATTGACAAATAAATGACACTGTAGATCAGAACTGTCATTTCTAATCTTATATGATACATGCTAAAATAGTGTCACGTGGGGAGAAATGACATGAACTCAAAAACCCGCATGCGGGTCAACGAGAATGGCCGCGTGGTGATTCCTGCTTCCTTTCGCAAGCAGCTGGGCATCTGTGTTGGTGACGAAGTCGTTCTGCAGATTCAAGACGACGAATTACGCATCACCACTTTGAAACGCAACCTGTAGCGGGCTCAGCGGCTGGTCCGCAAACATGTGAAGCCGGGCACCTCTCTCGTGGACGAATTGATCGCCGAACGCCGCGAGGCCGTCCGAAATGAGTAGGGTTGTGCTGGACGCTTCCGCCCTGCTCGCCATTCTCAATCAGGAACCCGGAGCCGAAAAGTTGACGGAGCTCTTGAGCACCGCGGCTATCAGCACCGTCAATCTTGCCGAACTGCACGGCAAACTTGTCGGCCGGGGCCTCAGCCCTGACGATGCGTGGGAAGCCGCACTGAGCCCCATCCGCGAAGCCGTGCCCTTTAGCTCCGAGCACGCCAGGCTCGTAGGCGATCTCGTCGTACAAACCCGCCCCGTTGGCTTGTCTTTGGGAGACCGGGCGTGTTTGGCGCTCGGGCTTGCGTTGAAGGCTTCCGTCTACACGGCGGACAAGTCCTGGAAGAAGTTGAAGGTCGGCGCGCGCATCCACGTCATCCGGTGACCGGCATGCTCAGCGGAGTAATGGCCGAAGAATCGCAAGCTTACCCGCGGATTGTAGTCGCCTTTCAAAACTACGCTCCACCCTTCGATGCGGAGAAGGCCATTCACCGCATGTTACGAATCGTCCCTCCTAAATACTTCCTCTTGGCCTACTTTTTCACTAAGCGCGGATGAGTCCTAGGAATTTGCGGGAATCGTTCTCGAAGCCGGGGAAGACCGGCTTCAAATCGGCGACGAGAATCTTCTTTTTCCTGAGTTTGTGCGAGAATGACGTCCCGCGCTCGCCAAAAACTCCCGAGCGCCGCAACCGAGCCGGGGTAGGCTTCAAAGCGCGGTTGGCGCGGGATGACCCGTAGCGGTGTTTTCAACAAATCCGCCAAGGAGGCCTGGGAGGAATGACCATGGCGCGCCCTCTTGCGATGGCGGCAGTCTTCGCGCTGATCTGTGTTGCCAGAGCGACCGGCCAGACGAAGGATCCCACAAATTCGGGGGCGGCTCCCCAAAATTAGTAATGCTCGTTTATCAGAGATTTTCGTCGAACAAAACGGCGGAAAGCGGCAAGGCGCTCGCGGCGGCGGCGCGCGTGTGCGCGAACCTGGACGTGCCTAATTCGTGGATCGTGATGGATTCGGTGACTGGAGAGCAGGAAGTGCTGTCGTTCGATCCATTCGATTCCTTCGCGCACATCGACAAAGCCTTTGCCGCGTGGGGAGGCATTTACGCCAGTCATCCTGATCTTGGAAAAGCGCAGGCGCAGATCACTGGCGCGCTGGTGAGCCAGCGCACGATCGTCGCCGTAAGCCGGGATGATCTGAGCTACCGCCCGGATCGCATTGATCTTTCGAAGGCACGCTTCCTGCGCGTGCTCGAGGTGCGCCTGCACCCCGGCCACGAGGGGCAATTCGCCGAAGCCTTTCAGAAACTCGGCGCGGCCTACGAAAAAACCGATTCCGATTTGCCGTGGGTCGTATATCAGGTGAATGTTGGGATGCCCTCGCCAACCTTTTTTGCGTTTGTGCCTATGAAAACTCTGGCGCAGAACGACGATTTGCTGAACCGGCGAGACCGGTTGCGCGAAGCAGAAGGCGACGCCGCCGAACGCATGCAACAAATCGCGCGCGAGGCGTACGTTCACACGGAGAGCAACCTTTACGCCGTCAGCCCCGAAAAGTCGCACGTATCGAAAGAATTTGCGGCAGGTGATCCGAAATTCTGGACGCCGAAGGTTCAAGCTCCAGTTGAAGCAACGGTTCGAAAGAGCAAGGCGAAACAGTAATCCAGCTAAGTCTTGATCAGCCCAGGGAAATTGCGCGGACTGTTGTCGAAGCCGGGGAAGACCGGCTTCAGGTCGGCGACGCCGATGTGTTTGGTAAGAATTTCGCCGAGCACGCTGCGAAAATCCGTGGTGAGGGCGAGGTCGCGGCCTTCGTTGAGTTGATGATCGTTCAAGCCGGGCCATTTACCGTAAACTTCTCCGCCGCGCACGTCTCCGCCCATCACGAACATGCAATTGGCGTGGCCGTGGTCCGTGCCGCGGTTGCCGTTTTCGCGGCCGGTGCGGCCGAATTCGCTCATGCTGACGAAAACGATGTTCTCCATGCGGTCGCCCAGGTCCTGATGAAACGCCGCGTGGCCCTGGCCCAGGTCGCGCAGCAGATTCGAGAGCTGGCCCTGTACGCCGCCCTCGTTGACGTGATTGTCCCAGCCGCCGCAATCGAGGAATAAAACTTCCACGCCGATGTCGGCTTTCAGGAGCTGTCCGATTTCCTGGAGGCTCTTGCCAAGGCGGCTGGTGGGATACTGCGCGCCATTCTCGGGCTGATACCTTCCGGGATCCGCCTTGCGCAGCAGGTCGATGGCTTCAAATGTTTCCGTGCCCGTGCCTTGCAGCGCTTTGTCCACGGTCTGCGCGTACATGGCTTCGAAGCCGCCTTCAACAACCTGACCCATTCCGGGCGCTTGCGCCATCACTTTGAATTGCCGCAGGTCCGGCAGCGCGATCGCGGGAGCAGTGCCCTGCAGCGTGCGCGGGAGATTCGGCCCCATCGCGACAGCGCGGAACGGCGAAGCGTTTTCTTCGGGAACCGTTTCGAGCGCGCGATTCAGCCAGCCGGCTTCGGTAGATTTTAGGCCCGGCGTGCCGGACTCCATAAAGTCCTGCGCATCAAAATGCGAGCGCGTGGGATCGGGCGAGCCTGCGGCATGCACGATGGCGAGCTGATTCTTGTGGAACAGCGGATCGAGCGGCGCGAGGCTCGGATGCAGACCGAAAAATCCGTCGAGGTCGATCGCCGCATCGGCGCCGCCGCGCTTCGGTTGCGGAATCGCGATGGTTGGGCGCATGCGGTAGTAATTGGATTCGCCAAAAGGCACGACGATGTTCAGCCCATCGGCCGCGCCGCGTTGGAAGAGCACGACCAGCTGCTTTTTGCTCGGCATCGTTGTCGCGGCGACCGCGCGCTGAAGAAACGCGGGCATGGCGCTCAGCCCCACCATGGCCACGCCGCCCTGCTTCAGAAAATACCGCCGCGAGAATTTCAGCCCTCGCACGCCTTCACAACATATGTATGCCATCCCTGCTACCTCGCATGTCCCGTGTGACTGGTGACTCGTGCTCCCAAGCAAAAGGTTCCTCTGTAGCGCCGCGCTTCAGCGCGGCATGTTGAATGATTTTCCGTAGCCCAAGATGCCACCCTAAAGGGCGGCGCTACATAAAAACCCTACCGGCGCTCAAATTCCGATGTGCAGCAGCGGCTTTACACCGTTGTCATTAACGGCGCTGAAATTCCGGCGCGCCGAGGACGAGTCCCGCAATCACGCCCAAGTCCGCTTCTCGGCGGGTATCGTCGAGCTTGGCGTGCAGCACCTGCGGATTGTCCAACTGCTTCTCTAGCGTCTCTGCGGTCGTTCGCGCTGCTTCGCCACCGAGAAAAACTTGCACCGCGCGATCGAGCGCCGCTTTCGGATCGGCGGAAGAATCCACGCTGAGCAGCGAGGCGACATCGCTGCGCGCGCCGCGTATGCGGTTACCCGCCAGAGCCAGCGAAAAATTCAGGCGATTCAGCAGCGCGCCCGTGTTGACCCACGTTTCGGACTTGTCCGAATAACCAGTCGGCGGCTGACATTGATAGAGCGGCTCGCCGATGCGGCCGACCCATTGCACCAGCGGCAGCGGCGTATCCACGTCGGTGCCGAGCGCGCGCGCCGCGGAAACCACCAATTCGAACGGCGTTTTGATTTTTGCGCGGTACGCTTCGCGCGACCAGAATTCCGGCGACCAGATCATGGTTTTCATCACTGCGCGAATATCGCCCTCGCTTGATTGAAAAGTTTCCGCCATGCGATTCACCAGCGCGGAAGGCGGATGGTCCGAAACGAAGCGGCGCGCCAGCTCCGTGGAAATGAATTTCGCGGTGCTGGGATGATGCGCGAGCAAATCGATGACTTGCTCGCCGTCTTTCATGCCGCCAGCGTGAATCCTTTTGCCGAGCACGATTTTCGGATCGGGATCGTGCAGACGATCATCGAACTTGAAATCGGCGTAGACGCGCGGCTTGTCAATCGTCCAGCCGGTGAAGGCGCGCGCCACTTCGGTGACGTCTTTTTGCGTGTAGCCGCCATCCACACCCAGCGTGTGCAACTCCATCAGCTCACGGCCGTAATTTTCGTTCAAGCCGCGCTCATTCTTTTTGCCAGCCTGCTGCGGGTTTACCGGGGGACGCGGCGGCCAAGGGCGCCCGAATCTTCCGTAGCGCATTTGCTGGCGCATGGCGCGTTCCATGGCGATACGCTGCTGGGCGCGCGGATCGGCGCTGAGAAAATTGTCCAAATAAAAAAGCATCGCAGGACTCTTCGCTGTCGCGGTGAGCAAATCCTTGAATTTAGCGAGCGCGTGCGGCTGGATGACGTCGCGCTCGTACGAAGTGAGGTAGTAGCGGTCCTCGCCTTTTCCCGCAAACACGTTGAAGTGGTTGAACCAGAAATCGTCCACCACCTGCTGAAGCTGTCGCTCGCTGTAAATCGCGCGCGTCACCTTGGCCATGGCGAGTTCCGCAGCGATGCGCGCCGGCCGCTTGCTGTCGTCCGCAACTGCGCGCGGCACGCTGTTCGGGTCGCCTCCGCCAAGCGCTTCACGGCGACGCGCTCCTCTCGCCGCTTGGTCCAGCTCCATGGCTGGTTCTTTCATCGGAGCAGGCGCGTTCTCCGCTGCGGATTGCGTAACGGACTCGCCGCTAGGCGAGGAACTCTGCGCGTCCTGCGTTTCGCGGGCTTGCGTCTGTTGCTCTGAAGCGGGGGCGGCATCGGCACGACGCTGCTCGTCTTGCGCTCTTTCTCTCGCCTGTCTTTCCGCTTGGCGGACCGCCGGTTTCGGCTGAGGGTATTCCACAATCAACTTTGCCGTTGACATTCGCAGCGTCGGGTAATCCTCCAGCCGCGCTTCCACCCCTTTGTCGTCGATCGAATTGGGATTAAGCTGCCGCTCAATCCATTTTGCCAAGCCCATTTGGCGAACGCGCTCGACGTCGCCGGGCCGCGGACCATAGGCAAGCCGGTTCAGCGCGTGCAGGATGGCCTCGTCGGGACTGAGCTCGGTAATCGGCAGGCCCTTGAGCGCGGGATCCGGTTTCTGTTTCTTATCTTTAGCGGCGGGGGGCGTGGCCGCAACCGCAGGGAAATCTACTCCCAGCGGCAGGCAAGAGCAGGCGAGAATCAAAGCAAGGAAAGATCTGGGCGTTGCGGCCATCGACGGGAAGCGAAAACGAAAGCTGGATGCGCGGAAATTCCTCGACTTCATGGCGTTCTCCTGCGCTTTCTCCGGCCAACCGGCGAGCGTCGAGCTGGACTCACGGTCTAGAATAACCCGCGGCGGGCGAAAAAGTTCCTGAACGCGGGCGCGGGATGTCGAATCCTTACCACGCCAAAACCACTCAAAAGACAGGATTTAATCGCCAGCATGGATGCGAGCCTCGCCGGGGATAGATCGCGCGCCCAGGATTTGTAGTTCGCTGATCGAAGGCGCTCGGTAAGCGCGGGCCAGCCAAGGGCCACTACTCGCTGATGTCGAAATCCACCACGCGATTTGGCGCATTGTTCTTTGCGGAATCCACCGCCTGCAGCACCAGCCGATAAGAGCCGGGCTTCAGGTCGTCCACTTTCACCTTCATGCCGATGGGAACAACAGGATTTCCCTTTTGGATGAATTCATCCGCACGCACCGTTCCGGTCGAGAAAATCTTCTGGTTGCTGCCACGATCGAAAATGGTGTAACCCATGCCCACGACCGGCGGCTGGTCGGAGGTCAGCAGGGGCTCATAGATTTCGCTGTAAACGACCACGTTGTCCGTATGCTTGAAGCGGTTCGTTGGCGAAGGAATGATTTGCATGCCCTTCACCACCAGCGGGGTGCGGTCCTCGAGCAACACCGAATCGAGGCTTTCGGGAAGATCGTTCAGCCTCTGCGGCGAATTCGTGAGCGCGATGCCGCCGAGACTGAAATGCTTGCCGTCGTAAGGGTCGATCGATAGCGGCGATTCGAACTTCCCAAAGGCATCGCCCCCGGTGCTCAAAACCACCGTGAGTTTGTAATCTCCCGGCGTGGCATCAAACTGATTTTCGTATTGATATGGCGATTTCGTGAAGTCCTTCCAGTCGTCTTTTTCCAAATCGAGGTTTACGGTGTCGCTAAACTTCGCGCCGATGGTTCCATCGCTGCGATAGGCAATTCCCAGCACGTTCAAGCTGGCATGATACTTTCCTTTTTCCTTGTTGAATTGAAACGAATCGGAAGGAATTTCCATGGCCAAATTCACGCGCGCGGTGTCCGGTCCGGTATAGAAGTAGGGATCCTCGAGCACGCCGTGAATGGACCCCGCCTGAGAACCGCTCGCACGCGCTTCGAGTTGTTTCTCGAGCGGTTTGCCTTCGAGCACGTTGGTCGTCTTGACATTGCAGTAGCCGCTCCGCGAGCGCACGTGGAGCCCGCCTTCATTCATTTTCACCTTGAGCGTGTGGCAGCTGCCTTCGGGTGTGTCGAGCGGAGCGTATCCGAGGACGTAGAACTCGTTTTGCTCGCGGCCGATTTTCTCGAGTCCGGCAAGCAGATCGTTGGTGTTGAAAATGGAAAAGCCGCCCGTGCCTTCGGCCAAGGCCGCAAGAACCTGCTGATTGGTCGCTACTGACGGGGGAAACGTCGGAACGATGGTCCGCGGCTGACCATACGTGGAATTGTAGAGGTTCGAGTTCGGCATTCCGCCGCCGTGCGTTCCGCCTCCGGTGCCTCCACCCCGCGTTCCGCCGCCGGTGCCTCCACCCCGCGTTCCGCCGCCGGTGCCTCCACCACCTTTTCCGCCGCCCGCACCTCCAGTGCCACCGCTGCCCCCGGTGCCGCCTGTTCCACCACGACCACCTGTACCCCCGCCGCCGCTAGGGCCGCCCGCGCCTCCGCCGCCTCCCGGACGCCCACCGCCCCCGCCACTCGGCGGGCCTCCTCCCCCTCCGCCGGGCCTCTGCGGATCAGGCATGCCCATCGCCGGGTAGGCGGCGAGCACGAGCCTGACGCGCGAGGAGGATCTCGGAGCCGGCGTTCGAAACGACGCTGCGACCGCTCTCGCCTTACTGGATACCGCTCGGTTCCGTGAGCTTCCTGCGGGCGCGGTCGTAACCAGACCTCGCGCGTCCACGGCGTAAATAGCCACGTTCGATTTGTTGCACGCATCGATCGTGGCGGTCAGTTCCGACTGGTTTTCCACCGATAGCGGGAAGCCGCCGGAGAAGAGAATCAACATTTTGCGCCCCGGAATGGTGCGCAGGTTTTTCGCCAGGCTGCGCACCGCCAGCAGCATCGTGCGCGCGCCAAAATCCGCTTGCGCATTGAAGAGGGATGACGTGCCCATCGTCGGCATGCCCGTTGAGGCCACCGTGACGGCGGCGTCCGCTGGCGGCGCATTCGGAGCCACCGCCGAACCCTTCACGCCGGAAACGGCGGCGCGCAGGAGAACCGAGCTGGCAGTGAAGTTCTGGACGATGCGTAGGGAGCCGCCGAAATCCACGACGGCCATCAGGCTGTCAGGACTCGTGTTGGCCTCGATGAATTTCTGCGCCGCGCCGCGCGCCTGAATCTGGTCCGGCGCCGCCATCGTTGAGTTGTCAAAGAACAGGATCAGGTAATGCCGCTGGCCGCTCGGTTGCAGCGCGGCATCGGCCCCTGAAGAAAAGCTCGAAATAGTCTGCGCCTTGTTGTCCTCATAGACTTTAAATTCATTTTGCTTCAGGTCGCGCACATAGTTGCCCTTTTTGTCGGTCACTACAGCATCCACCAACACGATTTTGGTTTCTTTCTTAATGACCACACCGGAGGGCTCCGCAGGCGCCGCCTGGGCCGCCGGTGGCGGAGGCGGAGCGGGCGGCTGTTGCGCGCGCCCGTACGGGACGTTTCCAAACAACAAGGCGGCGGTCATTGCCGCCGCAAACTGTATCGTTCTCAAGCAGTTGCGATGTGTAACCATGTGAACCTCCAGCCCCAACGAAACCAGATTCTTCCGTGCCAATTCAGCCCTAATAAGGAATCACCACCGCGCCATTCCTGGCGGCCATCTGCGCGCCTTCCGCGTCGCGCACCACGAGCCTCACCAAGTAGGTGCCGGGTTTGACGTCAAAACTGGACTTCACGGTAAGCCCGGAACGGCTGAGCCGCTCGTAGGTGGTATCCCGTAATTTCATGTCGATGATTTTTTGCACACCTGTCACGTATTGGCCGTTCTCGTCAAAAATTCCCGTCACAATGGTCAATTGATCGTTGTTGCGGTCCGAAGCCTTCCGAAAACGGATGCCTTTCACGTCCAAGTGGGTCAATACCGCCAGGCGAGCCTCGGCCTCGTCCTTTTTGAAATACTGCGTCTGCAAGTCCACCGGAATGTCGTGAACTTCCTCTTGTGAAAACAGTGCTTCTTGAATCTCTTCTTTGGCGACTTCGGCGGAATCGGCCGCGGAGCGCGGCGCAAAATAACCGTGCCGCGCCTGAATGTTGAATTTTTCCTTCGCAGTCAGGGCAACTCTCAGGGTGTGAAAGCGCCCGTCGAACTTCAGATTCTGAGGGGAAAAGACCAGCACATAGGAAACTGCCGGAGCCGCGCCCGCCTCGCGCATGGCTTCGTCGACGTCATTGCGGTTATGGTAAAACGTGCCGCCGGTACCGTCCGCCAACTCCGCCAAGACGTCCTGTTGGGCGCTCTGTGCCACGACGCGATACATTGACTTATATCCGGCTGTGCGCACGCCGTCGTTGGGTGGATTGGCTATGTCCCCCATCATGTCGGGCGTGTAGAGGCCGCGCGCATCGATGGTGTTGATGACGAGATTGGCCCGCGTCGCGCGATCCACCATTTGCGACGCCTCATATTGAAGCGTGCTCGGGATGAAGCCCGGCGAAACCAAAACCAGGATGCGCTGACCCGGCAGGCTGGTCATGCGCCGGACGATTTCTTCGAGATGCCGGTAAGCGTACTGTGTTTCATTGTCGCCTTCGGAAACGGCTCGCTGAGCCGCCGCTTGCGCCAGGCTTTGCGCCGCAGCCTGCATTCTCGCGTCACCGTTGAACGCGCATTGCAGGGTTTCATCGGTAGCCACGGCCAGGGCCTGCAAATCGTTCTTATTGGCGATCAAGTCCGCCTCGTAGTAGGTCATGTCCGGGCAATCGGAGGAATTGTGCTGCGTCAGGGGACGCGCCACAATTCCCAAAAGAGCCTTTGCGAGCAAAGACCGGTCGTCGGTGAAGTCCTGTGTAAGTTGACCCGAGGTGGTGTACATGGCTACGCGATCGCTGGGCGCCAATGCGCCAAAGAACCGCGTGGCCGAATCGCGCACGAACACGGCGTCCTGCATCGACATATGCACGTCGTCAAAAACCATGGAAACAAAGCGCTGCGGAAGCGTGGCCGCTCTCACCGCGAGGGGATCGGCTTCCGCCGAAGAACTACCAGGCACTGGCGAAGTGCTAAGCGGGATGGCATGCTTGGTCGGAGTCTCCGTGGCAAAGGATGTGATGGTCTGAAGCTTCTTGCCGTCGTAGAGCTGGAAATCCTCTTTCTTCAAGTTGGACACCACTTTGCCGTGCGAGTCGCGCACCACGACGCGCACCAGCACGTTATTGACGCGAACCTTGAAGGTTGCCGGAGTATCCTGACTGGAAACCTCTTTGGCGTCCTGCTCGGCACCGGCGACGGGTTTGGCGGTGGAAGCGGGATTCGCAGCCGGGGCAGTGGCGGCTGGGGTCGGAGAGGGAGGGTTTTGCGCCAAAAGTGCATGAGGAAAAATTAACGACCAACAAGCCAGAACGGCGAGGGGAAGGCACCTGGATCCCGGTGATGACACTGAGCGAAACATCCCACGCCCTTCTGAAAACCACGTCCTCACGTCTGGGCTTCGTCGCAGGGCAGACCGCGCTTGCGGCTACCGCAAAACAGGCGGTCAAGCGACTATACGCTGCTGCTAATTTTGGTGTCAATCGGGTGCTCGTCTGGTGCTCGTCGGGTTGTCGGGTGCTCGTCGGGTTGTCAGTTAAACACGGGAGATGGAATGGGCCCGGTACCCCGCGAGGGTCCAGATGTCCTGGGCCTCCACATGGCGCAACACGTAGCGGTCGCCACCGGCGACAACAACGCGGAAAAATGTCTCGCCCGGGGAATACCAACGATCTTCGACGGCCACAACCTGCAAAGTGCGGTCATTGAGGTGCAATCGCAGAGGACGCTCGTCCGCTTTGAAACCCGAGTAAGTTTCCACGCCTACAAACCGTTCACGCATGATCTTGCCCCTCCGCTTAAATATAAAGCAAGGCATGTGGCAAAGAGAAGCAGCAGCCCTTGGCAAGAATCGCTCGAGGAAAACCGCACTCCGCACGAGCCGCTCAGGCATGGCTTAGCTCGAATTTGCGGATCTCGGCTGATTCGGCGTTCCAAGCTGCGCCCAGAAAAATGATCACGGCGGAGAGTTCCATCCAGATGATCAAGCCGATGACGGCAGCCAATCCGCCGTAAACTACGCTGTAAGGCACGCGCCGGACGTAGGCTCCAAACCCAACGTCGGCAACCCACCAAAGCAGCGTCGCGACGGCCGCCCCTGGCAGCACGTTTCGCAGGCTGCCTTCTTTGGGGCGCGCCACCCGGTAAATCACCGTCAGCGACAGCATGGCCAGGACCATTGCAGCCACCGGGAAAAAGATGCTCCACCAGCCCTGCAAAATCGAGTGCTTGCCGACCGCGTGCGCGATCCAGTGCCGCAGTGGTTTGCCCAAAATTCCCAGAACTGCCGCACTGAGCAAAGGAGCAAACGTGATCAGCAACAGCAGCAAGCCACGAAGCTGCCGGTGCAGGAATCCGGGCTTCTCTTCGTCGCCATAAATAATGTGAATTCCTTCCATCACCAGCTTCATCACCTGCGAACCCGCCAGCAGTGTGCCCGACCACCCCAGTAGCGCGACTTTCCATGCCTCTGGTCCGTGGCTTACCAGAAACTCCGAGACCAGGCCCCGGCTGCCAGGCGGAAGAAATTCCGTCAGGTCCTGGACGATCTCGAGCAAGCTAGCTTTGCCGCCGATTCGTGTACCGGCCAGAGCTACTGCAATCAACAGCGCGGGAAAAAACGCCAGGAAAAAATTGAACGCAATGGCCTGCGAAATCATGCTGCAGCGCGGGAAGACCCGCGTGAACATGCTGTAGCCCCGCTTCACGATTTCCATGGCTGAAATCATAGCCGGGAATTATACCCGCCGCGCGTTCGCCCCGTCCGAAGCGCGTTTGGAGAATCTTATTGCGCGGCAGGAGCCCTGACAAGCTTTTCTGTTTCAGTAAGTTATGAGGAATGAGCCGTCGGCCGAGACGATTCACACTGAACAAGGCGCGGCAGGGCCGGGAACCGGACCCTTTGCTAGAAGAGGCGAATCGCGCCGAACACCCGAAGCGACGTTCGGCAGCCGCTTCGGGGAGGCGAAGCACTCGGCGCGATTAGACCTTATCTCGCCGGGAGTGAGGCAGGGGAAACAGGACGGCTGTCCCGAGGGCTTGTGGCGGCCGTCACAAGGCGCGCTTCTCCATGTGAATCACCGGGAGCGTCTCCCCGTTAATCAGAGGAATGGAGATTGGCTCGACCGCCATGTAGCCCCTCGCCCCGAAGAGTTTGGCCCCTGTCAAAGTGGCGCCCATCTCATAACGGGAGAAGCCTGCGGCGCGCGCTGCCTCTTCGCAAGCCTTAAGGATCATGCTCCCCACGCCTTGCCGGGCCCAGGCCGGATGGATGAAGAAAGCACGAATCTTGGCGGCATCGCGCCGCGGGTCGAGCAAAACATCCTCACGGCCGGTCCAGCGGTCGCTGCCATAGAGCGTTTTGCGTTTGCTCCAGCCGCCGCAGCCAACAACCATCCACTCCGCTTGCGCGTCCGTTCGCCGCCCACTTCCCTTTTGATCAAGGGGCGCTTCTGCAACGATGTACGTGCCATCAGCAATGAGCTGGCTGTCCACCCCAAAAACCGTTTTCAGTGCGCCTTCGATCTGCGCCGGAGTGTAGTCCTCAGTCTGCAAGCCACGCGCGGAAGCTTCGATCAATTCGCGCAGAACAGGCACGTCCTCCGGCATCGCGAGCCGCAGGCGAGTTCCACTTGTCGCTGCCATTTCGCATCCCCCGGGCACGCTGCGAATTCTACCGCCCCTCGCGCCCCTTGGCGGTTTTGATTCGTCGGCCCAAAGAATCCAACTATGGTATGACTTGCCGCAAACTCCCTGGCACGCTGGCCCAGGAGAAAATCAATGCTTGCCCATGTGGGCCGTAAAGCCTCGGCTTTTTTAGGGCGAGGATATAAGGCCCCTCTTTCTTTTCCTCCCGAACCGCTCTATATCTCTGTCCGAACGACCTATGGGCGGGCAGCCCAAAAGTAAAGCCTCTTCGTGGTCCTCACCCTGAAGTAGGGCGGTTGCCGAGGAACCCACCGAAGCCATCTCGGGAAAACAAACCGAGAGGCCGTAGGAATTCTCGCCGCTTGCGGCGGGGAGGATGTTCAAATGGTGATCGAACGATTCAAGGAACCGCGAGGCGATCCCGGTGTACCGGCGCTTCCGGGAAAAGGCCGGATGATGCCGGAGGGTCTCGACTACGCGGAAAGCTGGGTGGCAATCAACTTTGACCGCTGCTTTCAACTGGTGGAGTGTGAGGACGCGCGCTTCTGGAGCAGTGGG